>Ga0181570_10000413_pt1 | contig 40582 bp, 25 predicted proteins | sample 101ome_18_FD_148667 | JGI IMG/M metagenome (GOLD analysis project Ga0181570, IMG submission 148667) | Coastal salt marsh microbial communities from the Groves Creek Marsh, Skidaway Island, Georgia - 101406AT metaG (spades assembly) | ecosystem: Environmental > Aquatic > Marine > Intertidal zone...
GCGTACTTACCCGCCTTCAAGTAGCGCGCGACACGGCCGACCGGGAACTGAAGTCCCGCCTTGGCGGATCGGCTCGTCGCCTTCTTTCCCGTCTTTCCTTTGCCTCTTCCGGACATCTCTGTGTTTCGCGTGCGATTGTGACGCGTCGTCCGCGCGCGGCTGGCTGTCTTTGTGTTTCTGTTTTGAATTATTTCTATGAACAAACAGTTTACGTACACATATAATATTCAAAACCCGTCTCGTCAGAGTCGGTTTCACGCGTTTCGATTGGATGAAACCGCGTGTGTTTTGGTCGGTTTTGAGTCATGACTCGTCAAATGTATTGTTGACAAGGGGGTATTTTTGGTTCACGACTCGTCTCCGAGTCCCGAGATTGTTCGACGTCGGTCGGTCGGTCGGTTCGACGTCGTCGGTTCGACGTCGTCGGTCCGTCGGCGGGGGGGAGGGTGGCAGACGAACAGACACCGTTCGTCTGTCACCCTCCGAGCGACCGAGCGAGCGCGAGCGCGCGATGCCGACGAGTCACGAACGATCGAACGCGGACGGACCCGAAACGACACGTGGCGTGTCGACGGGCGCGTCCGTCTCCGGTGCGTCGGACGACCGAAGCGACGGTAAAGACGTACGAAGACGACGGACGAAGCGTCAGAGGGCGCGCGTCGTCCGCGCGCAGCGCGCGAGCGGCGACGCGTCACGAGGGGCGACGCGACGGACGGACGGAGAGACGGACGCCGCGACGCGTCGGTTCGGGGCGCTGGGAAATACTGTAGTGCGTGATTGCAGATGACTGTGATGCGTGTCGGAGGTGAGCCGATGTGTTTGGATCTGGTTCGCTCGAACGACGACGACGACGGAGGACGACGACGAGGACGACGACCAGGACGACGGAGGACGACGATGATGACGTGTTTTTCGTCGTCCGAAGGCGGTGGAGCGGTGGATGATTCGGACGCTTCGAGCGCGAGCGAGTACGCGGAACCTCGACGCGCGGGACTCGCGGCTTCATTCAGATCCGCGACGAAGAAGATTGGATGCGGACGGTCGGGCGTCGTGTACCGCGGGACGCACGTGCAATCTGGGAAGATTTGTGCCGTCAAGGTGTTTCGGTGCGATGATAGACTGGTGGCGATGCAAGCGTCTCGGGAGGTGCAAATTCTAAAAAAGCTCGCGGTGCTTCGGGCGAGTCAAAAGCGTCAAAGGAAGCGTCGACGCGATGAAGGCGGCGAGGAGGACGCGGATCCGTGCGACGATTACGGACTCATTCATTGTCTCGGGATCAATTGCAACGTCAGGCAAAACGTGATTTCAATTGGGTTTGAGATGATGAACGCGGGGACGCTCGGTGAGGTGTGTCAGAGAGCGGGCGCGATGGTCAACTCTCCGAGGACGGCGATGAGCGTGTTTCGAAGTATTACGGATGCGCTCTACTACTTGCACGACGTCATCGGTGTCGCGCATCGCGACGTCAAACCAAACAACGTGCTCGTTCATGAAAATGGCGCGTGTAAACTGAGTGATTTCGGGTTGTGTCAACCGCTGAAAGACTCGCCGCCGTTGACTGGCGGCGGCGCCGACGATGAAGAAGCCGAGGGCGCATCGTCGGAAGACTCGAGCCAATCCTCTTCACCGATGACTTCTTTCGCCGCGCGCTCTTCGGATCAACGACGAGCGCTTCTCGGAACCATGGCGTACATGGCGCCCGAACTCTTGAGCGGCGATCCAGACGTACCGCGAAGCGCATCCGCGGGGGACGTTTGGAGCTTGGGTTTGACGATTTTCGAGTGCGTCGTGGGTCACTCTGTATTCGACGCAGACGACGGCGGTCCCATCGGACTATTCGTTCAAATATGCGAAGAAAATATCGACATTGACGGTGCTGTGCCCGGTTCGGATGAAGCCTCTCGGGCGTTGCGCGAAGGTTTGTATCGTTCTTTGTGTCGAGACGCGGCGGCTCGCGCCACGGCGCGCGAGCTCAAGTGCTGCCCCCATCTTTCTCTGCCATCCTACGATAGATCGAACGTGAGAGACTTTCTTTTGTCGAGTCGATGATGACGAAGGCAGTAAATTATATACTATTGCATGCCGCTGTACGTATGCTGCGATTGATGCCGCTAAAGCCGAGCCTTTGGGGTGGCGTATATTATTCAAAATTGTTGACGTTTTCAGAATTTCCGTTCACAGCGGGTACGAATTTGAAGACATTTTCCGTCCGTCTTTAACGACGAGTCGCTTGCCTAGGTTCCCAATACATTGATTCTTTAAACTTTCTTTTTCGTGGATGTCGATCATCATCATTAGACGCCGCGATTGATTGTTTGCAATTCTTTACATATTCTTTCTTCTAGTCGTCGCCTTGAACGGATGCGCCTCGGTGTTGAATACCCAATCATCCAAATGCATCACCGAATCATCGCAGTAGAGCAAATACAAATATTTTAGCGTTTCTGCGAGGAAAAATGATTGCATTTTGTCATCTCCTTGCGGGGGCGTGTGCGACACATCGCGCACACCTTGCCATCCGCCGGCTCTCGTGCGATACGCCTTTTTCATCGATTGAAAAATACGCCAAGCCTGTTCGCGATATTGTTCATCCCCCGTCTTTCGGAAGAGATAAAACAGCGATTCGATCGTTTCCGGTCTCTGAATGTTCTTTTTATCAATCAACTTGACATCTTCCGACCCCGTTTGCAACGCAAAGTGGTCAGGCGCCAGCCCCGTGGGCTGCGCGTCGTACATTTCGACGCACGTGCGAGCAATGTTCTTTGCAATTTCTAAATAGTCTTGGGAAACTTCAGGCGTCGGGGCCTCCGCGGCACCGAGGACAAGCATGCCGGGGGCAAAACACGCCAAGTGTTCCATCTTCCCGCCTCCCCCGACGGGGGAGAGGTAGGAATAAAGCTCTCCTTTTTCGCCAACTTTCCATTGGTGGAGCAACTTCTTCTTCATGCCCTCCATCGCCTTATCGAACATCCCACGCCAGGCGTCCGCATCCTTCAACCCGTCGAGCGAACGCCAGCACTTGATCAGATATTCGTAAAAGCTATCCCCGAGCGCGCCGAACGATATCACACCCCCGGTGAATCGTCCCTCGTTCTGATCGTACAGATGCGGATACAAACCGTCTTGCGCGGCCGACGACTGAGTGATTCGCTCAAAGACATGATTCGTGTGCGCCTCGTACACGGGATTGTTCGACCTCGCGCTCAGCGTCGCCCACTCTAGGTGCATTGTTCCGAAATCAGCAAGTATAGACCGCCCGTTCGTCCATGGTAATCCAAACGCCTTGCCGGTTTTCACGTTGACAAAGGATGTCGGCACGCCGCTCTTCGTGTCAAAAGCCGCAGACAACCGCGACGCCATCGACTCTGCTAAGTCTAAAACATCTGGATCCCCCGTCAAATCGTACGTCGACAAAAGCCCACCCAATATGCGTATGTTGGTCTCGAACACGGACACATCCTTATCCGTCTCGCCTCGAATCAAACGTCTAAAGTTGGAATCCGGCTTTTTCAGATATAACAACGCGTTTTCAAACTCCTTCGTGAGCCCCATGACGTAGAGTGTATCCAACGAATCGATGAGCGTCGCATCGATGCCACCGAAATCATCCCTCCCGGTTCCAGACGCGGGCGCCAACTCGTCGTGTCCCAGGGCTGATTTCCAAAACGCGCCGAACGCTTCTCGCGCCGCCGCGCGCACCGCGTCTCGTCTCTTCGGATCCGCAGCCACGCGCGCCCAGTACGTCGACGACGATCCCTCATCACCGTTACCGTTCCCTTCGTCGTTGTCGTCGGCGCGTTCGCTTTTCCCCCTTCGCCGCGCGCGTCCTCCTCGCCGTCCCAACGCTTTGCCCGAGTCGTCGTCGTCGTCATCAACTACCACCCTCTCTCTCGCCGCCGCCGCCGCCGCCGCCGCCGCGTCCCCGCTCGGTCCGATCGAACCATCACCATCACCACCACCACCACCACCAATCCTCAACCCTCGTCCACGACCGCCTCCGATCGCCCCGTCGTCGCCCGAACCACCAGCGCCTTTCGTCAGCCTCCCCCCGACGGTTAACACCCCGGCGGCGACGACGAGCGCGAGCGCGAGCGCGATCCGTACCCCCCGCCTCGCGCGCGTCCGTCGGTATCTCCGCGCCCGCGTCGTCGCGCTCGTCGTCGTCGTCGCGCTCGTCGTCGTCGGCATCGTCTGGCGACGACGTCGCGAGTTCGTCACAATCGAACACGAAATTTTGTGACGAAATCAAATCCGATCCCGAATGCGACGCGTCGTGACGGCTGTCCCGCGACTGGCGGTGACGGTCGCGAGCGCGTTGACGAGTAAATGGCGCGTCGCGGCGTCTCTCGCGGCCGGGATCGTCGGGTTCGTCGTCGCCGGGGCGATCGAGGACGGCGCAGGACCGACGGGTGGGCCCGGTGGGTTGTTCGCGCGTCTGACGGGCGCGAGCGGTGAGGGACACGCGACGACGGCGAGGCTGGAGCGACGACGGGCGCGACGAGCGAAACAGAAACAGCGGGCGCGGGAAAAGGCGAGAAAAGGCGAGGATGGCGGCGGTGGTGGCGGTGCGGGTCGGACGAAGAAGGGGGGCGGACCGGCGAGCGCGGCGTACGCGTTGGGCGTCGTCGTCGCGTCGTACGATTCTGTCGATAGGATGTACCCGGGACGGCCGTTAGCGGTCGTACACGGGAAAGCGGCGTTTGCGAGAGCGGCGGAGAGCGCGAAGAGGTCGACGCGGTTGGATAGGGTGGTGGTGGCGACGGATGATTTCAGAATTGTCGAAGCGGCAAAGGAGTACGGATTGGAAACCGTGCTGGTGACTTCGGATTGCGAGGGGACGTTGAGCGCGATGGCATGCGAGGCGGCGAGATTGACAGGAGGAGGATGGGACTACGTGTGCGCGTGCGGGGCGGATGAACCCTTGATCGAGTCGGAGGCGTTTGACGCGTGCATGTTGGAAATGGAGCAAAATTTGGACGAGTGGTGCGTGGCGGCGACGTGCGTGGCAGCCGTGGAGAGCGGGGTTGGGGCGGATTCTGAGGAGAGCAGTCGGCCAAAGTGTGTGGTGGATAAACAAGGGTTCGCCATGTACGTCAGCAATGGATTGATTCCGGTGCGCGGCAAGGTGGGATTGAAGACGCTCGCGCGGGAACAATCGCTCACACCCGCTTCGGTGAAAGAAGCCAAGGCTATGAAGGACCTCGCGTCGAGTTACTGGCAGCAGGTGGGCATCACGTGTTGGGACGCCGATTACCTTCGAATCATCTGCTCGGCGGAGGAGACGCCGCTGCAAGCGATTGAAAACTTGGAGATTCTCAACACGTTGGAAAACGGTTACAAGGTGCGAGTCACTCCGATCGGGTACACCGCGCCGCGCCTGTACGTCCCGGGCGACCTCAAAGCCGTCGAAGAAACCCTCGTGGCACGCATCGCCGCCGCTCGCAAGCGCAAGGGTAACAAAAGCTCACCGACCTCTGCGCTCGAAGACGCCGCTAAACTGGGTGCGTCTGAAAACTCGAGCTCCGTCGGTACGCCGGGCGGGTCACCGTCCGCCACCGCTCCGGTGCCGGTGAGGCCCATTCCCGTCAAAATCATCGACGGCGACGGCGACGGCGACGACGAAGAGGGCGAACCCATCGGTTCGCTCGAGCTGAATCCGGTTCAAAACGCCGTGCCGGAATAGACGCTCGCTACCGAGTCCTACTACTCGACGTTCCAAGCAGGGTCACACGATGCCGCCGCCGCCGCCGCTGCAGCCGACGGCGTCCACTGTATTTCATTTCTCGCGTTCTTACGGTTTTTACTATGTAACGCTACATTCTACCATATCTTCACTCACTAACTCGATGCGTTTCCTTTCCCAAGCTGCTTGGGCCAAGCAGCTCAGTGATAACCACCTCAACTACCAACTCACTCATCAATCGCCACAATCTACTCGCCCGTCTCGTGCGAACGCGACGATGCCGGTCCCAGAACTCTCCCGCGTGGCAGAAAACCTCCGATACGCCTCGTTCGAGGTGGAATCCGGCCGACGCGACTTTGAAGACCACTCCTTCTCGGGCGTGTTCTTCACAGTTGTCGGCGCATCCACCCAACCGGTGGATTCTATCGAAATCGAGTCCGTGTGGGTGCGTGGAGAGCTCGGACGGGTGCGGGTGTGGTACCGAAAGCTCGAAGAAGACCCGTCACACGCACAGAAGGAAGCTTTATCGGCGGACGTGACGGAGCAATACGGATATTACGAGGAAAATGAACCTCGACTGCGAGGCTTGTTGGACGAGTCGCAGTGGACGCCCGTATACGACGGAACGCACGAAGAGAGTTGGAACGTCTTCGTGGAGATGCGGTTGGAATCACCGATCGTGTTAGAGAATGGAGAACGAGTGCAATTGTACGTGCACAGCGCGGAACGATCGGATAGAGGGTTGGTGTACGATGATGCGAAGGGTATTTTAGGACGACCGAGGACGGACGGAACGTTGAGCATTTATCCAGGTTTCGCACATTTAAGTCACGAACCCTTCGGTTCTGCGGCGCCGTGGTACGGTGAACGTCAGGGGCAGATTACAAGTTTGAGACGAGACCGCACCTTTGTCGGCCGATTGTCGTACGGTGTGCGATGGAAGTTGTGGTGCCCGGAACGAGAAATTCACGCGCGGTTTCCACGGGAGTTTCAAGCCGTCGTCGTGGAGATGCTGAAGGGGTTGAAGAGCCCAGAGAGCGTGCTCAACACGCTGGATTACGACGTTTTGATGTATATCTTGAACAAGTTTGTCGGGTGGGATTGGTTTGGGACGACGACTGATGACGATCAGAGCGAATCTTTGGTGACGACGAGCGGGAGTAAGCGAGTGGACGTGACACTGGAATCGATTCGGAAACGCTTCTTGTCTGATTTGGAAAAGCACAAGGAGCGTCACATAGATCGTCCGACGAATAACGTGGAACACATTGAAACCGCGGTTACCATGGCAAAAACCATCGTGAGTCACAGCAGAGACCTCACGCGCGGTCTCGAGAAGTGCGAGTTGCACATGCGCGTGCGAGCATGTGTGGAAATCATCAAGGAATGTTGGCACCAGCTCGTGGCACCAGTCCTCAATCCAGATAAGTACCCACACATCGCCCCGGAAAATGTTGCGAACGACATGGCAATCGTGCAGTACGTCACAGATAAGTTGTGCTTGAACTTGAAGGCACGGGGCGATTGGCAAGACTTGCAAAATCCGGCAGTGGAAAATGAACAAGCCGAGCTCGCAGAGGATGAGGACGAGGCGCACAATTACGCTTTTCTCAAAGAATTCATGGAGACGATCAAACTCAATGATATCTGTGCCTTTTTCGACATGAGTCTAAAGTTTCAACAGTACATGCAAGACAATCTCCGCGACGCGGACTTCGATGACGATGGAGAGTGGTATCCTATAGATGATGACGAAGACAGAGATAGCGACGACGAGGACGATGATGACGAAGACGAAGACGAAGATTGGGTAGAGGGTGAGGATTGGGAGCACGGCGAGGATTGGGAGCACGGTGAAGATTGGGAAGAGGGCGATGATTAGCGCGCGCGCTCGATCGACTGGAATGTAATAAAAACAAGGGATTTACTTAGCACTACACACTTTATCAATCGTTCTACTTCGTGAAATCGTTCCTACTATTCTTGCATGGAGTCATCGAGATCCTCGTCGCCGTCCTCGTCCTCGTCCTCGCGGTGTCTGTTCATGAGAGAAAGCTCATCCAGTAGCTCTTCGATTGGAACTTCCGGCGCCTCTTCGTCTTCGTCATGATCCGGCATGACGTGCGCGTTTGCGTTGATGGCGTTTTCATCCTTGAAGATTTGCACCTGAGCGCGAGTCTCTTCGTCTTCTTCCAATTCCTGGTAGAAGAGTTCCTCATCTTGAGCCATGCGATCGACGTTACCTCTAGATTTGGCAACCTCTTCGCCTTCCTCAATTTGCATGCGCTGAAGCTTCCAGTTTCTCGCCACGCCTCGCTCACGGCGCTTGCGTCTGCTTGCAGCATATGACTTCTTCACCAAGATGACGTCCGGTACCACTCCTTGAAGCTTGCCCGAGTACTTCTCCAACTCTGGGTCGACGATCTGGATGTTGTGCATGTCGTAGCCGAGCGCCGTGTCTCCGGGTTGCAAAATGTTACCGAGGTGCGTCTTCACGTGAAACGTAGTGTCGTTTGCCCCGAAATCGCTTGCTCGAGCAACTTCAACATCCGCCATGCACAGCTTACCCTGCTTCACACTGTAATCGACTTCAACGTCCAAAATGACGTACTCAATCATCTGCTTCGACGATGCTATAGATCTGAACGGGAACCGCCAGTACTTCTCAGAGTCGAGCCAAATTTGGCGCAACGTCACCGGATCGGTGAACTGCAGTGAGTTGGAAACACGCGTGCACAACATGACTGGGCCAACTGAGCCAAACTCTTTGGACAACTTGAACGGAATCACGACAACGTCCTCCTTACACACCGGCACAATGTCAACCATGAACGTGAACCGGTAGTTGTATGTGTTGCTGTTCGCGTCGTGAGACACCAACTGCTTGTCGTTCCTCGCCCTCACAGCCACCACGTTTTGTAAAAAGTCCACAAACCTCAAACCATGCGAACGATGACCATAGTAAAAGTCCAGCCCATCCGGTTGACTCTTAATCCCAATCGTGTTCTGTTCCATCCCGTGCTTGAGAATCAACTGCTCTAAAAACAAAAACGTACGCTTGTGCTCCACCTTTTGTCTCACCTGCACGCACGCGTTCCACTGATCGCTGTTCGCCGCCGTCCGCGCGCACGCATCACACATTCTCCACTCTACGACAAACTCCGTCACGAACGTCTGCTGAAGGATCGCCCCGTTCAACACTTCCTTTTGAATCGTCAGTTTCGTCTTGAGCCGCTTTGAGTGCGGCTCTGTCCACACGAACCCCGCGTCGACGAGTTTTACTTTTTGCAACCCTTTGATGCGCTTTATGCAAAACGTCAGCAGTTCTTTGGACTCCAAATCCGCGCGAATCCAGTGTTTCGGCGGCTGCAGGTAACGTTCGCACTGCGAGCAGTACTGCACCGTCGCTTCTTTCGAGATGCCCTCGGTGATGTCCACTTGCGTTCGGATGCACTCGACGCACATCCCAGCCGGGTTCGGGCACATCGGGACGCCACAGAGGCAACATAAAACCGTCGCCGCGGGTTGTCCCGCTTGCGCCGCGGGCGTTGGCGCGCCGAACATGGTGCGCGCGGACACGAGGGGGCGCGTTGTGCGGATGCCGACGCGGTGGCGGCTGTCCTGCGTGTGTGTGTGTGTTTGGTGGCGGCTACCGTTAAAGTGGTTACAATATGGAACGCGATATTTGTTGCACGCGACGTTTCATCCAGTCGCGGCACCAGATCGACACAGGGCCATCGGCGAGGTAAAGTCTAACGCATCTAATGCGGTTCTAACGGCTTCGCGCTCGGTATGCGGGCGAGCACGGCGTCGACAGTGCGGGATGCTTCCGGAAGGAGTTGGGCGGCAAACGTCGGCAAGACTTTGCTGGAGCAATCGACGACGCGCTCGTCGACGGAAAATGTGTATCGCAGGGCGTGAAGCCAGATGGATTTCCCGGCGGGTTGAAGCGTCGAGTGGAGATGGCCGTCGGAGACCGCGGCGAGGAGCGCGGTGCACTCTGGACAATCGTCTCGTGCGCGCGACTCAAGCATTCGGCGAAGCGTTCCAGATTCGTCGTCGTCATACGCCGTTCCGGCGTACGTCGGAGGCGTGCGTTCAGCCTGCGGAACGACGTCATTGTACGCATCATCATTCGCGATCGGGTGTCCGATCGAGCGCAGGTGCGCGCGGATCTGGTGATACCGGCCGTGGAGCTCCAATTGTACGGCGACGAGCGTCGTGTCATCAGTCTTTGATCGTTCCAGCGCATACACTCGCGTTCGACACGGCTTCCCTCCCTCGCTCAGTGGTCGAACGAGCGCGAGCGACGTCTCTTTATCCTTTACCAAAGGCACATCGATCACCAAACCATCATCAGGCGTTTCGAGCGCGCCGTACACGCGGGCTAGATATGTCTTTCCACGAGAGTCTGCCTTTTGCATCCATCGCTGCAAACGCGAACAAGCCTTGGTCGACGTCGCGCATAGCCACACCCCGGACACCGGCGCGTCGATCCTATTCACCGCCCACACGCGTCGTTGCGAGCACCCTGCGGTGTCGTCTCTCTCCTCTGACTCGTCGTCGTTTTCGTTAGAACGCCGGCGTTTCCCGAGAGTGCCTTTTTCATCCGTCGACATTCCAACCAACCGAACCGCGTTGTTATACCCCTCCCACCCTGGTCCCACCCCGGCGTGACACGGCACCCCACCGGGTTTCTCAACAACTACAAGCCCAATCGCATCGTCCTCGTGAATAATCCTCGGCATGGCACTCGCGACGACTCGTTCGTGCACGTGCCTGACGTACTCCACCAACGAGCCCGCCGGCGTCTCATCCGCCAACCCCGGCCTCGTCCACATCGATTCTGTCGGCTCCCCACCCACCGGAAGCGCGCGCGTCGCATCCAAAACAACTCGAACCCGCCCTCGATCGAGCTCGTCGCCCCAATGCGTCGCGTCGTCGGCGTCTGCGCGCGTTTGAAATCCAGACCACGTCCCAATTTGGTTCTTCAACACATCCAAGAGCGACCCACTCCGTCTCGCTGTGACGCGCGCGCGGAGCGTTTTATCGTACGGAGCGACGTATCGGAGCGATTTACACACGACGTACCGCGGATCGAATCCGTCGGGGTCGTCGGGGTCGTCATCCACCGGCATTGGTGCGACAGGACGAAAAGTGAAGCCACTGTGTGCGAAAAAGTGCACCTTTGCATCACTCGCCGACGCGCGCGCGATGTCGCCGCTGAATGACATTGACGCCGAACTCGCGGCGCTCGAGGCGCGACTCGCGGAGATGCCTTCCGACGATGACGATGACGACGATGACGATGGGTCGGATGAAGAGCGACGACGACGGGAGAAGAAGAAGTCAAAAAAGGAGAGCAAAAAGGAAAAGAAGAAACGACGACGACAACGGGAGAGCGACGACGACGCGGACGTGCTCGTCGGCGGAGACGATTTACCGCGGATAGAACCCTTACCGGCGTCGTTACTTCCGGAAGGGAACGATTATAAAGGGAAAGGGGCGCGTGGGTCGTTTTTGGGCAAGGCGGCGAAAACCGCGGGCGCCCCGCCCGTCGCCGTCACCGTCGCTGGCGGTGCCAACACGGAACTGGCGAGACGATTAGCGGCGCGGGCGGATAGACCGAGATGCGAGGCGTGTGGAATGGACTTTACGAGCGACGCACAGTACGAGGAACACTGCCGAGGGAAGAAACATTTGAAGACTGTGCGTGCAGCAACGTTTTCGGCGCGCGGACCGCAGGGCGGTTCGGGAGCCGGCGCAGGAGGGAGGAGGCACGTCAAACCACCGCCGGGTCCGCACTGCGAGTTGTGTAGGAAGATGTTTACGAGTGACGCGCAGAGGTTGGAGCACTTGTCAGGGAAGTGGCACAAGAAGCGCGAGAGTGGTGAACTTCCGCCTTCAAACAAGCCGTACTCGTAGTCTTCTACAACAAAGAGTTTGAGTGGGTATTACAACAAAGTGTACACGTGTACTGTACTGGTAGTCTAGCGTCTATAGCGTTTCAAACATTGGATGAAAAGAAGTTTTCGTCGTTTCGTGTTCTTTGCGCGGGAGTCGTCACAACGCTGTTCTCGGATGCGAGCGCCGTCTCGGCGCCGGCGTCCAAGTCGGGTGGGCGTTCATCGCAGATAGCGTCCGCGTCAGCGCCGTCTTTAAGTCGTCGTCAACGTCGCTCAACACGCTTTCATGGTGCGTCTGAAGCACACCGTCGTCGTCGCTTTCGTTTCCTTCGCCAATCGTGTCGACAAAAGCTTCGCCTGAGTCTGAGACGAGAGATTCGCGAGAGTTGTCTACGCTCGGCAAATTTGTCTTTCTCATCCGTCTCTCTCTTGCGCGCGTGAGTCCCTTGCGAATTTCAGAGCCTTGCTCGAGGAGCAGGGCGACGTCGGGATTATCTGATTTCCATTTTCTCGCCAAGAAGAGGCCGTGCTCGTAGCCCTGACGAATGATGGGGGTGTACTTGCCAAAATCGAGGATGCCGTACATGGACACTCGCGGACGAATGTAGACGTCAATGTCGTCCAAACGCGTATGGTGCTTGAACGTGTCGGTGACAAACGGCAATTGACCCTGCATGTCAGCCATGGTTGGTATCGAGTGACCACCGCCGAGCCATCGGGGTAAGAGCGAGCGCAAGAGCAGCCACATGCCGCTAATGCCGTCGCTCCAAGGTACAAGGGTGCGAGCGTCTAACCCTTCGCCCGCGACGTCCACGGCGATGACATAGTGCGCTCCGAGCGCTCGCATGACATCTGTTGGTAGATTGTTCACATACCCACCGTCGACGAGGACGTGCATGTTTCTATCACCGCTGCGTTCGGTGTCGCACACGGGTGGTAAGAAGCCCACGAGCGCCATGCTTGCCCGAATGTACCGCCAAAGCGTTCCATTGCGGTGGACGATTGGCATGCACGAGATTAAATCTAGCGTGCAACAGAAAAAAGGCAGCCAGGTGTCTTCAATTTTCGATTCGCCGAGGTTAAGCCCGAGAGCGCGGTTCATGCCCCAGCCGGTGAAGTAACTTACGACCGGGATTGTAAAGTCCATGATTCGTCCCCAAAAGCTCGTCATTTCCTTTGCGAATTTCGTCACCATAACGCGCACCAAGAGAGCGCTCGGATCCCGAGCGTACATCCCGCCCACCATGGCTCCGATCGATGTGCCGCCGACGGCGTCGATTGGTACGCCTTCCTCTTCCAACGCGGCGAGCACACCGACGTGGGCGAGACCGCGCGCGCCGCCACCGCCCATGACGAGCCCAACTGACAGTTGACGAAGGGATCTCGCGAGCCTCGCGGCGTGCGAAGGAACGAGACCAGAAGGCGTGTTCATCGCGATGTGATGATGACGTTGCACGCTGAACGCCTTCAACCACGACTTGGTGTCCTTTGGCGTCGTGTCTGCGTCTGGATGCAAGAGAACGAGTTCACGTTGCGCGAGCAACATGCGTTGGAGCTTCTCTGCACCTTGTCCGTGAAGGAGGCGATCTTGAAGCGCTTGTCCTTCCGACGGCGCGGGCGCCTGATCGCTCGCATTCGCGACGAGCAGAATCGTGTCGCTGTGTCTTGCGCACTGCGCGCACCAGGGAGAAGGGAAAGGGTCACCCTTCAGAATGATGACGTTGTAGGCTGCTTCGAGCTGCGACAACCAGTTCGCAGTCGCTTCTTGTGCGAGAGGCCCGATGGCACTCTGCCCTAACTCGGCCAGTCTGCACGCGGAATCTACGGTGTGCACTTTGCATATTTTCTTCAACGCAAATACGAGCGAATGACAAAATTCATCCAAGTGTACGGCCGCGCCTTCCGTAACGGGAATGACTGAGACAATCTTTGGAGCGTTTGACGGAATCGTTTGATTGACGCCGGGGACAGACGACGACGCCGTGCTGGAATCTGAGAGCGCGGCGGTACGTTGCGCTTCGCGCACGCCTAATCCTCGCGCCAATCGCACAAACGCCATCGGCGCCCCGATGGCGAGCGTGTCGAGACCAGCGGACGAGATCCATAACACTTGCGAGTCGCGCACTGCGCGCGCCCTAAATCGTTTGCTCGGAATGGGTTGCGCACCACGACGTTTCCAAGGAGACGCCTGCGGTCGCGGAGACGACCCCAAGAGAGCCGACTCTTCTCCAGTTGCCTCGCCGGGGCTGATAACGCAACCCGGCGTCGCTGGCGCGTATGTACTGCTGGATTTACCGCTCGCTGATTTCCGTCGCATGCGCAAACTATTAGCAGAATTGGTTCGCGATATTGCGTGATCTTCCAGCTGTTCGCGTAAACATCCAGTTACGACGACGTGAACGCCACCGTCTCGCAAATTTAAAGCTTCACCTGCTTGTAGCATTTCCATTTCGGTACCGCAGCGATCCCACACGAGAGATGTCGGCGCGCTTCGCACTCTGCGGGCGAGCTTCACCGCGGCGTTGTGGAGAATATTCGGCGTTGATCGCGCGAGACGTGCAATGACACTCATCGGAAGCGTCGAGACACAAACACCACCAGGACCGGCAATAAATGTCAATCCACTGCGTTGTCCAGTGAGCAATAAATGCGCACCTACAACTTCGCCGACATTCGCCGTAAAAATTGGCTGCGCTGACAACGTTTGCGGAGCCGCGCCTGATAGAGGCGGTCGACCGCGCGAATAGCCCGGAGCTTCACCGTCGATGGCTTCCAATGATCCACTTTCGATGACCAAAGCAGCTGGCGCTGTGCCACGAATCATCACCGTGGCGCCGGCGGGAAATGTCTTCGCCGAGATGGCAATGGCAGATGTGCTTAGTGGCTTGACCTCCCCCGCGGGCTTTTTGTTCTTTCGACTTCCGAAAAAGCCGCCGCGTTTGTCGGGAGTGTTTTCAGCCGAATCAGAACGGGGGCGATAACCAGCTCGTTCCATCTCTTTCAAGACACCTCGCGTATCGACCGCTTCCGCCGCCTTTTTACCAAAGAACTCTTCCAGCACTTGCTCACACACGAGTGGCGAATCAGGTTCATTCGTCACCTTTGCCGTGGTATCCATCGGGGTGTCCACCCACAGGGCCCGCATGTCACCCAACATGCCCAAGTATTTGCACAAGGCGCTAAAACCGACAGATAATTTCAAAGCAATGCCTTGGATGCCCACCACGGCGCCTGCGCACTCGTGATAATCCGCCATGCTCATGACTGCCAACACACAACCGCGTTCGCCCGCTCGAGCAGAGACTCTCATCCTATCGCGATTCGTCCAATTCTGTTCGGCACCGAACGTCAGACGCACTCGCACGCGATCAGACGCCGGGGACTCGATGGGGCCGGCCGGGCGCTGTTCTGTCGCAGACGGGGTGCCCTCTTCTACTTGCTTTGCTTCTTCAATTGACTTGGGCGTGTGCTCTAGGATATCCATGAATGAGTTCAGACAAGTTCCCGCTCGCGAACAGAGAGTCACCATCGATTTCGCCTCTCCGTCTCCCCGAACGCTCACGTCGGAATCCACCTGCCCTCGAAGGTTAACATCTCCCTCGACTAAAATGGTCAGCTCTTCGCGCGTCACCGTTTCGCCCACACGTTCTCCTGCGCGAACCACCACCGTCCTCGCCTTTGACCGAAGCGTCTTGAGTGCCTCTTCAGACATCCCTCGACACACAGCCGAGTCCAATAATGCATCTAAAGTCCTATCTACGTTCGTCACCCTCTTTTGTCCGTCTTCAGTCGCGATTCCATGCGCCTCCATGGCCAGTCTCAAATCCTCCTCTGTCTTGTGCAAAACATTCAAACCATCCCCGCGAATATCGTTCAACCGCGCGCGAAGTTTCGTCTGAAGCCTCCACGACCTCCAAATCTTCACCGCCTGTCGCATGCGCCTCGGCTGATGCGGCATGTCGAACAACTTGAGCGACACGCTCTGAAACGTCCGTATCTTATATTCCTCTAACAACATCCCCTTGAGTTCGTTCGACCGTTTCAACGCCGCCGCGCGAAGCTCCTTCATCCGCCGTATAGCTCTCACGGCTCGTTTCAACAAGAAAAACCTAGAACCATTCGCGTCGCGTTCCGTTTAGTCCGAGGCGTTTCTTCGTTTGTTCCACAGATTCTTTGATTCGCGCGCCGCGACTAAATCGATTAAAACGCACCTCGTCGCGTAATACGTCACCGTCAACGCCATGAGCGCGCTCAACCCGAGATCGACACCGTACGCGCCGACGAGCACGGCGGCGAGAAACGCAAACTGTCCCCGTCCGAGCAGCATGATTGCGCGAACAGTCAAATCAATTGCGTGCAAAGCAACTCAACGAAAAGTCAAAACTTTCCAACGACGTATCGACGACGACGCGCGTATGGATTCCGCTCGACAACGAACGCGTTTGAGGGCCTCTTTGACCTCTCGCTCTATCGTTCGCCGCGCGCGTTTGCCGCGTCTCTTGCCGCGAGTGGCTGTCTCTGGCGTCTGTCGGTCCAACGACCAAGCCCACAAACATCCGCACACCGTCACAAACATCCGCGCACCGCCGGTTTGCGCCCGGATTAAATCCACAAAACATCACCCGGCATGTCCGTCGTCCTCGCGTCGTCGTCGCGTCCCGACGCGGAGGCGCCGACGCCGCATTACATCGGATTGTTTCTATCCACGAAGGCCAAGAGACGCGTATGGGAACTCGCACGCGAGCTCGTCGGAATGTCGTGCGCGCCGGACGATTGCAAAGCCGCGGGGGATCACGTGACGCTGATTTACAAGCCGTCTTCCGCAGACATGGATGCGCTGCCGCTGGAAGAACTCTCAGGACGGGCGATGCGGGTGACGTGCGAGACGGCGTGCGTGCGAGAGCGGTTGTTGGTATTCGGTGTCGCGTTGGATGGTGTCGCGAGCGGTGTTCCAGAGGCGCGAGGGGCGTTTCCGCACGTGAGCGTGTTTGTGGGTAAGGATGCCGAATGGCGGACGACGGGTGACGCGTTAGCGGAGGATATCGTGCACGGGAGAGCGTTGGAGTTGCGGGCGGCGCTCGGCGACGCGCCCCAGCTCGAGTGTTACCTCGGAGTGAAGATGACGGATGGATCGGTGATGTATGGGGAGTGGTACGATGGACGGAACGACGATGAGAATGATGAGAAGACGTCGTCGTCGGATGGTGGTGTGTCGTCGAGTTTAGGTAAGGATGAGGATGAGTTGAATAAGATTAGGAGAGAGTATTTGCAGTTGTGCGACATGTTTCAGTTGACGCATCCGATGCACGTGCGAGACGTCTTCTTCGCCAGGGATTACGACATGGAAGCTGCGGTGCAAGAGTTGATGAAAGAGATGACGCTGGATACGGATGGACCGAACGCAAACATGTTTGATGAGTATAATGAAGATGAGTATTACGATGATGATTTTGATTTTGAGTATTACGGCGACGGCGACTCGAGAAGCGCGACGGATGACTCGACGTCCGTCTCGACGAGCTTGTCCAGGAAGAAGAAGAAAGATAAGCCTCGAAAGACGAAGCAGTTATTGTTTCACGTAGGCGCGAGCGTTACGGCGGCGTCGAGCGCCGCCTTGACGAATCGCCAGCTGGTTGATGAAGCCACAAACGGGGCAATGGAGCGATGGAAAGCCGTGCAGGGACCCAACGCGCGCACTTTGCGGATACCGAAAGTACCCGTCGGTCGTTCGAAAGAACTCGAAGATCTCTCAAAGTCACTCTCAGAATTGCGCGTTGAAGCCGCGCGGGGCGACTCGAGGTCGCAAAGACTGCTTCGAGAGAAGGCGGCGAAACGCGCCGCTTTGGCAAGCATCGATCGCGAGCGGTACTTGGAAAAGCACATGCCCAGTCTTTTGCAGCACGACGACGACAGTAATCACAACCGCGTGTTTGACTTGCATGGTTTCGATAGACTGGGAGCGTTGCGCAAGGTGGAGACAGAAATGATCCGATGCGCCCCGTTCGTGACGAACGAATGGTCTGTTAAATTCATCACTGGCAGAGGTAACCACAGCTCGGGCGGGCGCGTCATCCACAAAACGGTTATGCGATGGTTGGACGAGCAGGGTATTTCCTACGAAGAGGGTATGGGACACGTCATCGTGCGCGCGACTACGACGCAAATAGACGGTAGACATGACGATTTCGACGTCGTGGACACCAAGGTGGACGCCAACGGCTTTCACCAGGTTCGCCGCGGACGTCGCTGAAAAAGGAATTGTATCAAAGAGATTATTTGTGAGAACGACGCTCTCACCTAACAAAACCTAACGCTAAGCGCTAATGCAGTATATCTATGTGGTCTTTCGTGAAGACGCTCACCGAAAACGCCTTGGTGACGCGCGTCGTCGTCGGACCCGCCGCGCTCGCCGCTTTTATGATTTCTTCCTCCGTGTTGTGATGGCCGCTCGGTCCCATTTGGATGATGGCGACGACGTCATCGATCCCGAGATCCATGGTCCCGACGATCGAACGCGTGCGAACCAAACTAAACCCAGCCGCGCGCATAGTGTCCGCGACGCGCTCCGCCTTGCCCGGCTCGACGCCGAGCACTTTGACGGCGTCGAAAGCTGATCGAAGCTCTCGCATGTGCTCTGGCTCTGGACTTGCAATAATGGCGCGCCCCCCCGATCGAAGCACGCGCGCGAGCTCGGACGGAGACCTCGGGGCGAAAACAGATAGCGCGACATCCACGGAGTCATCCGGTAACGGTAAATCGCGCGTCGCGTCCGCGACGGCGACGTACGCTCCAGCGTCGCGCAACGATTTCGCCGCCATGTCGCACGCCTCCTTTGACGCGTCCAAACACGCCAAACTCACGCGCACGTCATCTCGCTCGCTCGCTCGCTCGAGTAAGACGCTCGAATAATACCCTTCTCCGCATCCAAAGTCCACGACGCGAATCGTGCGCCGACACCGTCGTCTCGGCTCTGCGAGCTCGTCTGAGCGCTTTTTCGCCATGGTTTCGCGTCTCGCCCGGCGCTTCTTCGCCAATTTCTTCGCGCGCGGCGACATCTCATCCACACGCGGCTCAACCCCAGAACCATCGCTAGTACCGTCCTCCTCATCTTCCTCCTCCTCCTCCTCATCTTCTCTCAATGCTTCCTCAGCGACGGCGTCCGCGAGCTCCGCGTACCGCCCAGCTCTCAAAAACCGCCGCCTCGCCCTCAACTGCGCTCCACCATCCCCACCAACCCGTCGCGTCCGACGCGGATCAATCAAATTGACGTACCCGCTCTTCGCTTCATCGAACGCGTGTCCTCGCGCGCGACACGCGTACGCGAACGCGGTGTCGTTGACGCGGTGTCTCTGTAAAAGCGCGTTCGGTTCCGCGTCGCCACACGTCGGGCATCGCCACGGCGTCGGCGTCGTTCGCGTCGTCGTCGACGACGAAGACGCGTATACTCTACGTCGTCCTCGGTGCGGTATCGTCGGTATCGCCGCGGCGATGCCGCCGCGCGCGAGACTCGCTGGCATGTTTGACGTTTGCGGCGCACACTGTGAACGACGACAGTTAGAAGCGCGTCTTCATGCCGTTGGTTTCGGTCGCCGCGCGCGTCGCGGTGAGCACCGGCGGTGATCGGTGCGCGCGCGCGCGTGAAGAGTGTCGTCGTCGTCGTCGTCTTCGTCTTCGTCGTCGCGAGCGCCGGTCGTCGGTCGTCGTCGTCACGCGCGCGTCGGGAAAGGATGATGAATCACCGCAAGCAAAGGAGGATAACGCGTCTTCGTCGACCCCGCCGCGATTGAAACCGACGCCGAGATCGAAAGACGTCGCGACGGCGTTTAAATCCGCGGGATTATCCGGGGAAATCAAAGCGCGCGTGGCGACGTCGACGGACCTGGACGCGCTGCGAGCGAAACGAGACGAAGCCAAGGCGAGGTTGGCCAAGGCGGAGCTCGCGTACGCGACGGCGGTTTTAGCGAGGGAAAAGAGCGCAGATGAAGCGGATGGGACGTTTGGATCGAGGGATGAAGACGCGTTCGAGTGTTCGTACGGGTACATTGCGACTTTGGCGGGTTGTTACATCGATATCGAACGCAACGGGGTGCCTCAGGGGTTGGCGTCGATGGCGGGGGATAATTTTTTACGCGAGCTGAAAGAGATGATGGATTATCTCAAGGATGGCGAAGGTGCAGTGGAGGCGAAACGGAGAAATATGTCGGAAAAATTGCGCACAAAGTTGAACTCGCTGCGGTTGTCGTCGAGTGCGATTGCGGAGCGGGAGGCTCAACGTCCAGAGGTGCCGGCGCCGTGGATTTTAAAGGTGCCGTACGACGTGTTGTGCCTGCTCTTGGATAAGCTCTTCGAGGACGATAAACCGATTCAGAGATTCTGGTTCTTAGAGACGGTGGCGCGGATGCCGTACTTTTCGTACACATCCATGCTCACGTTTTACGAAATTTTGGGATGGTGGCGAAGGAGTTCAGAGTTGAGAAAGGTGCACTTTGCCGAGGAATGGAACGAGTACCACCACCTGTTAATCATGGAGTCTCTCGGCGGGGACGCGAGCTGGCGCGACCGTTTTCTTGGTCAACACGCTGCCATCGTGTATTACTTTGTCCTCATCTTGCTCTGGCTCATTTCACCTGCGCTCGCGTACAATTTCTCGGAACTGATAGAGGCGCACGCGGTGGATACGTACGCCACGTTCGTCGATGAAAACGAAGCCTTACTCAAGACGATGCCACCGCCGAGGATCGCGGTAGAATACTACCAGGGCGCCGACCTCTACCTCTTTGACGAGTTCCAGACGGCGCGAGACCCAAAATCCAGAAGACCAAAGATTGAGTCCATGTACGACGTCTTTGCAAACATTACCCAAGACGAAGGCGAACACGTCTCCACCATGAACGCCTGCCAACGCGAAGACGCCATCATCGGATCCCCAAACGCAGTCAACGCAAAGACGGCTGCGCTCGGCGCCCTCATCACCGCACAACTTTGGTTCCAACGCGTCGCCGAGAACGCCGCCATGTCAGAAACCGCAATCGACGTGGACGCCCTCGCGGATTCTGCCATCACCGACACCGCCGCGACGACGGTTTTAGACGCCATCTTACGCATTTTCGATTTCATGTGAAGTTTGCATCGCAATTCAATCGCGCGAACGAGCCGTTTACAACTACAAAGATGCCTACAAAACGTGTAACAACTACCAGTACTAAGTAGCAGAGCAGGTAATCCAAATCATTAATTCCCACACACATCGCCGCGTCGCGCGTCTTCATCGCGCGACGCGCAACGCAGACGAAGAGACTACCGCGTAAAGTGTTACGTGCGTGACATCGCACCCTCTTCGTCTTTCGTCGTCGTCCGTAGAGATGGGATGCGTCGCGAGCGCACCGGGAAACGCTGAAGAACGCACTCGAAGAGAATTGGCTGAAAAGACACACTTTCGCCCGGGTCAGATTCGCGTTCTTCGCGATGTCTTCGACAAGGTGGCGCGTGGACACAATCACGATGGCGTTATTGATTTCGCAGAGTTTCAGTCGGCGCTGTACGGGGCGCACGAACACGGAGAGGATGATTTGTTCAGCGAACGGATATTCGAGTGTTTCGACACGGAGCACAACGGGGAGCTTTCGTTTGAAGAATTCGTCGTCGGGTTGAGCGTGTTTCACCCGAACGCGACGAGAAAGGAAAAGACAGAGTTTGCGTTCAAAGTGTACGATTTGCGTGGGACGGGGATGATTGATCGCGATGACGTGCGGCGGATGTTGGTGGCGGTGTTGAAGCAGTCGACTTCTATGATGTTGACAAAGGAGATGATTGAACAGGTTTTGGATCAGACGTTTGAGGATTGCGATTTGACGAAAGATGGGGTGATTTCGTTGAAAGAGTTTGAGGCGCTCGTGGAGAAGAATGAAAAGGTGATCGCGAATATGACGATGTCGTCGTTGAATCAGTTGACAAAGCAGTACCCGGATTTCCTCTTCAACGAAGCCTCAGAGGTGTACTGAGAGTCTTTCCTTTGCGTGCGTGCTTTTAAAAAACATGTTTCTTCTGGACTGCATGTGAACTATGGGTGTCGTTTACGTGTCGGGCGCGTCGCGACGACGTGACAAGCGCCTTTTAAAAAACGACAAATTCTTGAAATTGTAATTTAGCATACGACGAGTTTCGCGTCTTCGTAACCGTGTGCCTTTTTGTTTCTCTCGTACAGCGATGTCATCGCTTCGATAAATTCATCGAGCTTTGACGCCACCTCCTCGCGACTAGGATTTGGGTTCTGCGTCACGGGAATCGGTTTACCGACGACGGTGACGAGCGGCACGGCGTATGGAATAGGCGTAAACCACTTCCCCCAAAAGACGATGGGCGCGAACGCGAACATTTTCCCGATCCAATTCGCCACTGATTTCGGCACCAACGGAGGCCCGAGTCGCCAGTACCCGTACGTGCGCGTCTGACCGAACGTGTAAGCCGGCACGAGATCCGCCCCGGTTTGAATTGCAACCTTGACGAAACCGAAACGCTTCTTCAAATACAATGTCTCCGCGTCCTTCTCCATCGCCATGCACTCCGCCACACCCCCAGGAATGATGACGCACGTCTTCCCATCCCGAAGCATCCTTATCATCCCCCCACGCGATATCGGATCGAGCCCCAACCACGTCCACAAGTGCCGCACGAATGGCACTTTAAAAATCGCCGAACTCGCCAACGCGCGCGATTGTCGCGTCGCTACGTTAAACCCTCTCCTCTTCATCCCTTCCTCGTCGTATATGAAATACCACGCAAACGAAATAATGCTCAAAGGCAACACTCCGTGCGGTTCCAACCCAATCAAACACCCCCGCCCACTCTTCGCCGCGTTCAAATACCCATCCTCGTCTTCAAACTCCAACGCGCACGGAAAATACCTCCTCGCCGCCTCTGTCACCGCTTTCGCCAACGCCTTCCCCCACCCCGGAGGCGTCGACGCCCGTCTCGGCACCACCGCCAGCGTCACCAGTCCAATCAACGCGCACGCCGCCCCAGCGTTCGGCAATCCCGCGCACGCGATCGCGACGACGCCCGCGTTGATGTGAATCAGTCCCAACCATATGAATAACAACAGGTGCGTCACGAATCCTCCACCGCTTCCCCGCGCTTCCCCGCGTTTGGCGCGCGTCGCCGGGGACACCGACGTCGGCGAAAACGTTCCCATCGCCGCCTCCTCGCCAGTCGCCGGTCGAATATCGTCGCCGGTCGTCGGCGTCTGATGAATCCATGATGATCCGTATTATTCCTAACGAACGTCATCCATAACAAAACAACAAAAATCCATAATCGTTTGGACAACATAGGTTAGGGTTTACAGAAGTGACGGTTCGTTTCGCATCGGTCTAAAAATATCAATCGGCAGACGACGACGACATTCGACGACGCGCGACGACATTCGACGCGACGACGACGAACGACGAACGAACGGGTGAAGCGCGCCCTCTTCTTTCTGATCCCCATCGCGCGTGCGTTCGCGAGCGATGACGACGACGGAGGAAGACGCGGAGAAGAAGACGAACGCGTCGTTGGATGGACGGGAGCGGTCACACGTGGATCGAGAGGCGTTGAGACGCATGGCGCGACGCGCGCGCGGGGATTGGAGGAACGACGACGGCGGCGGCGATCGCGTGAAGGATGCGAGCGCGCCTTTATCGTCGTCGTCGCCGTCGCCGGGGAAGGGATGCGGTGACGCGGTGGAACGAGCGCTGCGGGAGAGGATGCGCGCGGAAGACGCCAAGCGTCGCGAAGCGTACGCGCGAAACGCGAGAGAGGACGACGAGACGCGCGAGCCGGACGCACCGAGAAGAACGGTTCGGGAGGAAGAGGACGGCGCGACGCGCGCGGACGCGGCGGAGAAGCTCGAAAACGATATCGCAGAAGTGCGGGAGATGAACTCGATGGTGTTGTACGGCGAGGTGATGACGGCGAGAGACGCGCAGGTTGAGGAAAAACGACGCGATCGCGCGCGAGCGCGAGAGACGGAGCGACTCTTGGACGAAGACATGGAGCGCGCGCGGGTCGAAGCGATCGCGCGCGCGGAAGCGATTGAAAAGACACGCGCGGAGGAGATGCGTCGAGCGGCGGAGACGCTTCGTGGTCAGATTGCCGAGCGCGAGATTGAGCGCGCGAGAGCCGCGGAGCGACGCGCGCGAGAATCAAAGAGGCGCGTCGAAGACATCCAACGATCGATGGCGGAGATGGATGAAGCCGCGCGACGCAAACGCGAAACGGCACAGAAACTCCTCGAAGAGATACATCTTTCAAATGCAGAGCAAATCGCGCGCAAAGCGGACGACGCGCGGGCGGAACGCGAAGCGGATGAACGCGCGATGCGTTACCTGGCTGAAAAGGCGGCGTGCGACGCCGAGCGAGCCGAGCGACAAGAGGAACAGCGTCGGTTGAGAGAACTCGAGACGGCGCGATTGCGTTCAATGCAAGAAAAGTGCATCGACCACCGCGCCGAGAGAGACGCGCGACGGGCGAAAAAACTCCAAGATGAATACGAACGCGAGACGCGCGCCAAGGAGGCGGCTGAACGCGACAAACGCCGAGCCATGCTCGAGGATCTCGCCGCCGCGCGCTTGGCTCAACACGAAGAAAAACTCATCATGCGCCGCGAAGAAAAGACACGCGAACGCGAAAACGCGCGCGTCGTCGAGCGCGAGCATCGCGCGCAGCTCGAAGCCGAACGCCGCAGGGAGGAGGAACGTCGAGCCGACGCCTTTGCGCACGCGCGGGATTTGAGCGAGCAAATTCGGCGCAACGAAATTCGACGAAGACGCGACGCCGATGACGCCGCGCGGGAGGCGAAGGAATTAAAACGACGCGAAACGGAGCGGGAGGCAATGCTCGAGCGGATCAAGGCTAAAAAGCTCGACGAAATGCGAGACGCGGGCGTGCCCGTCAAGTATCGCGTCGAGTTACAAACGCGGTGAAACTGGTACCGGTAAATTTATTAACCAACGCGCTCTTCTTCTAAAATTAAAATCATTCATTCAACTCGACGCACCGCCGCCGACGCGCGCTTCTCTCGATTTGAGATACAAATCCGCGGTACGAATCATCCACAACGCGTTCGGAAGCGATTTATTGTACGAGTTTCTCCCGATGGACTTTGCGTTTTTCGCCAGAGACTCTGGCGACGCCTTTACGCGCAACCATTGGTACCCAAAGACGCAACGCATGGTATCGAGCACGCCGTTTTCATACTGCACCTGCAATTCCTCGCGCGTGAGCAATTCTTCCGGAACGTTTTCAACGCTCGACGCCGCGCCGAACTCGACCGCGGCTGTGGAAAACGCTTCGTAGTAAGCATCGACGAGGGCGTTTTCGGCGACGCCGTCGGCGCTCAATCCCTCTGGCGCCACGGACGCGCACATGAAGTGTCCGAGATCCGTACCGCCGAGTCCGACGCCCGTCCACTGGAAATCAATCAATCCGATCTCCCAGGAATCATCGTCTTCCCGTCGTCGTTCGAAAATGTTCCCAGACTTTGGATCCCCGTGGATGATTGTTTGAAGCGCCGCCAGTCGCGCTCCGCCCCGTCGTAAAACGTCTTCTGCGCCCGGACACCCGCTAAACGGATGCGTCTCCGCGCCGATTCTCTTCGCGTGCGCTTGCAGTCGCGCACCCACCGTCGCGGCGATGCTCGCGTCGATGGTTGGTTCCGCGTCGATGGCGGCGCCGAAACTTTGCATGTGCGTCTCCCAAGCGCTCTCGATGATATCCATTTGTTCGGGCGGTTGCATGTTGGGTTGCCAGTATCCGCCAGAATTCCAAACGACGTTCAAGACGTCTTCGTCGTCATCGGATGCTGATTTGCGGAAATGACTGCCGGGAAGGAAAAACGCGTGCATGCGCGCGAGAGCTTGAAGGGCACACTTGGCTTGATCGGGCGCGAGCATGCGGGCTTGCTCCCAGCCGTCGTTCGGGTGGAAATCTTCAACCAAGAGGGAAAACTTGCTCTCGATGGGATCGCTCGGCGTCGGTCTGAGATCGGCGGCGTAGCAAATGGGCACGCCGATACCCGCGTGTTCGAGCGCCTTGGCGGCTTTGGATGCGAGAAAAGAAGATTCCACGGCGTACGACTTGCTGTCGCGGGCAATCTTGAGGGGTTGGGTGATTTGCTTGGTTCGCATGTACTCGAGATTGCCCATGTCGACTTTTTTGTAAAACGCCGATCGCGGGAGACGCGCGTCTTCGTCAGAGGACCACTTGAAGTATAGACGACACGCGTCGCTCATCAGCCCGCGGACGGCGTCTGATTCGGGTGCAGCGTATCCGACGAGTTGGACGCCGTCGACGCCGATCGCCGAGGTGATTTGTTGACCGACATCTTTGGTTCGTAACGGGGCGCCACCAAGGCATCGAGCGACGTCGCACGCTTGGCCGTCGTCGCCACCGGTGACGACTGAGCTATCGCCGGCGGTGAATCTGTCGATGAGTTTCTTTAAATCAGCATTCCTTCGCATCTCCGCGCACAATTCGTCGTGAGTGACGCCATCGGGGGAGTTTGGACCGGAACCGACGACACCCAACTGATTGATGAGCCCCCCCGGAGACTCGGCATAGTGCATCAACGGCGCACCGTAAAGATCCGTCACTTTCCCGCCTGCCGCGCGAAGCACCGCCTCGGGTGCGCACGTATCCCAGAGCGACGTGCCAAAGTGCATGAGCGCGTACTCGGCGCGCCCTTCGGCGACGGCGAGAATTTTATTCCCGGCGCCGCCGATGACTCCGTGAGAATGCGACTTTGAGTTGGCGAGCGCCGTGCTCTTCACAATCTCCTTCGCAGCCGTGAGCGCGGCATTCTTTGAATCACCGGCAACGGTTCGAACGCGCGCGGTCGGATCGTCGTACGCGATCGGCCTGGGGTTGCCTCGCGCGCCATGAACGCCAAAGACGCCGCTCTTCGCTCCCGGAGCGGCGGCGCCGAAAACCACGCACGCGTCCGACGTCGCGACGTCACCATCCGGAAACGGCAATCCGATCGCCCCCGCCACCGCGCGACCGCGCACCGCGACGCCAATCAAGCACTGCACCGCGTGCAAGCGCGATTCAACAAACTCACGCGTCCCATCCACTGGGTCGATGAATAACGTCACGTCCGCGGCGTCCACCTTCAAAGACTTCAACCTCTCATCCCCGCTCGCCCCGTACGCCTCATCGCACAGTCCCGTTCTCAACGGCGCACCTTTCTTCGGACTCATCGGCGCCGCGTCTTCGTTCTCATCCTCTTCCCCGACGATTCGAATTCTCGGCCAAGACGCTCGCAACGCGCTCACCACGGCGCTCTGCGCCGCCACGTCTGCCTCTGTCAACGCCGATCTCGGATCCGTCGCCACCTTTCGCGTCACCACGAACGCATCCTCATCATCGCTCGCCGCTTCATCTCGCGCTTTTTGCACCCGGCGTATCTCGGCGCATCCTCGCAACGCCGCGTCCACGCACGTCGACAACAACGTCTTCACGTCCACGACGTCGGCGTCGTCATTCGCCATCATCATCCCTCGCACCGTTCTCTTCCCGCGCGCGCTTCTCACGCGTCCACCGCGACCGCAGCCTCCGAGAGATCGACGAACCACCGCCCGATTAACCCTGGTCGCGATCGGCGCCGCGCGCATCGACCGGTGGGGAAGGCGAAGAAGCGCTCGTGCCACCACCGAGTTTAAAGGAAACCTGAGAGTCCCCGACGAGTTGTCGCTTTTCGCTCGTCGTCAAGCTCCACACGTGCGTCTGAAGCGCGACAGCCCAGAGAATGATGCCTCCGGCGATGTAAGGTCGCGCGCTTCGCATGCACGCGTCCGTCGGTCACGGGACTTTGGTTTGGGTTACGACGCGCGCGTCGCGTTGTAAAGCGTCCAAACGCGCGCGCGAGGTATGGTTTCCGTCGTGAGTGACATCGTGCGACGATGCGAAAGACGCGCTTGGCGTGATTGTATTCATTTACACGGTACCGGTACTACACAGTGGTGCTAGTGTTCACGACGCGATGCGCACATCGAAGCTCGATGGATTGTAGCGCGTTTTGCATGTCGGCGAAACCGTCGTCGTCTTCAGAGGATTCCGATTCGGGTTCGGGTTCTGGAATGTCGAGTTTCCCATTCTCTATCGTAGAAAGCTCTTCGCTTTCTTTCAAGTCTGACGCTTTCGAGCGTTCGAGACGCGCGGCTTCGGCGCGTTTCGCCGCGGCGCGTTCGGCGCGTTTGTCCGATTTTGCTTCTTCTTCGTCCACGAGCGCGGCTTCCATCTCGGCGCTGCGTTTGCGATCAAATGCTTCGACGGCCGAGTGTAATAGCGCGCTCGTGACGAGAAGTCGCGCGCGTCGAAGCGCGGCGGCGTTGTCGGAGAGAAGATGCGTGGTGACTGCGAGGAGAACGTCTCGAGTCATGCTCTCGGATCGCACCTCGAATGCCTTGATGTTGCGATCCAATGACGATTCGCTGCTTTGTTCTCGCGGTGGAGACGACGCCGACGACGACGCCGACGACACGCACGCGTTCAAAGAGTTGAGCAAAAACAGCCGCACTCGCTCCCCCGACGCCAAGACGCGCTCGATGTGCTCTTCGTAGTCCTCTGCATGCGATGAGAGCGCCGCCGGTTCGGCGACGTCCATCCCGGTGATGTCGTGCGTCTTTAAGAAATCCCGAAACGACTTCTTCGCCTCGTTCGCGCGCACTTCGTCTAAATCCCTCACCGCACCTGCGAACTTTTGCGCCAGACTATTCCATTTCTCGAGCGCGAGCTTGGCGCCGATGTATGCGCGCTTGCCGACGTTGAGCGTAGCCGTCTCAATCGTCTTCTCGTCCTCCTCTCTATTTTCTGCCAGCTCCAACGTTGCCCCGGTTGCGAACGCCCGTCCTCGTCGAGCGTCTAAAAACACCCCCGCCTCAGCCTGCACCACACGCCAAGCCCCGGTGCATCGTCTCCATTCTGTTCTGATTGACGACAGAAAGACGTCTCGCGTCAATGCCGCCGAATCCTCTTTAAAATCTCTCCTCGCAATCTTCACCGCCTTTGCGTACGCGTTCGCCTTCCACGCCTGCGCGTACAGAGTCGCAAACGTCGGACACCCACCGCTACTAGCACCGCTCGATCCACCACCAGACGTATCGCTTCTCGCCGAGGACGAAGCCGCGTGCTTCGCTCCGCGTCTTCCTCGCTCCGCGTCTTCCTCGCTCCGCGTCGACGACGACGTCAATGTCTCCTCCACGCACCGTCTACACGCCTCAACACGATCGCCCAACCGCACGATCCGCGTCTTTCGATCGAAGACGCACGCCGAACCGCCTAAAATCGTCTCGACGCACCCGCGCGTCGGAACGTCGTCCATCTCTTCGACGTCTGCATCCTTAAACCCCTCGAGCGACTCTGGCGCGATGAACCGCGCCAACGCGTCCCCGACATCTCGCATCGCGATCGCCACCGCGAGTCCAACCTCTAGGCTCCACGCGTCGGCGTCCTTCATCACCTCACGCATCGTTTTTTCGTCGCTCATCTTGACTGCGTCGTCATCTTTAACGCACTCCAACAACGCGCGCGCCCCGTGTTTATCCAACGCCCGCATCCACGCGTCGACGCATTTCGGCGGCACGCCTCTCCGCGCGCGATGTCGTCCGCCACACGTCGTCGTCGTCGTCGATCGTCCATGACCGCGTCGGGACGAGGAGGATCTATCTGACATCAGAGTGGTGTCAACGTGTGAAGCGCGTTCGTTTCGTTTCATTTCATTTCAACAGGCCGCGTTCGCTCCTTCCCGAACGAACGAACGACCGCGTGATAATCTATATTATACATCTATCGTCACATCTACTATTTGTACCATCCCAACCCTCGCTTTTTAATGCTGTTCGCCATCGACGCCGTGATTTCTCTGCAACTCGCGCAATTCGCGCTCCTTGCGCTCCAAATCCCCTTTGCCCCCCGCCGCCTTGCCGGCTTGGTAGTACAGCACAATCAGGTACCGATTCGCGACGTTGAACCCACTGAGATGTTCGCACGCGTTCTTCGCGTCGTAAATGTCTTCGTAGACGACGTACGCCGTCCCGCGGGTGGTTTTGTTCGTGCCCAGGCGGACTTGACGCAGCGCGCCGTATTTGCCGAAAATGTCGTAGACGTCCTCGGATGTGATGTTGAACGGGAGGTTTCGGACGTATAAAACCCGGTTGACCTCGGGGGGTAACCGGGCGTTGGCGCGCGAGGGCGCGGCGGTGACGTTGGCGGACATGGCGTCGGCGCGCGTCGGCGTTTGGCGCGATTCTGCTTGAGGTTTTAGAACGCCGCGCGAGCGTCGGCTTTGACTCGATTGATTTTTATTTTAAACTGGCGATGAATGAATCGAATCGAATTGAAATCTACTAATGATGAATGGGGCTACTATAGAAGTGTGTGTGTGTGTGTGTGTTCAAATGAATGACGTCGGATGACGCGCGATCAGCACCGTCTAGACGTCTCACTCGCGCTTTGAAAGATTCATGTTTCCGTCTTCGTCTCTGACGCAAACAAAGGTTTCGCCATCCTTGGTGAGGATGACACCCTCTTGTTCGTGACGCATAATGTCGAGAGCGATTTCGCAGCTCTGAGAAATGATGGGTTCGGGATCGGTGGAGTACTTGATGAGATAATCCTTGGTGCTCGGATGGGCGATGGAGCCGAGCGCTTCGGCGGCTTCGTGACGCACCATGGGATGCTCAGAACCATTCTCGAGACAGTTCACGAGAGAGTCGCGGGCTGTGTCGCTCGTGCTTTGAAGCTGACCAAGAACGTAACAAATCTCGTGTTTGAGCAGCGCGCTCTCGCTGGTGCTCAAAACCGTGCCAAGGACGTCGGCGCACGCCTTGCACGCTTCCTGGCTCGCGTACGACTGGTTCCTCAGAGCAAACATCGCGCTGTACCTCGACCACATGTCGCCTTCGTCGTTCAAAATCATCTCTCGAAGAACCTCAAACGGCGTATCCATCGGCATCGCCGGGACTGGGTCGACGCCGTAAAACGGCGTGTCCTGCTCCGCGTTGGCGCTCAGCCGTTCCTTGGCGCTTCCCACCGTGCTCCCCGTCGGCTCGCCCCCAGCGCCTCGGTGCTCCAACTTCCGCAACGCGAGCTCCGCCGTCTCACGGACCTCTCTTTTCGCATCCGCACACGCTTCACGAAGCGCGTCGACGCACTTCTCGACCCCGATCGCACCCAACGCCTCTGCGCACTCGTGTCGCACCATGCCGTCCTCGGACGCGTCTCGCAACGTTTCCGTCAACACCTCGATCGCCCCTTCTGCCCGCATCTGCCCGAGCGCGAACGCCACCTCGTGTCGCAACAATGCCGACGGTTCCCTCGACGCGCACAATCGCTCGAGCAACGCGTCGATGGCGTCCTGCGTGCCTATGGACCGAAGCTGGAACAGCGCGTGGAAGCGATCGTTCATCGATACCGTTTGGTCGCGCAGCGTCGTCGCGCATCGCTCAACCACCGTCATCGCGTATCGAATGGATGAACCTAAATGTCTTTTATTGACCGGACCGAGCGTGCGGCGCTCGTGCGCGTCGCGTCTCGTCACGTCTTTCGCGCGTGAGACAGTGGCGGCTGGTGATACGTCACTTTTCGGCCGCCGCAGCCGCGGCATGTTCGCGCGCGCGCACGGCGCGCGATCGCGCGCGCGCGCGGCGACGACGTCGGCGTACGATTCGCTCGATTACGTCGCGGTGCCCGAACGCAGGATTTCGCTCGAGGATGACGGGTCGCGCGTCGAAGAGGACGCGAAACGACACGCGTTTGGAAACTTTGAAACGTTTGCGCTCGCGCGTTCGGACGCCGCGCTCGTCGCCGGGGGCGTCTCGGCGTCGCTTCCGGGACACGGGATCGTTCGATGGACGTCGCTGCGAGAGCGGGAGGGTTTACGGGGGGTGTGGGTGATTGCCGAACACTCGGGAGGGGTGTCGAGCGCGACGCTGCTGGCTTCAGAGGCCTTCGCGGTTGGCATGTGCGACGGGTCGGTGTGGATTTACGAACGACGCGACGACGAAAAGAGCGAGATGCGCGTGCGGTGTGTGAAGAGATTGGCGCCTCCACCGTCCGCATCGAGTGGGTTGCCGTGGCGGATGGGTTCGAGAAGCGAGTACGACGACCGCGTCACGGCGTTGCGAACGACGCGCGTCGCTTCGGGCGAGACGCTGCTATTGGCGACGCACGGGTACGGTGGCCCGACGATGGCGGTTTGGAGCGCGAGCAATGGATACGAACCGATCGGCGATTCTGGCAACTGTAAAGGCTTCGCGTCAGGACCGATGAAGAACACGTGGATTGGGTCAAATTTGGCCGACGGGCTGAATGGAACGGCCGACGGATGCGTCCTCGGCGTTTCGTTCGATCGTAAAACCATCATGTGCGTCGGCGTCAAGCCCGACGGCAAGGCCAGTTTGGTGTGGAGATCTCGACGGGAACCGGGGAGGCAAAATTTTCTCGCCGGCGTCGCGTCCATCGACCGAGGTGCGGGATTTCTGCCTCGCGTGGCGACGTGTTCATGCGGCGAATTGGTCAATGGAACGATGTATGCGGCGCCCGATTCTCCACTCAAGATTGTCATCTTGGATGGCGCGGATGGGAGCGAGGAGAAGCGCCTATCGATCGAGGGATTGGGGGCGAGCAATGTCTTCATCGATTGCGGCTCGCTCTGCGCCGTCGGGCCGAATTTATTCTTGGCTCACAGAGATGGTTCGGTTTGGATCATCAATTCGGGCAACGGCGCGCTCATCACTTCTCTCCATCCCGCTCAAGAGTTCGCAGACACGAGCGGGCACAAGAGGATTCTACCGAGTCTTTTGAGCGTCTCTCCCGCGCGCGATGAGATGCACGGCGCGACATGCGACGGCGGGGTAGTGAATTGCTGGAGAGTGGGCATTCCCACGTATTGGTCCACGGAGACGCACAAGAATTTCCCAATGGCGTTTCGAAACCTCGTGAAATCTATGATTATGTGCGCCCACGTCGTCTCGGTGTCGCCTCACAGAGAATTTGCTCGCTTACACATGGAGAATAACCCGCACAAAGGAGTTGTCGCCGAGGATGACGAGACAGAGAGGCTGGCGCACGTCGGCGGATTTGTCGACGTCATTAGCAGAGAGCCGGCGCTGTTGGAAATGGTAATCGCGCGCATCGCGCGCGCAGAGTATGGCTGTGATATAGTAGACGGCTTTCACTAGGAAAGCCGAACGTAAATGCTTGCGGGTTAGATTTTAGTACGCGGTAGATTTGTTGCGATTTGTTGTTATACACACTACCACATGCACGCGCGATGGATAAATAAATGAATATCACTTGGAATCTAGGTGGTTGCGAAGGCGCGCCACGTTTTGCGCCTGATCCGGCGCGACAAGATTCACCACCCACATCGGAAGCTGCCCTTTGGGGTCCGCCTGAACGACGTAGTACAACGTTGACCCGCCGGTTCTCGGATTTGGCACGGCGTAGTACCCGGACACCAGAATGGATCCGCGCACGTGTCCCTCCAACGGCGGCGCCACGCCGTTGACGACGCCGTTTTCGATCGACTGCGCGGCGACAACCACGGCCCCATTCGGCATCTTCATCGTCAGTTGTTCCCAGACGAAATCACGATCGCGAATGATGGATGGTAGCTTAAACGTTCCTCTCAAAATTGCGTGTCCGGGCCGACATCCGAGCGGATTCGTCGGCGACTCCTTCGGCACTGCGGACAACGCCGAAGACACCGCCAGAGGTTTCGTCGCCACTGACTTTGACGACACCGATGACGTATCCGCGGCGTGTTCGTGTTCACCCTTTAAACTCTTTGCATTCTTTTCCAACCGTTCGAATAACTTGCCGAATCGCGGCTCGCGTCGCAACGCCCCGCCGAAGGCCCCGCCGAACCCGCGTCGTTTCCCTTGCCCTCGCCGCTCACTCTCCTCATCCATCGACATCGACACCCCGTTGGCGTCTCCTTCCAGCATGTGATCGTACAAACGAAACGACAGCACATCCCCACCTTTAAACATGTCATCCAATATCCCAAAGTGTCTATCAAACTCGCTCGCCGCGCTAAAAAACTCAAACACATCATCCGCGCTCGCCCGCGTCTCCGTCACCCCCAACACCTGATGCGCCCGCGTTGACGCATCTGCACTCGCCCGTCGGTACACATCCGCGCCCGCCGACGTCGACGCGTGTCTCCACGCGTCGCCGTCGTCGGCTGAAAACGTTTGAAAGAGTTTCACGAGCATGGAGACATCCGAATCGTTGAGCGTCGCACCGTGCGTCGCGCCGTAGGTTTGCACCCGGGACGCATCCGTGAGATCAGAGACGATCGCACGCGCGTCGCGAGTGAGTCGCGTCATCGCGTCGGCGTCGGTATCGGTGGACATGATCGTCTGTCGGGTTGTCAGCGTCAAACTGTGACGCAATCACTCAATGGAACGTCACGTTCGACGCGAGTCGTACGCCGACGAAAACGCGTCGACGTCGACGCCGAGATCCGACGACGATGAAGAAGACGAAGACTTTGTTTCGCATTCGCCCTCGTCGTCCGATTCACGGCGACGCGAACCGTCAGTCGTAGCGATCGAATGCGATGGATTATTTGGCGTTCATCAAACACTCTTCGTAAACGCGCGTCGAGGGGCGACGCTGGCGGAAGCCGACGACGGCGGGAGGAAACCCGAGCGAAATCAACAACGAAAGACGCTCGAACGCGGGTTTAGCATATCCGCCGTGTTCGGGTTCGGGGAGGATGCGAGCGGGACGAGGGAAACGAACGTGCATCCGAGTGGACGACGCGCGCGCGCGAATGATTCTTCAGATTTCGTCGCAGCGCCGGCAATGGAATTCGTCGCGGCATCCGTGGCTTTGATGCGCGACGGAATGGCGTTGGCGACGTCGGCGACGGGGTACGGGGCGTCGAGGACGAATATTGTCTACGAGGAGGATGAAGAAGAAGACGAAGAAGAGGAATCGAGGAATCGCAGAAACGCAACCAAGTCGGCGGTTGAGAATTACATTGCCGCGATCGATTCGAGAAAACCCGGGACGACGCGAGCGGCGCCGTGGTACGAAGGCTCGCGTGCGAGGATCGCGAAGATGGCTCATTCGGCAGACGGGGAGTCGTTGCTGTGTTGCACGACGGCGGGCGGGGCGTACGTGGTGCCGATTTGGGAGTTGATCAGAGACGCCAACGCGTCGCCGTCGATACGCGTCTTGGCGAGCCGAGGGACGAAACCTGCGAGCGCCATTTGGTGGTACAGAGCGTTGGAGCCCGATCGGAAGGATCCTGTCGTGGCGGTATGCGTCGGTGTGGATGGAGAAGTGCGCGCGTGGGACGCGAAATCGGGATCGCCGCTCGGAGCGTGCGTCGTCGGAGCCAAGTGTTCGCACGCAGAGTTGGTCCGGGGAAAGAGCTCGCAGTTTTTATTGATTAGCGGATTAGAAGGGGAGAGTTGGACGCTCATGCTCGAGCGCACGGCGCGCGTCGTGAAGACTTCTGATGAGGATAAATCAAAAGTGGAGACGATGACGAGGGTGGAATCGTTACCAGACGCCGCCGGATCGCACGGATTCGCGGCGCACGCGCTCCAGGACGAGTACGGCGTGCGCCAAGGGAGACGCACGGTGCTCAGCGTTCAAAATGGTGTCGATGACGGTGTGTCGTCTGCGATTGCGTGCATTGTCGATCGCAGGTTGTTGGAGGTTTACGACGCGGATGCGCCGGGCGAACCGACGGCGACGCGCACGTTGCCGGAGCACACCGTTGCTGTGCACCTGACGGAAGATTTGATTTTCGCCCTCGTTCGCGAGCCCGTGCTCGGAGACAAGGAAGACTTGACAGACATCTTCTCCTTCACCTCTTCCGTTCACGTCCTCGCGCGAAGATGTGAGGGCGACGATGACAATGGACGCCGACGAATCGTGACGCTGCAGACGTTTCACGTGCCTCGCCGCGCGGGCGTTCCGAAAAGTTTTATGGCGGCGCGAGTGCCAGAACGCGTGGATGGCAAGCGGACTCACTTGCGCGGTTGCATGCTCGTTACAACTCTCGGGGTGTTTGAGCTCAAACCGAAATCTGACGTCGCGACAGTGCTTCGTTCATTTATGTCGCAAACCATCGACCGAGACGCAAACGAGTTTACCAATTGGGAAAGTGTCGAGAAGATTGTGAGCGCCGACGCCGAGGACGAACCGGAGCTGGACTCGGACGACAAGTTGAAACTCGTCGCGAGCGTCCTCGAAGAGGATCACATGCCCGTCTTCGTCGACGCCGCGCGTCAAGAGCTCAAAAAGCAAAACTTTAGCCGAGCCAAGGAGTTGTTTGAAAAGACGGGCGCCCCGCTCAAAGATTTTGTGTCGCTTAGTCTCGAAGTTTGGGAAGCGTCGCAAGCGCTCACCAACTTTCAGAGTTCGGCATCGTCTGCGTACGGCGGAGAGGTCAACATGGCGTGGCTCAAGACGGCGGCGGCGGCGCACGCGCACTTGCACGCGTGGTGTGAAGCCTCGAATGCAATCGCGCGAGACGTCGCGAGCGAAATGGGCGGAGAGTCGATATCGGCGCAACTGCAACGTTTGAGCGTCAAACCCGGCGCCGCCGTTCTTCCCGAACAAGCCGTCGATGATGTCGTTCGTGTCGTTGTCGATGCGATGCGCGCAACGAAGGATGATTCAGTCGTGCGTGAAGTATCCGTCTCGGCGCGAGCGTCCGTCATCGCTCTCGAAGCCGCCAAGGCGGTGACATCCGTCGTCACCTCTGCGTGCGAGACGGAAAACTACTCAGAACGCGTGCGCACGTTATTCACGCTCTTGCTCTCTTCTACATCCATCATCGAAAGCTTGCACATGCTCGGTGGCATCACCGCGAACGCCATTCAACAACGTGAAGCGACAGCGAACACGAGCGGCGGCGCCGTAAAGGCGTGGGAGGCGCAACCTCTCGTGTTTTGGGATCCAAACGTCACCTTCTACGTAACCGCCACGCAACCGCTGGAGAGCATGTACGACATCACCGCTCTTCTTGGACTGCAAAACGACACCAAGGAATCATTTGAGGCGACGCCGCTGGAAATTTTATACGAGACGCTCGACGAAGACGAACTTTGGCAGCTCGCCATGATGTGCGTCGCCGCCAAGACTCGTGGTGTTCGTGGAGCCGTGCACATCGAGGTGTCCATTCTCCTGCGTCTGAATGACGACCCGGCGTTGAAGGATACCATTCGAATGATGCTGGACGACGATCCAAAGCTCTACGGATGGGTGTTATCCAAGTGCCTGGCGTATCGAAAGTTTGACGTCGCCGCGTCGACGGCGCTTCTCATGGGCGATCACGCAACGGGGGCGATGTGCCACATAGCTGCGATCGAACAGCTCGCACGCGAAGGTAAGACGTCTGATGCGACGTTGCAAGCCGAGCTTGAGGTTGGCATGGAGACGTACGTGGCGCATGTGTCGTCGGCTCGATTGCAGGCGCGTCTCATTGAAGACTTTGTGCGAAGCTGGCGTCGAAGAGGATTGGCGGCGGACGAACTTGAGCAAGTGCTGCTCGACGTTCTCGTATCGCAGGGCCACGCCGCGGCGGCGATGCAAATGGTGCTCGAGCGAGAGTTTGATTTCACGTTCAGCGGTCGATTCGTCCTCGACGTTGCCGCTCAACGAGTCGAGGACGACGAAAGAAAATATTCAAGCGAAAACGGATCGACGATTGAGTCTCTCTGGTCGGAAATCAAAGGTGAACTCACGTCCAATATGCACTCGTCAAATTTGGTGCGCACCAAGCCGTTCACCGATGCAGAACGTGCAGCTCTCGAGCGCGGCGGCGGTCGGAGCGATTGCTGGGCGTTCACGTGCGGCCACCGACTCGCCGAGGATGACTTGCGACGCGCCGTCGACGACGTCAAGAAACGTCTCGATATGCTCGACCTCCCGATATCATCGCTCGTCCTCGGGAGCGATTACGAGCGACCCTTCTGCGCCGTCGCATGCCCAGAGTGCGTCGCGACCGCGGTGGAGGCGCACGTCGACATCAGACGCGCCGCCGCCGCGTAACCAATTGACGTTTTTGTTGTAACAGCAAAAGTTAGAATTTTAGCAGCTTGAAATAATCGCGCACGCTCGGCGTCTTTACATCAATTTCTACGTGTATGTGTGTTTGCGTCCTAATATTATCTCATTTGACGTCGACAATCTCATCCGCGTAAGACGGAGTCAAGGTGACGTCGTCGCGGCTTGCGTTGTACTCCTTGACCATTCTACGAACCGCCGAGCCGTACATGCGCTCGTTTTCAAGCAATTCAGCCGCGACGCGTTCAATGACGGGGGCGTACTCCTCGATGAGTTTGACGCCACGCTCGTGCGCGCGAATCATGACATCCTTTGTGCCTTCCTGCATGCCTTCTCTAGGAATTCTGAATTCGTGAAGCATGATGGGATCCATAATCGGAAGCACCTTTTTATCCGGGTAGAGCCCGCTCTGGGTGACGATGTCAAACGCCATCTCCGCCGCGCCGGCAACCTCATCGTTGGTTCTGATGGAGACCCCGTCCGAACCGAAGAAGAAATACTCTGCGCACCGACCGGCGAGCATAATTGCCAGAGACTCGATGTAATAGTCGAGCGTATCCGGACCATCCTCGGCGTGAATTTCCGACTCGGCTTCCGGGGAGCGATCCGTGAGAATCACCCCAGACATTTGCGAACCGCGAGGACGAATGGAAACTTGCAAAAGCTCTGGCGCCATGTCTGGACGAGCAGAATAGAGCACCGCCTTGGCCGCCTCGATGATGGCGAGGTGTTCTTTACCCCAGCCGTCGGCGAGCGGAGCGCTTATCAAGCCTATGGCTTGCTTTTCCAAAATGGCTTCAATGTCGCTGATGTCAATGACGTCTCTGTCGTTTCTCACGCTTAAAATCGCCGCCTCGTTGAGCAAGTTGGCGAGTTCAGCGCCAGAGAATCCCGTCGTCAGGTCCGCCACGCGATGCAAAAAGGCGTCGGATTCGTACTTGTCGTCTCCCCCGCGGTCAATGCTAAGGTTGCGCGCGTGCACTCGCAGAATCGGCATGCGCGCCTCAGCCGTCGGCGGGACGCCGATGTGGTACACCCTGTCAAAGCGACCGGAACGCAGCAGCGCCGGGTCGAGCTGCGACGCCAAGTTTGTCGCGCCGATGACCAAGACGGCTTCGCCGACTTCCTTGTTGTCGAAGCCGTCCATCTCGATGAGCATTTGCATCAAACCTTGCTCGCGCTCCGAGGTGGAAGAGTCTCGGAATTCGTTCGCCGCGCGACTGCGTCCAATGGTATCCAGTTCATCGATAAAAATGATGGACGGTGCGTTCAAACGCGCGCGCTTGAAGAGGTTGCGCATGCGACTCGCCGCCACACCGACGAACATTTCCACAAACTCGGAACCGTTGGCGTAAAAAAACGGCAAACCCGCCTCCCCAGCCACCGCCTTGGCCAACAACGTCTTACCCGTGCCTGGAGGACCCTCCAACAAAATACCCTTGGGCGGTTCCACAAACCTACCCTTGTACTTTGGATCGCCCTTCATAATGTCGATGATGGTTTGGAATTCGTTCACCACCATATCCTGACCGGCGACGTCGCTAAATCTCACCGTCGACTGGTTCTTCTTCAGCTTTTTCGCCTTTGACTTACCCATCTGATCGGCGAGCGCATCTCTCTCGTTGCTCTGTTTCTTCACCTTGGCGCGTTTCCGCAACACATCGGAGCTGCGCTCCGCGGCGTACCCAGATTGGAAAAGGGCGCCGATGACAAAGAAAAACGTCCCCGCCATCAACCAGTTGCGCGCCCCGTGAATCGCCATGTTCCACGGTTTAATATTCATAAACAGCTGACAAGAAGTTTGATGCGGGGTGAACATATCGTCCGGGTTCACCGGCTTGGTGAAGAAGGCTTTCTGGCACTGTCGCGCCACCTCTTCGTGCGCGTCGCCCGGAATTTGCACCTTCCAGCGAATGACGTCCGCCTTGGGATCTAAATGCGCCCCCGGACCACCAATCTCCACGATTGCCGTGTTACCCTCGTCGTAAAGCAACACTCGACTCACCTCTCTACGCTCTAAAAACTGCATAAACTGCGCGTACGTCGCGTCGCCATCAATCCGGGGGTACACGCCCATCTTCTCCAAGACGCGCTGCGGACCAAACGAAACCTTTTTACCCAACTCCACATCCGGATACGTCTCCTCGGCGTGCTCGCGCAACAACCGCCTCGCCCGACGCAATTTCGCCATCTTCTTCCCCATCTCTGGGTAATCCGCCGCCAGCGCGTTCATCTCCTCATCCTCCCCGCTCCGCATCAATCGCGCCACCCCGTCGTACCTCCGCTCCTCCTCCGCCGCGTCCCACTCCCGCCCCGCCTTCAACTCCTTCGCCTGCTTTGAAAAATCCACAAAGTACGCATCCACAAACGGCGCCATCCACCTCGGCACCGGCGACGGCGCCACCGTCGGTCTCGGCGTCGGCATCATCACCGACGGTTTCCCCGGCGCCGGCGCGTCGTCCACCGCCACCGCCCGTCCGATCGATCGAAACACCTCCCTCACCGGTCCGGGGATCACCTCCGGCGGCCCGTCCGTTCCGTCGCCGCCGTTCGCGCGAACGACCACCGTCTTTCGCGTCCGACCCGGCGGCGAAGTCGATCGGGCGACGCGGCGCGCGGACGTCGACGTCGTCCCGCCCGATGCCCTAACCCGTCTCACCGAGACGCGCGCGGCGTCGTCGTCTCTCTTTCGACCGCTCGCCGACGCCGCCGCGGCGGACCCGACCGTGCGTCGCGCCGCGAGCGACGTCCACGCCGCCATCGCCATCGATCCCGTCGCCATTCGCGTCGCCCTTCGCGTCGCGCGCTGCCGCGCCCGCGCGCCCGTTCGTTCGCCGAAACCTCGAAAACCTCTGCTCTCGTTCGCACCAAAGTGTGACAAAAAAACAGAAACACCGTACTGTAGTACATTTAAAATCCA
>Ga0181570_10000421_pt1 | contig 40177 bp, 30 predicted proteins | sample 101ome_18_FD_148667 | JGI IMG/M metagenome (GOLD analysis project Ga0181570, IMG submission 148667) | Coastal salt marsh microbial communities from the Groves Creek Marsh, Skidaway Island, Georgia - 101406AT metaG (spades assembly) | ecosystem: Environmental > Aquatic > Marine > Intertidal zone...
GTGTGCAGTCACACCGTCGTCACATCCGCGCGCGCGCGTCTCGTCGACCCGCACGCGCGTCTCGTCGACGCGTCCAATCGGTGCGCGCGTCGTCGCGTCGCGTCGCGCGTCAAAGTCGCGCGTCGACGACGCGAAGGCGAACGCGTCGTCATCGGTGATTTGCATTCGTTTCAACCCGAGACGACGATGCGCGCGTTGGCGCGACAGACGAGCGAATTAGACGCGTTGGACGCGCACATCGCGAATTCGGTGGCGTCGGTGGAGGATGTCGTCGGCGAGGACGGCGTCGCGACGGCGACGGTGACGCCGGCGAAGGGTGTGAGGACGTTGACGGTGAAGACGGCGCGCGACGACGCCGACGGCGAAGGAGACGCGGCGAGAAAGAGGGCGAAAAATGCGTTTTCGATCGCGCTCGAGGAGGAGATCGAGCACATGCACGATCGAGAGTGCGCGACGCCGGCGACGACGGCGAGCGCGGTGCCGTTGCACGCGGCGGTGGCGAGAGGCGACGCAGCGGCGGCGAGAGCGTTGGCGCCGGGACGCGTGGACGTCGGCGGCGGGGACGAGGGCGAGGGCGAGGGCGAGGGCGCGGGGGCGAATTGGCCGCCGTCCAAGGGACCTCTAGAACGCATCTCGTCGTACGATGACGTGCAGATGCGTCGACGGGAGATTGGATTGGACGCGCGAAACGAACACGGCGATACGGCGCTCGTCGTGGCGTGCGCGTTGGAAGACGGCGAGTCGTGCGCGGAGATGGTGAAGATTTTGGTCGACGCCGGGGCGGATTTACACGCGGTGTCGAACGGGTACGCAGCCGTGCACTGGGCGTGTCGATTCGGTCACGTCGAGGCGGTGGCGTACATGGTGAACGCGTCCAAGGCGCGGGGCGAGACGGTTCGTGTGGAAGACATTCGCGCCGGCGATGGTTCGACGCCGCTCCTCGTCGCGGCCGAGTACGGACAGATGGACGTCATCCGGTGGCTTCTCGTGAACACACGCGTGAACGCGATGACGCGCGACGCGCAGGGTCGGGACGTGCTCGCCGCGCTCGGATCGAAGATGCGTCGGCAGAGTCAGTCCGCCAAGAGAGATTTGCGAGCGGACATGTTCGCCCTCGTGCCATCTTTGCGTCTGGCCCTCATCTCGCACCCGGATTGCGAAGAACACGTGTCGTTGAAGCCGCATCAAGAGAGCCCCGAACGCATACTCGCCATCCTCGAGGAACTCGAGCGCGTCACGCAACGAGGCGAACTCGAAGCCGCCGAATTGGAGAAAGTCACCGCCTTTGACGCCGCGGATCCGCACGAGATTCTTCGCGCGCACTCGGAAGAGTACGTGCGCGTGTTGGCGAAATTGAGCGATCAAGTCGGTGGCACTCCGATCGCGTTCACGCCGTACTGTCAAAACCAAAAGGGTGTTCCTGAAAAGTTTCAAAAACCCGCCGAAAACAGCGACACGTTTTTTTCTCCAGGGACGCTCCAAGCGGCGCTTCGCGCGGCGGGCGGCGTCATACACGCCGTGAACAGAGTCATCAAGGGTGAAAACAGGAGCGCGTTCGTGTGTTGTCGCCCGCCTGGTCACCACGCCGGCGTTAACGGCGCCACCGACGGCGCACCGTCGAGCGGATTTTCCATTTTGAACAACGCCATGATCGGTACGGTTGTCGCGAGCGCGTACCTTTTGGATACTTTTTTCTCGCCGTCCTTCGTCCGGACGTCGCACGCATGACTCGTACGCCGCGCCATGCGTATCGAGTAATGATGCGCGTCCCAAAACAACATTCGCCTCCTTTGACAGAGAGACCTGAGCGTGGCTCTGCTGACAGATACGGGCGAGACATGTTCACTCCGCCGCGCCGCCGACCGACCGACGCGACAGACCAGACCGACTGACGTTTCTCTTTGTACATTCGCAGGCGCGTTACACGCGATCGATCAACTCAAGTGCATGCGCGTTGCCGTCGTCGATTTCGACGTGCACCACGGAAACGGCACGGAGGAAATCGCCAGGCACTGGATCGCGAAACGGCGCGCGAGCGGCGAACACCGTAGCCGCGCGTCGCCCGATTTGTTCTTCGCGTCCATTCACCTCGCCGACGACGGCACGTCGTCCGGAATCAACTTTTACCCGGGCACGGGCGTCCGCGACGATTTGGTGAATAACATCGTCAACGTCGTCGTACCGCCGATGTGGTTGGCCAAGGGCGCGACCGCGCACGCCAACGCCGAGACGGGGGAACGCGCGAGAAAAAAGACGAAGCGGTTTTCAGACTCGGACGAAACCGCGCCGAAAACCGCCGCGAAGACGACCGACGTCGACCAACACCAGGGCGGTCGGTTGGAGTGGGTGAAAGCGTTTCGAGAGCGATTGATCCCGGCGCTGCGCGCGTTCGGACCCGAACTCATCGTCGTCTCGGCGGGATTCGACGCGGCGGCGAGCGACGTCGGTAATCTGGGCGTCGACCCGAAACGAAACACGCGGCACCAAGGCGTGAACCTTCGTCCCGAGGATTACGAGGATATGACGAAATCGCTCGTCAACGTCGCCAACGTGTGCGACGGTCGCGTCGTGTCCATTCTGGAGGGTGGGTACGGACACTTGGTGAGCGCGCCGGGCGGGAAGGACGACGCGGGGACGCTGACGCTTGCGCGCGACGGATTCGCCAGGTGCGTCCGCGCGCACGTCAAGGCGCTCACCTGATGCGACGATACGTCGTTATTTTATCTGTATTTGCATACCGTTGTACTGTACAATTATGAATAAGAAATTGCGAAATCGCATCGACGATCACGCCGCCGCGCTCTCGCGCAGCGCGTGTATCTCTTCGACGAACGCGCGTCCGATGAAATCCGCCTCGGGCGTCGCCCCTGGATCGACGACGAGCGTCAGGCGAAGTCGTCCCGCGTAACTCAACGCGCTCACCTGATTGACGAGATTCGAGCACGCGAACACGATGTCTCGCACGCGAGATCCCATGAAGACGATGGGCTCGGTCGGGCCCGGGACGTTGGTAAACACCATGCTGTGACGAGACATGTAATCGAACACGACTTGGCGTTGCACGCTCGGACCCGCGGCGGCGACGACTTCGTTAAGCGCGCGCGTGACGTACGGTTCGGGCGACCGTTTCATGAGATTGCACGTCTTTTGCGCTCGTCTCAATCGCTCCGACGCGGACATGACGCCCATGGGGAGCGAGAGCGAGACAAAGGTCCAGTTGTTGGTCAACGCGCCGCGGACGCGGTCGGGAAACGCGTACGGCGTCGCCGCGCGCACCCGAGGCTTCTTCGTCGCGCTCGGATCACCCACCCGCGCGAGATACTTTTGAATCGCGCCCGCGAGCGCGGCGACGACGATGTCGTTCACCGTGCACCCGCTCGCGTTCTTCACCGCCTTGACGTCCGCCATGGAGACGGGTGGACAGACGACGACGCGACGCGCGCCCGAAAACGCGTACGGCGGACGAGACCCCTTAAACACCGTCTTCGTGTCGTACGGACCCGCCGCGGTGAGCACCGCCTTGAAGAATCCGTACACACACACGAAGATGAACGTCACGCACGCCCAGAGAAGCGCGAGAAACGATCGAGCCGCGCGCGCGCGTCGCTTAAAATCCAACAGGCGCATCTCGCCGCCGTCCAGCGCGGTGGAAATTTTCTTCAACACGTTCACGAGCGCAATCCCATCGCCGATGGCGTGACTGACGCGCAAGAGCACCACCGGTGGTTCTGGAAACCCCTCGTTATCCCCGTCCCACGCCTCGTCACCCTTTTTTCTAGTCACCACGACGCAGTCCCACAACGGCGCGGCGGCATCCAACGGCGTCAACGTCGCCTCATTCGTCACCGTCATCAACTCCTCCACCGTCCCAACCTCGACCCGTTTCACTCGTTTCAACCATCCTCCGTCGTCCACTCGCTCCCACCGCAACCGTCGAAGCGTCTTCTCGCTCTTCGCGTTCGCCGCCGTCGCGCGACACCGAAGCTCGGGAAACGACGCCAACGCCCGCGCGAACGTCTCCAACGCCGCGTCGTCCGGCGCCCGGTCCAGATAAAACGACGTGACGAGCGGAAAATCAGGCGCTCGCGCCTTTGGCGGAAAAGCCCCACCGCCGAGCGTCGCGCGCGCGAGCGTCTCCGTGAGCGTATTCATCGTCGGCGGCGAATCCACCGCGGTCATCGTCGCGCCGTTCCGCGCGCCGGCGTCGCACCGCACCGCGCGCGTTCGTCGCCTCGACCACGCGTTGGGGAGGGACGCCGCGCCCGCACGTCGCGCGCGCGCGATCGATCGGTCGATCGTCGGCGTGTGCCGAGCTCGTTCGGTTGCCGTTGTGACGCGTCAGATCCAGACCCCCATGGCGACCGCGGTCGTCGAGACGCCGAGCGCGGTGCGTGCGCGCGCGACGCGAGAGAGACGCGAGAGAGACGCCGCGCGCGACGCGCGGTGGCGAGAGAGAGAGACGCGAGGGAGAGGCGCGCGCGCGAGGGAACGAACGCGAGACGGGGACGATCCGAGGGCCGAGTGATTCCCGCGCGCGCTCGCGACGCGCGATGATCGAGACGCGAGACTGACGAGACGAGACGCGCGCGTCCGTGTGTTTTCTTTTCGTCGACGCAGGGGAGAGAGATCTGCGGCGCGACGACGGCGACGAGCTCGGAGGCTGATCTGTACGCCAAGCTCAAGTCGCTGCAACGCGAACTCGAACTCGTGGAGATTCAAGAGGAATACATCAAGGATGAACAGAAGAATTTAAAGATTGAATTGCTGCGGGCGCAGGAGGAGGTGAAGCGGATTCAGAGCGTGCCGTTGGTGATTGGACAATTTTTGGAGATGGTGGACGCGGAGACGGGCATCGTGTCGTCGACGACGGGGTCCAACTATTACGTGAGGATTTTGTCGACGTTGAATCGAGAGTTGTTGAAACCGTCGAGTTCGGTGGCGTTGCATCGACACTCGAATGCGTTGGTAGAGATACTTCCGCCGGAGGCGGATTCGTCTATTTCGTTGTTGAGCGACGCGGAGAGACCCGACGTCAAGTATAGCGACATCGGAGGCGCCGACGTGCAAAAGCAAGAGATTCGCGAGGCTGTCGAGTTGCCTCTGACGCACTTTGATCTGTATCGACAGATTGGCATCGACCCACCGCGTGGAGTTCTGTTGTACGGGCCACCGGGGACTGGGAAAACGATGCTGGCAAAGGCGGTGGCGCATCACACGACGGCGGCGTTTATTCGCGTCGTCGGGAGCGAATTCGTACAAAAGTACCTCGGCGAGGGTCCGAGAATGGTGAGAGACGTGTTCAGATTGGCGAAAGAGAACGCACCAGCCATCATTTTCATCGACGAGGTCGATTCTATAGCCACGGCGCGTTTTGATGCGCACACGGGTGCCGATCGCGAGGTGCAACGCATCTTGATGGAGCTCTTAAATCAAATGGACGGTTTCGATCAAACCGTCAACGTCAAGGTGATCATGGCGACGAACCGCGCGGATACGCTCGATCCCGCGCTCTTGCGACCGGGTCGACTCGATCGTAAGATTGAGTGCCCGCATCCGGATCGTCGTCAGAAGCGATTGGTGTTCCAGGTGTGCGTGAACAAGATGAGTCTGAGCGACGAAGTCGACTTGGAGGATTACGTCAGTCGACCCGACAAGATTTCTGCCGCGGATATTCGCTCCATCTGTCAAGAGGCGGGTTTGCAGGCGGTGCGTAAGAATCGTTACGTCGTCTTGCCCAAAGATTTCGAGGTCGCGTACAAGACCAACGTGCGCAAGCCGGATAACGACTTTGAGTTTTACCGTTAAGAGCCGACGGGACAGTGTTAGTTACTACAGTAGCCGATGTGATTATGAAAATTTGATGATTTCTCATGACAATATTCTGTTGTACTCGTTAAATCACGATACCTGTTGCCGTCGACTTGTCTGGTGGTGATGGATTCACGCGGGACGAGCGCATCGGAAGCACGAGGATCGGCTCGCAAAGTTGTGGCTCTGACAACCCTCGCAAATCCAATCGCCGCTTCGGAAATTCTCCGGAGTGGCGCCGCCGGCGCCGGAAGAACCTTCGGATTGCGGCGGTGGAGCCTCATCACCGGTCTTTCGGTGCTCGCACTTGAAGCAACTCTGCCGGGAGGCAAAGTTGTGCGCCCTGCACTTTTTGCATATCCAATCCCCAGCTCGGAAACTTCCCGCGCTCGGACCGCCGGCGTCGGAACCCGCCTTGCTCGCGACGGGAGAGAACCCGTCGCCACCCTCGCTATCCCCACCCGCCTTCGATCGTTTACACTTGAAACAGCTCTGTCGAGACGCAAAGTTGTGCGCACTACAGCGCAAACACGTCCAATCCCCGGGTCGTCGCACGCTCGCTCCCTGCGCGGGCGCGCCCACCGGAATCGGCGCCGGCGGTTCAGCTGCTCCAGAGTGCGGCAAACGCAATCCCAACCACGCGAACGTGAGCGTGAGATACGGCGTGTCCGCCGGCGGGGCCACGTTTGCAATCGATTCGAGATTGAGCGCCAACGGAGCCACGCGGAGTAATCCAGACGCCGCGTCGACTCCTCTATCTTTCAAAGCGCCCACCACGACGCAACTACCCGTGTTGCTGTGACCCGCCGCGCCCACCACCGCCTGGTTCACGGGACAGCACGACAATCGAACGTGCGCGCCTTGATTACCGGCGACAACGGGAGTGTTATCGACGTCGGCCAAGAGACCCGAGTCTTGAACAATCTCCAAACGAGCGCCGCTGCTCAATCTCGGCCCGAGCTCAGCCGCTAGACTCGTCCCGTAGGGATTCGCAACGCGGTCGATCATGGCCAGAAATCGAGCCGCGCCCACGTTTGCAAGCGTCGATTGCATCACACCAACCAACGGTGCTAAGCGCTGCGACCACGCCGAGGCGTTTTGAGGTCGAAGCGCGTATCCACCCTCTTGACTGGTGCACAGGACGCCCGACCCTTCCGCTCCCGACGTCATCTGTTGAAACACGGTGAGAAGCTGTTCAGGGGTCTGCACTTGCGGAGGCGTTCCGCCAGGACGAGCCGGCGAAGGCTGCGCGGATACACCGGCGGCCGCACGCTGCGCGAACGAACCTCCCGGCGGTCTCGGCGGCGGCACGACGGCGACGGGAGTCACCGTCGGCCCGGATGGGGTGGGCGACGTTCCCGGAGACACCTTCATCGTCCCGATCGCACTCGCGTAGGATGGGGGCGTCGCTGGCGCCGCCGCGGGCACCGGTCTCGCGGCGCTCTGCGGCGGCGGCGTGCTCGGCATCGGCGGCGCCGGTGCTGGTACTGGCACCGGCGCCGAAAACTCCGGCGCCGGCGGCGCCGCGCCGAACGCCGCACTCATGGACATACCTCCATCGAGACCGCTCGACGCATACGGCGCGCTGTCGAAACCTCCGAATCCACCACCCAAGCCAAGACCCACGCCGAGGTTCAGCCCCAAGCCTATTCCCGGTCCAAGCCCTGCGCTTAAACCACCGTCCCCGCCGCCGACGCTCATCCCCGTGAGCGCAATTTGCGGATTCGGAAACGGATGCGCTTCTTCACTCAGCTGAACGCTCACACAACGCAACTCCGGCAACAACGTTCGCTGCCCAGCGAGCGATTCGGACAACCAAGCGGCGAAACCTGCCGCATCAGACCCGGCGAAACGTCCCAACGTAATCAACTGCTGATCCGGTCGCTGATTCGCGTAATACGTATCGGCGCCAGGCAACGCCGCCACCAACGCTCTCGCGATCGTCAACGAATCCGGACAATCGATACCAACCAGCACGCAACCGTTTTGCATGACTTTACACTTGGGTAACACTCTCCCCGAGGCTGGACCGTGCGAGCTCGCCACGGCGCGCATCGCCTCCGTGATTTCCTTTCCGCCCATGCCCGTACCCTCGAGCCCGGACACGAGCGCCACGTGCGGCGGTGCGCATCCCATTCCTACGCGACACAAAATACACGCGCGCGCGCGCGTCGTGCGTCGTCAGTCCACCGCGCGTCGTCGTTCTCTCGCGCGTTGAGCCGCCGCCTCGGTTCGAGATCAAACGAAAATTCACCCCCCGCGCTCGCCCGCCCCCGGATTCTCGCCCCGTTCGCGTCATCGCGCGACGACGATCATTCGCACGCACCCGCTCTCGGTTCGCTCTGCGCGATGAACTGCCCCTCGTACGCGCTTCCGCGGTGCCATTGCAGCGCCTGCGCCAGGTGACTCACGGCGTGTTCGCTCACGTCGTCGAACCGCAACCGCGCGTACGCGTGCGCGCCGAGCGCGGCGGACGTTCCCGGTGAATTCACCGACATCCTCCTCGCGTCTCCTCGCGAGCGCCTCTCACCGCGCGCGCGTCTTTCGAGCGCCAATCTGCCGCCGCGCGCGGCGGATTCGGCGCGCCGAATCGGAGCTCGAGCCCCTCCACCCACCAATCAGGACTCAACACCACCGATCACGACTCACCCGCCCATGGACTCAACGGCCGTGTCGCCGCCGGGCCGCCCGCGCGCCAGACGTCGTCGCCGTCGCGTCGCGATGGCCACCTTTGACGCGCGCAAGACGCTCGAGCTCGCGAATCTCGCCCTCGACGCCGACGCCGACGCCGATCGATCGCGCGCGGGACGCGTCGACGCGCGATGCGTCGAATTCGTGCGCGAGGTGTGCGCGAGCGAGGATTTTTTCACCACGTCGAGTTGCAGTGGGCGCGTGAGCGTGTTCGCGGATCGAGGCGCGCGAGAGGTGGAGCGAGGGGTGAAGGGTGGACGGTGGGTGTACGTGTCGCACGATCCGGCGAGAGGGCGCGCGGTGGTGGAGGCGGTGCGAGCGGTGGAGGTGGAGACGGCGGCGGCGGGCGACGCCGAAGACGAAGACGAAGCCGAGGACGCGCCGCCGACGCTGGTGTTGCGGTTTGAGCCGTTCATATTGGCGGTGGAGGCGAGGGATGTAGAGAGTGGTGCAGATTTCGTGCGGTGCGCGCGCGATTGTGGGTACAGGGAGAGTGGGATCACGGCGTGCGAGAAGCGCGTGATTTGCGCGGCGCGTTGTCAAATTCGCATGGAGGCGCCGTTGGTGGTGAACGGCGAGCGCGTGGTGGACGATGCCGGGATCGAACGGTTGGTGGAGATGGCGAATGAGAAATTTCGAACGAACGCGGAGCGCATGGAGCGATTTCGAGAGGCGTTTGGGAAGATGTGCGCGGAGAGGGCGGCGGGGAAGAGAGACACCGCGGCGAATCCTTCGACGGCGCAGGTATTAAAGTGCGTCGAGGTGAGAAAAGCCATCGCCAAGGAGGTGAAGGACGCGTTGAAAAAGTGTGGGTGGTTGGATAACACGCGCCAGGCGGCGACGAAGAAGAACGAGGACGGGCACATCGAACACGTGGTGTTACCGGTGAAGACGGACGCGGAGGAATTGTTTTCCGCTCGAGCCGACGCGCACGCCGCCGCGTTGGCAGATGCGCGTTCGGATAAATCGACGTCTCCGTCCGCGGCCGTCGTGCTCAGGGCAATCGAACGCGGAGATATGGTTCTGAGAGACGACCGTGGGCCCGAAAATGGCGGTTTACTCCTGTCCCCGGTGAAGAAGACGCAAAATCCGGTGACGCGATTAAAACGAGAGGTGACGGGGCTACTGCTCGCGAACGGCTTGAATGAAAATCTCGCGCAAGAGGTACCGTCCAGATGGGAGAAGTTGGGCGATTTGGTGCTCATCCCCGAAAATGCGTTCACTGCCAACGATTTTAAAATGATCGATACCGAACTTTACGCCACAGTGGCGCGCGTGCTCGACGCCAAGCGTGTGGCGCGGCAGGCTCCGGTGAGTCAAGGACCGAAACGTGAATCGAGGGCACAAATGCTGTATCCAGAGGGCGCCAATGGATGGGTTGAGACGAAAGAGCTGGGCGTCACGTATGGGTTGGACGTCACCAAGGTTATGTTTAGCAGTGGGAACGGCACGGAAAAGAATAGGATGGGCAACGCGAACGCGCGAGGCGAAACCGTCGTCGATTTGTTTGCGGGCATCGGATACTACACTTTGCAGTTGCTCAAGAATGCGCACGCGGCTAAAGTGTACGCGTGCGAGTGGAATCCGAACAGTTGCGAGGCGTTACGGCACAATTTACGCGTGAACGGCGTTGAATCAAAATGCGAGGTGTTGGAAGGCGACAATAGACGCACTGCGCCGGTTGGCGTCGCCGACCGCGTCCTCCTCGGTTTACTTCCTCACGCCGAGATGTCGTGGGAGACGGCGCTCAAGGCTCTCAAACCCGAGGGCGGCGTTTTACACGTGCATTCAAACGTGAACAGCGGAGAAGAGGAAGAGTGGATGAAGCGACTCGTGAATGAATTGAAGTCGTTCGCCGCGGCAAATGGGCGCGAAGATTTAGAAATCGCGGCGGAACACTTGGAACGAGTCAAATGGTACGGTCCGCGCATTCGTCACGTCGTGTGCGACGTGCGATGTACGGGTCGGGCAAGAAGGGACGAACCCGTCGAGTGCGAACCAGAACTCGAAGAACCCGTTCCATGTGTCGCGGCGACGAAGCCGCAACAGTTCTCGGCTGATTCCGGTGTTCGACGCATACACAGGCCGAGTCCGGAAGATTTCACACAAAACATCGCCGCGCGGCGCGCACCGGCGGTATTGACTGGGTTAGATATCGGTCAGGCGCCGTGGAAGTGGACTCCCGAATATTTAGCGACACTCAAGGGTGTTCCGCAGAAACTGGTGAGTGTTCACGTCAGCGAGGATCCGAAATTGGACTTCGTACGTAAAAACTTCAAGTACGAAGTGATGCCTTTCGGCGAGCTCTTGAGTAAGGTGACGGATGCACGCAGTGGTAAGTTCTTCTACCTTCGCAGCATCGGCGAGAATCCCAGAAAAGAACCCGCGCACGCGCTCGATCAATTTCCATCCTTCAAACAAGACCTGACGCTGCCGAGCGCGTTTTGGGGAGCGGAAGACAATTACTTTAGCGCAGTCGTTCGAGTGAGCAGTGGTGACTTGCAACTTTGGACACACTACGACGCGATGGATAACATGCTGATACAGTTACACGGGGAAAAGCGCGTGCTCTTGTTCCCGCCGTCGGTCGCCGGCGATTTGTATCTGGAGGGTTCGTCATCCACGGTGCGCGACATCGACGCGCACGATCACACCGCTTTTCCGCGATTCGCGCGCGCGCGTCGAGCAGCCTTGGAAGTCATTTTGCAGCCCGGTGACGTGTTGTTCATTCCAGCTCTGTGGGCGCATCACGTCACCGCTTTACACGGACCGTCCATCGCGCTCAACGTCTTTTACAGACATCTCAACGCAAACGAATATCCGGCGAAGGATTTGTACGGCAACGCCGACCCGATCGTCGCGGCCCAGGCGTTGAAGTCAGTGGGTGCCGCCATGGAATCGCTAAAAGGACTACCGCAAGACTACAAAGTCTTCTACGGTGGCGTTGCGGCGGCTCGTTTGGAACACAATCTCGGCGTGGAATCCGTGAGGCGTCGTCTGAGTGCGGACAAAGACGACGCATCGTCTTCGTCACACGCGCACTCTGGAACCGTATCAAACGAAACCGGCGTGCGTGCGCTCAAAGCGGCGATTGCGGTCGCGGTGATCGTCACGGGCTTAAATTTGTGGATCGCTCGGGATCGTCCGCTCTTCGTGACGTACTACTAGCTCGGCTCTTCTTCGTCACAAGACATAGACTATAGCTATAGACTAGAAAGTGTGTAGATAGAGGCTTTAGCGCGCCTTCAAAATGTCTATGATGTGCTTCAACAGCACGGGAGTCGTCTCCGGAATCCCTCCCATGATGGGGAAATCGCTCAACAATCCTTGCTCTCGGTAGTAATCCTCCACGGGAATGGTCGACTGTTTGTAGACGTCGAGACGCGCGCGCACGACTTCTTCCGTATCGTCCGGTCGTTGCGTCATCTTGTCGAAACACTCCGCCGGGGGATTCAACGGCGGCATGATGATGGTCTCTTCACCCGGCTTTTCACTGCGAATGTCGGCGATGTTGAAAGCCTTGCCGCACTCTCCGCACTCGCGTCTGCCGCAGCACTTTTCCACTAAAATGTCTTCGCGAAGCGTCAAATTCAACACCTGCGTCACCTCCACCATCTTCCCGAGCGTCTGCGCCTGTGGCACAGTTCTCGGGAACCCGTCTAACAGGAATCCTCTCTCGCCCTCCTTTTCCCCGCGCTTGATGCGCGCGTCGAGAATGTCAAGCACCAACGCGTCCGGTACGAGCTCGCCTCTCGCCGCGATGGCCTTCATCTCTTTTCCGAGCGCCGTCTCCCCCTTGATCTCCGCTCGAACGAGATCACCCATGGATATGTGCGGAACGCCCATCTGTTTCGCCATCCTCGACGCGTACGTGCCTTTACCCACGCCCGGGGCGCCGAGGAAGACCCAGTTGAGCTTTTTGCCCTCTTTGAGAACCTCATCGCACGTCGTCGCGAGCTCACCGCGCAGCGCGTCCACGGCGGCGCCCGTGGCGTCGAACGGCGTCAACGCGTAGCGTCTCGAGAACGTCCGCACGGCGGCGAGCGAAAAGTGTCTCGCGGACATGACGAAGGACGCGGTGCGTTGTGACGTCCCAGGCAGGCGGCGGCTCGCGACGACTCGGGACGGTTCGCGTACGACGTTCACGACGCTCGGTGTCGGTACACACCATGCATATTATATACTATTAATATAATTCCGGACCGAACCGAACGCACCGAACCCTTCTCGGCGCGCCCGACTCGTCTCCATCACCTCTAATCAATCAATCCGCTACTCGCCTCGACTCGACGCCGCGAACACCTTCCCCGCGTCTCCTCCTTCCTCAGCTAATTCCGACGACGAGGACGACGACGACGACACCACGTGCGACATGTACGCGTTCCAACACACCCCGCACGCGTTCAAGAATAACAACCGCCCCGCTCTCGGCACGTACGCGAAATTAAACGCGTTGACGAAGGGCCAATATGCCGTCCCGCTCACGAACGTCTCCGTCGCCCTGTCGCGAAATCGTTCGTACGCCCTCGTCACCGTCTCCCCCTCCAGCCCCGACATGGCGAAGAAAAACATCGCCGTGTACGTCGGAAACAGCACCGTGTGTCCGATGGCTACTTTTTTCACCACCGTTTTCGCGCACGTCCCCGCGCCGACGACGCGGTCGAGCTGTCGAAACGCGTGATGAAACATCGGTCCGTGCACCCCGGCACCGACGACGAAAAACCGACCCGTGCGCTCGGCGTCGTGTTCGAACCCGAGCGTTCGTCGCGTCACCGCGCGATACGACGTCGAGGCGTCGTCATCGACCGCGCGCGCGCGCGAATCGTGAACCGAGGAAGATACGGCGGCGCGGGGCGCCACAGCCTGGCACAGGACGTCCCCGGCCGCCATGACGCTCGCCGACGTCATTGCCGCGCGAAACATGACGGCGCGCGCGACGACGTTCGACGCGCCGAGACGTCGCGTCGTCGACTGACGTCCGCGCGCGTCGGTGCGCGACCGAATCGGGTGATTATGATGAAAGTTTTGGATAGGAAACAATGTTGACGAGTCCTGATTCGAGCGCGAGTCCCTCGGAATTTTCGCTGTGTCCCCAGGAGCCGCGGTTCAGCGGCGGCACACGACGACGCGCGACGGCGGCGGCGACGATGATGCCCGCGACGAGGACGACGGTGACGACGCCGTCGGTGTCCGCGTCCGCGTCCGCGACGGTGGCGGCGCGCGCGACGACGAGCCGAGCGCGCGCGCGAGTGCGCGCGAGTGCGGCGGTGATGATGATGACGCGCGCGACGGGGACGCGCGCGGCGGTGCGCGCGAGCGCGTCGTCGGGCGAGGGCGCGCGTGACGATGGCGGTGACGACGCGGCGCGCATGGATCGCGAGGCGGCGGAGGAGGCGCGACGACGCGCGGAGGGGGACGCGTACGTGCAGGACAAGCTCGAGCGCGAGTTGCGTTTGCGAGGGAAGATTTATCGAGCCGAGGCCGAGTTGGACACGAAGAAGGAGGAAATCATGGACATGGGGGAGCAGAGTAAGGGGAACATCGACGCCGAGGCGGACTTGGTGCGGGATAGGACGTCGTTGGAGCTCGGTATGGTGGCGGGGGAGTTGGACGCGGAGCTCGCGGCGTTGGCGGACGAGGCGCAGGCGGCGAGAGAGAGGAACGCCAAAGTGAAGCGCGAGATCGAAGCGCTGGCGGATGAATTGCTCGGGACGGGGGAGCGAGTGGAGAAGGACGCCAAGCCTGTCCCGGGATCGCTCTCGGAGATGAAGATGAAGGCGGCGAACGCCGAGGCGGAGGCTGTGGACAAGCGAATGAAGGCGACGTTGGAGGAGACGCAGCGCGCGACGACGTACACCATGGTGCTCTTATTGCTCGGGTTTTTGGGCTTCACGCTCGCCGCGGAAGGGTCGTACGATAAGCTCGCCGCCGTCGTCGGCGTCTTCGCGCTCGTCGGCTACCAGTCGCGCATGGAGGCGAGAAGTAGATCTTCAAACAAGTAGAGTTACAAGAAATGAGACAGATGTGCGCCCGCGCGCGCGGGTATTCTAATAAACGATGTACCGGTATCTATGATTCGTTCAGTACGGCGAGACGTTGAATCTAAACTGCATGGCGATCGCTCGTTCCGGGCACTTTTCCGCAAAGCCCAACTTTTCGTAGAGTTTGACCACCTTACTCTCCGAATACAACCCCACGTTGCATATGTCTTCGTCCAACATGCGATCGACCAGCCGTTCGATCAGTCCTTGCCCGATACCGTGCCTCTGCCACGCCGGCGACACCGCCACATCCCAAATCGTCGCGTGAAATACGCCGTCGCTCGTCGCTCGAGCGAATCCAACCACCTGTCCCTCCTTCGCGAATCGACTGCTACGCGTCGTCGTCACCCACAGTGACGCGTACGAATTATCCACCGCCTTTTCCAACTTTTCGTGCGCCCGCGCGCTGAACCCGACGGAGACGAACAAACGATTCAAATCTTCAAAATCTCTGCTCGAAGACGCCACGTCGTCGTCAAAGTCAAACCTCAGTCCCATCTCGGCAAAGTACTCGTCCGGTCTCGACGTCCCCAACCGCAGGCGCTCGCTCTCTCGCACCGAGCGCGCGGCGTGATGATACCCGAGCACACCGTCGCCGTCGTCCGCGCGCGCGCGATCCGCGTTCGTCATGCGGTCGGGCGCGTCCGGGACGTTCACGAATGGATTCCATTTGGCTGGAAACGCGCGCGCGGGACGCGCGCTCGCGACGTCTCGACGCCCGCGCGAGGTGGCGCGAGACGCGAGCATCGTTCGAGGCGCGTTCGCGCGCGCGCCGGTCGCGCGCATGTCGACCGCTCGAGTTCGTCGCGCGGCGACGTGTGCGGTCGCGTCGTCCTCGTCGTCGACGAGCGTTTCGCTACGACGCTACCGTTTTACTACAATTTAGAGTCTACCGATCGACCATCATCCACACTCGCGCGTTCACCGCGGTCGCGTTCGTCTCCTCTCACCGCCCTTCGCCGTCGTCGTCGCCGTCGTCGTCGTCTTGCCCGCGCGTCTCGCCTTCCCGCCTCGCGCCTCGGCCGGCGTCGCCTCCGCGAACTGTCGTCTCGTCACCTCGTACTGACACAAATCTCGAAACAACGGAATCTCCGAATCCACGTCGTACAGAGGAAACGTTCGCGTCGCCAAATCCGGGTCATCCACCGCGTACTCGCTCTCATCCGGCACCAACGCGTTGAACCGCGCGGCGAAGTCGTCCGGCGTGGACATCAGGTTCAAACACTCGTACCCCAAAAACGTGTACACGCACGCGGCGATGAGCCACATCGGCAGCGCGCGCGCGTAGTGTCGCACCGCTTTCCCGCTCGGCGCACCGACGCGTTCGAGCGCGTCTTCGCTCGCGAACACGGCGAAGAGCCAGAGCACGAACGCGAGGGTGGTGAGCACCATGCCGGCGAATCCGTACGCCTCGGACGGGGACACGTCGCGAAGTTCGTCCTCGTCGTCGGCGGTGCGTTCGACGGCGCGATCATCCTCGTCGTCGCGCGCGGCGACGGCGGCGGCGGCGCGCGCGCGCGTCGTGCGCGCGGCGGTTCGAGCGCGCGGAGGCATGATGGTCACCGCGCGCGCCCGCGTGTGACGACGACACACGCGTCCGCGCGTCCGTCCCATTCGATCGTCGCGTCGCGTCGACGCGCGGCGAACGCATGCCTCTGTCGTTTATACTCGGCGCCGGCGCCGGCGTCGTCCTCGCGCGCGCGCTCGCGAGACGAGACGGCGCGACGCGGGAGGCGCGCCGAGAAGACGATGACGCCGTCGACGCGCCCGCCGCCGACGACGCCGACGACGCCGACGCGCGCCGACCGGTCGTGGTGTACATGGACGGGTGTTTCGATACCATGCACTACGGACACGCCAACGCGCTGCGACAGGCGCGCGCGTGCGGGGATAAACTCTTGGTTGGGGTGGTGAACGACGCGGAGATTCGACGGTGCAAAGGACCGCCGGTGTGCGACGAGAGAGAGCGCGTGGAGATGGTGGAAGCGTGTAAGTGGGTGGATGGGGTGATCACGGACGTTCCGTATGAGGTGACGGATGCGTTCACGGATGAATTGTTTGCGAAATACGACGTTGATTTCGTTGTGCACGGCGACGACCCGTGCCTGGCGCCGGACGGTTCGGACGCGTACGCGTACCCGAAACGCATAGGAAAGTATCGTGAGATTAAGCGCACGGAGGGCGTGAGCACGACGGATATCGTCGGGAGATTACTTCGCATGGGCGCGCGCGCGGCGGGGGAGGAGGTGCGCGAGGAGGAGAAGGAGGCGACGTTTTGTACGACGTCGTCGCGCATCGCGCAGTTTGGATCGAACAAGACGCCGCCCAAGGACGGCGTCGTCGTCTACGTGCACGGCGCGTTCGACGTTTTCAATCGTGGACACGTGGAGATTTTACGCGAGGCACAGAAGTTAGGTGATTTTGTCCTCGTCGGCGTGCACGCGGACGCGGACGTTCGCGCCAGACGCGGCGCCGAGCACCCGGTGTTGAACGAAAAGGAGCGCGCGCTCAGCGTCTTGGCGTGTCGATACGCCGACGAGGTCGTCATCGGCGCGCCCGCGAAAATTACGAATGATTTATTGACGACGTTTAACGTCTCCATCGTCGTCGCCGAGGACGAAGAACCGTACGAGATCGCGGGAGAGGACGTCAACGCCGTCGCCGCGGCGAGAGGCGCGTACCGCCGCGTCCCGCGCGCGCGCGAGTGCTCCGTCCTCTCCGTCGCCAAGCGCGTCATGGATAATCGCGCGGAATTCGAGGCGAGAAACGCGCGTAAAACGAAGAGCGAGGCGGCGTATTACGCGCAGAAAACTCACGTGGAGGAATCGTAGGTTGTAGACGAAAGGAGAAAGGGCGTTTGATTAAAAGCTAAAAAATTACACGAGCCGCCGACGCGCCGAACCGATTACGGAATTTGTCGATTATACGGCTGCTGCACCCCGCTCGCCGCGCGTTCCGCGCGCTCTCTCTTCACGCGCTCCACGATGGGCGTCAAGTAATGATCAAACGGCGTCTGTTTCGCCTGTTCCTCGGCGCTCAAATACGTGTGCTTCATCGAGAGATCCATCGCCCGCTTCAACCTCTGCGCGCGCATGTCCCGCTCCTCCTGCGACAATCGCTTCAGAGCCTCCCCGACGTCCAAATCTTGTCCTTCATCCAACAAATCATCGTATCGAAGTCCAAACTTGCGCAATTCCGCGCCGACGGCTGCCTTATAACTCGCGCTCGAGCTCTTCACCCACGGCTCTATAAACTTCATCAACGCGCGGGACATGGCGACGGTGACGCGTTCGACGACGGCGACGGTGACGGTGACGGCGACGGTGACGACGAGACGAGACGTTCGACCACGGCGCGCGTCTCACGGATCGAGATCGCGGTCGAGTGTGACGCGTCGCCGCGCCGCGTTTCGCGCGCGATCGCGATCGGGGAAAACCCACCCCCGAGGGGCGGGCGTCAGTACGTCGATTGATACCGCTTTTCGATGCTTCACTATGTATCACACGAGTCACGAATCGTCGATGAAGGGACACGTGTCCGCGCCATCCGTCCACCACCGTCGGCACTCGCGCGCGCGTCGCCATGGCGCCTTCGTCGACGCCGACGCCGACGCGGACGACGCGAGACGACGATCGACGCGCGCGCGCGTACGCGTTCGTCGTCGACTCGAACGCGGCGTCGCGAGACGGACGACGCGATGACGATGAAGATGAATGTTCGACGAAGCGCGACGGTTTGAAACGTGACGCGACGACGACGACGCGCGCGTCCGACGCGAACGTGCGCGCGGCGATCGAGGCGTGCGGTCGTCGACGAGGGTGTGGTCACGCGTTCGACGGCGTGCACGACGCGCGATCGTTGGACGCGTTGGCGGCGGCGTGCGCGACGGCGGCGACGGCGGCGACGGAGCGCGGCGACGACTTCGCGTCGTTTTGGGTGCGAGGGGACGACGCGTTCGATGCGTCGACGACGGCGATGGCGATCGCGGGAGAATCGCGCGTGGTCGAGCGCGTGGTGGAGGGCATGCGTGGATTGGTGCGTGGATTGGAGGAGGGGACGTGGGAATTGTCGGCGACGTGCGTCGGCGCGCGCGCGAGCGAACGCGGCGGCGAGCCGAGAGATTTATTAGACGACGGCGAGGACGACGACGAGGACGAGGAGGATGAGGACACGGGTGGCGACGAGCACGGTGCGCGCGGGATGACGGTGGAGCGCGTCGAGTGCGCGAGAGACGGAACGGTGGCGTTGGAGCGCGCGGCGGCGCGAGCGGAGGCGGCGTTTCGAGACGGCGGCGCGGCGGCGGCGAGAGGATCCGCGGCGGCGTATCACGTCGTGTTCACGCTTCGATTGAAACTGTGGAGAGACGACGCGTCGGCGAGTGAACCGAATATTTCCAGAGTACACTTTGTGTTCGTCGCGCCGTACGTCCCGACGCCGGGCGTGTTCGCCAATCCCGATAACAGAGCGGCGCGCGTCGAGTGCACAAAGTCGACGACGGCGATGATGTCGGTGTTGCGCGGATTAAATCATCGTCGGTCGGCGAACGGCGCGCCGGTGCGTCAGGTAAAGGTGTGGGGTGAATCACCGTTGACGCGTTTGATGTGGGCGAGCGGGATGGCGGACCTTAAACGCGCGAATCTGTACGTGTTGTGCGAAAATGTCATGCGCCGATCCGTGGAGGGCGACGAGACGTCGCCGCTCGCGTTACCTCCGGGCACCGAGGGCGCGTTAAAGTTTGCGTTACAGCTCAACGAACCGATCGATGTCGACGAACCGGCGCCGCGCACGCGAAATCCACCGACGCCGACGCAGACCAAGTCTACTATGAGAGAGAGGGATAGAATCAAATCGCTCAAACCCGAGTCGACGCGCGCCGCAAAACCGGCGCGACGCGCGCCTCCCGCGAGAGACCCGCACTCGTCGTCGACCGCGCCCGCGAGGGCGGACGTCGAGCGCAGGGAAAGTGCGGACTCTGACGGGCCTGCCGGACCCGCCGTGTCGATCACGCAGGACCAAGTGGCGGCCGTCATTCGCATCATTCGCGCCAACGCGCACGGGCTCAACGGTCGGCGCTTGGAGAGCACGGTGCGCAACCTGATGACAGAATGGACGCGCATGGCGGACACGCACGAGAGCATCCTCGAGCAATTCACCGCGCTCGAACACGAACTCGCCGCCGCGCAGGAACGCGAGGACGAAGCCGTGAGTTACGCCGAACAAATCGCGGCGGATCTCGCCGTGACGTCGAGATGGTGCGAGACGCTCGAGGCGGAGCAAGCGAGCGTCGGCGTTCGCATCGAAAAAGCCGCGCTCGACGCCGCACGCGAGCCGGAGACGCGCGCGAACGAGTTAGAGAGGCGCGTCAAGGAGCTCGAATTAGAATTACTCAGAAACTCTGTGCCAGAGATGGAACGAGTTCGAGACGAGGCGGAGCGCGCGTCTCGAGACGCCGTCGAACGTCTTCGGGAGGAACGCGAAAAGTACGAGGGCACGCGACGCGCGCTCGAGGCTGAGGTGAGCGCGAAACGCGAGTTGATGGAGCAAATTGATTCCACGCGCCGCCGCGCGGAGGACGCCGAACGCGCGAGAGAGACGGATAGAGGTGAACTCGCCCGCGCGCTTGAAGAACTTCAAGAGCGCCATCGAATCGAAGGCGAGATGCGGGATCGCGCGACGCGCGCGGCTCTCGAACACGAGGAAGCGATGATGACGGCGCGAAAGGCCAAACACGAGTGGGAGGACAAGCTGAACGTCATGCGTCGCGAAAGAGACGATGCGTTACACAAATTACGACTCAAGGAGGAAGAACTTGTTGAGGCGCACGCCGACGCGCGCGCCGCCGCGTTGAACGTCGAGGCGCTGCAATCGGCGACGAACGACGCGAAACAAGCGCAACACGCGTCCAACAAGGAGCTCGAAGAACTCAGGTTAGTCAATTCCGACTTGCTCGTGCAGGTGAAACACGCCGAGCGCGAGCTCGAGGAGACGGCGCTCGCGTTGCGCAAGCTCGAGGAGAAATTGGAACGACTCGAGGAGGAATCGGAAGCAGAAGCGAGACGAAGACGCGAATCGGACGACGAGACCCATCGTCTCGAGCGCGTCATCGCCGATCTCGAGATGCGAATGAAAACGCTGGAGATGGATCGCGAGATCGCGTACCAAGCGGCCGACGTCGCGCGCGTGGAGAACGCCAAGGTTTCGGCGCGCGTCTTGGAAATGACAGATGAAAACGCGCGACTGACGTCGGCGCTCGCTGCCGCGAGAGAATCCAATCGAGCGTTGCTCGACGAAGAGTCCGCACGACTCGAACGCCTCGCTCCCGCGTCCGTGGACGCCGAGTACGTCAGCCCCGCGTGGTTGCACGACGACAGTTGGCAACACGCCCGTAGCGTTTCCCTCGCGTCCTAGTCGCCGCCGACGCGCGTTCCCACGTCGGTGGTCATTTCGCGCCGCGGCGCGTCCTCGCATGGCTGACGAAGACGATCGAGCGCCACACGTCGAGGACGCCGCGCGCGTCTTCCTCGCCGTGTACGACGCTCGCGACGGCGCGCTCGGGTTCGCGTCGTACGACCGCGACGCAAACGTCGTCTCGTTGTCTCGCGGAGCCTCCGACGCCGACGACTTTGTGTTGTCGTCGGCGCTGCGCATGTCGGTGCCGGACGTCGTCTATTGCACGCCGGAGACGAAGGAGGCGATCGAGACACTGATCGATGCCTCGCGAGTCACCGTCGTCGACGTTCCCAGACGTTTGTTCCCATCCGTGGACGCTTCCCGAGAAATCATTCGTGACGCTAGCGGGATGTCTCGAATCGAGGAGCTCGCCTCTCGCGTGCGCCTCTTTGAAAACGACGCCGCGATCATCGCGGGTGGAGGATTGATTCACGCCATGAAGAGAAACGAAGGATTGGCGGTGTCGTTGATGTCCGTGCCGGCGAACGTGCAAGAGCGCGCGTGTAACGAGTACTTGGACATTGACGACGAGTCGTTGTGCGCCATCGGCGTCTTCGTGCCTGAGACTGGGGGATTTCGAACGGTGAGCGCGTCGTGTGAAAGATTCTCGAGAGACGTGTTTCAAATATATCGAGACTCCGTCGTCACCGCGGGTGGAAAGAGATTGTTGGAGACGTGGTTCAAGCGACCGCTGTTGAATATTGACGCGTTGAATGAACGATTCGACGCCGTGCGACACGTCTTGGAGACGCCGGGACGATTTGAAACGTTGCGCGCGCGCGTGACGCCGACGATTGGCGCGCACGCGTTGTTGACGAAACTCTCGGCTGACGTCCGAAACGTCACGAGCACGAAACGCGATTGGGTAAAGTTGTGCGCGTACCTCGACGCGGCGGCGGCGCTGAACGAATTGTTCGTCGAACTCGAGTACGACGCCGACGCCGACGCACCGCCGGCGTTTCGAGATTTCGTCGAGTGCTGCGCGCATCGACTACCCAAGCTTCGATCAGTCGTGGACGCGCTCATCGATCCGGATGAAATATATCACTTGGCCGAGGACAACGACGCGTACGTATCGTATGTTCGCAAGGGCGCGTGCATCGAGCTCGACGACATGCGCCGACTCTACGAGGAATTGCCACATCACCTGGAGAAGATCTTTTCGGCAGAGATGCGCCGAACGCCAAGATTTTTGCGTCGCGATGACTGGATGCAAAGCGTTCGCAGACTCGCGTACTTGCCGCAGACGGGATATCTCCTCGAATCGTCGAAGATTGTGCCGCACTCCGTCGCTGAACAAATGGGATGGAGGTACGCGTTCAGCGATTTCGACGTGCACTATTACGAGAGTGACGTCTGTCTGCGCGCGGCAGAGGCGTTCGGCGACGTATTATCGTCCATCATTGACTTGCAAGATTCTTTGTTGCGAGAATTACGCGCCGAGGTGCTTCGAAACGCCACGTTTCTTCGGGACATCGAGCGGTGCGTGAGCGAGATTGATTGTTTACTCGCGTACGCCGACGTTGCGCGGCGGTTCGACATGCGTCGACCCGAGCTCGTCGACGACGACGCGTTGCGCATCGAGCGAGCGAGGCATCCTCTGTACCAATCATTCATGGATCACGAGTTTATTCCGAACGACGTCGAGTTTGCGTCGGACGGCGGTCGCGTCAAAGTCATCACGGGTGCGAACGGGTCCGGAAAGACGGCGGTGATACAAACGGTGGGCGTCATCGTGTTTCTCGCGCACGTCGGCTCCTACGTCCCGGCGGCGTCGGCGAGAATCGGTCTCACCGATCGCGTTTTCACGAGCATCGTCGGCTTCAAGGACGATCCCGAACGCAAAGCCAAAGTCCCCGAGAGCGGATTTTCGTATGCATTGCACGCCGTCTCGCGGATGATTCACAACGCGACGAATCGATCTCTGTGTCTCATCGACGAATTCGGCGCGAGCACGCGCGCCACGGACGGATGCGCGCTCTTGACAGCCATCATCGAACACATCGCGTCGAGAGGAAACGTGCCGAAGATGATGGTCACGACGCACTTTCGCGAAATGTGCGAAATCATCGGAGACGCGTTCCCGATGATCGAGTATCTGCGCACCGCCATCGTCGTGAACGACCGCACCGATGCATCGTGGAGAGAAGACGTGACGATGTTGTTTCGACTCGAAACGGGCGTCGCGGATTCGTCTTTTGCGTTAAACATGTGCAAAGTCGTTGGCATGCCGAAAGAGTTCATCGAACGATTTACGCACCTGTGCGAACGCGACGAACGCGCAAGACGAGGCGAAGCCATCGAGCCCCTCGATCCGTACGGAGATCCCGCGCAAGAGGAGAAATTCGAGATTTACCAATCCATCTGCGAGCGGTTCGACGCGATGGCGGCCAATCCGACGGAGCAAAACCTCGACGATTTCATCGATTTTTTCGACGCGCTCGACGTCGACGACTATCTCATCCCACGCGCGTGTTACGAAGCCGACGCGCGCGTCGGACGAACGTTTCCCGTCGATGAGACGCGCACACCAGATTGCAGAGTAGACGAGTAGAGTTGAGCGGCGTTCTGTAGACCTTCAACAGAATTCAAACAATCCATCAATCGCCTGGCGCGTCAGAATACCGCGCATCGCGCTCGTTCGCGCGACTCATCGCCACGAGAGACATGTTCACGAACGCCATCGCCCGCGTCGCCGTCGCGCGCGCGTCGCCGAGACGCGCGCGCGTCGCGTCAGCGGACCGATGCGGGTCGATGACGTTGCCGACGACGATTCGTGGGAAGACGAGCGTCGACTGCGGTCGTCGCGCGACGCACGTCGTGCTCGCGCGCGCGAGACAAGAGATCCGAGGCGCATCGATCGTCGCGCGCGCGGCGGACGACGATGTCGACGCCAAGGCGGGTAAGGGTGACGACGAGGCGGTGGCGAACATTTCGAGAAAGGTGGCGCGCACGGCGCGGGCGTGTAAATCGCTCGGGCGTTGGGCGTTTTGGTCGCAGCTCGTGTTGACCACGATCGCGACGGTGATCGTGGTGTTTTCGTTTCTCTACAAGGGTCTGACGAAGAGCACGGACGCTGGGTTATACTTCATCCTGTTTGGATTGGTGGCGGGGTACTTTACCACGTTTTGGTCGCTCGGCATCGTTCGTCTCGGCGATAAGCTCCGAAAGGGCGCGAAAGATCTGGACGTCGTGCCGCCGAGAACGGATGTTATTCGAACGCTCTCCACGGGGTTGACCGTGAACGTGATCGGACTCGGTGCCACCATCGTGGGGTTGCAAGCGACGACGGGCATGCTCTTCGCCAAGACGCTCACCGCGGCGGCGCAGATGCCCATGTACGGCGCCCCGGTCGTGGGCGCGGGCGTCGCCTTGGACATCTTTTTAGTGCAAGCCGCGTCCAATAGCATGCTCGCGCACTGGTTCGGTTTGGCCGTGAGCCTGTGGCTTTTGCGAACGGTGAACCTCCCGTCGCCTCCGGCCAAGGCGTAAAAGAAGAAGAGGCGCGTCCTCAAACCTGTAATCTCAAGTATCTCTCATCTGATGAAATAATTGCATTAAAATATCTAGTTGCAGGTTACGCGCATCGTCTCGATCGCTACTTTTAAATTTCGAGCCACGGATGTTCCAACATTTGCTCTGCGGTGGCGCGATTCGCCGGATTGAAGTCGAGCATCTTCATCAGAAACTTGCTCAACTCTTTCGAGTCCTTCTCCGTCATATTGTACTTCTCCGTCAAGACTCGCTCGCAAGGCCAGAACTTGAGAGAGCGGATGTGACGGAGTTCGCCGTTTCTATTGAAGTATTGCTTGCTGTACTTGCCAGAGAGCGCGAGATGTCTGGGCATGCGACCGATGAGCTCCATCATCAACGCAAGATGATCCTCGTCTCGGTCGTAATCCTTTCCGCTGCGCGGATCAAACAACACGTCACCGGTGGCGAGTTCAAACACGATGCACGCTAAACTCCAAATATCAGCGCTGGTGTCGTACTTGGCGCCGAGAATGACCTCCGGCGAGCGATACTGTCTCGTCTGGATGTCTTGCGTAAACTGGCGGTCAACCCAGCACGCGTTCCCCAAGTCACAGATCCTGGCGTCAAGGCTTTTCAGCACGCTATACGGGAGAAGATCCACGCAATCGACGTCATCGTCGCCGTTGACGTCGTCGTCGTCGTTCGCGCCGTCTTTGTCTACCGAACTACGCGCGCCGTCGGCGTCGACGCAAATCTCACCTTCACCCGTCGTACGCCCCGCGTCGCCCGCGTCCACCGCCGCGGCGACGTCTAATTTCTCAATCTGTGACTCGATCGTCGGCGTCGCCTCTTTCGCCTTGTCCACCGCGCGTCGCGCCGACGCCTTCGATTTCCCCGTCGGCTTTCGGTTTCGCCGCTTCTTCTCCGGCAACTTAAACGTCAACAGCACATTTTCCGGTTTCAAATCCGTGTGTATGATGTTCTTCTCCCCATGCAGATACGCCAATCCTCGCAGTATCGACCTCGTCAGCGCCTTGACGCCGAGCAACGGCACGCCCAGATACTCGTATCTCTTGATCAGCGTCAACAGGTTGTCGCCCAAGACGTCGAACACCATGCACACGTGCGTCCCATTCGGCCCTTTATGCGTGAAACTGTCGTACAACCGCACGACGTTGTGATTACGGTCATCCTCGCTCATCCCATCGTTGATTTGGTTCAAGATTTCAATCTCATCTCGCGCCGCCTCGGTGTAACTCCCGCTGCTCTTTTGGATCTTCAACGCGCGCGTCGGACGCGGCGTCGCCTCCTCGCCCTCACCGCCACCATCTCGCGCCTTTCCCGCGTCCTCTACCAACCAACACGTGCTAAAGTGTCCCCACCCTAATTTCTTCAGCACGACGTACCGTCCATCGCCGTACCGCTCGCCGACGGCGACGGGATGATAGCCACCGCGTTTGTACCCTTCCGCGCCCTCATCTTCGCTCGTGCTCGCGTCGTCCGTGCTCGCGTCGTCGTCGTCCGAGGCATCGGAGGGTGGATCCGCGACGGCGCGTTCGAGCGCGTCGTCGCGCGCGGACGTCGACGGCCGCGGTGACATGGCGGCGCGCGCGGGAATGAGGCGTCTTCGTCGAGCCCGGCGCGTTTCGACGCCGAGGCGCGCGCGACGTCGAGCTGATCGATCGAGCGTGCGTCGAGAGAAAGTGCGCGCGTGAAACGCTGTGCGCGTATGCGGTGCGTGCGTGAGATGATGATACATGAATAGCGTACATCGCGAGTTTGTCGGCGCGAGTTTGTCGGCGTGCGAAGAGACGGTTCGGCGCTGCGGCGCGTCGTCGACGCGAGCGACGCCCATCGTCGCGTCAAAAGAATATGAGCATCGCCATCGCACAGATGACACAGAGAACGTGCGCGGCGATTCCACGAGCGTCTCGAAAAGACGCCGCCGAGGGCGCACCGATGAGATTACACGCCGAGTGACACGCCGTCGTCGCCGCGAGCGACTCGGTGCGCGAAAACACTCGACACGCCATGACGCCGAACACAGCAGTGAACGTCATCTGCGCGCGACACGCGCGAAACGCCTGTTTCACGCTCGCCCCTCGCGCGCGCATGCCGACGTAATGATGCGCGTGCGCGCCCGCGAAGACGAGCGCCGACGCCGCGCTCGCGCTCGCCGCCGACGCCCCCGCGCCTCGCATGGTGGCCAGCACGCACGCGCGAAAGCAAAACTCTTCGCACAGAGGCGCGCACACGTAATCTCGCATCGTCAACAACTGACGTCGCGCGTCCCAGACGTCTTCGCAGTCGTCGTCTCGCCCCATCTTTTTCGTCTTTTTCGCCGCGTCGCGCGCTCGCCGCGTCGCCTCCCCTCCCAACGCCGCGCACGCCACCGCCACCCCCCAGCCCACCGCGCGCGCCGCGCCCATCGGCGGACGTAATCCCAACGCCCGAGCGTCCGCGGCGTCCCCGACGACGCACCGCGCGATGACGTACGCGCACGCGCACGACACCGCGGACGCGACGCATCGTCTTCGAATCACTCGCGCGTCGTTCCTATCATCCGTCGGTCGCGTCGCGACGAAGAGACACCCGACGTAACACGCGGCGATGACGACGCTCGCCGCGCCCGCGCGCGCGAGCATGGAGGCGCGCCCGCGCGAGCGCGCGAACGACACGATGTGAAGATTGACGACATTTAAAATTTCATCACTCCATGACGCACCACGCGCGCGATTCCTGGACCTACGCCCTCGACGCGTCGTGCGCGCACGTCAAAACCCTCACCGCCGTCCTCTCCACCCTCCGTCTCGCCCGTCGCCAGCGCGCGCGCGTTCGCGCGGATGCGAGAGGATTGACATTTTCCACGCGCGACGCCTCGACGTCGTGCGCGGCGAGCGCCAATTTCCGCGCCGATGTCTTCACGTCGTACGCGTTCGACGAGACGGCGGCGTTGATGCACGCGCGGAGTCGTCGGTCGCGAGGGGTGGTGGCGTTCGACGTCGATTTAGGGGCGTTGATCGACGTGTTGGGGGCGTTCGCGAGCGCGACGCGCGACGGCGACGCCGACGCGCGACTGCGGTGGCCGAATCGAGACGGCGCGCTGGCGCTCGAGCTGGACGGTGGGCGAGGCGGTGGGGCGTGCGTGTACGCGGAGATAACGCCGGAGACGACGCCCGAGGAGGAGGCGGAGGAGGATGGGGAACCGACGACGAGTTTTCGAGATGAAAATCGCGCGTTTATGATGCCGACGGCGACGCTCAAGGAAATCGTCGACGATTTAGAGTGGCCGTGCGGAGACGTGGCGATCGAGATGGATCGAGAGATGTTGCGATTCAGCGCGCGAGGGGCGGAGATCGGGGCGTTGGTCGTGGACGTGGACGCGAGAGAGGGACGTTTGACGGAGTTTACGTGTCGCGCGCCGACGACGTCGACGTACAAGTATCGATTTTTAAAGGCGGCGACGGCGGTGGCGGGGAACTTTTTAGGCGGTGGGGGCGGCGGTGGGGGCGGTGGCGGCGGTGGCGACGACGGGGCGACGATGACGCGCGCGTCCATCTCCGAACAAGGCTTCTTAAAGATCGTGCACCTGTTACATTTGAGTCGGAATCAGGTGTCGTTCGGGTCGTCCGAGCTCAACGCCTTCATGGTGCCCGTCACCTTTATCATCCATCCCGAGGACGAGTACGACGACGACGACGAAGGAGAAGACGAGGCGGAGGCATAGACGATACATTTCATGTCATCACGGTGTGTACATAGATGCATTCATCACACGTAACGCGCGACGCAGACGACGCTCATCCTCGGCGTCCGAGCGCCGCCAGACTCACCCACGGAATTTGACACGCCGCGCACGCCACACACACGACACACCGTCGCGCGCGTTCGCCTCGAAGCGCCGCGCGCACGCGACTGGACGCATCGCGAGGTAACGTCGCGTCGTCCGCGTTCGCGTCGTATCGCGCGATGACCGGGACGTCGTCGACGCGTCGACACAGCGCGAGAAGACGACCGAGAGAATCCACGAATGGTTCCCTGGCGATGTTCATCGAGACGTACGCGAGGACGACGAGGGCGACGCGCCGCGCGCCGTCGTGCGCGACGCGTTCGATCGCGCACGATGTCTCCGCGGCGTGGGCGAGGAGGAGGTCGTCGAGCGGGCCGACGCACGCGCGCGAGATGGACTCGACGCGGGGTGTCTGTTCGCATTCCGTCTGGGCGGCGGACGCGTCGAGCGCGAAGGATTCTGGTCGGCACGCGTCGAGCGCGCGCGCGTGCGCGCGAAAGGTCTCGACGCTGGTTTTCGTGACGTCCTCGATCGCGTCGACGCACGCTCGCGCGGCGTGGAAGGAGGAGACGAAGGCGTCGAGTTCGAGCTCGTCGCGGCGACGAGACGCGTCGGCGCGATTGAACGCGTCGACGGCGACGAGACGCGCGCGTTCGCACGCGCGCGAGGACTCGTACGATGCGTGGGTGTCGTACATCAACGCGCGTGCGCGTGGACTCGTGTCGACGAACGCGCGCGCGAGGACGAAACCGTAGTCACCGATGAGCGTGGCGTCGCGGCGATCGACGCACGCCGAGACGTACGATCGGTACGCTCGGCGATAGACGCCGAGCGCCGCCATCGTCACCGCGATGAATACGGTGAGTCGCACGACGGCGATGACGACTGGATCGGCGAAGAAGCGTCCGAATCGTTCGTACGCGCTGAGTTTCTTGCGTTTCGCGTCGCATTCGCCGTCGAGCAGGTTTACGGGGTGGAGATCGAGCGCCCCGTACGCCAAATGTTTCGACGTGACGGTGACGCATCGGATGATTCTGTACGTCAGATCGATGTTGACGAGCCCGATGAAGGCGAATTCGGCGATGGTGAATACGTTTGGAATCGGTAACGCTCGGAAGAGGGCGTCGAGACCGTCGAAAGTATCCGTCTCCGGGACGAAATCGACGGGAGTGGCGTTCGACATCGAGAGCGTCGTCGCCTCGGCGACGGTTCGATTCAACACGAGACTCGTGACGGTCGAGGTCGACGTGAAGACGTCATTCAGGTTCCCGGTAAAGTTTTCAAACGATGCACGAATGGCGTGCATGATGTCCGTCGAGAACTCGTCGGTATCGGTCGTCGTCTCGCCGCTCGCGGTTGCGAACGGCGGCGGGTCGTAATCCGTCAAGAGGGTTCCAAATTCGAGTTCCACGGAAAATTCGAACGACACCGCGTCGTTGAACGAATTGAGCGTACTCTCGAGCGCATTTGCCACGGTTTCGTGCACGGTGGTCGCCGCGCGACGGGCGGCGTCGTCTATGTCGTCGAACGGCGCCGTGACGTTTGGAAAGTCAAAGGATGGCGCGAGAAAATCGGGTGCCGTCAGATTCAGAACAGTGGGGACGTTCGAGACGGCGAAACCACCGCTGACGTCCTCGGCGATTTCGAGCACTCGCTCCGCTCCTTTGAACCACGCTCGGATTTCGTCGAAATTCGCTTCAATGTCTTCGACGTATTCGGCGAGCTTTCCTGAATCGATGGCGAATTGCGCAAACGATTCATCGAGCGCCGCTGTTTCCATGATGTCCTGCACGTTTTCGACCGCCAATTCCGCCGTTCGAGATAACGCATTTAAAGCAGTCGACGACGTGTCGTTTAAGCGATGAATCGCTCGGACTGATGAGTTTCGCATTGCGTCGTATCGCGATTCAGCGTACAGTTGCGCAGAGCGCGCCGACTCTCTCAAGCTCGTCGTCTTATTGCTCACGTACTCGGCATCGTACGTCGAGCGGGCGTCAATCTGACGTAACAGAAGCTCGATGGAGCTCTGTACGCGTCCTTCGTATGCCGCAGTCGACGCTTGCAGTCGAGATCGCGATTCGGCGTCGCCGGTTTCGTTCATGCCGACGAGCACGGTTCGCTTGGGATCCACCGTCGCGCTCAGGTTTGCGCACGACGGGGTCCAAAATGCCGACCCGCGGCGCGCGTACACCGGTCGCAATGCGCGTCCGAGCGCGTCGACCGCGCGTTCGCACCGTCTCAGTTTTCTTCTGAGTCTTCGCCGCGTCGAGTCGTTCGCCGCCGCCGTCGCGCTCGCGTTCGCTTCGTATCTCTCTCGCGCGATCTCCACCAGTCTCGCGTGCCCATCCCTCGACCGTCGCACGCACGCATCATACATCACTCTCTGCGTCATCATCTCGTCCCGCGCCGCGCGCCACGCGCGCAGGGCGTCCTCGACGCCCGCGTCCCGCGCGCCTCGGCTCGCGTTCGCCGCCGCCGTCGCCGAACGCAACGACGCCATCCAAATCGTCACCACCGAGATCACCGCCATCACCACTCGCCGCGCGCGCTCCATCCTCGCGTTATCCACCGCGCGCGCCGTCATCGTCTCGCGCGCGCTATTTTTACGACCACCGCTCGAGGGCTCCGCGCCGGCGGCGGTTGTTACCAGACAAAAACGTCACCCGCGGCGTCGGGTCATCTTCCCCACATACGACGACCCGCACCCCGTATGTCCACGCGTCGCCACCCGCGCATCGGCGTCGGTGTCGTCTTGCGCGCGCCCGACGGTTCGATCGCCGTCGGCGTCCGTCGCGGCTCACACGGCGCGGGACAGCTCGCGCTTCCCGGTGGCGCGCTCGAGTGGACCGAATCCATCGCCGCGTGCGCGTCGCGCGAGACGCTCGAAGAGTGCGGCCTGGTGGTTCCAGAGCGCGATTGGGTCGTGCCCTTCGCCGTGAGCGAGGCCGTGATCGACGAGGACAATCACTGGATCACCGTGTTCGCGCTCGTCGACGTCGCCGCGGGGACGACGCTGGAGAATCGCGAGCCGCACAAATGCGAGGGATGGCGATTCATCCATCCGAACGATATCCGCGCCGACTACGGGCGAGGGAAACCCGCAGGAGATTTGTTTCTACCGCTTCGTCTGCTCCTGGACGACGCGCGGGCGGGGTTGTAGTCGAATTCCATCCGACGCGCCGACGCGCGCGCGAAACCGCCGCCCAGGCCGATGGCAGGGGACGCCATTCATCGGCGTTCGCGCGCGCGAGCGGGTGGTTTCGGGCCGGCGCGGAGGACGGTGCGAGAAACAACGCGCGCGCGGTGACGGCGACGACGCGCGCGAGGGCGAAGACGACGCGCGCGAGCGGCGAGAGACGCGAAAGCGTGATCGGAGGGACGAGAGGGAGACGCCATGCCTCCGAAAAAGGTGCTCGGTGAAAAGCGCCTCACGGCGGAGGAGAAGAAGCGCAAGGAGGAGAAAGAGAAGCGCGAGAAGGAGAAGGAGCGTAAGGAGCGCAAGGCGCAGCTCGCGGCGGATAGAACGTTCGGTTTGAAGAATAAACACGTATCGGCGAAAGTCGGCGCTCGAGTGGAGGAGCTCAAGCGAGACGCGCCCACCAAGGAGGCGGAGCGCGCGCGCGCCGAGGCGAGAGCGCGCGAGAAAAAGAAGCAGAAGGAGGCGGAAGAGGCGGCGAAGCGCGAGCTAGAGATTTTGATGGGCGTGCGATCGTCGATTCCGCAGAGGCGAAAGGCGACGGAGGGCATGGAGGGCGAAGAGTTGGCGGAACAGCTCGAATCCATGGGCGTCACCGCAGAGCCGAAGAACTTCGTGCGAAAGACGGTGGAGGTCAAGGACGACGGCGCGGAGGCGCCGAGGGAGCTCACCGAGGAAGAGCGTAAGGAAATCATAGCTAAAATTGAGTTAGAAAAGGCGCACGCCAAGGAGGTCGAGTTAAAAGCCAAGGCGGACGTCAGTCCCTTCCACGTCGACGACGAGGGTTGGTACGACGAGGACGAAGATCCCATCGAGTTGTTAATGTTGGTCGCCGGTAATAAGCGCGCCGTCATCATGCCCAAAGGTCACGACAAGACCGAGGAGATGGAGACGGAGTAGTCACAAAATTTTCATCGTACAGTGCTAATACATCCACCGTCCGCGACGGCGTCAATCTATCGAGCATCTCTTCCCTGCGTCTCTCGCTCCTCTCTGAACAACAGCGCCAATCGACCGGGCGTGTATCCATCGTCTCCCATCTCCGCGCCCTCGGGCAACAGACTCCTCGCCCAATCTCGTCTCTCCGGCGGTTCGGAGACGAACCCGTCGACGGAGTGAAACACGCGGTCGCCTCGAAAAAATACCGCATCACCGTCGTTCACGACCACCTCCACCGCCGTCTCCGCGCTCTGTCCGTCCAACGCGCGATGAGACGCAAACTCACTGTACTGATCTCCCTTTTCCGGAGGTTGTCCGATCGTCATCCTGGCGCTCCGCCCCAGCGTCACGGAAACCACCCAGCCCGCCGGTCTGTCGAGGTGCGCGCTCATCTTTTCCCTGCGTCGTCTCTCATCCCCGTCTTCGCGCGCGCCGTACACCAAGGCCCAGAAATGGGACGCCTCGAACGGATCGTCGCTCGCATCGTCCCCGAACGCCGATCGCAGGACGCCGTCGTCGTCGTCCAACGCTGCCGCTCTCGTCGCGCACGCGCGCGCCAACGCGAACAACGCCACGGGATCCTCCGTCATCGCCCCGACGTCGCCTCCACACGCGCCGGAACACCGACGCAACCCGCACGCGCGCACGCACGCCATATTACGTCCGCGTCCGCGCGCGCGCGACGCGATGATCGTCGGATGGTCGTTCGCCGCCGCTCTCGTCATCCAATTTACCGACGCGCTCGACGACGCCTCACCGACGACGCGCGTCGCCTCCTCTCTTGCGCGAGCGTCGAGCGCACCGCGAAGGACGTAACATCCGTGCGGCAGACACTCGAGCGTCGACCGCGCGTCCACGGCGAGCATGGCGTCGCGCGATGACGAGGAGGTGGATAAAGTACAACTCCGGGACGTCACAGCCCGCCGACGCATGCAGAGCGCGAGCGGTGCGGCGCCGACGTCGACGAGCGCGACCAAGTCCGCGAGCGGCGTCGAGGAGGCGCTCGAGGGCGTGTCCGAGGTGCGAGGATCGATGGCGCGCGCGACGCGTCGCGCGAGCGTCGCGAGGGCTGTGGTGTTGTCCCTGTGTTGGGCGTGCACGTCCTCGGCGCTGATCTTTCTCAATAATCATCTCCTGCGCGATCACGGGTTCTCGTACCCGATGATGCTGTGCTCGATGGGTGTCTTCAGCTCGTGGGCCATCTCGTTCTCGCTCGTGCGCGCGGGTAAGGTGAAGTTGCAGCACGAGGCGACGGTGACGCCGAGGTGGTACCTGAAACACATCGTCCCGATCGGTGGATTGGGCGCGGTGTCGTTGGGATTCGGGAATTACGTGTACTTGTATCTGAGCGTGAGTTTTATACAGATGCTCAAGGCGGCGGTGCCGGCGGTGACGCTGTTGGTGATGACGACGGCGGGTTTGGAAAAGTTGCACGGGACGACGCTGGCGGGCGTGGTCGTCGTCACCTTGGGAACTTTCATCGCGGTGTATGGCGAGGTGAAATTCAGCGCGATCGGGGTGATGATGATGCTGACGAGCGAGTTCGCGGAGGCGATCAGAATGGCGTTTTATCAGTACGTGCTGGGGAACTTGAAGTTTGATTTGGTCGAGGGGCTGTACATCATGGGACCGGCGTCCATGTTGTTTCTCGGCGTCGGGATTGTGCTTTTTGAATTACGCGACTTTATGGAGAACGATGGGATTTCCCTCGTGATGGATGCGCCCCATTACTTCCTCGCCGCTGCTTTGATGGGATTCGGGGTGAATTATTTGACGCTGGGCGTCATCAAGGCGACGAGCGGGTTGACGTTCAAGGTGATGGGACAGGTGAAGAACGCCGTCGTGATTTTGCTGGCCGTCGTCATTTTCGGCAACCCGGTGACGGCGATTCAGATATTTGGATACACCCTGTCTATCGTCGGCTTCTTCGTGTACCAAAAGGGAAAGATGCAGCAGCAGGAACTCGCTCACAAGAGAGGTTCGCATTGACGCGCTTTTGAGACGTTAGATTGTTACGTTGATGATTATTAGATTTTTCCTGTGCAGTATCGATGCTCGTTCGCGCGCGCGCTATATATACTCTACCGGTCTTTCTTTCTTTTTTTTTGTCGCTTCTATTTTCTGTATAACATTTCGAGACGACAGCGGATGCTTCTAAGAAATCTACGTGTTTATTGCCCGGGGCGAGTGCCCTTGTCGGCGTGAGAAAGTCGGTCGTCGCCCTGTTGCTGCGTACCGGGCATCGGCACACCGGCCGCCTCGTATTGCGCTTGCTGTTGAGCCAATAGACGTTCGTAATCCTGAACTTCCATGACGTTCAAACCCTTCGTGATCACCTTATCGATCAGGCCGTACTCGATGGCTTCGTTCGGGGTGAAGTAGCGCGTGCGGTCGAGATCCTTACGAACCTCTTCGATATCCTTCCCAGAGAACTCAGACATGAATCCCATGTACGTGTCCTCGTACATGGCGCACTCGTTCGCGCGAATCTGAACGTTTTGCGTCGAATCGAACGTACGGTTCAACTTCGGCGGCATCGTCGAGATTTGCACGTGCGGCAAAGAGTGTCTGCACCCCTTATCACCCGCCGCCAAAATCAACGACGCGTTGCCGTGGCACTTACCGACGGCAACGGTGTGAATCTTCGGTCGAATGTAACGCATCGTATCCAAAATGGCGTACGCTTCGTTGTCCATACCCACTACTTCGCCCTTCTCATTCACCGACCCCCCAGAGTTGATGTACACGTAGCACGGCTTATCCGCCTGTTCGTAGCCGAGGTACAACAACTGCGCCACCACGAGCTCGGTAACCGCCGGCACGAGCGACATACCGATATAGCAAATGCGAGCGTTGAGCAACAAAGACGGAAGATCCGGCGGCGCGACGGCCCCCGCCGGCGCCATCCCTCCGTGCGTCATCGTCGCCCCGCTCATCACCGTTCTATACCTCGCTGGTTCGTTCTGATCGCTCGGCATCTCCTTAGCATACGCCGCCCGCGCGCCCAAATCCAACGCCTTGACGCTGAATCGTTCCTTCGCTTCATTACCCGCCAATCCCAACGCCTCGATCTGATTGCGCGTGAGCCCGCGACCCGTCCCTCTCAGGTCCGGAAATCTCTCCTCCGGCTTCAAATCTCGCTCCGTACCGACGACGTTGAAGAAGTCCTCGTGACCAAAGTTCATCCCCGCGCGCGTCACCGCCCGTCGCGCGCGCACCGTCGCGGACCGCCCTCTGGGAAGCGAGGCTCGCCCCCTTAGGGTTACCTGCTGCGTCGCTCCCATCGCGCGCGCGGAGTGCATGGCGTGTGCGTGCGCTTCGTGAAACGTCTCAACGACGACGCGTTCTCTTTTCCTCGCTCGCGTGCGAGGACGTCGCGATGGACGCGCGCGTGTGTGACGGCCCAACCAAACTGGACGCCATCGTCACCTCGCCGAGAGTGTCGGGCTCGAGCCGCGCGCGAAAGACGAGGGAATGGGGCGGCGGGCGTCGTCTCGAGCGGTGGTCGCGCCGACGTGCGCGCGAATGAAAGATTCAAGATTGGTATTAATCAACCTTGCGAGAACGAGTGCGACGGGTGCTGGGCGCGCGCGTCGTCGTGGGTGGTTTCTTTGGCGCGGCGGCGGATTTCTTGCCCGCGTACGCCTTGAGGTAAAAGTTGCCGAACAAGACGAGCATGTTGGCCATGACGAACATTTGCGCCCACGGAAGGGATGTTGGACAGTGCTTCTCGCGAAGCACGAAGACGGCGTGGACGAAGACGACGACGAACTGGAGCATTTGTGCCTGGGTGATGTATCGCTTCCACGGGCAGGAAACGCCGAGCGCCGCCATCAAGTAATACGAGTACATGACGATGTGAATGAATGAGTTGCACGCGGCACCGAAGTAGGCGTCCGCGCAATCGTTCGTCGCCATGAGATGACAGACGAACCACCATGCCCAGATCAACAGCGCGTGATGATACACGTGCAAAAAGCTCAACTGCTTCGTCTTTTTGCGCACCACCATGAAAACAGTATCGAGCAATTCCAGGTACTTGTTGTTGTAGTGAAACCACACCCCGAGCAAGAGCTTGAACGATCTATTATCGCTCCACGGGAGCTTGGATCCCCACGTCGGCTGCTTGAGCGCGATGATTTCGTGAATGAACAATCCCAATACGCCGACGTTGAAAACTGTTTGATAGGCGTTGTACGCGAGCATGAAACCCTTGGGATCCATCGCCTCGCGCGACGCCATCACGCGCGGTCCGAGCAGGCAAAAGAGCAAATACCCGCTCGTCGCGCACGCCGGAAGCGTCAGCGAGAGATCACCGATCCATTGCTGGACGTTCACGTTTGCCATGCCGCCCGTTCGCGCGTGCGACCAGTCGGTCGCGTACGCGTACGTCACGTAGCCGTACACGGCGAACGCGACGAGCTCGACGACGGGAACGCGAGCCATGTCTGTTCGCCGCGCGTTTCTTCGCCCTCGAGCGCGCGACGACACCTCGCGCGCGTAGTTCTGACGCGCGAAGGGTCGTCAAAACCTCTGGCGCGCGACGACGCGACGACGCATCAGAATCACACGCGCGTCGAGTGAGCGACGCACGCGCGAACGCACGTGCGAAGAGATCTCGCGCCACCTGTAGCGCGCGCGGAGTCGCACAGAGCGCTCGAGCGCGCGCCGTGCGAACGATGGCGACGTCGGGACGCGCGCGCATCGGGACACCAGTGATGGGACAAACGCGCGCGAGCGTCGCGCGAGCGACGACGCGCGTCGCGATGAAGCGCGCGACGGAACGCGTGTCGTTTTCGAACCGTGCGAGGCGCGTCGTTCGACCGAACGCGATCGAAAACACCACGGAGGAGGCGTTCGACGAGGCTGATTTGGATAACATCGTCTTCGCGGACCTGAGCGAGGAGGCGGCCATCTCGAACAAGTCTGGCGCCGGTGCGACGATGGCGGCGCCGGATTGGATGACGCAGTTGAATCGTTTGTGGGGAGGCGCGTCGGAGATTCCGGTGGCGGACGCCAAGTTGGAGGACATCACGGGATTGTTGGGCGGCGGTTTGTTTCAGCCGTTGTTCAAGTGGATGCGAGAGAGCGGGCCGGTGTATCTTCTTCCCACGGGTCCGATCACGTCGTACGTCGTCGTGAGCGATCCGGCGTGCATCAAACAGGTGCTGTTCAACTACGGGAGCAAGTACATCAAGGGCACGATCGCGGAGGCTGGGGAGTTTTTGTTTGGATTGGGCGTGGCATTGCAAGAACTCGAGCCGTGGAAGATTCGGAGAAAAGCCGTCGCGCCGTCTTTGCACCGAAAGTACGTTGAAGCCATGGTTGATCGGTGCTTCGGGCCGTGCGCGGATCGCATGGTGACCATGTTAGAGTCTGAGTCCGCGAGTGGGCCCGTCGGTGGCGTGAACATGGAGAGTCGATTCAGTAAGACAGCGCTAGACATCATCGGCATCTCCGTCTTCAACTATGATTTCGAGGCGTTGACGACGGCGGCTCCGGTGATTCAGGCGACGTACACCGCGCTCAAGGAGGTAGAGACGCGTTCGATGGATTTGTTACCGACGTGGCGCTTGCCAGAACAATTCTTACGCGCGGTGAGTCCGAGACAAAAGGCGGCGCAAGACGCCGTCACCGTCATTCGCGACGTCACGCAAAAGCTCGTCGACGACTGCAAGCGCATGGTGGAGGAGGAGGAAAAGGTTGGCGGCGCCGAGGAGTGGGCGCGCGATTACCTCAACGAATCCAATCCTTCCGTGTTGAGATATCTTATCGCCGCGCGCGAAGAAGTGTCGTCCACGCAGCTCAGAGACGATTTGCTCTCTCTCCTCGTCGCTGGACACGAGACGACGGCGTCTGTCCTCACCTGGGGCACGTACGAGCTTCTCAAGCCCGAGAATGCGGAACAGTTGCGCTTGCTTCGCGCCGAGCTCGACGAAGTGCTCGGTACGCGTCCGTATCCGACGTTTGCGGACCTGCCAAAGATGCCCTACCTCGAGCGATGCTTTCACGAGTCCATGCGTCTGTATCCGCAGCCGCCCGTGTACACGCGTCGCGCCGTCGTCGAGGACGTCTTACCGAACGGCATGACGGTGCCGAAGAACCAAGATTTGTTGGTGTCCATTTACAACCTTCACCGTTCGCCCGAAAACTGGGGGCCGACGTCGCAGGAGTTTGAACCGATGCGATTCGGTCCGTTGGCCAACGGACAACCGAACGAGTTGAACACGGATTACCGCTACGTGCCGTTTAGCGCGGGACCGAGAAGATGCCCGGGAGATAAGTTTGCCGTGTACGAGGGCATCGTCATCTGGGCGACGATGTTCAGACGATTAGACTTAGAGTTGAAGGATGGGCACGACGTGGTGATGACGTCCGGGGCGACGATTCACACCAAGAACGGTTTGCTCGCCACGGTGAAACCGCGCGCCGTGCGCGAGGTTCCCGAGGCGGAGCGCGTCGACTGGGCAAACTTGAAGCCGGCGAAGGACATCGGAGAGGAGTGGATGGCGCCGTTCTACGGCGAGGCGCCGGTACCGTCCGGGAAATGTCCGATGGGACACTAAACGCGATTCATTCGAAACGATTTGTTAATATTATTGCGAGCGCAGAACGACTGAGAAAACCCCATTTTCGTCTCCAACCGTGCACTGCGATTACAATCTAAGTTTTATCACGTGGCACCCCAAATTACGACCCGAGGCTTATTCCTCTTCCTCTTCATCGCCGTCGCCACCAGCCGCCGCCGCCATGCGCTTGCGCTTGACACGACCCGGGCGACCGCCACCTAACGGCGAGTTCAACGCGAAGTCGATGTGCTTTTGCGAATCGGTGCGCACCAAGAAGCTCGGCACGTTGACGATTTGCTTACCGACGCGGATGTGGCGTTGGCGGATCAAGACACGCGCGTGGTGCACGGACTTGGCCAAACCGAGCTTGAAGACGAGGGTTTGCAAGCGTCGCTCCAAGAATTGTTCCGGGCCGAGCGCCAAGACGTAATCGAGCTTGTCTTGCGTCTCGTCCAACAAGCCGTAGTTACGCATACGGCGCATGATAGCCTCACCCTCGAAGATACGCTTCGGGTCCTTCTCATCCAAGGTCAACAACACACGAGCGGCGTTACGGAGCTTGTTGAGCGCGAATTGCACGCGCCACAACTCGCGCTTGTTGCGCAAGCCGAACTCGCCGACGATCTTCAACTCAGAGTCGAGACGTTCCTTCTCGAACGGACGTCTCGGCTTCTTGAACGTCTTACCATCTGCGGTCGTCGTAAAAAACAGTCACACGTCAGTCACTCGTTCGTTTTCTTCGCGCACACCGCGCCTGGAGCCTCGCGCGCGCGACACCGGTCGCCCGACGTGCATCGCGCCCGAAAACCCCAACGCGGGCGCGTCGCGCATCCACGGCCCATCACCCATCTCGCCTCTCACGCGTCGCGCCACGCGCGTGACCACCGCGCGCGCGCACACAAACGACGATATTGTTATATCATCATCGTTCACGCGCGTCCACGCGCGTCCACGCGCGATCGCGCGACGTCCACCCCCTCGCGATCGCCTCGCGGCGCGAAAACCCCAAAACGACCCGGCGCGACCCATCGCGCGCGATCGAACGCGCGCGTCGCGTCGCGCCGTGCGCATCGGGCGCGCGCGGTCGCGTCGTAATCGATGACGCACAGTTGCGGTAATAGGTGGAGGACGGCATGCTCGCTGTGGGAGTGCGTCGCGAAGAGGCGGACGGGTCGGCGCGCGGCTCGCCTTCATTCGTTTCGACTCGGGCTCGAGACCG
>Ga0181570_10000431_pt1 | contig 39721 bp, 22 predicted proteins | sample 101ome_18_FD_148667 | JGI IMG/M metagenome (GOLD analysis project Ga0181570, IMG submission 148667) | Coastal salt marsh microbial communities from the Groves Creek Marsh, Skidaway Island, Georgia - 101406AT metaG (spades assembly) | ecosystem: Environmental > Aquatic > Marine > Intertidal zone...
ACCGAATTTTACTGCAAATACAAAGAACAAACAGAATGGTGGGACAGCGGCGATCTTGTTGAATTTAACAGTGCAGATGAATTTAGATTGTCTGGAAGAAGATACAATGCATTTAAAATGGAAAATTGCGGCGACAGGGTATATCCAGAACAAATTGAAAAAGTTGCTATTGAAAATGGTGCAAGTTTAGCACTATGTAGGAAAGTTGCTCATGAATGTGTTGTGTATTACACTGGAGATTTAGATGTTGAAAACTTTACCAAACAACATAAATGTGCATATGAAATTAAACCCATCAAAGTAAATGAAATTAAAGTAGATGACAATCTACGTAAAATTTCTAGGAATCAAGAATTTGTATAGATTTGAAGCGTACGACGGATCACAAGATCTAACACAATGGTTTGAAGATGCAGAAAAGCATGGATACTACAATAATAGTAGTAAAGAAATGCTTATTGATTATATTGCAAAATACGAAGATGCAACTCTATTTTTACTTTACTACAACGATAAAATTGTAGGTAACAGTGTAGTGCATAGTTTAAAAAGCCTAGGTATACTAGGAAAAAATGCCTATCGTATTGGTGCTAGAACTTGCTTAGTTAGAGACCATATTGACGGTAATAGAGTTTATGCTCCTAGATCGTGGGGACCAATAAATCATCATACGCTACAAATGTTATTTCCAATTTGCATTGAACATGTTGGTAGAGATAAACCAGTTTATATCAGTACGCACGAAGGCGGTGTAGGCAGTCAAAACCGTGTTCATAGAGTTTGGACTAAGCGTTTTACTAATCAACTCGGTGTAACAAAAGATCCAATTGAACTAGAATACAAAGGCACATTTCAAACATTTTATCGTATCGACGTTGATCGCTTGTACGAATTGTTAAAAGATGCAAGATGGCCTGAAGCAGAACAAGCTGTTCCGCTTTTTAGTTAAACATACTTTTTACAAAGTTCAAAAAAATCTGACATTTCAGGAAACGCTGCGGTAAAATCATTTCCGCGGCGTTTGTCTTGTTCTGTAAAGAAGTTATGAAAATCTCTACGTCCTTGAATAATTTTATCCAATGGATATTCTGTAGTTTCCATGTAGTCTACAACTCTACGAAACTTTTCATACTCAATAGTACTAAAGGCATCTTTACGATTATCATCTACGTTCTCTTTTATAAATTGTAAATGATCATACATATAACTCATATAATTTTTTGGCAGTATGTTGATATCGTATTGCAATGGCTCTTTTAAATGTGGTGTATCAAAACCCAAACGCTGCCATCTGTGTGTTTCAACATCGTTGTACTTAGCACGCCATTCTAATATTTTTTCTAATAGTGTGCGGAATGTTGTTACACTGAATATGTTAAACGTAATCATCAACACCATAGGTGCTTCACAGTTGCGCATAAAATAATCCAAGTTGCGTTCAAACACCTCAACGTCTAATCCGTCACGTATGTATTCTGCACGTTTGCCCCAAGTATCAATACTTGTAAACATTTTAAAACGTTTTATTTTATTGTCTGTTAGCAAGTCATTTACACGATTTGTAAACTTTTCTAACTGCTTTGGTTTTCCACCTAAATTGCTGTTGCAGTTTAGTTCCAGTTCTGGCTTAGGATCTGCGTCTAACATATCAAACAGTTTGTATGTGCTTTGTTGTATTGTTGGCTCGCCTCCTGTTATACGCAGTATGTGTAGCTCTTTACTAAGCTCAGGCCACCACCGCCAAAATGCATCTAAATATGGATTATTTTCTTCTTCAAATATTTGAAACCAGTCAATATCACATCGGTGATTTTTTACGTTTGTGTACGGACCGTGCTGTTTGATTTCTTGATAGTATCTGCTGCTGGCTTTGGGATGACAGTATCCGCAACGGAAATTACATTCGTTGCCAAACGATACTTCCAAGTATTCAGGATTTACATCAAACTCTGCACCACCTTCTTTTACAGCATTTAGTCTATGCTTGAAAAAAATAGTTTGATTACGTTGTTTGCGATCACTAACATAATCTTTACCCATTGCTTCAATTTTCCAGCAATAGTTGCAACCACTAGGCTGTTCACCACGCATCATAGCAGCACGTTCTTGTTTCTTTTGCGCTGTATTGTGTATTGCACTTGGATTTTCTAATAATGGTGCTGTGTCAATCTTATGAGGAGCGGGGTGATAACAACTGTGTGTTTCTCCTGTTTGAAAATATATATTTGCGTGATACCACTTTGCAAAACAAAACGTAGGAGATATTTCCTGCGTAATAGCATCAATACGCTTGATTTCTTCGCTTTCGCTACGCTCCATTAATTTTCTCTATCTAAAAATTTTGTACTGTTGTCTCTTACAGGATTTTGATATACACTTTTAAAGAATGCACTTTGTTGTGCATTTAAACATTCTTCAGCGATTGGAATGTCTAATTCGTGAATTAGTTTTGCACCAAGATCTTCGGTTTGCTCTTCCATATCAGAAATGTCTTTGGTACTCCAATAATTGTTCAAATAATCAAAGTCACGTACATTTATATAATCCCAGTCTGTACACATGGTCTTGTATAGACCTTCTCTTGCACCATGTATTGCCCAACGTCCGTTTTCAACATCAGCACCTACCATTAACCAAATATAAAGTCTGTGCAAGTTTTTCCAATGGTTACGTTTAAAGCCTTCATAGTCAGGCCGTACACCTTGATCTAATGCCATTTTAACACCTTCACGGAAACCAGCACGCCAGGCTTGCTGTGGTGTTGCATTGTTGTGTATGGTACTAAATGTACCATTCATTTGTATGTACTGAGTATCCCAACAAAAGTCTACTTGTGCATGTGGATTGTCTGCAGGTGCATTTTCATGTGTACGCATATTTAGAACATGCTGTTTAGGCCAACACTTTAATCCACCGTTGCCGTAACTAAGTCCATTGATAATATTTTTTGCTGTCCAGCTAATAACCTTGTTAGTCAAATCTGTGTCTTCGTCAAAATCAATAGATTGATTTAAAAAGTCATCATTTATAATATTGTCAGCATCAACAGTAATAAATCTGTCTGTTGTAGATTTTTCTGCTGCTGCTTTGTGCGCACTATCGCTGCCTTTTACCCCACTAACGTGTTCAGCCCAAGGGCATTTGCTAACTAAATCAGCATAATTTTTTTCTGCATTTGGTTCATCGTAACTTAGATAGATAATGTCATAGTCAACGACTCTAAATGTATTACTCATTTACTACCTCAAAAAAGTAACTGTCAAATCTACGTGTAGTATACACTGAAATTTCATCATCGTCAAATTCAAAATTGTCTGTAAAAGGTAATTGCATAGTTTCATCAAAGTTTAGTAGTTTGTACAGTACGTTTGGATCACTTTGTTTAGTTACACTAAAATAATAATTACTCATATCAATTGTTATTTTTTGATCATTTATTTGTTTTTCAAACGTTTTATCAATAGACAGTTGCCATTGTCTTTTTAAATTATTTTTTGTAATTACTATTTGTTTTTCTTCCGGCACAGTTGTAGGAATCTCATATAAAAATGCCCACATGAGTTTGTCATCGTTAAGTTGTTTTTGGCTTTTGATGTTATATTTTTTTTCTATAAAATCAAACTCAACTTTGTGTTCTAATAAACTACACTTTCCTGTGATAAAATCTTCTACCTCAGTAAAATCTACTTCTAAGTTTTGAAACCTATCATCTGGTTTATTTGTAATTTTGTAAATAGATCCGTCTTCTTCAAAGCACACATAACGTTTTATCTGCATATTATATTCCTAAATATGTTTCATATTTTTTTACAATATTACTTGTAACAAAATCTTTTTCTGTATAATGAAAAATACCAGTTTGTTGATAATTGCCAATCTTTAATTTTAGTTCATTATCTAAATAAACACCTACTCTGTCTTGCCATCTATAACTAAAATTATCTATCCAATTTTGCACTTTTGGTTTCATGTGTACAAAACTTGGATATCTAGTTTTTTCGTTTGTAATTAAATGTTGATTATCCATTATTAAACTTGCTATTGCTGCTGTTATATCCATACTAGGATGCGGTAGGTGTTTTAATGAATTGTTGACCTGCATATAAAATTGTTGCCAATTATTGGTAATTAGTTCTAACCAATTATTAAACTCGTGTGCTGTGTCACTCTTTTTAAAGTAATGAAATCCGTTGTATAAATTAGGCAAATTAAAATTATAAAATATTTTTCTGTAATGAGAATCTTTTGGAATTTGTTCCCCTCTATATGTAGTAACAGTACTTGTATAAAATAGATCATAATTTTGTAAAAAATCAAACCACAAGGACAAATCATCCAATACAAGCATATCGGTGTCTATAACAGCCGTTTCAGTATAGGGAATCGCATGATAAATTTTCCAACGGTTACTAACTTTCCAATTTTCATTTTCGGCATGATCTCCCCACGGAATATCTACAATGTCATCAAAAACTTGTTTATACTTTGTAGGAACTGGATCATTTGTAATTAAACAAATTTTGCTGTTTTTGTTTGTAGCTTTGATACTCATAGCTGCAAGATATGCTTGACGCACGTAGTCAAAATCACTGTTTTGTGCCAACATTGTAAAATTATTTGTTTTCAATAATTCTCTCCAAACTAAATTTGTTCATCACATGACAATTGCTGCCTTTTAATTTTACAGCAGTATATTCACCAAACCTATTTGTTTTCTGCACTAAAATTTTGATTTCGTCATCTACTATGTCAATTAATACATCTTTATCTATAGCATAAAACTTTTTACCAGGCAATGCACCTGCAAATTCTCCAGCTTGATAGCCATTCATAATGTGTATTGCCATACTAAATGCAAAATCATTTCTAAACACTGTAGTCCTAAATTGATACATGCTTCGATAATGTAGATAGTTTTCATGTATGTGTTTAATTAAATCAAAAAATATTTTTGTATCTTGAGATTTTCTAAAAAAGAATACTGTTGCCCAGTAAAAATCAACACTAGTATCGCTTACCCTTTGGAATTCAGGAGTACCTGTATGTATTCCTATGTGTGTAGCATCTTTATAGATTAGAAAGTTTTTGTTTTGTATAAAACAATTATTCAGTAAATTATTTGAAATAATAAAATCTGTGTCCATGACAATAGTTTGTTCATAGGGAGTTAAATCATATGCAAATGCTCTATCGTTATTATAAAATTTAGTTATTTTATCATACATATCGCCGTCACAATGGCGCTTGGTGGTGCTTTTTGCCACTGATAATGTAGATGGAATAACTTGATCAAATACCTTTGATTGTTCTTTTGTTAATTTGTTACTTGTAACTAAACTAACAGGTAATTGTAAATACTTTTCAATCCGTTTTGCCAAATATACTGCTTGTTTTACATAATCAATACTTCCATTGTTATTGGCAAATAACAATACACCTCTGCTCATAAATTAACAACACTTTCTACAGTTCTGTTTTTCTTTAATTGATTGTATTCAACAAGATAACTATTTGCTGCTTCAAAGTATTTGGTAACAATTTCACTTAAAAAATTGTTTAAATCATCTACTGCAATAGGCAAATCATTATCATCAATCAAGATAGTTTCGTCTTGATTAAGACTAACTAAACTTTGACAAAAACTTACAAGTCCTTGTGTAACTGTAAATTGCCCACCATTGTAATAATATACAAGATTTTCTTGATATTGCTCTTTTAACAATCTTTTTTGATTGTTTAATGTAATCATATAATTGCTATGATCAAGTGCTTTCTGAAGACGTTCGTCCATGTATTCCTCCTACATAACATTATTATATAGTAGTTTTTTTCGATTGTCAATTAAAAGTCGGAATTTTTTACACCAGTCGGAGTTTCTAAAACAATACCATTATAAGTAACACCGTCATACACAAATGTACTGTTTGGTGTTTTTGTGTAAACTGTGCTTGTAATATTTGCTGTTACACTTTCATCAACTAAAGTACCTCTATCAGTTTCTCCAGGATATCCAGACTGACCACCTGTGCCTAAATCAGCATCATCAACTTCTATTCTAAATTGTAATTGTGTTGCAGTTGCAAATGCAGTATTTGTTCTTGCATATATCCTAAACACGTTGTCGTCGTATATAGTTGTACCCGTTGGATCTCCAATATTTGGATTACCTATGGTAGAACCACCAAACTTTTCAAATATTTTAGTCCATGTAGTACCGCTTCCAATAGTAGTATTACTAAAGCCAGTACCCGACCCTGGAGAAATAGCTTCGCATTCCCATGTGGTTTGATTTCTGCGTCTAAATCTTACTGTTCCAGCACCTGATAATGTTTGGGCCCAATCCCAATCCTTTGTGTTAGGAGTTCCTGTACTACCTCCTGATGCACTAGCTTGGAATAATATTTCACCGCCTGCTGCTAGATAGTAAATTAAGGCATTGTGACTGCCAAAATCTACAGTTACTTCGTGTCTAATTACTTTTACTGCATCGGAACTTCCGCCAAACTGTGTAGTTCTTGTACTACTGGTGCTTGTTCCTCCAGTAGTTTCAAGTGGCTCTAAACCTGTAAAACTGCTGCTAGGAAATTCTGTACTTGCATGATTAAATGCTAATACTGTATCAGCTATTGTATCTAAATCTAATTTGTGTTGCCATTCGATTAAATCTCTATTAGGAATGTCAACATCATTTGGATATGTAGTTTTGCCTTGAAATTCAGTTGGAGATATGTCAGCAGCTAATGATCCATAACAATGATTATGTCCAGCTTGCAAATCTAGCCACAAATTAAAGTGTTGATCTTCAGTAACAATATCACTTACACCAGGCGTATTTCCTCCAACAACAATATCACTTGTAAAATTTCTTCCGTAACCACCACTGGTTGTAAGAGGTGTTGTTAAACTGCCATACTCTACATACACCGAAACACTGCCTAATCTTCCAGCAACAAGTTCTCTAATTGCATTATAATGTGATGCTAATATCGGGGTATTTTGAGCCATTTACATTCCTTTTAAATATTGTAATACTAATTATCTTTTTTGTCAATCATAATTCGCTTGTTTTTACATATGCAGGAGCATCATTACTCACATACGTCCCCGATGCTCTTAAATGAGATACAGAACTTGTTAAAACTCCAGCCACATATTCGTCAGCACCCCCAGTTCCTACGTCTAAATCCCAAAATACAATATTAAATGTTATTGTAGAATCATTTTTGTTTTTGGCTTCAACATACCAGTTGTTTTCAGCATATGTTCCGCTTGGGTCTCCTTCTTTAAGATATATTTTTTGATATGTACTGGTAAGATCTTCATTGCCGATAGTATACGCTGTGCCGCTTCCTGTTGTAGCAGTTGCAGCTCTACCAAACTGAACTTGCCCACTGTTATCAAGCATTGTTTCCCATGCTTGATTTTTTGCCAAGTCGGCACCGCCTACTGAACTAATGTCAATACTAGCATTAAAACGTATCTGGCCGCCTGCATTAAAAAATGCTCTACGTTCATTTGCAGATGCAAAGCCAACATCAATAGTATGATTAATTTGCTGAGGTGTAGCAGTTCCGCCCCAAGGACTTGCTAAACCATTTTTTATACTGTTTACACCAGCTGTTTCTGCAGTTGCTTGTGTAGGGTGTATAATGAACCTATCATTTTCTAAAGTGTTTATTAAAGATTCGTATGCAGCATACAATGCCTCTTCAATGTCGTCATCGTCGGTCACAGTTGCAATTGTTGTAGGTGTTGTACCATTTATATGTACATATACCTTTTCAAAATCAGTATACAAACTGTTCATATGTGATGCTAAAACAATAGTTTCTTTTGGTTGACCATTAGACGATACTGTTTGGTTGTATCCTTTGTCTCTGTTTCCTACTCCTAATAAACCTGCTATCCGACCTTGTAATTCATTATATCTTGCTGCTGAAACTATTTCTGGCATACTTAATCTCCGTTATAGTACTTATACTTTCAGCACACACTCTACTAATTTTTCTTCTGGGTTTGTGTTTGTTTCTAATGCAATACCGACAAGTGCTCTTGTTGCAGTGGTTGTGCATACACCATCTTCCCAGGCATATACAGGCGTGCCTTTTTCAACTATACCGGTGCATCTCACTGGAACACGACCCTTTAGCGCAATTGCTTGTCCATCAATTTCACTATTCATTAAATATGCTGGATTTTCACTAATAACACCAATTGCTAAATCACTTGATCTTGCTGGTCTTGTTTCTGCACTAACATCTGATTCTTCAACAAATCTTTGTGCAGATACCGCCATTACAGTACCTACAGGATGTTCGATTTCTGTAGTGTATTTTTCAGCCAAATCTGCATACTGTGCTTGTGTTGCAGTGCCATTAAAAAACACTGCTGTTAAATTTCCCGAACCATCTCTTGCAGCAATAGTGTTTGGCGTTGCTGCTGTGCTTGCTGTACGAGCTGTGCCTCCTACTAAAACAGCAGTTGACTGAGTTGCTGTACCTACAAAGGACGAAGCGTGTACTTCTGCAAATCTTTCATCAGCACTACCAATATTATAAACACTTGTTTGTGTTGGATATAACCCTGCAATAGTACTTACAGCAGGTGCATTCCTGCTGTTTTGAATACGAAGAATGTAACTGTTTGATGCACTAAATGAACCACCTTCAGCTGTTGCACCAAATTTCATACTATGGCCTACTTTATTTGCAAAACCTGGTGTCACAGTGTCTGATACATCAATAAGCAAATCTGCTTGATTACCTACTGTAAACCCAGCATCGTCGTAATTTACTGCATCTGTTGTAAGTCGATAATCGCTTGCTGGTCTGCCTCCTAATTTTAAAGCATTGCTAACTGTTCCCCAATAAATTGGCTCATTTGTTAAGCCAGAAACATCAGTGCCGCCCGATGCTAGAGTTTCAGTTACACCATCCGATCCTGTATTAACAAAAGTAATACCACGTTTAATAACATTAAAACCTGTAAGCACAGGTGTTCCTGCTGGCTGGGTTGTAGCAAGAGTAAATTCTTCATTTGAAATAACGTAAATGGCAACGTCATTAATTAAAGCAACGATAATTGTTTTTTCTATGTTATCTGGTGCCGATAATACATTAACACTAAGCATCTGTGTTGTACCGCTACCAGCACTTTGAGGACCAACAAGAATAAACTCGCCACCGGCAGTTTTACCATACAACTGATTGCTTGTGCTCGACCACCATAAATCGCCTTCGTCTAAGCCAACCGGTTCTGTTGCACTAACTTCTGTACCGCCCGCAGTTTTCCATGCGCTGCCTGTATAAAATTTTAGTTTAGTGGTACTTGCATCGTACCAAACCTGTCCGTCAATTGCTTTCACAGGTGCAGTAGTACCGCTGAAGTTTTCTAATAAATGAAGATAGTTTTCATTTTGTACTTCGCCGTAACCGCTGTAATTTCTACCAACAAACTTGATGTCTGTTGTTTGATCAATTGTACCGTCCTCAACAACTGTTAGTTGTGTACCGTTAAATCTATTTACAATATATGCCATTATTGTTGTTCCTCGTGCTTATGTTATTTATCGTTATACCGCTGATGTCTCGATTACGCCTGTGTTCACATCCCACAAAGACGAACTAATTTCTATTGTGATCACTCGTCTTGTTACAGTAAGTGTAACTGTTGCAGTAGGATCACTAATAGCAAAATCGCCTACAACGTTAACGTTCTGTACACCAGCACTGTCAACAGCAGTAAGTGTTTTTGTAATTCCTGATTGTACATCAATTGGATCTGTTGTAGCTTCTGTGTAATACGCATGAATTTTTGCAACTGTTCCGTTTCTTTGTGTTGTTGGTGGCGAAATTTCTGCCAACATAGTCGCTATTTTAACTATTAATGCATCGTCGCATGTACCGTCGCCATATGTTCCAGGATTATATGTAGTTCCTAAACCTGTAACGTCTACTCCAAATACAACCGGAGTTTGTAAAATTGAATCGTCTAAATATTTTTTGTTTACAACATCACCGTTGTCAGTAGGATCGGCAACATTTTTAATTTGTTTTGCGTTTGTTAATTCAATAGCATCTACACTTGTAATTTGCAATCCAGCAGTTGTTGAAATTGTATCTTCTGTGATAGTCATTGTTTCACCACCAGCAGGTCCAACTGTTAGATTAATTAACTTACCAACTGTTCTTAGACTACTGTTTTCAACTGATGCGCCAAGTGTGTCTCTTGAAAGAACTTCATTTGCACCTACGTAATAACTGTCACTGTCATTTAACAATGATATATCATGACTACTTGTCCAACTGTTTGTGCCTGTGTAAAATGCCCATTCTTTATCGTCGCCTGATACACGGATAACCATACCAGCAGGACCATTTAACGCTTCTAAGCCTGCTAAATCTGCTTCACTTATTAGTGTACTATCGTCTTGAATTGCAAGTTCAATTCTGTGATCTTCAACACGCAGTTTAGCAACATCTAAACTGACACTATCGCCTTCAACTAAAATATTGCCAGTAACACGTAAATCACCTGCAATATCAACTGTGTATGCAGGAAGTGTGTTTTGAAAAAATCCTACACGTTTTTCACTTGCATCAAAGTATACACTGTCTTGTAAATTATTAGTTACAAATGCTATTTTAAAATCTTGATTAGATTTCTGCATTTTTAGATTTGTTACTGCACCATCTTGTCTGATATTAAGGTCAAAGTCGTCACCTAGAAATAATCCATTATCATCTTTGATACTAATACTGCCTGTGGTTGTACTATTGTTATTTGAACTTAAGAAACTACTTTGATCATAAACATTTCCAAAATCGTCAATAAGTTGTTTTGCACTATTCGCTGCACCTAAGAATTTGTATGAACTAAAACTTTCACTTAGGTTAAAACCAATTTCTAAATTTGTAAATCCTGGAATACTAGGTGCCGGTGTAAATGCAACTTTGGTTTCAATACCAATCAAACTTCCGTTAATATAACGTTTTACAACTGTTCTATTTTGTCCTAATGTATCTTTGATTGTTTCAACTACATCACCGGTAGTTGACTGTGTTTTATCAAAAACTGGCCCAACAAGTACAGTTTCGGTGCCGTTCCAAAAGAACACTTGATCTTTTGATCCGTCAATCCAAATATCGCCTTCTATCAATTCATCTGGTTGTGTAGCACTGTAAATTGTACTATCTGTACTTCTAAAAGTAATACCGTCATATACTTTTAATCTACCTGTAGCAGTATCGTACCATAATTGTCCTTTGATAGGATTAGAAGGCGCAGTTGTGTTAGAAAAGTTTTCCAACATTTTAATAAAGTTTTCATTTATACTTTCGCCAAATCCTTGATAGTTTTTACCTATAAGATTAATATCAGCGGATGTTGTGTCTAATCGTCCATCTACTAATTCTACTAATAACGATCCGTCTGTTTTGTTTAATTTATAGGCCATTATGAAGTTACTCCGTGATAGATAATAAAGTTGAGAGCAAGGTAGGGGTTAACAATATTCATTGGCAAATTTTGTAAATCTACTACTCCACCACTTGTTTCAAGTCTAGTACCAATACCTGTTGTATCGCCATCATTTGGTACACTGTCTGTGCCTGTGTATGTTGCTGAACTTGAAGCATAGTATTGATTGTCTCCGCCGTCTTGTAAATCATGTTTGTGTTCTGGTAAGTTTTCTTGCTGAATAGTAACTTCTGAATTACCATCTGTACTACCTAAATCTCCAGTAGTAATTGCATTAGGAGACAACGTTCTTCCTGATAATGTACTAGATGTACTCATCAATGGCAGTTGACCTCTAAGATCGGGAATTCTAAAGTTACCAGTTGTCGGTGTTCCGTAATACCATGTGCTACTATTACTTGGATCAAATCCTAGTGCATCTGACAATGCCGAATAAGTTGTTCTAGAATATTCTTCTCCGTCACAAATAAACCATCCAGTAGGTGCAACAGGTCCACCAAACATTATAATTGTACCAATTGGCATTGTATCTATACTACCAATAAGTTGTGCCGGAGTTGCTTTTGCTAAAACACCTCCTTGATTAATTAGTAATTCATCATCAGTTCTATTAATAGTTGTTGCAGCAGTTTGATCGCTAATAATAGCAGGTGCAGCTTGTGTTCCAAAAGTTTTTGTACTACCGCCTGTTTGACCATCAAAAACAAAACTACTACTAATGACCTGCCCTGTCATAGCAAAAGTTGTTGTACTATTTAATTTACTGGTACTACCTGCTGTACCGCTAACATTACCTGTAACATTACCAGTTAGATTACCTGTAATTCTGTTTGCATACAATGTATCAAACGGTAAAACACTTGACCCAATATTTCTTACATTAGCTTGATCTGGTATCAAATTTGCTAATGTTATATTTCCGTCAATTGTTGCATTGCCGCCAACATTTAAATTCTTTGTTACTCCTAAACCACCAGCAGTTACCAGTGATCCTGTAGATGGATCATTACTTTGATCTGTACCGTTGACTATAACTTTACTGTCTGTTTTGATATTTCCTATAACATCTAAACTTTCTGTAGGATTTAAATTGTTGATGCCTACATTTGTATTGCTTTTTACACGTAGCGGTACAGTAAATGTGCCATTATTGTTTACACGTAAATCGATAGGTGCACCAGGAATGGTATTTTCAACAATACCGTTATTTCCTTCTACTAAAATACTAATTGTTTTAGCATTACCAACTTCAATGCCTTCGTTGTTTTTAATTTGTAATTTTTGTGTAACTTGATTGACAACGTTTGTTCTCATAAAATCGGATGCAGGAATACTCGCACCACTGATTTTTAAATTTTCAGCTATATCTGCTGTACCGTTAAATTTAGCATCTGTTAAACTTTTATTGAAGTTTACCCCTACCTTTAAAGGTGTTGTACTACTGTATCCAGCAAAAGGTGTTTTTGGTGAAAATTCTGATCTTGTATAAATTGTTACAGGAATATTTTCAATATAATTAATAATTACAGTTCGTGTAACACTTGCAGTATCTACAATTTCTTCTACTAATGCCCCGCTTTTATTTCCATCACTGTAATTTGGACCTACTAGTAGCCAACCGCTACCTGTGTACAAATACAGTTGACTTGTGCTGGTGTTTACCCATAGATCGCCAGCAACACTATTTGATATATCAGGTTCAAATGGTCCTTTTTTTAGGCCGCCTGCTGCAACCCAATTGGTACCATCGTAGATTTTAAGTTGATCAACATCTTGTGTTGTATCATACCATAATTGTCCTTCAACCGGATTAACAGGAGGACTAGCATTTGCAAAATTTTCTAGTAAATGTAAAAAGTTTTCATTAACACTTTGACCGTAGTCTGTTGTTAATCTTCCTGGTAATTTCATACTTGTTTCAGTGTTGATACTGTTATCTTCTACCGTGACATTACCTTTGTTTGCTTCATCTGTAAACGGAATATTATATGGCATTAAGTGTTACCTCCACTTAAACTTTGTACTCTTACAGTGTAGTCAATTTGAATCAATCTGTTTAGTGATTTTTGTACAGGATGGAATATAACGTGTGTTAATAATCTACCGGTTCCGCTTGGCGAATAACCAATTAATCCTAGTTCATCAAATACAAATTGTTGTTCTGTATCTGTTGCAGTATCAAATGCATCTTGTCCATCTGGTTCACCATAATCTAGTAATGCACTAACAACAATATCGGTATAATTTGTACCAGTAACGTGACGTGTTTCTATTTTGTTACGTTGCGGATCTACGTTGTTAACTGAACGGTCGTCAACAACTTTACTATAGGTTTGGTTATACAAACTTGCATTTGTACCTGTGCTATTGGGTGTTAAGTATGTGATAATACCTGTAGGATCTACACTAGTTCCTCCATTACCAAACCCCATTTCATATATAAAGCCTTCGCCGGCATTACCTAAACTTTCGGCAAGACTAATACTCATGTTTTCATAATGAATAGCATTACGTTTGTTAATATACACATGTCCAGATTCAGGGTTGTATATTTTTATGTGTCCTTCAATGTGTACGCCACTTTGTTCATTAACCATATTTTTATTCCGTTCCTATATTGTATTTATCGGGGTAGCGATATTGTTTTGTCTGTTATAAATTTGCAGATTTCATTTTCACTATCTGCAATTGATTTGCCTAATTCGTTCCAAATTCTACCTGTTTTTCTTACAATTTCAATAATTGTTCCATCTGCAGGAGGATCGATGTAATCTGCAAGATAAATTGCAACTCTTGTACTATCTCCCCAAACAATTGTTTCCATAGTGTATTCTGGAGCTATTGTAATGTCAGCTTCTGGAGAATCTTGATCTATAGTTGGATCAAAAGTTACAATATTATCTTTACGTAGTTTTATACCACCTAAATAAACATCAAATTCATTAATACTTGTGGGTGTCCAATCTAACAAGAATTGTTTTGTACTACTATCACCGATAAACTTAGTTCTATATACTGCATCTTTGTAAGGAATATTTTCTTCAATACCTTGTCCTACAACTTTTGTATTTGCAGCATATTGTTCTTTTATACCTGTACCTAATGTTCCTCTGCGTAATTGTCTTAGAACATTTCCGTCAAGTGAGAAATATTCAATACGCTCTTTGTCAATCCAAATTACTCCCGGTAATCCTAATGCTCTGTTTGGAGATTCAAGATTTGTAGCGTCTACAAGTTGAATACTTTGATCATAATAATTTAAAGGCTGTTGTAATTCATATTCGTTCAAATTATTCAAACGTTTGTAATGGAATCGATTTAAAATATCTTTAAATATTCTAAATCCAAATTTTGGCTTACTTACTGGTGCTGCAAATTGAAGCACATCTATTGTATCATTAGGATCAACCTTTTCATACATTTGAACTCCATCTTTACGTTCAGTAATTTTATAATCTTTTTGTGGTACTTGTATAATACCATTTTTAAAGACCCAAACATAATTTGCACTAAGAGCAGGTTTTTGTAATTTTACATACCCTGTACTCAACAAGTTTTTATCAATATATTCTTGTGAGCCTGCTGGTGCTTGACTTGTGTTCCAAACTACATCATAACTGTTTCTTTCAAACTCATTTATGTCATGATTGCTAAATGTATAGATGTTTACTTCTTCCCATTCTTCTGGTGCTTCTAATAACACAAGATTATCAGTTTCTTGTAATTTTACATCTAATATTTTTAATCCTGGAGTACTATCATCATTTGCAATTATTGCTGGAGTATCGTCTGTACTCTTTAGATCAAACAAGTCTCTAACATAACCTTGTAATTCTAAAATTGCGTTATTGCCATCATAAGTAAAACTTTCTACCCTTGCATTAACAACTGTGCTATCATCTGATAGAGCAAATGCTACATCTGTGCCTTGTGGAATTGGAGCAAGTTTATTTGCATTATCGCCTTCAATAGTAGCTATTGTATTAAAGAAGAAATATTCAGCATCTCTAATAATAAAGATTTCGAGTTTATCGCCAATTAAACCTATGTTATTTGACAATATTTCAACTCTACCATTTAAAGGATCGTAGTTCCATAATGTTTCATCTAATATTTCATTGTTGATATAAACTCTAACATCACTACTGTTAACTTGAGTTGTATCCTCAAATTGCCACGCATCAATGTCGTAATCTCTTTGCAATGTCATTGTGTAAGATTTTCTATAACCAGGATTTAGGAATTTTGAACCTTTGCTGCGTTGCACTAGTATATTATGCGAATATGGTTTCTTAATAAACGGAACAACAACTTCGTTGTTAAATCTATGTACTCTGTTGTCTCCATCAACTAACATTGTTTTATCAACAACCATTTCACTGAATTGATTAACGTTATCACTATAAACAGTGTATTGAATTATTGATCCTGCATCGATTACAGTAGGGAATTCTAAAACTCCAAAACCTGCTGCGTTAGTATCGTAACCATATTCAGTAGTACGTTCTTTCTTGACACCATTTATTGTTACAAATATACTTTGATCAGTTGTGAATTTAAATGGTAATTCGTACAGTGTGCTTGTACCATCTGCAACAATAATATCACTATCTACAATATCAACACCATTAGTACCAATACACAAAATACTTAGATTCTTATTTGCTTCAATAACTGTGCTGTCAGCTAAACTAATAACTTTGCGTTCAAAATCAATAACAAGATCATCGTGTCCAATTACTTCTCCGTTTACTGTTACAATTACTGTGTTTTCTGTTTGTGGTAGTAAATCAAAGTCCCATTCTAATGTGTTGCCATCTGTAATATAATTACGAACTGCAATTAAGCCTTGTCCTTGAGACACCCTGTTATAAACTGTTATGTCCATAGTATCTAATACTTGCCCTGGAACTTGTTCTTCAGGACCTTTTGATGTAGTTTCTGTAACAAATCCGTCACCATCTACAACGATTTCACCTGGATCTATGCCTGTAGCAGTTGTTGTTTCAAAAGTGCCGCCGCCTAGACTAACATCAAAGGCTACGCTTTCAGGTGTAAAGCTACCATCACTAGTAGACTTACGTACAACTACTACATCGTCCATTTGAGTGCTAATTACATCACTGTCTAGGAAAACTGTTTTAGTAATTCCGTCACCTGTAATAGTAACCATTTTTGCATTAGGGTTAATAGTGCCAGGCCCTGGATATTCAGGATCGTCAATACGCACATTGTTTAGATATACGTTGTACTCAACACCTGCTTCTAATTCTTTAGACAAATTAACAATTTGTGTACTTCCATCTAATACAATAACTTCATCTTCATTGTTTGTATCAAATGTATCAAAATCAATACCGAAGCCTTGTAGATCCCAGCCTAAACTTTCGCCAAAGCCAATACTGTCCATTTGAACACCACCGTAATCAATTCCGTCCATCAATTGTGCTAAGTCTTTGCCTGGCATACCTGTTGTAGGATTATAGAAGAAATTGATTCTATCAGCTGCTGTCAACAAATCAGTAGACTTTTTGTAATTTATAATTACTTCTGCGTTATTTGCTGGTGCATTTGTAAATGTGATGCGACCTTTGTATCTTTCAAAGTTTTTATTTTTATCAAGTTCATTGCTAATAGTAAAATCACTAATAAGTTGATCAACTCCTCCTACAGTAATACTAATATCAGCACTACGTGTGCTCACCGGCCATTTTAAGTTAAATTCTGTTAATCCGCCATTGCCAATAAATGTTTCAGTTTCATCTAGCGTAGTAAACAAATAATTTCCTGTAACACGATCAAAACGCATCAACATATGTGTGTTTCTAACTAGGTTATTACCTATGATAGCATAAACGATAGCTTCTTCGCCGTCCTCAGTTAAACTACCGTTAATTGTTACAGTTGGAGTGTTGAAGTATTTTGCACCACTGGTATTAACATCAATATAACTGATACTGCTACCGCCTAAATATGCAAATCCTTCTAGTGTAGGACCACCTCCTCCACTTACAGTTACATTAGCTGTATTAGTATAACCACTACCGCCATCAAAAATTACAAACTCTTTGATTTCAAAACCCACATTGTCTAGCCAGTTGCGTTTTGGATATGTCAATGCACTAGCACTAACGTTTGTTAATTCATTGTTTATAAATTTAATTGCTTCAGGAATCACTCGTCCTGTTTCTGCATCATATGCAGGTGGCAAATCAAAGTCGGTTGTTACAGTTTGTGTAGGTTCTACTTTTTCATATGCACTGATATATTCACGAACTTTAGTGCTAAATGGTTTTACTTCATTAATGTATTCTTGATAGTTTGGCAAATTATCATTTTGATATGTGATTTTTTGTTGCAACTCGCCAACATTGTGTTTTGCTGTAACAAAACTGGATTTGAATATCCAATCTACATCTATTTGCTCACTTATAGCATAACGAATACTGCTAAAGAATAACTTATTCCACTCAACTTCTAATTGATCAACAAATATATTTTCCTGTATTGTTTTTAAGATAATTCTTATTTCTTCACTAGGTTCTCTATCATAGAAACTAGTATCATAAATTTGTTTATCGTAACCTACACTGTCGCTTTGATATAACTGGCTACTAAATTGTATAGTGCCGTTTTGTCTACCAATTGATTTGTAGTTAACAGTATAATCTACATTTTGTTGGTTGTCAATCTTTTCTAACAACAACCAACCGCCGCTGCCAATAGTTTCAATTTTTACAACACTACCAATTTTGTCATCTAAACTTTCTAGTGCATAAGCGCCAGGAATAATAAAGTTGATTGCAGTTTCTGAATTGTATCCATCAGCATACCAGTCTGTGTAGTTCCAATACAAAGATACATCATAATCTTGTATTTGATTTCTAAACCATTCACCTGTACTGCTAATCCAGTTGTAAATTGCCCAGAACCCGCCAATGTCACTATCATTTTTAACAAGAACGCTAAACGGACGCACAATTAGTGTAGTATTATCTAAATAATTTTTACCGCCGTTTAAAACTTCTGCACTGATAATTTGGCCCAAGTTATTGATATAGGTTTTAATTTCGGCACCAGTACCTGTTCCTTCTATAGTTACTGTAGGACCGTGTCTTGTTGTTCCTTCAGTATAGTTACTGTCAATATAGCCTCTGCCTGGATTTGTAATTGTGACAGATTTAATTTTACCATCTTCAATTACTGGAGTTAAAACTGCTTGTGTAATTTTTGCTGTACCGATAAACCTAAGTAAACTTTCGCTTTCAATTTCGGTATCCCAAAGATTACTAAATTTACTTGGCGTTGGATCAATTTGCATCAACGGTGAAATATCAAATTCGTCTACTACAACATATTCAGTAAGTATTCCATTTACTCGCTCAATAATTTGTTTTAGAGCTTCTTTTCGGTTTACAAACATACTTTGATTTGGTTCGTTTAGTATACCAAAGCGTCTAGCAATACTTACTCTTGTATCTGGTAATTGAATATTCTGCTCGTTGTAACCTACCAAGCTGTCTACCCATTTGTCCACAATATCTGCATTTGGTTTGCTGCTTGCAAGACCTTCAGTTAACAATTGATATTCACTGTGGATATTATTTTCTTCGTTGTCTGTTGTGTAATAATCAATATGTAGAACAGTATCTTTATCTTTTATTAAATTTCTAACATTGTGTAAAGCATAATTCTTACTATCAAATAAATTGATATATCTATAGCCTTGTGCTGCTGGATCTTTAATTAAATTTTCAACATCTAATGCAGAAATTTTTCTGCCATAGGTATTAGGTAATGTTGTTTTAGATTTTACCCAGAAATAATATTTAGGTATTGCAACACCTGTTATAGAATCGTAACTGTTTGCCACAGTATAGGTCTCGTCGCCATATAAACTTGTACCGCTTACACCTTCTGCTAAACCTTCAGTTGTATCTGCTAAACTATCCCATTCACTAGGAATGTAATCGCTTTCAACCCACTCATAAATGTCAACATCGAAACCTGGAATAATTTGATTCCAAGTATTTGTTTTAAATTGAAGGTCACCTTGATATGGATTATACCACTTTATTGTGTCTAAATTCCACCATAGTTTTCCTACATATTGTGTTGACCAAAGATCTTTAGTTCCTGTGTCAGTCGAGCCTACATTATATACAGCAGGATCATAGTACAACTTGTATGAAAGTTCTTGTTCAGCTGGTCCAGCAATACGTCCTTGTATCGGATCAATAAAATCTAAATATGTAATTAAATCTTTTGTGGTATTGTCGTACAACCAAACACCTTTGATTTTGCTTAAATTTACGAAAGGTTGAATTTGAGAATTTACTGTCCATGCAGTTGCATTTAAGTCATTTCTAAAATCTTGAATAACTCCGTTATTGTTAGAAGAATCACCAAGTATGTTTTCAATTGGTTGTGATGGTGCTACCATGTACAAATGGTTTCTATTTAAATATCCATAATTCATATCAGAATCACTAATGTCGGTACTTGACATTAATTTTTCAGAGTAAATTAATTTGTTATTAATAGTTTCATATAGATATACACGGCTGTTATCAGCAACTTTATCAACAATATTTGTTGCTCCGTTGTCAAAAATAGTTTCTCCACCATCTAACGTAATTTCATATTCGGTGTCACCTCGTTGACTTGTAACAGCTAATTTATCGCCATCTAAATCTACATGCACACCAAATCTATTGTTCTTTTCTCCGTCTGGTGAAAATAATTTTTGATCTAAAACAAATTGTTGATTTTCTAATTTATAGACGTATACTTGTCCATTTTTAATTCCAGCTTCATCTGAGTCGGGCGCTCCAATAGCAAGTTTATCACCTAATGTGTTCAAAGACACACTGTGTCCAAAAAATTCTCCGTCTGTTGGTGAATCTATATTTTGATCAAATACATATCTGTTGTTTTGCTTTCTATAAATTGCTACTCTAAATTCGGCACCACTTAATACACCACTGAGTGCTATTACTTCAGCATTATCACTTATATCAAATGTAGTACCTACATCTGTTGCTAAACCAAAACCACTGCTGTCCTCGTTATATAAATCTGTGTGATCAGATAAATCTGCTGTTAAATATCCTGTGTAGTCCACAAATGTGTCTAGCTGATTCCAATGTGCAACATCAAAGGGATTACCTGGGAACACTGTTTGGTTAGCTTGATATAGATTACCTTCATAATAAACAACTTCGTTTTCTATATACTTTGCAACAGTTTGCCACTCTCCTCTATAATTTTCATCAATATTATAGGCATATGATTCTACATCATTTACACCTTTGTTATTGATGATGTACAATCTACCATTGTCAGCAAGACTGCGTACATACAAACTATGATCATAATCACCAGGTGATACAACTTTAAGTCCTATACCAAATTTTTCATTTGTTCCAGGCGCACTACTACAAATTACGTCTATTAGATCAAAAGTATTATCAATCAGTTTTTTGTAAATGTATACAACACCTTGTTGAGTATATGACAGAGCAGGTGCGTTTGGATCGGCAGGTATAATTGTTACACGTTGCCAATCTTGGCTTTCTAAATTAATAGTGCTACTTTCAACTGTAACTGTTCTTTGTGCTTCCCATAATACGCCCTTGCTACTAACAATATCGCCTTGCTCATATTCTTGTAGTGGGTCTAATATACCTTTATATCTACTATGCACATTTGACGCAAGTGGAGCACCTACATATAGATATAACCCATTGCTAGACATTGCAACACTATCACCAAATTGACTATTGTTGTCGTGATACAACGTGCTTGGTTCTAGTATTTGATTTAATTTTAATTGTAATGCATCACTCCCACGTGTATACACATATACTTTACCGTCATTGATATCAGGTACGCCTACTGCTAAAACAGTATTATTATAACTTGCTGCAATACTTTGTCCAAATAATGTACTGTCTTCTTCAGTTGCTAATATATTTTGAACTTTTTCTAAGATAGGTTTGTTATCATATACACCAGAGATACTATCGCCTATATCGTCAATCCAAAATCTATCATTATTTAAATCATAGGTTTGTAGCGCAATGTTTACATCAGTAACTTGAGTAACTCTACGGATGCAGAATTCACTTACAATACCTAGTGTACTGTCTGCTAAATCAATGAATTCATCACTGATAGGATTATCAGTTTCGATTTCTATATTTGGATTAGTTATAGTGCTATCATTGTTGTTAACTATATTTCTTTGAATATTTGTTGCCAGCCAAAATCCGTTTACTTCATCATTGATATTGTTAACACCTATAATAGCATCTTCTTCTAATTCAATATTTCTATCAAAATACATTTTAAAACCTAAATCGGTTTTTTCAATGTGTGTAATTTTGTATGGAGCAATTACATGACGATAAACCATCCAACTTGTTCCATCTTTTGGTGTCCAAATATATGAACCAATATCTACAGTATCAATATCAACTGTTAAAATATCTTCTAATACTTTTGCCAAAAAGTCAACCTGATCTAATTTAACATACCCGCCAGTTTTTGTGTATTCATTTACAGTGTTATTAACAGGTAAAAATCCTGCATCATAATCAGCAGGTTTGACTAGCACATCAGAACTAGGATATTGATAAACTAGATCTGTTCTAGTATTATCTACTTGATTTACCAACTCCATAGTTTGAGGTTCAATTCTAAATTGTTTTTCGTCTAACTTAAATTCTACTTCATCAAAACTTGTTACAGCACCGTATTGTCCAACACGTATCGCCCATTCTTCATACAATTCAATGCTATCACGATTTGCACTTCCTAGTTTGTCAAACAATTTTGTTATACTATTTGACGTACCTTTGTCTTGAATAAATCCTTGGTAGAATTTATACTGACTAACATCATCCTGAATAATGTTTGACAAATAATTGCGTTTTTGATAACCGATCAAGTGTTGTGCTAAACGTTGTTGTTCTGCATCAAAATTGTCAGTGTCTAAATCGTAAAAATCTGCAAACTGATTTGCTCTATAATCCCAGTTAGGCTGAAGTTTATTTTCTGGCTTTTCTGGTAATCTTGACCATAATCCAAAATCAAAAGTTTGTGTTCCACTGTGAGACACTGTTGCTGCATAATAAAATTCTTTGAACTTTACTAATTCACCAACAGTATAGTCTTTATATGATTCCCATTCTGTAACACGAGCATCGTCATATATAAATCCTGGAATATTTAAACTGCCGTTCCATTCGTCTGTACGGTATCCTACAACCTTGATTCTTTGCTGTCGATACCCTGTATTTTTACTAAAGATAACGTCATTAAACACAGTCGTATTATCTATAAAAACCACATGTTCTTTTTGTACCAAAGGCAATTTTATTAAGAAAATACCATCTTCTTGAGATGTCAATTGGAAGTTGTTAATATTATCTCTATAAACATTCAAGAATTTAAAATTTAATTTTTGATTATTTTGATTGACAATAGGATAATTGTAAAAACTATTAAATAAATCATCAACTACATAAAACTCTCTTGAGAATACCAAATTATTAGCTGCAGGACTAAGTGTAATAATACTAGACGCAGCCCAGTTTTGGCTTGTCCAGAACATAAATTCTTTTGCTGCTAAATTCCAATTTTCAATTGCCTCTGTTTGTTTGTTAAAATAATCAAATACAAATCCTTGACTTTTCAAATACTTTTGATAACCTAATAAAAAGTCTACAACTTCTTGTAAATTAGCAAATACTGTGCCATAATCTACTCTTGAAATACTGCTATCATAGCGTTTTCTAAAATAGGCATTAACTCCGCCAACTTGAGGTAAAGTTTTTAATAGAGTAAATTTTGTGTCGTCAAAATTTTCTTCAGATGTATGTGTAACATTAACTCTATAATATCTATCACCAAATTCTACAATTTTACCAGCAATATATGTTTTGTTTTCACTCCATGTTGAAAAACTTTCACTGATACCACCAACGTTTACAACAGGATCGTTAGCACTTTCTATGGCAGCGTTATAGTAAAAATACGGCTCTTCCTGATCATAGCCGCTGATTTTAAATCCTCTAGAAACTTTTTCAATAATAACACCACTATAAGTCACAACTTTTTGCGGAGCACTGGTTCTAAATGTTAAATTATAGTTTTCAAAAGGTACAAACACATTGCCTTGATTGAGTGGAGTTTTACTATCTAAAACCAATTTCAATTTGTCTTTATTAGCAAAACCTGCAACTTTAAATCCTATTTTATTATCTATATTTTTATAATTGTCAATCATTGTAGAATAAGAAAAATTATTATTTAAATTTAAATATGCTGCGAGATAATTTAACAATCCTCCTGTTATATTTCCGTTAACTGAAGGAAATATAATTTCTTTTGTGTTAATTCTTTTGTTTGTTGCACTGTAAACTAAATTACCTGCTTTGTCTTTTTCTATTCTAGATCTATCTAGCCCAATACCAATAGTATGAGCAGGACGTAGCAATATCATTGCTACTAAAAGAGAAAACGGATATCCGCTGCTTTGTCTCCACGCTGTTTCAACAGGTGCCTGATCTCCAAATTTATATTCAGTATTTTGTTGTAGTGTAAAACTGAAATTTTGCGCATATCCACTTTCTAAAGGCGATAATAGTTGACCATTTTCATTAACAGGAATATGTTCTAATAAATTAGTTCTAATATATTTAGAACGCACTACAACAGGTTGTCCTGGTTGACGCACAATACCTTTTTGTAAATCTGACCATAAAATTAAGTTGTTACTGGTATAAGGTGCAGGTCCATAAACTTCTTCCCACCAGTTGGGTTTGCTACTAAAACCCAACATTTCCCAAGGATGTGTGTGCGGACGATCTGTATCAAATGCTTGAATATATACACCTCTCCAAAACCCTGGTAATTTTTGATTTTTAAGATTTACACTTTTGCTGTAGTTGTAAGTAAAAGAATCTCCTTGAACTAAAAAGTCATTGTTTGTATAATCATTAATTTTAGCAACATCAAGCCATTTTACAAAATCAGTAATAATAATATCATCTATATTTTGTTTAGACACACCGGTATCTCTACTAAATCCGCCAATGACATCGTGAATATCAAATATGCTTGTATCATATTCAATCTTAATATTATTATAGATTCTTTTTTCTAATTCTAAAATTAAATCATCTCGATAATCGTCATATGCCAACATTATACTTCCATCGTGGCCTTTTATCACATTTGTATTATCATTATAAGATGTATCAAAAAACTTTTCAGGCACAAAAGCAGGATATAGTCCTAGTTTTGTTGGCGTTGGAGGAATAAAACTACCTTCTGTGTTGGCATATTCATAAATTTTAATTATATCGCCGTTGTTAAATTCTTTTGATATATTAACAAAACCTGTATCAGTAAATGTATAATCGTTACCGTGTACAAGTTGTTCATCATTAATGTAAACGTAAACAGCTACATTACTGATTTGACTTTTATCAAAAACTTTACTTAGAGCATAGGTTTTTAATCTATTATCTAAAACTTCATATTCTATTTTAGCACTACCGCCCGTGCCTGCCATGTCTGTACTGTAAAAGTTTGTTTTTTCTGTTTTGTCTTCATTTAACAAATTAAAAATAAAATCCACATGTTCTTTTACAGTGCCTGTAAAAGAATTATCAGTAGCTATTTGTATAAATTGTCTTTTGAATTTTTGATATTCATTTGATGCATATCTAACAGATTTAACAATATTAGCATCCTTTGATACCAAGTTATACATAGGCAAATTTAGAGGACCACTATGCTGAACAAACTTTCTACCATAAGCAGAAACATCACCCAAATCTCTAAGATTGCTTACACCTGGCTGTGCGCCTTGGAAATTATTGAGCTCAGAAATTAATCCTTCGACATGATCGTTTACTTCGCCTAAAGTAAATTCTGTAATATTTTCGTTTAATGGATTTCTTTCTAGGTTGTCTGGTATCTCGTAATAACCATTGGAATTTTTATCTGCTTTACTATGTGTTTTAATAACTATAATGTCAGTAAATTCTAAATCACTGTCAAATACTACTGTTTTTGTTTTACCGTTATTAACAAGTGTATAATCAGAATCTTGTGTTTTATAAGCACTGTTAACGTATACTTGTACTTTTATATCTGATAAATCAGCACTGTTATTATAAACATCAATAGGAAAATTATTTACATATTCTTCACCAGTATATTTTCTAACAACGTACTGTTGAGATTTTGTTGTTGCTTTTTTCCATGCATTTACATATGTGTCAGTTTCATTAACATATTTTTTTAGAAACAGTTTATCACTTTGTAACACAACAAAGTCGTTATCAACTTTATAATTATAAGATTTACTTAAAAGAGGAAAGTCAAAAACAATATCGCCGATATTCACAAAGTTTTGATATGTCAAAGGAAATCCTAGTTCGGTATCGTTTGTGCCTTCTCCTACACGATAATTAAAAATTCTATTTCCGACAAATTCTGTACTGTCATAAATTTCATTATCGCCTATACTATTGCCATCCTTGTCAAATAAATCAAACAGAGGTGACTGGTTTATACCCGACTTGTCTTGTGCTTTGTTCCACTGATTACCATCATACCAATACATACAGCCAGCATTAACATCGCCATCTAAAATAAGAATTGTTTCGTTTTCAACAGGTAATGTATCATCAGTTTCTACTAAACTAATTTGTGAGTTATTTTTGTGTATAATAAAGTTTACTTCATAAATTTTACCATTTACAAGTAGATCTGGATCTCCTGTGAATAGCACACGCATACCGTCTGCTAAATCTACACCGTCAACGTTATAACCCGAACTACCTTCAATTGTGCTGAACACATCTTGAGTAAATGTATCTACTAGATCTACTGCTGCTTTTGCTTTGTTACCATGATTAAACAATCTTAGGTTTGGTTCAAATTCAATAATCGGTCTAAGAGCTCTAAGGTCTTCAAAAATTTCAATAGGTGTGTTGTTTATTTCTGCACTTTTTTCTATAACACTTTTATGTGTCCAACGATTGTATCTACTCCAAGGGTTTTTACTTTTATCTCTACGATTGATACAAACATAATCTTTTGTACCAGCAAAACTTTTTGCATCGCCAAACGGCACTCTGTCAAAAGGATTAATATCAAATGGTACTTGTGTATCTTGTGTAAAGATTGCAGGTACTTGTAAATCTTTTACAGCAACTAATTCAATGCTTTCTCCAACGCCTTCTACATAATATAATCCTTGCTCGTAAGACTCAGGATATACTGTGCCTGTAAAGTAAACTTTCATGCCATTTGAAAAGTCCCACCCGTCTACTGTTTTATAAGATTTTTTTCCTAAGATTTCTTCTTCAACATTTAATACTGTTGATTCTTCAATGTCAAATAAATTTAAATTACCACTAACGTTGATATCATTTTGACTGATGTAATACAAGTTGTCAGGTGCATTCATTGGCACTGTAAATTCTAACACGCCTTTTTCTAAAAATCCATCACCTACTAGATCTTCTCTAAACACAACAGTATCGTCATATTCTTCTGTGATAGATACACCTTCTAAATATAAATTTTCTACATACTCTGTGCTGTCAGCATAAGGAACATTTTTTAATCTGCTTAGTGCAATACCAAAAGGATGACCTGGAGTATCTACTTCAAATCTATAGGTTTGACCTCTGTACAATGTAAGTATTTTGTTGCGTGTTACACCATCGGGTGTGAATACAAATGCAGGATCGCCGTCATCATATTCAAGTCTAACTTGTAGTGTACTTACAACGTTGATTCCTGTACCCCTTACAGGAACTTCTTGCGGGCCATTTGGCAACCAATAATATTCACGGAAGTTTGTAAACTTGTCAAAATTGATATGTGGATTCCATGCATAGAACTCTTGTGCAAACAACTTGTCATGATTTGTAATATCACCGCCAAAACCGCTAATTTGTCCTAATAGGTCCAAATAATCAGCGTTAAAATCCACATTTCCTAAATTGTCTTCAATAACTGTATAAGGCTCAAGTTGATAATTCTCACGTTCACTGCTTACATCAGCGATATAATTGTCTGTGATTACAGCAGCTTTGGCTTCTCTACTACCAACAAATCCATTTAATTTTTCAACTACACCAGGAGATGTAAGTTGATCTAATGTACTACCTATGAATTTTTTATTAGCATCAGTACGAAAATATCGTGGTAGTAAAGATGAATTTGTTCTTTTACTATCATTGCGACCTGGAATAGGATATTCGTTTTGGTTATCTTCGTATGCCATTAGTAATCATTTCCTTCGGTAATAATATTGGTATTTGTCACGCTACTTTGGATTCCTGTATTTAAAACATCGTCACTGGTTACAACTGTACCTGTGGCTTTTAATCTTGCTGCTGTAATACTATCAATAATTTCAACATCAGTTACGTTTGCAGAATTTACAAATATTTCATCATTTTCACAAACTATTTCATACAAGCTACCAAAAACTTGTGTTTCACTTTTTGGTACAAGTACAATACTAGCAACATCAGGAGCAACTTGCTTCATAACATATGCAGCTAATTCACTAAAATAAAATGTTTCACCAAAATCCCAATTTTCAAGTGCAAAATATTCATTAATGCTGTCAATAACTCTTGACTTGACTTCGTTATCGTTTACAACTCTTGCTGTATTTTTAACAATTTTAATTGTTGCTTGCAAATCTTCATCTGCTAGACTACCAAATAACGGTTTGTATTTTACTGGATGATAAATCAATTCATCACTAATGCTTTTAATTTTTTTGATATCTTGTCCATAACTAAGATATAATGCATCACTGCTAGGAGGCAAAGGTTTATTGATAATATCGCCTTTTAAGAACTTTCTAAATTCTGTATCATATGTTTTTTCTAAAAGATACAAATCAATTATATTACTACTGCTTGGATCAATTCTACGGTTTTCTGCTGCGGCATGTCTGTAATTAAATCTTAATTTGTCTCTACCTTTGTAGGCACGCCAATTAATATCTAGTTCTAAACCTGTCATATTAGCGTTTATTCTTTTGAACACATCTTTACTGCTAATGTAAAAAACTGGATTATTAGTATATGCACTTAGTGATCCTGCTGCTCCTTCAGTTGCAATCACAATAATATTGTTTTCTTCGGCATCTGCATATTCATAAGTTTCTACATCATTTTTTAAAACTTTTTTAGCAAAAACATATTTTGTATCTGGCAAATAATCTGGTGCAACAATTTGCGTGAACAAATCAGGATCGTCTATTACTCCATCTGCATCGGTATCAACAAATCCTACTTCTAATTTTTTACTATCAATATAGCCTGCATCACCTCTGTATGCACTGATAACTTGCCATTTCCAATCCTGTGTAAAGTTAGTCAAACTGTCTGGCAAATTATTGTTACTCAAAACATCAATTGTGTCAGTTACAATTCTTCCAGTTTTACTGTCATAAATTCTATCATTTCCATCAAAGTAAAAACGTATTTGTTCATCGCTTTCAAAAACATAACGCAAACCTCTATGAGTTACTGTGTAAGTTTCTCCGTTGGTTTCGAATAAAAATATCCAACTGCTATCTTGGTTAGTACCTGTAGCATCTCCTGTACGGCCTTGGCTAAATTCATTAACTGTGTCAAGGTTAAGATTAGTAATTACTTTCCAATCCGTAGTTTCTTGATCATATCTTAAACCAAATGTTTTGTATGAAAATATTTGGTCAACCATTTGTGATAGCGTATCTTCTACAATTGTTAAATTTAATACAGGTATAATCTCACTTAATATAGATCCACTTGGTACATTATCATTTAAAACAATTGGTCCAAGTGTGCTGTCTATATCTTGTACTGTGCCATTTTCAAATACACTTATAACTTTTGTCCAAATATATGTTTTATCTCCAAGTGTGTTTGGAGTACCACTTACTAGGTTATTTTTCTTATCAAAGTATTGTCCTGCAGGTGCAGTAAATTTAATTAAACTATTAGGTGCAACAAAACGCATAACACTTGCTGTAAAACTACTCACTGCAATTGCAATATCAAATTGATCTTGGAATACACCAGAACTTTGATTTGTATCATTAGTAGTTGGATTCCATGTGAAGTTTAAATCTTCGACACTGGTATTTCTGTCAAAGTATTTGTAATAGAAATTTTTGGTTTGAGTGTGTTTAATAATTTCAATAACTTGGTTATTGATAACACTTTCAATATCAGTTCTAGTTGTAAAATCAAAGCTGAACTTTTTTGCTAAATCTTCTGTAAAAATACTACCATCATCGCCAAACATCAAAGTGTTACTGTACTTGCCAGTTGCATCACGTAAATCATAATATCTACTAATGCCACTGCTGGTTCTGTTTACACTCTTTGTTTTGATAATTTGTTGACTAACACCAAGCGGACCAATGTTATAATCTTCACCTGTGATTAATCTATTTTGTGTATAGAATGTGCTAGGAGCATTTGTTTTGATACTTTCATCTGTTTCACTAGCATCTGCATTAGATATACTGTTTTGTAAATCTAGTACCAGATTCAATGTTTCATTGGTTGAATTTTTGCTCAAATAAGGTATTTGAATTTGAATACCAACTAAATCAGCAGGATTGATTTTGTACTGTTCATTTGAACTTGTTCTATAATAAACTTTAAAACTGCCTTTTGGCAATGTTCCAAAAACGCCATCACTGAAAATCAAACTAATTCTATCATTAATTCTACTTAACACACCATAGATATCACGCACACCTTTTTCAACACTGTTGTACACAATATTGTTACCTTCAACTGAACTAACTTTTGTCCAAAGATCTTGTTCGTCTCCGTTGCTGTCAAGTTTGTATAACCAAACATCTGTTTCGTTAATGTTGTCTGTATCAATGTTTACAGTTGTGTTAGGCACAGGACTTGTAATTGAAAACACATTGTTGTTTAATGTACCTTGTCTAAAGTGGAAAAAGAAACCACTGTTTGCACTGCCAGCACCTTGTCCGTTGTCTCTGTATAAAAATGCTAATTTGTTGCCTGGAAATGGTTCTTCTTCATAGATAAAATTATCACCCGTGTCAATACCTACACTGGTAATTTCAAACTTTCTACTTTTGTTATCAACTGCTTTAGTAAAACTAAAAACCGGGACATCTGTGTTTGTGCCGTTAAATCTATATTGTTCAGTAATAATGCCGTCAACAACAGTTTTCTTAATAGGACGTCCAAAACGTGAATTTGAAGGTAATGCTGCATTTAGAACTTTTGTAAATTGCTCATACCAATCAGGATTGGTTGCATCATTCCATAATATTGTTTGGCCGCTGAGATTGTTGTTGTTTGCATCAAATACATCTTCTGTTGTGCTTATGCTGTCAATTTTCAACAAACCATTAGCAGTTGTGTTTCTGCTTGCATTGTAACTGATTAAACGTGCAAGGCGGAGAATACTTTCTCTACGCTCTGCTGTTTCGATGTAATTTTCTCTAGCATTTAGGTCTGTGCGGAAGGCTAAGTTTTGACCTAAAAATGCAATCAAATCAATCAGTGCAAGATATTCTGAGCTTTCAATATAATCGTTATAATCTTCAGGATAGTTTTCCCTAATATATGTGATCATTGTTCTACGTAGATTGTCAAAGTCATAGCTTTGGAAATCTGCGTATTTGAAACTTTGATAAATCGTTTTCCAATCTTCTGCTAATAGAAGTCGATTTTGCCTATCTGTCGTTGACATATGCCATTCCTCACTTTATAGTATATTTACCTGAAGTAATAATGTGCGTATATTAAAGAAGACCGTTGTTCTGGTCAAATTTTATACGCATTGTTTCGCTAATACTGTAGGGTATATAAGTGAGTGTACAGTCAACTTGAAGTCCACTTTCGTATGCATCAACTGTGACAGTTTCTACGCTTATACGAGGATCATAATTGATTACTTCTGTAATGTCTTGAATAATCAATTCTTTTAAATCTTCTGTAAATGGTTCAAATAATACGTCCCAAATAACAGTGCCAAACATAGGGTTTTCTAATTTTTCGCCCTTGCGAATATGGAAGTGATTTATAATGTCTTGTTTGATTATTTCCAAGTCATATAAATTAAATCCACGTGGGTTGGCTACGGTACTGATACCTCTGTATTGTTTGCTGGTTACAGGTTCTTCTGTAGCAGGAGAACTGATACTTATATTTTTGTAAAGTGGTTTTTCATTTGTAGCCATACTGTATTTATCCTACTTAGATATGCCGCCTGATCCTAAACAGGCTTCAATATTATCATACGGTATAAACTCAGCAATTCTATTGTAATCTTGGTCTGTTGGTAGATAACAAATATTACTAGTTGTTGATTTTTTAACAGTTGTACTAGTAATGTTTGTAATTTGACCATTAATAATTTTGCTAGGTTGTGTAACCTGTACTTTACTAGCATCTAAAACATATAAACTATTCTTTTTTACAAGTTTTTTACCAAAACGTTTTGCCGTTTTTCTAGCAGTATTTGCTACATTTAAAAAAGTTTTATCGCCTGTACTTTTGTAAATTTTTCTATGCACTTCGTTAGCAGTTTCAGCAATAGCATTTGCTTGTGTAATTGGACTTTCTACAAATTTAATATTCTGTGCTACTTGTCTTCCTACATCTTTAACTATGTTTGGCTTTTTGAATGCTTTGCCTATTAGATTTGCTCCTACTTGAGCAGCGGCACCGCTAATTGCTCTTTGTAAATCTGTAGGCAAACCTTTTATTGCACCATCTAAATTTTTAGTAAATGCACCAACACCCTTTGTAAAGCCTTCAAATACAGGTCCTACACCTGGAATACCTGCTATTGCTCCGCCTAAACCGTTTGCTAGTTTTCCTGCAACATCTCCTAATGCATTACTAAATCCACCTAATGCTTTTCCTATTGCACCATCTACGGCTCCTAATGCACTGCCCAAAGCACCTGTTAATCCTGTTGTGCTCAACAAATTTTGCATTGTGCTTGGCAAACTACCTAATAAATTATTAATACCTTGACCTGCTATACTGCTTAACCCACCGGCAAGTCCTTGTAAAAAACTGTCTTTGATATTTAGAACTTCGCCTTGTGTAGCATCAATAATCTGTGTTCTAACTTTGGCAGGATTAGCAGCATTTGTAGTGCCTGCATATGTTGTAGTTGGTGTGCCTACTTGTCCTGTTGCGTTTCTTACAGCATTTGTGTAACCACCTGCTAATGTATCTGGATTAATCCAACCATTTGCAGTAAATGCTGCCGGATTTGCAATACCTTGTAGTGCTGCTGCTGCATTGGCTAATTGCGGAGGAATTTGATTGCCAAGTTGTTGTAAACCTGCTCCAATAACACCTTGTGCTGCACCTCTAATAGCACCTTGTAAATTTCCTGTATTTGCAAAACCTTGTATAGCGCCAACTGTTGCAATAGCAGGTATTGGGTTTTTTGCTGCTATTTGATTAACTGCATTACCTAATATTTTATTGCTTTCTCTAATTGCTGCATTTTTAAGTGCGCCCCCTACAACTTTAAACATCAATCATCCTCCGGTTTTAATTCATTCATCAATGTCCTATCTGTGTGTACAGGACGTTCTTCCATGTGTATGTCTTGACTTTCAGTCTCAACTGCTTGAGTTTTATCTGGAGCAGTTTCAAGTGGATTCCAATTTTCATGTCCTTGCCAAGGCTCATGTTGCGGTACACGCTGTGGAAATTTTGCTTTGATAGGCAACACTGCTTCAACTGCTTCTAATGCTTCTGGACCTTGTTCTATTGAATTTGCAGTTGATGCAGTTGCAGCACTAGCAGCAGGAGGACCATTCATATCAATACGATTTGCAGTTTCCTTATGATGACTTGATCTAATGTTACTAGTACCACTTGCAGTCATATTATATTGTCCGCCAACTTTGTAGTTTTGATCGCCTGCACTAGTTACCAAAACACCAGCACCAGAATTATAATGTTGTTGTGCGCCGGTTGTTATACGTAGTTCATCTGATATATAAAGATGTTGATATCCATTTACTGTGGTTTCCATATTACCACTGGTAAAACCTGATACTCCTGCAATTCCGTTGTATGATAATCTGTTTTGTGCAAGGATACTAATATCGTTATTGGCTGTTTCAAACAAATCATTGCCAACTAAAACACTTTTATCATTTGCAACTCTAGTTTTCATATCGTTTCCAACAACAATATCTTTATCATTTAAAACGTGTGTTTTCATATCATTTGTAACTGTTGTATCTAAGTTGTTTTTGAACTTTAGTTTACCGTCAACACCTACTAACAATTCGTAATTCAAGCCGCAACTGGTATAGATGTTTTCATTGACAATCATGTTAACGTTTCTACCAGCTTCAAAGTTGATATCTCTATCTGCTACAAAGTTGAAATCTGTTTCTGTGTGAAAACTGATACTGTCTTTTGCATAAACATCAAGTTTGCCATTACTTGACATTTCTATCCATGCAGTGCCTCTACTGTTATTAATGTAGATCAAATCTTCACTGGTATTGATCATTATTTGCGCACCAGTGCGTGTGCGGAAACGTATCATTTCATTTGCAGGGCGTGTTACATCGCCGCCTGCTTCACTTGCTTCTTTGTTTACATATTCATAAGGTGTGTCTTCAGGAGATCCTTTACGCAAAAATTTGTCATCCCCGTCATCTATGACAATACTGCTACTACCTAATCTACTGGTGTGAACAGTGGCTTGGCTTTCTTTTATGCCAACTTTACCTTGTGGAGATCCACCACGTTTATCCAGAGGACCAGGTGAACTAAATCCATATACTGCACTAGGAAATTCACGTTGCGCACTAGTAGTTGTGATACCTCTAATATCATCTTCTACTGTGCCTTGCTCTTTGAGAATATTAACAAAATCTTCATTTACAGGTCTTTTGTATTTTACGACATTGTTTGTGCTAGGCTTTGTTATTTTTTTGTTGTATTCTCCAACTGGTAATTTTTTACCTTTTAATTCTTTTGGAATATTACCACTGGTTTGTTCTGTTGCAGGTTGTCCACCTGGCAACATATAGGTCATGCCTTTTTCTGGTATACAAGCAAACCAATATCCAAACTCTCTACTGCCTTCAACAAACGTCACAAGTACAAGTGTGCCTGGATCAGGCGGCACTGCCCACCAACCATAGCTTTTTTGTGTGTTTGAATAACTGTCGTTTTTGCCTAAATGCTGTGCGCCAGTTACACCGTAAAAAGGACTTGCATAATAAACAATAGCAGTTTGTCCTAGTGTTTCGCCAACATTGCCTGCTTCTGTAGTTTTTAACAATTCAACTTCTAAACCACCAAGATAATATGGATCAGCATGTTTGATAACACGGGCAATAAAGGGGCCAGGGTTTTTTGTTGGCTCAACTATACCAGCGGTGCGTTTCTGTTCTGAGGTTTCTATACTTGCTGTTTTCTTTTCCATGTCTTAACCTTTGTATGGAGATGCCATATTTTCGTTTGGCTGTGTATCTCTTACCTTAACTGGATTATCGCCAGTTGTGTTTGTATCCTCTGGTTGCCCTCTTCTACGTAATAGTTTTAAAACTTGTGTAAATTTATTTCCACGTATTTCGTTTGTGATTTTTGTTACTCTATACAAACCGCTAAACTGTTGTACAGGTATTGTGTCTTCTGGGAATATCATGCCGCCTGTTTCCGGATTGTAATCAATAGGTGTTCTAAAGTTTAAAAGTATATCGCATTCACTGCGTTGATATTCGACTTGTCCATTTGCTGTGCTGTTTAAACTTCCTGGTTCATCTGTCCAGTTCCCCATACCTGTGTCAACAATAAAATACGGATCTCCAAATATTTCCAAATCAACTTCAACCAAGTCCATGCTGCCCGAACCTAAAATATTATCATGGAATTGTCTTGCCCAACGTATTTTACTGTTATCAATTCCAGCACCGCCATTGCCTTGTGTGCTTGAGCTTGGATTAAAACTTTGTACTACCGCACCATTAGCACTAAATGCACCAGAATTTTCTGTTTTCATAGTCAATGTTTCGGGTTTGTTTTCAACTGTGTTCTGCTGTATGCCGCCTGTTTTAAAATCAACAGTTCCTTGTCCATAATCAGATTGTAAAAACTGAAAAAACGCTGCATTAAATTGTATATCAAAATTTAATATATCTGTGTTTTCGCCACTGTAGATATAATTGTATTCTTTAATTGCATTTTGACGTAAAGCATTGTAATTTACACCCGGATCGCTTGGTCTTTGCAGGTGACTGCTGTGTATCATATATTCTACAACTTTGTAATGAAATACTTTTGCGTCTTCGCCATATACATTTTCTTGTGTTTGATTGGCTTTCAAATATGTTTCTGCATCAATTCTAAACCAAGGCACCATTCCGTTTTCGTCTGGTGCTCTTTCTTTTAATTCTTTTGCCCAAGCACTAGTTAAAACCACATCTTCAATGATTTTAATCATACTTGTGCCTGCAGGATATTCAAAAACACGTTCGTCATTACTAACTACGTTTTTTGCTCTTGTGTAAACTTTGTTTTTCTTGTCATAAACTTGTCCAGTTTGCGCCATAGGTGCTTTACCTTGTTCTTCATGACCAGAAATTATTTTTGCTTTACCTAAATTGTTAAGACTTGCAGGATCTTGTGCTATTCTTGCTAAATTTTCACCAATACTGCTTTTGGTTAAGACTTGTCCTGTAATCATACTGAGAAAACTTTCAAAGTTTTGTGGTGCTTGTGCGCCTAAAAATCCACTGATGCCTTCAAACAATCCTTGTGTGTTTCCATCTTTGAAATTTGTTAGCAAGCCGCCTATTAAGCCTCCGCCAAAGCCACCAAGACCTCCACCAAAAACACCACCTAAAGCACCACCTAAAGCACCACCGAGTGCATTTTGTCCAATATTTTTATTTCCGCTAAGACCACCGCTGATAATTCCTCCTATTGCACCTGCTGCAACTCTACCAAAAAGACTGCTACCCCTTCTACTAGTAGTGCTTTTTGTAGTTGCTCCTAAATCAGTGGTGCTTGCAGCCTGTGCTGGATTAAATTTTGTTGCAATATCTTTAGGAAAAGTAACAACAAATTCGTCAGCTTCTAATAATTTATTTTGTTGTTTTAATTCTTCAAAGTGTCCGTTCATAATTGTGCATAAACTTTGCTCTCCACTTTGCAGACATTTTTCTATACTTTTACCTTTAAGAGCAATATCAATAGGAACACCAGTTTTGTCATCTAAGTATGCTTGTTCATTCCAAGGCATTGCTTCAACTGTGTACACAGTTCCGCCTTGATTAACTTCAAATGTAATATTTGTAATTTTTACTGGAATATCTCTACGAAGATTTTGTCCACTTTCTGTAACAATAATATCGCCATCGTCATCATAGCCGATAAATTCAATGCTCAACATGTAGGGCGCACGTTGATAGTTTGTATAACCGCTAGTGTTGGCTGCAATTTGACAAGTTTGCAAAAAAAGACCCATGCTGTATGGTTCTGTTACTGTAAACTCAATATATGTCGCATTTGTACTGCGTGATTTGGTGTTTGGTACACATAATGCTTCGATCATTACATTGTCAATGTAATATTCTAATTTTCCGCCAATTGCTGTTTCATATTCAGTTGTAACTTTGTTATTATATGTGCCGCCACTTTGGAAAATAACATTAGCAGGGCCATAACTTCTATAGGTCTCGTTAGGCACAGCAATTTCTTCACGTGTTAAACAACTAAACGTGAATATATTGTTAAAACTGCTAAACTGATGTAAAGAGTTTGTTTCGATTGCCATTATAAATTTAGACCTTTTTTAACTGCTGACGATTTTGGTAGATATATTTTTGTACCTGGTATGAAATCAAACACAGGATCTTTTAATGTATCAATATTGCGTTGTGCAAATATCCACCACAACTTTGCAGTACCGTACAAGTCAAACGCAAGCAAGTCAGGACGATATGTATACTGCGGTTCAATTGTGTACAAAATATCATCATCTTCGGCTGGCACAGGACGGATTCTTAGTAAATCTAATTCACCTGTGTTAGTAAATTCTGTATTACCCCAAGGACTGGTTTTGCCATATTGTGCCATTAGATAAATCCTTTATCTGCAAGGTTACCAGAAACAAAATTATCCAGCGAAAATTCACTAACTTTGGCTCTGCTGTGTACTGGTCTACAAGTAATGTTGATTTGACTATTGGTTGGAACCATTTGATATTTGTCAGGTGTGATTCCTGCTGCACCTACTTGTAAATAATCAACGTTATTTGGCAAATCAAATGTCATTTGTGTTATTACAACTGGAATATTATTCATTACATAACTTCCGTATCCATTTAATTTAACAACAGGTGGTGGGGCACCCTTGTCACTGGTTTCTCCGTAGAACATTTTGGTCAAACTTCTAAACAAATGAATAGTTGCTAGCCAATACAAGCCATCTTCTTGTGTTTGCACAGGAAAACTACCAGATACTGTGATATCTTCTGTCCTACTGTTAACATAAGACGGAAAGGGATAATTACTATGTACGGGAGAGAAATCTTCATACATTGCACTTGTCACAAAGTTTATCATAGGAGTCACAGGAAACACAACATTATAACCAGTTGTTGCCAAAGGTTGTAAAATTGCACTTGTTCTAAATGTAGACAATGTAGGAACACTGATTTTTACACGCCAATCAGGTTGTGTATCATCAGTTGGCAAAAAAGTTGCTGTTTGAGAAAGAGATTGAGATGGTTCTGCACCATTTGGAAGATTGCCCAATCTTCGTTGCCTGGTAATATCGCCAGGATTTGTAATAACAATATCTCTAGAACCACGAGAACCAACAAAGGTTCTTGTTTGCGCATCGACATTGCCCAAATTGTTTGCTTGTCTTGGATTAATAGCCATGTTTACTCCTATATACTATTTAGTTGACAAAAATATGTACGTATATTATAATGTAAAAAAGGATTGATCTAATTATGGCAAGAAAAGTAAATTATTTAAATAACAAAGACATGTTAGCGGAGATACACAAAAGCAAAAGCACTTTTTGCAGTTTTGTAGCACCCGAATATGCAAACTATGATATCATACTAACCGATATTGACAAAATAAACATTCGAACCATAGCAGAAGCCAAGCGAAACAAAGCAAAAAAACAAGGAACAGCAGCATACGAGGCTGCAAAAGCTGCTGGTAAAAAGGTTAAACAAGCAGAATTTGAAGTAGACTATAGAAAAATAGAAAAAACAGACCTTGTATTCCGTATAATGACATTTGATCACGTGCCAGACGAGCCAGGACGTAAGAAAAATCCAAAAACAGTAGCAGATCACAAAACAAAATTAAACTTTCCTCCTTTCCAACACTATAAGTTTGACGAAAACGATAACCTAGTGTGTGTAGGTAAAAGTCATTGGGTTGGTGGAATGGAAAACGGATACTTTGACAAAACACACGGCAAAGCCACAAACGAACTTGCTCGTATGTGGATGAAGTTGTGTGATCGCTATGCAACACGAGGCAATGTACGTGGATACACATACAATGACGAAATGAGAGGACAAGCAATCCTACAACTTGCTCAAATTGGACTACAATTCGACGAATCAAAGTCACAAAACCCATTTGCATACTACACAGCAGCAGTTACAAACAGTTTTGTACGTGTTATCAACATTGAAAAACGTGCTCAAAACATTAGAGACGACATTCTTGAGATGAATGATATGAATCCATCACACACAAGACTACACAGCGGTGAGTGGGAAGCAGCACAGCGTAGAGAAAACGCAAATAAAGGTTGATTTCTAAATTAATCTCCATTATACTGTACTAGAAGTGGAGTATTCTATTGTTTAAAAAAGCAGCAGTATTTACTGACATACATTTAGGTATGAAAGGCAACTCACGTGTCCATAATCAGGACTGTGAAGACTATATCGATTGGTATATCGAAACAGCAAAAGCAAATAATTGTGAAACAGGCATCTTTTGCGGCGACTGGCACCATAATAGGAACAGTTTGAACCTTACAACCATGGATACAACCATACGATTGTTAGAGAAACTAGGCGAATCGTTTGAAAAGTTCTATATGTTTGCTGGTAATCACGACTTGTACTACAAAGACAAGCGTGATGTGAAGTCAACTGAGTTTGCCAAGCACATTCCTAACGT
>Ga0181570_10000433_pt1 | contig 39652 bp, 38 predicted proteins | sample 101ome_18_FD_148667 | JGI IMG/M metagenome (GOLD analysis project Ga0181570, IMG submission 148667) | Coastal salt marsh microbial communities from the Groves Creek Marsh, Skidaway Island, Georgia - 101406AT metaG (spades assembly) | ecosystem: Environmental > Aquatic > Marine > Intertidal zone...
CAAAAAGTGAAATTTGGCTGGGGCGCCTGGATTCGAACCAGGGATCACGGGATCAAAACCCGATGCCTTAACCACTTGGCCACGCCCCATTACTAAATGCGAGCCAGAATATGGCGAAGTGTCTCGTTAGATGCAACCCAGTTCTAACCAGAAAAAACTACCTTGCGGATCTTTTTACATCTTTCTACCGAAGACTCTCACAATATAGGTGTTATATAGACCATCTGGTCAAAAACTGATGTCTCTTTTTGGAGTTTTATACCTTATGTCCGCTAATCTTTTCTCACCAATCAGCCTTCGGGGGCTTACGCTCGCAAATCGGATAGTTGTTGCTCCGATGTGTCAGTATTCTGCGGTTGATGGCGTTGCCACTGACTGGCATATGATTCACTGTGGGCAACTCGCTCTTTCCGGAGCAGGGCTAGCTTTTATTGAGGCAACTGGAGTGGAACCTCGCGGTCGCATTAGCCCTGGTTGCGTGGGGCTCTGGGATGATGAGACTGAAGTAGCTCTCAAGCGTGTTGTTGATGCTTGCCATCTTCATGGCGTGACACCTCTTGGCATCCAGCTTGGACATGCAGGACGCAAGGCATCCGCCTATGCGCCGCAAGGTGGAGGAGGACCGCTTACAGCGGAAGACGGCGCCTGGGAGACGCTTGGTCCCTCTGCTATCGCTTTTGATGATGGTTGGCATACTCCAAAGGCTATGGATCGTGCAGATATGGATACGGTCATCACTGCCTTTGTTGATGCCGCAAAACGATCGGCTCGAATTGGCTTTGTTGCTGCTGAATTGCACTGCGCACACGGGTATTTGCTGTCATCATTCTTATCACCCATCGCGAACCGACGTAATGATGCTTATGGGGGTGATATTCAGGGCCGGATGAAGTTTCCTTTGGAAGTTTTTGAGGCTACGCGTGCGGTATGGCCAGAAGATAGACCACTTGGTGTTCGTATGAATGGTGTTGATTGGGATGATCGTGGTCTCACCATTGATGATGCGATCGCCTTTAGTAAGGCTTTGGAGCCTCTTGGTTGCGACTTCTTCGATATTTCGGGCGGAGGCAATAGTGCTCAAGTACGTCCAGACTTAGGGCCGGGCTATCAAGCTAGTCATGCGGCTGCAGTTGAAGCAGCTACAGGTGTACCAACGATGGCTGTTGGCATGATTAGGGACCCTAAATTGGCAGATAGCCTCATCAAAGATGGAAATGTCTCTATGGTCGCTCTCGCTCGCGGTCTTTTATATGAGCCAAAATGGCCTTGGCGTGCAGCCTTTGAGTTGGGCGTCGAACCACCGATGCCTGCTCAGCACGGCCGAGGCTTCCCAACAAAATGGCGCCATGCATTCCCTGAACTTATGGAAGCTAATAAATAAGCTTAATCGGTTACTGACTATTGCGGGTTAGACTTTCAGAAACGTCCCAGAGAAGCTCCTGCGCTTGTTCATCAAGTGCAGGAGCATCTGGGTTTTTCGGTTTGCAAAGATCGAAATACTTTCCCGTTATACCTTCAACTTCTGGTGAAGTGGCAAGGTGAATTTGGGTCCTTGCTCCCTTTTCGGCTGAAATTGCACCGAAGGTCATTCCTACTGAGACAAGTGCTGCGAACAACCCGCCATTATCCTTTGCAAAGCGAGTTTTAACAAATCCTGGGTGTAGAGAATTACATGTGATGCTCTCGCCCTCTAACCTACGAGCCAAAGCATTAGAGAACATTATATTTGCAAGTTTAGAGCGTTGATAAGCAATCCAACCGCCCCTTATTTTCTTGTAAATCTTATTGTTTTCAATATCTTGCAGATCTATTTTAACACCACGGTGCGCCATGCTTGCAACATTGATTATACGCGCCGATGGGGCAGAGCGCAGGCGATCAAGTAACAAATTTGATAGAAGAAAATAATTTAAGTGATTGAGTGCAAATGTTTTTTCTATTCCTTCTGCGGTTTTTTGTTCCTTCCAGAAGATGGCCCCTGCATTATTGATTAAAATATCTAAACTTTCATAAGTTTCGGCTACATCTCGGGCAACCCTGCGAACATCTCTTTGAAGTGAGAGATCAGCCTGCTTGAAGTATATCTCTTCGTTTCGGCATTGTTGGCGTAATTCACGAGCTACACGTTCACCTTTTTGTGCGTTTCTAGACACCAAGGCGAGCGTCCACCCAAGCTTACCGAGTTCTCGTGCCGTTATTAGACCAATGCCATCTGTAGCACCGGTAATGAGGCAAACTTTTCGGCTCATGTTGATATCTCCTGACCGCTGTTCTTTATATTTAGCCTGAAAAGCGAGTTGTGTTACAGATTCATTCTGAGGATAACCAAGGAGTAGTTATGGCTCTTACAGATGCTGACCTAAGCCGTCTTGCCGCGGCTGTTGATGAAGAACGGCTTTGGCAGATGCATATGGAAATGGCTAAATTCGGAGCAACGCCCCTAGGTGGTGTTTGCCGCGAATGTCTTACGCCAGAAGATATTCAAGCCAGACTACTTCTTAAAAGATGGGCCGAGGAATTGGGCTGCGATGTTTCAATTGACGCGATAGGAAACATGTTTGTCCGTCGCAATGGGTCGGATACGGCCGCCCCCCCTATAGCTACAGGTAGCCACCTGGATAGTCAGCCAACAGGCGGGAAATTTGATGGTGCCTATGGCGTGCTGGCCGGCATTGAAATGCTATATGCCTTACGTGATGCAAATATCCAAACTGAGCGCTCTATAGAGGTAATAAATTTTACTAATGAAGAGGGAGGACGTTTTCAGCCTGGCGTTATGGGAAGTCAGGTTTTTGTCCGCCCAAATGAGTTGGAACGCATGCTTGGGGTGGTTGGAACAGATGGTGTAACCATGGCAGAAGCTTTGGCTGGCTTTATGGCGGAGGTTGGGCCTGTAAATACTAAACCTTTGAAAGCACCTTTTGCAGGTTTTGTAGAGGCACACATAGAGCAAGCTCCAAGACTGGAAGAAACAGGAAATATAATCGGTGTAGTGACGGGCATACAGGGTGCGCGGAAGTATCAGGTAACTGTGAGGGGTGAGGAAGCACATTCAGGCACGATGCCCATGCGTCGAAGAAAAGACTCGGTGCTAGCAGCCTCAAAAATGGTGGTCGCTCTGCATGAATTGATGGCTGATCCAGATGACTTAACCCGGTTCAATGTTGGACGTTTCCAAGCTTATCCAGGTGCTCCTTCGGTTGTTCCAGGACAAGTCCGTTTTTCTATTGATTTTAGATGTCCGAATGATGACAAGCGCGAGGTATTAGGCAATCGTATCGCCGAAGTTTGTTCAACTGTAGCCGGCCCGTGTGATGTAGAGGTACTTGAAATCCAGCGCGCAGAGACAACACCTTTTGACCAGGGTGTCATGCAGGTCATAGCTAGAGCAGCAGATCGGATTAATTGCCCCAGAATGGATTTACTGTCTGGTGCAGCACACGATGCTCGAAACATGGCGCGGATTTGCCCCACTGGGATGGTCTTTATTCCTTGCGAGGGAGGCATTAGCCACAATGAAGTTGAATCTGCGACGCCTTCTGACCTAGCTGCAGGCGCAAGAGTGATCGCCCAAACTGTTGCCGAGATGGCGGGATAACCACCCCACAGGAGAAACCGAAGTTATGACTTGGCGCGTTTATCTATCTGGAGAAATCCATACATCATGGCGTAACGAAATAGCGCTGGCTGTTGCAGAAAAAGGACTGCCAGTGGAATTTACAGCTCCAGTGACTGACCATGATGCATCAGACGATTGTGGGGTGTTAATCATGGGGGCTGAAGAAAAAAAATTCTGGCATGATCATAAAGGCGCGAAGCTCAATGCTATTCGCACGCGGACGTTAATAGAGAAGGCCGATATCGTGATTGTCCGCTTTGGTGAGAAATATAAGCAATGGAATGCTGCATTTGATGCTGGGTTAGCGGTGGCTTTAGGTAAGAGCCTTATTGTTATACATCAGCCGGAGCACGCTCATGCACTTAAGGAAGTTGATGCTGCGGCGCTCGCTGTTATTGAGAAGCCAAAGCAAGCAGCATTGATTTTAGATTATGTAATAAATGGCTCAGTACCTGAGGCATTATAGAATTTGATTTACTTAAAACAGACTGATGGAGAGCTAAATGGCCGTTGTAGAAACTGAAACGCGAGGCCAGGTCCTGATTGTTCGGATGAACAGGCCAGAGGTATTGAATGCTTTAAATTATGAGCTGAGAGTAAGCCTCGCTGAGACTTGGACCATGTTTAGAGAGTCTTCGGACCTAGAGGTTGCTGTGTTTACGGGCACAGGGCGAGGTTTTTGCGCTGGCGAAGATATGAAAGAGGCTCTGAAAGATAACACACCAGGTGGCCGATCCATCCCAATCGCTGACCCTTTTAAGGATGGTACATTAGAAAAACCCGTTATTGGGGCCATAAATGGCTTTGCAATGGGCGGTGGTTTTATGCTGGTGGAAGGAACTGATCTTCGTGTTGCAGCAGACAACGCAATATTTGAGGTTTCAGAAGCTAAACGCTGGTTGCTTGGGGGGTATAATCACGGTCATATTGCCAATATGCCTTTCCCGGTGGCGATGGAAATGGCTATGGGTTTTCGTTTTACTGCTCAACGTTTCTATGAGCTTGGTTTTGTAAATCGACTTGCGCCAGCTGAAAAAGTCGTGGACGTAGCAGTTGAGATGGCGGAGCATTTATTGACGTTACCCCCAGCTGCGCGAGTTAACACTGTCCATATGATGCGCCGTATGCGTCCTCAGGTCAGCAGCGCACATGCTGCACTCGCCTCAAGGTTACATGAACATGGCGATAAATCAGATCTGATTGAAAGCAGAGCTGCCTTTGCAGAAAAGAGAAAACCGAATTTTAAGGGATGGTTGAAGCCCGAGGATCGCTTCAATCTTCCAGAACTTGAATAGGTTGACTGTTCGGAATTTGTTGAACTTGCAGTGTGTCCAGACCTATGCGGGCTAGAGTATGTGAAATTTTTTCACCACCTATGCAGAGGTCTGGCGCAATTTCTAGCAATGGCTGCAGCACGAAGCGTCGCTCTTGATAGTGCCGATGTGGAATAGTGAGATCCGAGTTTTCTAAACGGATATCTCCATAGAAAATTATGTCGATATCTATAACGCGCGGTCCCTTCGGCTGTGTTGGCAGTCGACCAATAGCTTGTTCAATTGCTTGGCACCCAGCCAATAGATCGAAGGGTGGGAGTGACGTAACATAAATGGCGGCAGAGTTAATAAACCAGTCTTGTGGAACACCTCCCCATGGCTCTGTTCGGTAGAGGCTAGATCGGCGTTTTAAATGTGTTCTGGGCAGAGCCGCAACTGCTGCTATAGCCCTCTCCACGGCGTCTGGGGCATTTCCAAGATTAGCTCCAAAAGATAGCCCTGTTGTGATGTTTGCTTCATCCACCTTTTTAATCTCGGGTGAAGGATTCATAGAAATCTAGCATCTCCCGATGCTCTCGAATGTCATGAACTCTTATGCAAGCTGTATTACCTGATAATATAGCCAAGAGGTTTGCCGAAAGCGTGCCTGGCAGCCTAGCCGTTGTTTCCGTCTGTCCAGAATAAAAACCGATAAATCTTTTTCTGCTTAAGCCAATAAGAACTGGAAAACCAAGGGAAGATATTACTTTTAAATTTTTTAAAATATGCAAATTCTGTTGGGCATTTTTTCCAAATCCAAACCCTGGATCAAGCATTATTTGGTCGTCAACCACTCCGGCAAGTCTGGCAATTTTCAGTGATTTCTCCAGGAAGCGCAGAACGTCTGACAGAATATCAATTCTGTCGTCATCACTATCGCGATTATGCATAAGAATTGACGGCGCACCTGTCTCTGCCGCTACGTGTGCCATCTGGGGGTCCCTTTGAAATCCCCAAACGTCGTTGATGATATCCGCCCCAGCTTTCAATGCTTCTCGTGCCGTCGATGCTTTATAGGAATCAATTGATATGAGCGCTGTTTTTTCTTTTTTTAATTCTTTAATCACAGGAAGTACGCGACTTTTTTCGGTCGCACTATCCAGAGGAATATGTCCAGGCCGAGTGGACTCACCACCAACATCAATGATGTCAGCCCCTTCGTTAATCATTCGCCGCCCACTATTTGCGGCCACTTTTGGATCGAGATTTTTACCACCATCAGAAAAGCTGTCTGGTGTGACGTTGATAACGCCCATCAAAAGGGGCCTGCTTGGATTCTGTCTCCAAAGACCTTGTGTTGACTTCATTTACTTTGACGTGGCGATGTACACGCCGTCCCAATCTTTGCCAGGTGGGGTTAATTTAAAATCTGTAATTCGTCCCTCATAAAGTGAATAAAGTTCGGATAAATCAAATGGGGCCATTTGTTCTCTGCAAGTTTTGATCAGCTCGAGGGCTACATCCCAATCTTGATTAAGATAGGCTGCAAGCATCTCCTTATGGCTGCCTTCTAAGGAGTTGAATTCCTGGCTGAGTAATACGTCTTCTTCACCCAGCACGCAGTATATTCGAACTGGTTCAGTTTTTCCTTTAACCTGAATTAAATCGAGTTCCAAAGTCGCTTTTTTATTCAACTGGGCAAAGGTATTTTCACCAATAACAATATCTACTCCATAAGTTTTAGACTGGCCTTCAAGTCGCGACGCTAAATTAACGTCATCTCCTAAGACAGAGTAGTCAAACCTCTGATCAGACCCCATGTTGCCCACACAGACAATTCCAGAATTTAGTCCAATTCCAATGTTTACAGGAATGAATTTGCGATTTTCAGCTTCCGCTTCAATTTTAATCTCTTCATTTAGTACTTTAAGTTTTCGCATCATTTCCAGAGCAGACTCAACGCCATGATCAGCATGATTTTCGTCATCAAGCGGCGCATTCCAAAAAGCCATAATACAGTCGCCCATATACTTATCGATTGTGCCTTCTCGGCTCATAATTACATCGGTCATAGGCGTTAAAAATTTATTAATAAATGCTGTTAGTTCCTCGGCATTGAATTGCTCTGATATAGTTGTGAAGCCGCGCACATCGCAAAAAAGAAGGGTCATGTCACGCATTTCCCCACCTAGCTTCAGAAGGTTTGGGTTCTCTGCTAATTTTTCTACCATCGCGGGGGACATGTATTGTGAAAATGCACCCCGAATTTGTTTCTTTTCAGATTCTGTCTGCATGTAGGCTTGAAGCGATGTAATTAAGTATACAGCTAACCCCGCAAAGATTGGATAAATCGGGTCAAGAAGCAGTCCTTCAGAAGAAAACATCTCCCATGATGCTGCCACGGCACCTCCTGAGCATACAAGGCCAATTACTGCGGTGATAAGAGCGCCAACACGTCTCCAGCGCACGCCGAAGTAAACAATTAAGCCAAGCGAAACCATGAGAAGCAGTTCGAGACCATCTGCCCAATCCGGTCTCGTTAGAAATTGACCTGAAAAGATTTGCTCAAGAGCTTGAACATGTAATTCAACGCCAGGAACTGCAACAGATAAAGGGCTAGACCGAATATCCCGAAGGCCTTGGGCGCTAGTTCCAATAAATATTACTCGGCCCTCAATCTCCTTTGGGTCAAATTTACTATCCATTACCTCTGCAACTGATATGAAACGCTCTGGCTGATGTCCTGTGTCATACAACCATAGAGCCCCATGCTTATCGGTTGGAAAATTAAAGTCGCCAACTGATGCAGCAACGATACCAGTTTGTTCTCCAAACGCTTGCTCACCGGAAGCTCCAGAGGATTTTATGCGATAAGTGCTAGCCCCTTGGGCCACGCGTAATGTCTCGGGAACTAGTGTTGGATAGAGGGCATCGTTCAAGGCTACAAACAGAGGTACCCGTCTCACTATGTTGTCAGTATCTGGTGCGCTGTTAAAGCTTGCTTGGCCGAGTGCCCGCTCCTCAAATATTTTTAAATTTGTGGCTGAGCCTGTGTAACTGGGCAAAAAGGGAAGAGGATCATCGCCTAGTTGGGCCAAACCGAAATTTTTTCCAGGTGTCGCATCATTGGTTTCGTTGTGGAGGGCAAAACCTAAAATAACAGCGGATTGGCCAATGGCAGATGCAAATAATTGATCGTGGTCAGGTAGCTTGGCCCCTAAGGAAGAGAATTTTTTTATATTTTCGTCATCGCTTAGAGACATCCATTCTTTAACAAGCGTACTGGGTGAAGTCCGATCAGGTTCGGCAAAAACTACGTCAAACACCACTATTGCAGCGCCAGCGTTGCTTAACCTCTCGAGGAGGGAAGCTAGTAATGGTCTAGGCCATGGCCATTGACCAAATTTCTTTAGGGATGCCTCGTCAATATCGACAATTCGGGCAGGGGTTGCTTCGGAATCGAAGGTGCGCGGTTTTATTTTCTGATAATTGTCAAAGACCTTTAGTCTCAACTCTTGGATGATCTGCGGGTCTTCCAAACGCATGTAAACCGCGCTGGAAAGCACCAGTAAGGGCAACAGGATAGATAACCAACGTCGGACCAATGTTTATCAACTCAAACAGAAAAAGTATCAGAATAAGGTACTCCGAACGCCCATACAGGTCTATGCCGCGATCTTTTTCGGAATATCAAAGTTAAACGCAATATCTTTGCTTAATTTTTTAATCAGCCAAACATCTGATGACTATTAAGTATGGTCTCAGTGCGGCTAAGTAGTTGAAAGAAAACGACCGTTTTTGTGGCAAATCTATAAATATGGAGTCACGATACGCTGGCTTTTTTAACTTTCTGTTGACAGACGCACTTTTATCTTAGGCTTATGGAGCTTTAGTCGATTATTCGCTTTACATACATCGGGAGAGCAAAAGCTGCTTTGTGCACTTCAGGACTATAATAATTGGTCGTGAAGTTTGCTTTCTTAAACCGCTCCTCCAAGGAGCTCAGCTGCACCTGACGGAGGCTTTTATCGTCTGTTGCCCATCCTAATGCCATCATTCCAAAAGCATAAGTGGGAACAGTGATAACGTATGCTGAGCCATCGTTGAATAGATCTCGGAAGTGAGCAACCGACCCCGCTAGTTCACTCGCTTGCAGGAACGGCACACCATTCTGAGTAACAAGGATCCCACTTTCTGTAAGGCATCGTTTGCAATTCGCGTAGAAAATTTTTGAAAAAAGGACTTCGCCTGGCCCTTGAGGATCTGTTGAGTCTACCAAAATAACATCAAATTTTTCATTTGTTTCGGCTACGAATTTTGCACCATCGCCGATGATTAAATTAGTGCGTTTGTCGTCAAACGCTCCCTGATTCAGTTCCTGGAAATGTTCCTTGGCAAGATCAACGACTCCGCCGTCGAGCTCGACCATGGTAACTTTTTCAATTGATGGATGTTTGAGAGCCTCTTCTAAGAGTCCTCCATCACCACCGCCAATAATTAGAACTGCCTTGGGGCTGGGGTGCGAAAACAGAGGTACATGAGCAAGCATTTCATGATAGACAAACTCGTCACCCAACGTAGTCTGTACAACATTATCCAGTACTAAAATTTTCCCAAGGCGGCCGTTTGAGATTACTTTGGCGTCTTGAAATTCTGTGCGTCCTTCGTACAGGATCTCATCAACACGAAGTCTCTGGGCTAAATCCGAATGTAAAATTTCGGTGAACCAGTTCATGAGAAGATAGTCTCCGCACTTGGTTGTCTAACAAACAATTTGGCCCTCGCGCTACTCCCTTGCGTCATTGAGGAGTAGCCGAAGGCCAATGTCTAATCGAACTTAAACCAGAGGATTAAACCTTAAGGCCTCGTCGATTTTCAATCACCTGAACATTACCTGGCTTAAAGGCCCGTTTCAAAACTGGGATAGCTTTGTATGGGTCGCACTCACCACACATAAAAACGTCCAAAGCGGCGTATCCTGTCTCTGGCCAAGTATGGATTGTGATATGGCTTTCAGCCAAAATTACGACTCCTGATACTCCACCATTTGGCTCAAAGTGGTGCAAATCAGAATTTAATATGGTCGCACCACCTGCAAGCGCGGCCTCTTTCAAGGCCTGCTCAATGCCTTCAAGGTCATCAAGACCACTGGCTTCGTTGAGATCGATAAGGAGATGGGTGCCAGCAAACGTGACGCCATCTTTATGAACAAAGAAGTCCCGCCGTTCGGACTCCATACTATCGCCATCGTACTCGACGAGTTGGGGGTGAAAACGCTCGGAAGGCTGAACAGCGGACGCGGACTCAGCTGAGTCCCCGTACCCCGCAACCACAGCCAGCTCTGCGAAAGGGCGATTATTCGACATCGCTCGTCCTCCGTAAAACCGGTGAGGGGGGTTGACGCAAAGAACGCGGTTTCTAGTGGTTTGAGAGTTCACTTGCAAGCATAAATTTCACTTCAACCCGTATTTTTTTACTTGAGTCCCTGAACTGCGTTGACCGGTCGCATTCTGGCTATTGTTTTTGAAGGCCCGTATAGAAACTGAAACCTTAAGGAATAATGCATATGGCTCCCTACCTCATTGAAAATGTCATTGGACGTCGCGTCTGGGATTCGCGAGGCCGCCCTACGGTTGAAGCAGAGGTTTTCTTAGCTGGGGGTGCTACAGGACGAGCTATTGCACCAGCGGGTGCTTCTACTGGTTCAGGAGAAGCGGTTGATCGGAGAGATGGTGGATCTGCTTTTGGCGGAATGGATGTGAAGGGCGCTGTTTCTGCTATTACCAATGAGATTTCAAAAGTTATCCGCGGGCTTGATGCTAGAGAGCAAGCCAGCATTGATTTAGCAATGATCCAGGCTGATGGAACTGAAAATCGAGGAAGAATTGGTGCTAACGCTATAGTTGCAGTTTCGATGGCAGTTGCATGGGCAGCAGCTGCACAGTCAAAGGAACCGCTTTGGCGAATTTTGGGTGCAGATGCCGTCCAGATGCCATTGCCAGAAATTCAAATATTTGGCGGAGGTGCACATGCTGGAAGACGCGTGGATGTGCAAGATTTTTTAATTGTATGTCCCGGAGCCGAGTCGTTCGCGCAAGCGCTAGATTGGACAGCAGAGATATATCGTAGTGCAGGTGCTTTGATGGAGGCCAGAGGAAAACTCATGGGCGTTGCAGACGAGGGTGGTTTTTGGCCAGCCTTTGACAGAAATGAGGAGGCCTTGGATGCGCTAACACTTGCTATTCAAAATGCTGGATTTAAGGCCCCAGACGATGTTGCGATAGCTTTGGATATTGCCTCAAGCGAATTTGGTCATCGAGGAAGATACAAGTTAGCCCTAGAGGCTCGCGATCTTTCCAGCGAGGAAATGGCAGACCAAATTCAAGACTGGACTAGCCGATACCCTATTGTTTCCGTTGAGGACCCTTTAGCCGAAGATGATTGGGACGGTATGGCAGAGCTAACAAAAAGAATTGGTAATAAGGTTCAGGTCGTTGGGGACGATTTTCTGGTCACTGATGCGGTTAGAGTAAAGCAGGCCGCGGAAAAAGGGGCCTGTAATACTGTTCTTTTGAAGCCCAACCAGCGCGGTACACTCACGGAAACTTTAGCTGCTTGGGAAGCCGCCAAAAAAGCAAAATTTGGTGCTATTGTTTCTGCCCGTTCGGGAGAAACAGAGGATACAACGATTATTCATTTAGCTGTTGGATGGGGGGTGCCTCAGTTCAAAGTTGGGTCTTTTACGAGGTCTGAAAGAATGGCCAAATGGAATGAAGCCTTAAGGATCGAGGAAGCTTTGGGAACAAAAGCAACCTTTGCGGGCCACTCAGCGCTGCGTCGATAGCACCAAACTGACGACCTTTTTCATAACGCTTGGCAGTCCAGCATCTGTCAAAAATTGTATCGGTTGCCAAAAACAATTACTGGGAGGGGAGCAATCACAATTACCGTAATATACCTGAAGTTCTAAACGGAAGTGTGTGAAAATGTGATTGACAGTACCGAATTCGGTCCAAGAATTTGTCAGTTCTTTAACCACTTCAGGTCCATCGTCATCCGACCACCCAAAAGAAGGCATTTCCGCCATGCCTCCAAGCAATCCTTTGGGTTCTCGCCGTCTGAGCAAAACGTCTCCGTCTTTGTTTTCAATCCAGTAAATCTGACCTGGTCTTGTAGGCTTGGGAGCTTTTAAAGGTTTGATGGGCAGAGAGTTTTCAAGGCCAGCTCGTCTTGCTTTGCAGAAATTAAGAAGTGGACAGACCGGGCATCGTGGATTTTGAGGAAGACAAACGGTAGCACCTAAATCCATCATCGCCTGAGCAAAATCACCTGGCCTAATTTTTGGTGTCATTGATTTTGCAAATGAGTTGATTTCTGTTTTTGCAGTCGGAAGAGGTGTTTCTATTTTAAAAATGCGTGATGTTACCCTTTCGATATTTGCATCGACAGGTGATGACGGTTTATCAAACGCGATCGCAGCGATAGCTGCCGCGGTGTAAGGACCTATACCTGGCAGCTTGCTGAGTAAGTTTTCCTTTGCGGGAAACCTCCCATTGTATTCTCTCGTTACTGTGCGAGCACATTTAAGAAGGTTACGAGCCCTCGCATAATAGCCAAGACCGGCCCACTCACCCATCACGTCTTCATCTGAAGCAGCGGCTAAAGCTTCTACTGTTGGCCAACGGGTTAAGAAGCGCTGGTAACGCGGGGTAACTGCAGCAACAGTTGTTTGTTGCAGCATGACTTCGCTAAGCCATACCCTATATGGATCGGGGGTTTTTCCACTTTTTACCCGCCAGGGTAGATCGCGCTTAAAACGATCATACCAGGAAAGCAGAGCTTTGGAGATTGCAGAAGGGCGCATGAATGGCATATTGGAGAGTATGACTAATTCCGACAAGCGCTATCCAATTTCTCGACCTCAATCAATTGCCCGATCCCTGGATGCATTATTGCGTAATCATCCTGGTGCAAAACGGGCGCGTGCCTTTGCTGGGCTGAAGCGAGATTGGAAAGACGTCGTTGGAGCTGAATTTAGTGACATTGCTAGTCCAGAGAAATTTGATCCGCCACGTGGACGAAAGCCAGGTGTTCTTGCGGTAAAAGCAGTCCCTGGGGCAGCCTTAATTCTGCAGCATGATGCACCTCGTCTTATCGAGAGGATCAATAACTATCTGGGTACAGATGCTGTTGGAAAAATTTCAATCATCCCAGGATCACCGCCACAGGTGAAAAATCGCTTCACACTAACCTCTATTGACCCAGATGCTCTCCAATTAGTGGAGCGCCGATTTGTGGAGATGGGTTTAGATGTCAACGGCCGATTGGAAAAAGCATTAGCCAGGTTAAGTCTTCGAACTGGCTCTAAGAGCAAATGACCAAATTACTGAACAAGCGCGGCTTCAATTGCTTTTTGTACTCGCTTAGATGATGGTCCAGTCGTGGAGGAGAACCAATCAATAAGACGGCCATCCTTGCTAACAAGATATTTATGAAAATTCCAACGTGGTTTTGCCTTCACTCCTAGCTCTTTTAAAGCCCAAGAATAGAAAGGGTGTGAGTGCTTGCCTGTTACCACCGTCTTTTCAGCCATAGGAAAATCAATTGAAAAATTAACGGTGCAGAACTCTTTAATCTGCTCGGTGGTTGCAAGTTCTTGACCACCAAAATCACCAGAAGGCACCCCAAGCACAACCAATCCACGGGAACGATACGTATCCCAAAGTTTCTGGAGGCCCTCGTATTGGGGAGTAAAGCCGCAGCGAGAAGCAGTATTAACTACCAAAATGACCTTTCCTGAAAATTCAGACAAATCAAGTTTTTCACCTTCGATCGAAGTAAAGGCAAAATCATATGCGTTATTGCCAGTTGCAGCTCCAGCAAAACAAGCTGGAACTAAAGCAAGTCCTGCGGTTAGAAAAAAGCGACGTAGCACGACAGACCTCCTGACAAGCAGCTAGCTCTTCTTAAAATGGGGCATCATATTTTGGTGGCAAGTCGGCTTGCTGTTTGAGCCAGTGAGGTTATCTCAGCCCAAGCGCCTGCTTCGATTAAATTTGAGGGTGCGATCCACGACCCACCAACTGAAAATACATTAGGAAGTGTTAAGTACTCTTCTGCATTCGTCTGGTTTATACCCCCAGTGGGGCAGAAAGAGAGGTCTGGCAAAGGTCCCTCTAATCCCTTGAGGGTTGATTTTCCTCCCGCACTTTCTGCGGGGAAAAACTTTAATCGGCGATACCCATGCTCTCTGAGGGCCATAGCCTCCGATGCGGTTGACGCCCCAAAAAGGAATGGTTGTTCGAACTGTATGGCCGCATCAATTAGATGGTTTGTTGCGCCTGGGCTGACAAAAAATGATGCTCCTGCTTTGGCTGCCCGATCCATTTGATTGGGAGATAGGATTGTTCCCGCTCCTAGGACAATTTCAGGAACCAAAGTCGAAATTGCTCTTATTGCGTCGATTGCAGCTGGTGATCTAAGAGTGACCTCTACGGATTTAATGCCTCCAGCTAAAAGTGCTCGTGCTAGGTCCGGGGCCTTTGCAGCATTTTCTATAACCACTACTGGAATTATTGGCGGTGAATTATTTGGCAATTCGAACTTTTTTGGCATAGCGCTAGATTCCAACGAAGAGTCAGACCATCCTTGCTAGCAGGCAATTAGATGAAAGGAAACTTGGTATATGCGCATCGCATGTGTTGGCGAATGCATGATTGAATTAACTGACGCCCCCTCTGGCATTGGGCGCGGTTTTGGTGGTGATACCTTGAACACGGCAATTTATTTGGCTCGGTTGGGTAAAGCGGAAGGTATCAAAGTTGACTACGTGACGGCACTTGGTGATGACCCTTATTCTGACGAGATGATTGCCGCTTGGAGTCTGGAAGGTATTGGTGTGAAAAATGTTCTTCGCATTCCAGGAAAGATGCCAGGTTTATATTCGATTCGGACCTCTAAGTTAGGTGAACGAAGTTTCTTTTATTGGAGAAGTGCAGCCGCCGCGCGTCAAATGTTTAATGGTGAAGAGGGTAAACGCCTGGCTGCCAGTTTGAAGGATTATGATTGGATTTATTTTAGTGGGATAACGATGGGAATTTTAGACCTGGATGGTCGAATGATATTTCTAGATGCCTTGCGGCGTGCCAGTGATGCTAAAGCAAAGTTGGCTTACGACAGTAATTACCGTCCGCGTATTTGGAGCGATGAAGAGGAAGCTCAAGCTATGAATAGCGTTTGCTTGGGTTGGGCTGATCTGGCTCTGCCAAGCTTTGATGACGAGCGCGCACTTTATGGGGACAAAAATCCTGAAGCGACAGCACTTCGAATTGCTAAACAAGGTCTTTTAGAAATAGTGGTTAAGGATGGTGATAACCAGACTGTATTATGTGTAGATAAAAAAATTGTGCGTTACAAAGGCGCTTCGCATCCTGAGCCGATTGATACCACGGCTGCTGGTGACAGTTTTAACGCAGGCTATATTTTTGCCCGAATGCTTGGGAAGTCGCCAGAAGATGCGGTGGTTGATGGTGCAAGCTTGGCTTACAGAGTGGTAGGTGTGCGTGGGGCTATACTTCCCCGCGATATGGAGGTTTAGATGTCTCTTTGGCCGAAAGAAGCAAAATTGGCTCTCTCGATTGTTGTGAATGTTGAGGAGGGTGCTGAGGCAAGTATAGCTGACGGAGATCGTGGTCCAGAACCTGTTGATGAATTGGGTATTTCGCTTAAGAAATCTATTCGTAATTATGGAAATGAAAGTAACTATCAATATGGTATCAAGGCAGGCGCACCACGTGTGATGGACCTCTTAGAACGATACGGTATTAAGGCTACATTTACGGCTGCAGCCGTTGCTTTGGAGCGGGCTCCCGATCTAGCAAACAGAATATCAGTTGGTGGACATGAAGTTTGTGCGCATGGCCACAGATGGGTGCACCAGTTCCATATGGATGAGGCTTCAGAGCGTCAGTTTATTCAGTCTGCCGTTGCATCTATTGAGAAAACGATGGGTGAACGACCTTATGGTTGGCTCTCTCGTTATTTACTAACCGAAAACACCCGTCGGCTTTTAGCGGAAGAGGGGTTTACATATCATATGGATGATTACTCTGACGATTTACCATTTTGGAATACTGACCAGAACATACCTATGGTAATCATGCCCTATGCGCTTGACTCAAACGATATGAAAATGTGGACCGATCCATCATACAGTCCCGAAGCTTGGCTGAAATACGCAGTTGATACCTTTGATTGGTTAGTAGCTGAGGGTGAAGCGGGCTCGCCGAAGATGATGTCACTTGGTGTGCACTTACGAATAATTGGAAGGCCGGGGAGAATTGGTGCTTTTGATGCCTTCCTCAGTCATGTCACTTCTAGGGATGATATTTGGATAGCGACTAGAAAGAATATTCGTGATCGCTGGGCGCAGGCTAACCCTGCTCCGTGAGACCTCCTGCTCTTGCTGTTGGTCATAGGGCTGCCGTTTGGCTCTCTAGTGACGGTCAAATTGAAAAACTCTCACTTCAAGAGGCTGCATCCAAAGCTGCGGAACAAAGACCTTTCGTAGTTCATATGCCAAGCGTTGCCAATCGCCTTGGCATGGGGCCTTTTCCTGCCTTTGACTTGTTGTCTCTCTATGCCTTTGTGCGTCCAGCTCGATTTTGTCTGCCAACACCAGCTGGGGTGGCAGAAACTATGGGTTTACGAAGACCTAAAGATCTATATGAGCAAGTCACCATTCTACCTGAGGCGGCGCGTCTCCTGCTTGCGGAATTATCTAACTCCGAAGCTGATGCTGATTTAGCTGACCTTGTTGGCATAATGACAGAGGCAGGTTGGCCATGGTCACCAGCAGTTGCGAGGGCGCTTGAGGCCACTGGAGCGCCCGCTACCAAGGCAACAGGGAGAGGTTTTGAAATTTGGCGACGCCTGCCCGTGTGGCGAGAAGATGCCCCTGAAGGTGAACCAAGCTCCAATCCTGTACCTGCAGATGAGGCCCGACAACGTCTATCCTCGATGCTTGGTGAAAATGCTGAAACCAGGCCACAGCAATCTGATTATGCCAGCGCATGCTCTGCTGCATTTCAGCCGCGTGAAGATGCAACCGCTCCAGACGTTGTTCTAGCTGAAGCTGGAACAGGTGTCGGTAAGACGCTTGGTTATTTGGCACCTGCAAGCCTATGGGCCGAACGAAACGGGGCACCTGTTTGGATTGCTACTTACACGAGAAATCTTCAACGTCAAATCGATGACGAACTTGATAAGCTTTTCCCAATTTCTGCTGAAAAGCAGGCTCATGTGGTCATTCGTAAGGGACGAGAAAATTACCTTTGTCTTTTGAATTTTGAAGAATCTGCTCGGTCAGTCAGGCGTTATCCTGAGGATGCGGTTGGTCTTGCTTTAATGGCTCGCTGGGCTTCTGCAAGCCGCGATGGGGATCTCGTTGGTGGAGATATGCCAGGCTGGTTGTCTGATCTTGCCAGTCCCCGAATCACCATTGGTCTCGCCGATAGGCGCGGCGAGTGCATCTATGCAGCCTGCACACACTATCAAAAATGTTTCATAGAAAGGAGTGTTAGACGAGCGCGTCGTGCACGCTTAGTGGTTGCTAATCATGCCTTGGTAATGGCCCAGGCGGCACTGGGTGGTCTTGATGATTCTCACACACCAACTCGTTATATATTTGATGAAGGTCATCATGTTTTTGACGCAGCCGATAGTGCTTTCTCAGCTGCCCTCACAGGGTTAGAGGCTAGAGAGTTCCGGAGGTGGTTAGTTGGAGCAGAGGGGCGAAGTGGGCGGGCTCGTGGGCTTCGATCGCGCTTGGAGGAGATTTTACCTGCTGATCCGCCCGAGGCTCGTAGTGAGGCTGAAGAGTGCTTAGAGATTATACTTGAGGGCGCAAACTCTTTGCCGGGGGATGGATGGCTTCTACGAGTTGTAGAGGGTAGGCCGGTAGGGGCTTTGGAAGGTTTTTTGGCTGCGGCTTATAGCCAGATTTTAGCCCGCGCAGTTGATAAAACGTCACGATACACACTTGAAACTGAGGTGCGTCCAGCTCTTCCTGAAATAATTAATTCGGCGGCATCTCTAGAATTGGCGTTCGGCGCTATGATTAGTCCTCTTCAACGACTGCGTTTTCGTCTTTTGGGACGACTAGACCTAGAGGCAGATGTGCTAGAAACACAGACGCGTCAGCGTATTGAAGGTATAGCTAGGACTTTGCTTCGCAGAACGAACCAACTCAGTTCTTGGTTGGATATGCTTACATCATTGAAGAGTGAAGCCTTACCAGAGTTCGTAGATTGGCTGCAGGCCGATCAAGTCGATGGACAATTGCGTGACGTGGGAATGCACCGACATTGGGTCGATCCTTCGAAACCCTTTGCCCATGCTGTTTTGGAAAGTGCGCATGGCGCGGTTATCACATCAGCAACATTAACGGATGGAGGAGAAGATCTAGAGGCTTCGTGGAATGCGGCGGAGGCCAGCACGGGCGCTATACACCTGTCACGCCCTGCTATCCGAGCGCGTGCTGCTAGCCCTTACGATTATGGCCAGCAGGCCCGGGTATTTGTTGTAACTGATGTGAATCGGAATCGGCCAGAGGATGTTGCAGCCGCTTATCGGCAGCTTTTTTTAGCGTCTGAAGGCGGTGCTTTGGGCCTTTTTACGGCTGTCAATCGTCTGCGGGAGACCCACAGTCGGATGGCTGGGGCATTAGAAGCTGAAGGGTTAAATCTTTATTCTCAGCATGTAGATAAAATGGCTTTAGCGGACCTCATAGAAATTTTTCGTTCTGAAGAAAATTCGTGCTTATTGGGGACAGATGCTGTGAGAGACGGTGTTGATGTTCCGGGAAGGTCACTGAGGCTTATAGTTTTCGAAAGAGCTCCATGGCCTAGGCCTGATATTCTTCATAAGGCCAGGCGAGCTCATTTTGGAGGACGAAAGTTTGATGATCGAATTACACGACTGAGACTTACACAAGCTTTTGGAAGACTAATTCGGCGGTTTGACGACAAAGGCTGTTATGTGATTTTGGATGGGCAAACTCCTTCGCGTTTATTCCATAGTTTTCCTAATGGGGCTTCACCAATAAGGCTTGGTTTAGCAGAGGCTGTGAGTGAGGTTCGTGCTTTTTTAAAAGGTTAAATTTTAATCGTTAGAACAAAAGTCTCTTCGATCTGACAGATTTTGATGTTTGGGTTTGAGTAATCTTTGAAATGGTGATGTAACCTTAATTGTAATTTAATTTTTTAATGAGGGTCAGCATGCGCCGATACCGCTTTTTAACGGGTCCTGATGACCGTAGCTTTTGCGACAGGGTAACAGAAGCCATTAATGAGGGTTGGGAATTATTTGGTGACCCGCAACTTACATTTGATGCTGTAAAAGGACGCGTAATATGTGGTCAAGCTATAATACGCGAAGAGCCTGAAAATCAGGATTAAACAAAGGTCATGAGAGGGTGAAAATTAGTCTCTTCCCCCGTGATAAGAACACGCTTAGGCTATCGCATTAAATTTTTTCTGTGTCTTTGGGGGACATTTGCCATGAGTATCCGTTGTAAAGCTGTAGTTTTAAGAAAAACTGACGCGCCAAGGCCTTTCGCCCAGTCAATGCCGCTTTCAGTAGAGGAAGTGGAGTTACTCCCCCCAGGGCCAAATGAAGTTGTAGTAAAGATTGCTGGGGCAGGTCTCTGCCATTCTGATCTATCAGTTTTAAATGGTGACCGGCCCAGGCCTGTTCCAATGGTGCTAGGTCATGAGGGTTCTGGAGAAATAGTAGAAGTTGGATCTGCCGTTAATGATATTAACGTGGGCGATCACGTTGTGTTTCAGTTCTCTGCATCCTGCGGCCGTTGTCGGCGCTGTCTAGAAGGCCGTCCCCAAGTTTGTGAAACCGCGGCAGCAACAAAGGGTGCCGGCGATCTTATGTCTGGCCATAGTCGCATCCGAGATGCTAACGGCGAACGTGTGTCTCACCATTCGGGCGTTTCATGTATGGCAGAATATGCAGTCTCAGATAGAGGTAGTGTCGTTGTTGTAGATAAATCTATTCCGCTTGCAGATGCTGCCCTTTTTGGCTGTGCGGTTATGACAGGTGTTGGCGCGGTCATTAACACTGCACGTATTCTGCCTGGCGATAGTGTTGCCATTATAGGTTTGGGTGGTGTTGGCCTGAATGGCCTCCTAGGTGCAAAACTTGGCGGTGCTGAGAAAATCGTTGCTATTGATCTTGAAGATTCAAAACTCGGTCTTGCGCGTCAATTGGGTGCAACACACACAGTAAATGCTCGTGATGCAGATGCAGTAGATCAGGTCAGACAAATTACTGGTGGCGGTGTTGATTTCGCTTTTGATCTGGCCGGTACAATTCCAGCAATGAATACGGCCTATGCTGTCACGCGTTATGGTGGATCTGTGGTTACTGCAGGATTGTCCCCCTCGGCAGCTGAATTTTCTTTCAACCAAAGCGATCTCGTCTCTCAAGAGAAGGCAATTCGAGGAAGTTATATGGGTTCTTGTGTTCCTGTTCGTGACATCCCTCGTTTCATCAGTTTGTATGAGCAAGGACGTCTTCCGGTTGATCGACTTATTGACGGATACATCGGGTTTGATCAGGTGAACGAGGGCTTTGATAAGCTGCAAGACGTAAAAACTGTTCGTCAGATTTTAACGCCTCACGGTGCCAAGTAATGGAGGTGTAGCCGATGACGAATTGTCTGGTGATTGTTCAATTTCCTTTGCCAAAACGCTCTGAAGATCAAGCTATTTCTAGCGGAACTAGCACTGCACCAATTTATCGAGATCTTGCTGGCAAGGGATTGATTTCTAAGCATTATTTAAATGGCGATACTGGCACTGGGGGAGTGTACCTCTGGGAAAACAGGGCAGCAGCTGAGGCGTGGTTCACAAAAGAACGACAGGAAATGCTGGCTGATAAGTTTGGTGCGAAGCCAGAAATTCTATTTTTTGATACGCACGTAGTTGTTGATAATCAACGCGGTGAGACACGAGTAAATGGTCAACCATTGCCTGATATTCAGGCTGCGGAGTAGGCTTCTGGATGCAAGAGACAATTGTTCCAGTTTTGCCTCAAGGTCTAGCTGCTTTTGATTTATCAGAACGGGTTGCGGTCGTTACTGGCGCCTCGAGTGGAATTGGAAGATCCTTCGCTTCAGCTATAGTTCAGGCGGGTGGTAAAGTTGTTGTATCTGCTCGACGTGAAGATCGTCTGAAAGATTTGGTGGCAGAGCTTGGTGCCGATAACGCATCTTACGTTGTCTGCGATGTTGGAGATCATCAGTCCCTGCCAGAAATGGCGATGCAAACAAATAATGTATTTGGGGCACCTGATATCGTTGTTAACGTAGCTGGTAATACTGTGCGTAAGCAGGCTGAAGATCTAACACCCCAAGAATTTTTGGATGTGATAAAGGTTCAGTTGATGGCGCCTCTACATGTAGCGCAGCAATTCGTGCCAGGAATGAAAGAAAAGGGCTGGGGGCGGATAATAAATATTGGCTCAATAACAACGAGCCACGCTCTTCCTGGAACCACTGCTTACGCCGCATGTAAGTCAGGCGTTGCAGGCCTCACTCGAGCAATGGCTAAGGATTGGGGACCTTTCGGGATTACGGTGAATGCTATTTGTCCCGGGTTTTTTGCGACAGAGTTAACAGCTCCAGTGGTCGCTGATGAAAAGCGCTGGAGAGGAAACGCTGAGCGGACCTTTATTGGACGTAATGGTGTGACCGAAGATATGCATGGGGCATTAGTGATGCTTTGCTCTGAAGCTGGGCGATATATATCAGGACAAATGCTTTATGTAGATGCAGGTTTCACGGCCAACTAATATAAGTATTTGGACTGAGAGTGGCTGTTCGCCTTCCAATTCATGAAATCCTTCCTGAACTAATGGATGTGCTGGCTCAGGGAAGTAATGCAGTTCTGGTCGCTCCCCCTGGGGCAGGAAAATCGACTGCAATTCCTTTAGCGCTTTTGGACGCTGCATGGACCCAAGGCAAGCGAATTATAATGCTATCTCCTCGACGCATTGCAGTTCGTTCAGCCGCGGCCCGAATGGCTGAAATTATTGGCGAGCAAGTAGGACAGACAGTTGGTTATCGGGTCAGGATGGAAAACAAAGTTTCCTCTAAAACTCGCATAGAGGTAATGACGGAGGGTGTTTTTCTCCGACGAATTATTGCAGATCCCGAACTTTTAGATGTGGCAATCGTTCTTTTTGATGAATTCCATGAACGCAGTTTGGAAGCAGATTTAAGTCTAGCGCTTGCATTGGATTCCAGATCTGGTTTTCGACCTGACCTTCGTCTCATGCCGATGTCTGCATCTCTCGATGACCAACGCCTGCCAAAATTATTGGCTGGGCATGTAGTCCGCTCAGAGGGACGAATGTTTCCTGTCGATACGTTCTACCTCGGTAGACGTCAGCAGGACCAATTGGAAGTTTCCGTGGCGGCGGCAGTCCAACTTGCTCTAAGAGATCAACTGGGAGGTATCTTGGTATTCTTGCCGGGGCAACGTGAGATTGCTGCAGTGGCAGATCGACTGGCTAACTTAGGCCCGGATATCGCCTTGCTTACACTTCATGGAGGGCTTGATGTTTCTAAACAAGATGTGGCTGTTAGAGAGCTAAAAGACGGCCGCCGCAAGGTAGTACTTGCGACAGCAATTGCAGAAACTAGTCTTACAATCCCGGATATCCGTGTAGTCATCGATAGTGGTCTGTCTCGTGTGCCAAAGTTTGATCCAGCGGTTGGTTTAACTCGGCTTGTGACAGAGCGGGCTACTTTATCATCGATTGAGCAGCGAAGAGGCAGGGCTGGGAGGTTAGAAAAAGGTGTAGCATATCGTCTGTGGGATGAGCCCGAGACGCGAGGATTGAAAGCTTTTCCAGTCCCACAAATTCTAGATGCAGATTTAACTTCTGTGGCTCTCGTGCTTGCTGATTGGGGTGTCGAAAACCCAGATCAGCTCGCCTGGCTTGATCCTCCGTCTCTCGTTGCGCTTCGTTCAGCAAGGATGGAATTAACTGAAATTGGCGCTTTAGCAGACGGCCGGCTTACTGAGCATGGTCGGCGGATCTTATTATTTCCAACAGCCCCAAAACTCGCACATATGATAATTTCTTCTCAAGCAGATGAAGAAGTTTTGCTTGCTGTGAGCCTTGCAGTGCTCATTTCAGAGAGGGGACTTGGAGGTAAAAGCATAGACTTACGTCAACGACTTACCCGCTTAGGAAGCGATAAAAGTAAGCGCCTATTTGAAGCCAGAAAACTGGTAACCAGGATGGCAGATATATTAGGTCACACCAATGAAGTAATTGATGTCGAGCGTGCTGGCTTTGTACTTGCTCGGGCTTGGCCTGATCGGCTTGCTAAAGCTTTGAACGTGCCAGGACGCTATCAAATGGCTAATGGTCGCCAAGCCTGGTTGGAAGAAACAGACCCTCTTGCGAATGAAAAATGGCTTCTGATTGCAGATGGAACGGGTCATGCGGCGGGAGCACGAATTCTGGCGGCAGCTCCTATTAAACCGAGTGATGCTGAGTCCTTGATGCAAGATAACATAAAAAATAACCGCATAGTTATTTTTGACAAAGCCAGTGGTGATATTAGGGTTAGAACGGAAAAACGCTTTGGCAGGATAACTATTAACAGCCAGCCCGAGTCTGTAACCTTTGAAGATGTAACCGACGGTTTGAGAAAAGCGTTTGAAGCCCACGGGCTATCTATACTGCCTTGGTCTCAGGCTGTGCTGTCATGGCGGGCAAGGGCTTCATTTCTGTTCCCTGAAAAGTTGGATGAAAGAGCTCTTGTGGCGTCGGCTGCCAGCTGGCTGCCTATTGCTGTGGGGTCTGCAAAAGGCATAAGTGGTATTAGGAACGAACACCTTTTGAAAGGCTTGAAAAGCCTTCTGAATTGGGACGATCTCCAACGTCTCGAAATAGAAGCACCCGATAAGGTTTTGCTTTCAAATGGCCGGACCATAACAATTGACTACAGTGATCCGAACGGGCCAGCTACAGACGTTGTAATTCAGGAACTTTTTGGTGTTATTTCGCATCCAACAATATCTGGGAAACCCTTGCTGATACGCTTGCTATCACCAGCGCGTCGTCCGCAGCAGACTACTCGTGACCTTCCTGGTTTTTGGACAGGTTCCTATACACAGGTGCGAGCTGAATTACGTGGTCGTTATCCCAAGCACTCTTGGCCAGAAGATCCCAGAACAGCTAAGCCACCAAAGTCTCGTACTCGGCATTCATAGATGTTTTCTTGGTTTGTATTTTGAAATTTCTAAGAGGCACGGCATTAAAATATTGGAGGTGAGTTATGAGTTGGATGGAAGCCAATGGTGTAGAGCTGCATTATGTATTGGATGGACCAAAGGCCCAAAAACCGCTCGTCTTAATTCATGAGTTAGGTGGGAGCGTTTCCAGCTGGGACCGTGCAATGCCATTGATGCAGACCCGTCGAATCTTGCGTTGGGACTGGCGTGGTGCCGGCCAATCTGAGAAGATCAGAGGAGAATTATCGGTTTGCGACCTAGTTGCAGACTTGAGTGCCTTGCTTGATGGCCTGGGAATATCTGAGACGGTTGATATAGCGGGTACAGCTTTAGGGGGCGGTTTGGCTTTAGCATTCGCGGCGCGGGAGCCGTCACGGGTAAATCGGTTAGTTGTTTCAAGTCCAGCTATCGGTGGAAGTAGTGGGATAGAAAATATGTTGCGCAGTAGAGCCGATGACGTTGAGAAGGCGGGGATGAGAGCTCAAGTAGATATCAGCCTTGATCGCTCCTATTTGCCGAAATATCGTGACGACGAAATTGCTTTTCGGAACTATCGTTCAAGATGGATTGCCAATGACCCCGGCAGTTATGCCAGTCACAACAGAATGTTAGCTGGCATGGATGAACGCAAAAATTTGTCTAAAATCGTTGCTCCAACTCTCGTTATTGGTGGTATTGATGATAGTCTATTACCGCCAAAAGATATGGCTACTATAGCCTCTCACATCCAAGGGGCAGAATTCGTGGAACTGCCTACAGGACATTTTGCGGCCGTTAATACACCAGAGCTATGGGCTAATGTAGCGCTAGGATTTTTTGGTTAAGGCTAAAGAGATCAGCAAATCTTTTGTGTTTCCAGCAATGGGAGAGGTTATATTTCTCCCTCTCCCCCATATCGAATTTGCCTTCAGCCTAGCTGCATCCCGTCGTTGCGCCGCAACTATCACATTTTAGGCAGACACCATTCCGCACCAGTGTAAAGTTTGCGCATTCTGGGCAAGGGTCACCTTCATAGCCCTTAAGCCTGGCAATAGCCGCTGAAGCTGCTGCATTACTTCCACCTGCAGAGATTGCCGAAACAACTGCTGCATCTCCAGTAGCGACAACTCCAACTCCGCCTCCTGCAGCTGCTGCGCGGGCTTCAGTCACATATTCAGCTTGGCCTTGCGAAGGAAGACTTGATTTTGCAATTTCGGTTGCTTCCTCGATTGCTTTTTCGGCTTTCTTCTCTGTTGCATTAGTGAAAATCACGAGATTATCACGAACGTACCCTTTGGATGCTACGCGTTTTACGACGTCCATTGTTTCCTGATGTAGCTCGTCGACCTTGCGCTCGCGCCAATCCATGTCGAGAGCGCTCTCATCTTCACCTTCTCCCATACTATCCGGGTTTAGGTCTGCTGGATCGGCATGGGATAAGTCATTCCTACCAAGGTACGAAATAGCTAACTCTCGGAATAGATAGTCTAGAATCGAGGTCGACATTTTGATTGCGTCGTTACCGGTTACCATCCCTGCAGGTTCAAAGCGGGTGAAAGTGTACGCCTCGACAAATTCCTCTAATGGAACCCCATATTGAAGGCCAATGGATACAGCAATCGCAAAGTTATTCATCAGTGAGCGGAACGCAGCACCCTCTTTGTGCATATCAACAAAGATTTCACCGAGTTGCCCATCTTCGTATTCTCCTGTGCGAAGATAGACTTTATGGCCGCCTACACTTGCTTTCTGGGTATAACCTTTTCTCCTGTGAGGCAGGCGCTTGCGTTCAATCACTTTGCGTTCAATTACGCGTTCTACAATACGTTCTGCCAACATCTGTGCACGTTGACCATTCGGCGCATCAGCAATTTTTTCCGCAAGGGTTTCTTCTTCAATATCAGCGTCATCGTCGCCAAGTGCGATCGCTGCCAGGGGTTGAGAGAGTTTTGAACCATCTCGATACAATGCATTTGCTTTAAGACCTAGACGCCAAGAAAGCATGTAGGCTTCCTTACAATCTTCAACGGTGGCTGCATTGTCCATATTGATGGTTTTGGAAATAGCTCCTGAAATGAACGGTTGGGCTGCGGCCAGCATGCGAATATGACTATCTGCGGAAAGATAGCGCTGGCCTTTCTTTCCACATCTATTGGCGCAATCAAATACTGCTAAATGCTCATCTTTAAGGTCAGGGGCTCCCTCAAGGGTCATTGTCCCGCAGACGTGTTCGTTGGCGGCTTCAATAGCGTGTTTTGAAAACCCGAGAGCTGAAAGCATATCGAAGTCTGGACTGTCCAGTTGGGCATCTGTAAAGCCCAATTCTGATTTACAGAAGTCATCTCCTAACAAATAGCGGTTGAAGACGAAGCGAATATCAAACGCGCTCGCAAGCTGACCCTCTACTATTTCTAATTTTTCGGCCGAGAACCCTAATTTACCCAGATTTTCATGGTTGACCTCAGGCGCCTCTTTCAACGACCCATGTCCCACCGCGTAGCGAGTGATCTGTTCTATTTGTGAGGAGGTATACCCGAGAGTGTCGAGAGCAGTAGGAACCATCCGGTTGATGATTTTGAAATACCCACCTCCAGCAAGTTTTTTGAATTTTACTAGTGCAAAGTCTGGCTCAATTCCGGTTGTGTCGCAGTCCATCACCAGACCAATCGTGCCGGTTGGTGCTATTACGGTCGCTTGTGCATTTCTATAACCATGGGCCTCGCCTTTTTCTAAAGCTTTGTCCCAGGCTTCCTTTGCAGCTTCAGCAAGACCAGCAAATGGTATCGCTGCAGAATCCAGGGCGACCGGAGCTATTGTTAGTCCTTCATAGTCTGTTGCTGAGTGCGCCGCCCTACGGTGATTACGAATAACCCGGAGCATCTCTGCTTTATTTTCCTCAAATCGGCGAAATGGCCCCAATTCTGATGCCATTTCAGCAGATGTTTCATATGACACGGCTGTCATCACTGCTGTAATTGCGCCTGCGGCAGCTCGGCCCTCATCTGAATCGTATGGCAGTCCTGCCGCCATAAGGAGGCCGCCGATATTTGCATATCCAAGGCCAAGAGTACGAAAATCGTATGAGCCCAGGGCAATTTCCTCGGACGGGAATTGTGCCATCAGTACAGAGATTTCCAGCACAACGGTCCAAAGTCGGCAAGCGTGACGGAACCCATCGATATCAAATGACCCATCTTCCTTCCGGAACGCCATCAAGTTGATGGAGGCGAGGTTACATGCAGTGTCATCAAGGAACATATACTCTGAGCAAGGATTTGAAGCGTTGATACGCCCAGATACTGGACAGGTGTGCCACTCGTTGATTGTGGTATCAAACTGCACGCCGGGATCTGCAGACGCCCATGCTGCATGGCTTATATTGTCCATGAGGTCTTTGGCAGAAATTGTCTTTGAAACTTTGCCTGTTGTTCGCTCAATCAGATCCCAATCATCATTGGCCTCAGCTTTTGCAAGAAAGTCATTTGTGAGTCGAACAGAGTTATTCGAGTTTTGACCGGAAACTGTAAGATAGGCCTCTGAATCCCAATCCGTGTCGTATTCTCTGAAATCAATGCCCTCAACACCCTGGCGTGCAAGCTGAATTGTGCGTTGGATATAATTTTCAGGTACGCAAGCCCTTCGCGCAGCTTTTATAGCCAGTTTAAGAGGGTGATTTACCGCTGGATCAAATGCAGCGTCGCCAGCTGACTCAGCGTCACTACAAGCTTCGAGGATACCATTCAAAGTCTTGCGTGTTAGTTTGGAACCTGCAACCAGAGCAGCTACTTTCTGCTCCTCTACCACCTTCCAATTAATGTATGTTTCAATGTCTGGGTGGTCCACGTCCACCGTAACCATTTTGGCTGCACGGCGAGTTGTTCCGCCAGATTTAATGGCACCAGCGGCACGGTCTCCAATTTTAAGGAAACTCATTAGGCCAGATGACTTGCCGCCTCCTGAGAGGTTTTCGCCCTCTCCGCGCAAAGCCGAGAAGTTTGCGCCTGTTCCTGATCCATATTTAAAGAGACGTGCCTCACGAACCCAAAGATCCATAATCCCGCCCGGATTAACCAGATCGTCTGACACTGATTGAATAAAGCATGCGTGAGGTTGAGGGCGCTCATAGGCTGAGTGGGAAGCGGTCATTTCCTCAGTTTCTGGGTCTACATAGAAATGGCCTTGGGACGGTCCGTCGATGCCATAAGCCCAATGGAGACCAGTATTAAACCACTGTGGAGAATTGGGAGCGGCCATCTGGTTGGCAAGCATGTAGCGCATTTCGTCGAAGAAGGCTTTTGCATCATCTTCCGACTCGAAATAGCCGCCTTTCCAGCCCCAATAAGTCCAAGCGCCAGCAAGGCGGTCGAAGACCTGCCTGGCATCATCTTCGCCGCCAAATTGATCTGCCTCTGGCAGGAGAGACATTGCGTCGGTATCAGCTTGCCGGCGTTGTAAGAAAGAAGGGACATCTTTTTCAACTACAGCTTGCAGGCGTTTTGGTACGCCAGCTTTGCGGAAATATTTTTGAGCTAGCACATCGACTGCTACCTGAGACCATTTCTCTGGAACATCGATGTCAGCAGCACTGAACACTAGTCCACCGTTTGGATTTCGGATCTCGCTAGTCGCAGAGCGAAATGGAATATCCGTGTATGGAGACGTCCCGGACTTTGTAAACTTACGTTCGATGCGCATAATTCGGCGCCCCCTATATCTAGCTAGTCTGATGTTCGACACCACAATCGTAATCTACCTATAGTATTCTACAAAGTGGAAAACGCAACATTATGTATGTAACTAGGGCGGGGTATTTAGCGCAACCACAAAATCCGGTAAAATTATATTGAGACTGTTGGCGATTTTCTGTAACGCTCCGCGAGCGGCAAATTCATCAAGAGGGCTAAGCTCTGGACGAAGGAGGAGCCATCAGCCATATTCAGAGAAAATCCGGGTTTATACTCTTGGAGTTGGATAATTTATGACGTCAATCGGTACGCGTTTTTATACTTGGCGGTTTGGTGAACGGGTAGGAGATGATCCGTTTGGTAACGTCTATTATAGGCATAAGGATACGTCTCAAGATAAACGCTGGGTAGTATTTGCGAATGCTGTCGAGGCATCATCTGTACCGGCTGAATGGCATGCTTGGTTACACAAGTCAGTCGATAAGATCCCGACTGAGTGGGCCAACCCACCCACCTTCGCCAAAGAGCACCAGCCGAACCGAACTGGAAGTGCAGCGGCGTACAGGCCACCCGGACATGACTACATGGGAGGCAAGCGCGCCGCAGCGACGGGGGATTACGAACCCTGGCAGCCAGAATAGGAATGTAATGCGAAGAAATGCTCTTGAAACGGTTATCGGGGCGCTAGTCATAGCAGCAGCTGTTGGCTTCCTCGCATTTTCTTACATGGCAGCCGATATTGGGAGTGTGTCGGGTTACAAGGTTTTAGCGCGGTTTGATAGAATTGAAGGCCTCAAAGCAGGATCTGAAGTCCGAATGAGTGGAATCCGAGTTGGACAAGTAAAATCACTTTCGCTAGAGCGCGAAACCTATTTCGCGTTAGTTGAAATGGAAATCGACCATTCTGTGAGCTTGCCAGCCGATAGTTCGGCAGCAATCATCAGTGAAAGTTTGTTAGGAGGTAAGTTTCTAGCGCTCACTCCCGGTGGTGATAGTGCAATGCTTTCGGATGGAGACGAAATTCGCTTCACCCAATCGCCAGTGAGTTTAGAACAGCTTATAGGAAAGTTTATGTTTGGAGCCGAGGGCGATAACAACAAGCAATGAGTTGGCGAAAAATATTTTGGGCCGCTGGTTTTGCTTTCTTGAGTAATCCGGCAGTTGCGGAATACCAATTGATGCCAGGTGCTATAATTCAAGGATTAGATAAGATAACCGCTCGCGTCTCTGAAATTAGGGTGATGAATGGGCAATCGAGCCAATTTGGTGGGCTCATAATAAAAGTTTCAACCTGCTATAATCGTCCTCCTGAAGAACCGCCTGAGGCGGCTGCCTTCCTTGAGATAACTGATGCTAAAACTTCTTCCGAAGACTTAATTTTTCAAGGTTGGATGTTTGCTTCAAGTCCAGCGATTTCTCCCCTCGAACACCCTGTATATGACGTCAGGGTTCTGCGCTGTGTTCCTTCCTGAATACAAAGTTTAGAGCCAGGGTTTAAACAAATGTCTCTTTTCGTGTAACATCTGAAGTCTCTAAAAAATCTATCTGATTATTCGATTTAAACATGTCTTTATTTCAACGATAGGGCTCAGCTCATCAACTGTAGGACCGAACCTTATGCGCTCATTTGCTGCGATTTTTGGAATTTTTGTTTCTGTTTTAGCGTTTGAAATAAGAGCACAAGAAGCCACTCAGCAAGAAAATAGGCCTTATTTTGAGGGGCGCTTAGGAATTATTGCGCCCTACGATTCAAATTGGTCTGGCACCCTAGCTGGCGTAGCTTCATCTGGTGATATCCAGTGGGACCAAGAAAATTTGGCCTATGGAGGTGAGCTTGGAATTAAAAATGTTGCCGGCACAAGCCTCCGAGTGGGAGTTTCGGTAATAACCACCTCATTTGAACCTGATCAAATTTGTGCGGACTCCGGAACATGTGTTGCGCTAGGAGGAGAGGATTTTGATGCCGAGATCTATCTAGGAAATATCTACTATGATTTTGACCTTGACGGCGTTCAGCCCTTCATCGGTATTGGTATTGGTTTTATTGACGATGGCGATAGGCGAGTAGCGTCATCAGCCGCGTTAGGTGTTAGTTTGGACATTGATGAAAATTTTTATGTCAGTTTCCGTGGTGACTATATTTATGCGGACACGGCTGCTTCAAAAAATTTTGGTGGTGGTACATCGGTTACTCCGGGTGACTTGGACGCCTGGTCTTTTGGAGTAGCTATTGGGTATAGGTACTAGGACTTAAGTATCCTTGAGTGTTATTATTAAGAATTACTGTCCAGTCTAATTTTTAATGTCTCTCGGTGTAAAATATATATTCCAGATGCTGCAATTATGCTGATCCCTAACCATGTGGTAGGCACAGGCAATGCGCCCCAAATTAAAAGTCCCCAGAGTGTTGCCCATAAAAAGTTAGTATATCTTATAGGTGCGATCGTTGCTGCCTCTGCCAGTCGTAGGGCTTCCATCATTAAATAATGTGCAACGCCAAGAAGGATAGCTGCGGTTGCAATTAGACACAAACCACTAAAGCTTGGGGTCTTCCAAGCGAAGGGAATAGTTGCAAGCCCAGAAATTCCTACGCAAGTGGTTGAGACAGCAAGAATGGCGATAGTGCTCTCGCGCTCTAAACTCATTTGGCGTTGCAATACATCTCTTCCCGCGCCAGCTAGGGCGGCACCTAGTGGGAAAAGGGTGGCCCAGACAAAGCTCTCACCACCTGGTTGGATGATGATCATTGCTCCAATGAAGCCGATGAAAACAGCCGTCCATCTCCGCCAGCCCACTTTCTCAGCTAGAAATGGAGCTGCCAACATTGTTAGAAAAAGTGGGCCGACCGATGAGATTGCAATAGCTTGTGCTAGCGGAAGGGATTGGAGGCCTAGAAAGAAGCACCAGCTTGAGAAGATTAATAAACCGCCGCGACTTAGTTGCCGTTTCCAATCGTAAACTTTCAGAGAACTTTTTCCGCCAGCTCGCCAAGCTAGAATTGTGATTGGTATCCAAACAAATGCGGCCCTAATCGCAAGTGTTTCTCCCAAAGGTAGGTCTTCGTTAGCTAGTTTCATCAATGCATCATTAATCGTTATGATGCCCACCCCAAAAAGCATCAGGATAATACCTTGAGCACCTGATGGTAGACTTCGTAATTTCTCAAAAAATTTCATGGGATAGCTTGCGCCGTAGAGATGTCATGTATCAAACAAGATGGTTACCTGTTTGTGTCCTAGCAGCAAGCATTAAGTTGCTGTTTTTCTTGGTTACATGAGGCCCATCTCCATAGAGCATGGTTACTATAAATCTCCTAAAAATATGTGGATCTGTTTATTTGGCGGGGCTTAACCACTTTTAATTGCAAAAGTGAATACCTTAAAAAAATAGGGTATCAATCCGAAGAGGCTGAAAATTAGTTGGACCTAATGCAACTGCAGGCTAATTTCTAAAACATGTCGAAAACATCGTCTGATCCTATTCTTCTTGATCTCACTCGTTTTGAGCGTCCTCCGCTTGAGTTAGCTGATGCGCAGCCTTTCGATCTTGCCTCTAATTTTGCCCCTTCGGGTGACCAACCCAATGCAATCGAAGAGCTGACTTCTGGATTAAACCAGGGCGAGAGAGATCAGGTGCTCCTTGGTGTTACTGGTTCAGGCAAAACATTTACGGTTGCTCAAGTAATTCAGCATTTGCAGCGGCCTTCACTAGTCCTAGCACCTAACAAGACCCTGGCCGCTCAACTCTATGCGGAAATGCGAAGTTTCTTTCCCAATAATGCCGTGGAATATTTTGTTTCCTACTACGACTATTATCAGCCAGAGGCGTATGTGCCCCGCACTGATACGTATGTTGAAAAGGAAGCCTCGATTAATGAAGAGATTGATCGGATGCGCCACGCTGCAACTCGTGCGCTTTTGGAACGACGAGATACGATCATCGTTGCTTCAGTTTCTTGCATATATGGTATCGGAGCAGTGGAAACCTACTCCGGGATGGCGTTAGACATAAAAACCGGCCATCGATTTGATAGACAGCAATTGTTGAGGAAATTTGTTGAGCTTCAATACCGCCGCAACGATGCTGCATTCTTCAGAGGTGCTTTTCGTGCCAGGGGTGATACAGTTGAACTTTTTCCTGCGCATCAGGAAGATAGAGCCTGGCGGTTTAGCTTCTTTGGAGATGAGCTGGAATCTATAAGTGAGTTTGATCCTCTCACCGGTCAGCGGACAGGCGAATTTGAGCGTGTGCGAGTGTATCCTAATAGCCATTATGTCACTCCAAAGCCCACACTTGACCAGGCGATTAAGGGTATTCGTAAAGAGTTGACTCAAAGGCTTGAAGAGCTCGGCCGCCACGGAAAACTTCTCGAAGCACAGCGTCTGGAACAGCGTACAAATTTCGATATTGAAATGATGGCTGCTACTGGATCATGCGCCGGAATTGAAAATTATTCGCGCTATTTAACGGGACGCCCGGCAGGGGCCCCGCCACCAACACTTTTTGAGTACCTTCCGGATGATGCCCTTCTATTTGTAGATGAGAGCCACGTAACAGTTCCTCAGGTTGGTGGCATGTACAAAGGAGATTTTGCGCGGAAGTCCACATTATCGGATTTCGGCTTTAGGCTTCCGTCTTGCGTAGATAATCGGCCATTGAAGTTTGAGGAATGGGAGACGATGCGACCGCAGTCGGTATATGTCTCTGCAACTCCTGGTCCATGGGAATTAGAGAAGACCCAAGGCATAGTAACAGAACAAGTCGTTCGCCCTACAGGGTTAGTTGATCCACCGACGTTCATTCGGCCAACAGATAAACAAGTTGACGACTTAATTGATGAATGTCGACAGGCTGCTTCTAAGGGTGAACGCGTCCTTGTTACTACCCTCACTAAGCGTATGGCGGAGGATCTAACCGAGTATATGCATGAAGCAGGATTGCGTGTGCGTTATATGCATTCGGATGTTGAAACACTGGAACGTATAGAAATTATTCGTGACCTCCGGCTTGGAGCGTTTGATATACTGATAGGAATAAACTTGCTTCGAGAAGGGCTCGACATACCTGAATGTGCCCTAGTAGCAATCTTGGATGCTGATAAAGAAGGTTATCTTCGGTCTACTACTTCTTTAATACAGACTATTGGTCGTGCTGCCCGAAATGTGGATGGGCGCGTGATTTTATATGCTGACAAAATAACCGAAAGCATGGGGAGAGCGCTCGAAGAGACGGAGCGACGCCGAGAACGTCAACTAGCTTACAACAAAGAGCATGGCATCACACCTGAAACAGTTAGAAAAGAAATAGCGGATATCCTTCAGACTGTTTACGCTCGGGATAGCCTTACAGTCTCTACAGGATTGGACAATGATGGGCCTCTAACTGGGCATAATTTGCAAACAACCATTGCAGATCTAGAGAAACAAATGCGCGATGCGGCTGCGGATCTAGAATTCGAAACTGCAGCGCGTCTACGAGATGAAATTAAGCGTTTGCAGTCATTGGACCTTGGCCTTGAAAATGGCGATGCGGCTAGCTTGAGGTCACGTCCCACCATAAGTACTTCGGTTGATTTGAAGAAACGGCGTTTACCCAATTCTAAGCCAAAGGGTGCTGAGGCTGCGATGGACAATGCGACTGGTGCGGCAGGAGCTAGAAAAAAAGCATCTCGAGGAAGGGGAAGGCGTTATTAGTCCGTTCAAGAATGTGAATTTGGCTTCTCCTTTATTATCCTGACAATTGACTGTTAAGTGCTTTCTTTCATCGATAATTTCCGTATTGTAACCTCAGCTAAAAAAGACCAGACGCTAGGATTTTCTATGAGATTAAAACTTCATCACATTAATCTGGTGCATACTTCTGTGCCTGAGCTAGACGCGTTCTACCGAGATATTTTGGATCTCAAAGATGAACCTGGGATGTCAGAGAAGCGTAAACTAGATGAAGGTTATCCTGGGGCTGTTTCTTTTATGACGGATGGAAACATCCAGATGCATTTGGCAGAAAAAGACCTAAAGATTGGTTTCCGAACCGGTCAGGCTGTAAACCCAGTGGAGCGGGGACATATCGCATTTCGGACGGATGATATGGATGCTTTCATCGCGCGTTTAGAAGAAAAGGGTGTTCCCTATTCTGACTTTGGTGACTGGGCTATGACTGGTTGGCGACAAATCTTTTTCTACGACCCTGCTGGTTATGTCGTTGAGGTCCATCAAGTTGATGGCGAGGATTTTTAAAGTTTTAACTAACACCAAGCTTAAGAGTGTTTGATCTTTGGCAGAGAATTAAAAGCTTTAGATGGCTTTAAGTGTTGATGGAGAAAATTTCCCATAATCGCTTTTAGATTACCTCTTTTGGGGTTTATCGTCGTGTTACGTGGGATAGAGAAGCTTAAGACACAGGATAATAAGAAGGGCCGAGAAAATGGCGACTGAAATAGAATTAGAAACTGATGGCAATGTCTGGAAGTTACTCGTGGCTGAGGGCGATACTGTCGAAGAAGGTCAAATGTTATTCATAATGGAAGTTATGAAGATGGAAGTACCCTACGAAGCACCTCACGCCGGCGTGGTAAAAGATCTTGAGATTGCGGAAGGGGATGCTGTCAAAGAAGGTGATATCGCGATGGTTATTAGCTAATTCTCTGTAGTCGACTATTTTTCCTAAAGTAATCTCAGATTTATGAAGTTCATTGTTTTCTAAGGTCTCTCAGAAGCGGTAACACGTCGGAAGAAAATCTTTCTAACTGCTCACCACGCCGTTCATACACGCCTGCAATGTCTAGGGTGATATGGCGAACGCCAGCTTCATAAAAATTTCGGATTGCTTCTGCCACATCTTGCGGTGTGCCGATCGCGCCGTATCTTTTCGCAGCAGGTCTCATATTCATATTATAACGTGTTGAGAGATGATCAGCTGCTTCATCTAATGCACTTTCATAGTCGTCGGACACACGGGCGAAGAGCAAATGGCCAGTGCCAAATGGGGAGAATGATCTGCCAACCTCCTCGGCAGTCTCTTTAATTAGGGCTAATCCATCGCGATACATGTCAGACGTGATGGCATAGGAGTGCCATCCGTCACCAATCCTTGCTGCGCGTCGGAGCGCGGGTTTTGAACGACCACCACACCAGATTGGTGGACCACCTTTTTGCCAAGGAGTCGGCCGCATAGCCACATTTTCAAATTTCAAAAATGGACTTTCATGAGTGACCGGAGCGCCAGACCAAAATTTTTTCAGTACTCTTATTCCATCAGAAAGCCTTGCGCCACGCTCGGAGTGAGGGATCCCAGATGCTTCATATTCTTTCGGGAATTCTCCACCCACACCAACACCAAAAATCAGCCTCCCTTCGGTCATTAGGTCTAAGGTGGAGACTTGCTTTGCTACTGGCGCAAAATTTCGGAGTGGTAGGAGGTAAACACCCACTCCGAAGGTTAGTCTTCTGCTTATAACGGCTGCTTGCGCAATTTGCTGCAAGGGATCAAGAAAAGGTATTGGCATTGAAATGTGATCGCCTACCCAGAGACTATCAAAATCGCATCGATCGACCTGTTCAACCATCTGCACGAGTTCATCTATCTTTGGGAGCCAGGGCCCTTCAGCGGGCTCGCTACGACGATGCATTGTATTAACGCCAATTTTGAGTTTAGGCTCTAGCTCGAACAGCATGGATTAGTTCCCCAAATGTACTACGTCGTGGTTTGCTAACCTCGTTATTTGGTCTGGGTCATACTGCAGCACCTCCGCTAAAATTTGGGCGGTATGTTGGCCCACCATTGGAGCTGCTACAGGATCGGCTACTGGAGTACTTCCAAATAGAAAAGGTGGGGAAATATTGGGCACATGGCCATCGCCACTTGCTGCGGGGATGCTAGACACCCGATCTCGATCGATGATCTCAGGCGATGAAAAGACTTCTTGTAAGTCTCTAACTTCTCCTACAGGCACGCCAAGAGGCTGCATTAGTTTTAGCCATTCGGCTCTTGTTTTTGTTTTGAATATGGGGCGCAGGATCTCGGCAAGTTTTAACTTGTTTGGAATTCGGTTCTTCCCCTCGGCATAGTCTGGATGTTCAGCAAGATCTGGGCGGCCCAGCACTTCTTTGGCGAGGCGATGAAAAGATCGGTCATTTGCGCAAGAAATATAAATTGGACCATCCGCAGTTTCAAAGACGTCCATTGGAGCACTGTCTGGGCTTGAATTCCCAAAGCGGCTAGGGACACTGCCAGTCATAAGGTGCAACATGGAGTGAAAACCAGACATCAATACAGCTGTGTCAAATAAAGAAACCTCAACGTATTGACCTTCACCAATACGTTCTCGAGCCATCAGTGCGCCTAAAATTGTGTTTGAAGCCATCATTGCAGTAGACATATCCATAATAGCTGGCCCGGACCTTGTCGGAGGTCCATTGGGGGAGCCCGTTAGACTCATGAAACCACTCTCTGCTTGGGCAACTGGATCAAAGCCAAGACGATTGGCTGCAGGGCCTGTACGGCCGTATGCAGAAACAGCACAGTAAATCAAACGTGGATTTTGATCTCTTAAAGATGAATAGTCCAATCTGAATTTTTGCATGACACCAGCAGAAAAATTCTCAACTACAACGTCGGATTTGGCAGCGAGTTCACGGGCAATTTCTTGCCCTTCTAGCTTGGTCAGGTCGAGGGCAATGCTTTTTTTATTTCGGTTCGTCCAAACAAATGGTGGACCCATTCCATCTTTTTGAGGGCCGAAAGTTCGAAAGTCATCGCCTCGGCCCGACTTCTCAACCTTGATTACCTCCGCTCCCATATCAGCAAGAAACATCGTAGCTAGCGGGCCAGCGATAAAATGTGTGAAATCGAGGATTCTTATTCCTTCAAGAGCCAATGGCGCTTCTGAAGGGCGCTGGATTGGGGGAGCAAAACTTGGCGCCTGATTTTTCAAGATTACGACCCCGCACTAAATTAATAACCGTTGCAGTTTTATAGTTTCACATGAAATTGCGTATTATGCCTACTCACTGGGGAAACAAATAAAATTGGGCAAAATAAGATGAACGAAACAGAATTTAGAAATTTTGCAGAAAAGGAAGGGTTTCGGGAACCAGAGGTGCGGTCGCAGCCACCCGGACGCTTTTTTGAAAATCATGCCCATGAAGATGACTTAATTGTGCTCGTAACTTCCGGGTCAGTCACTGTCGACTATGGTGAGACTCAGTACACCTTTAATCCAGGTGATATGTGCGAGGTGAAGCACGGTATTACTCATACCGATGCGATGGGACCTGATGGAGCAAGTTACATTCTCGCATGGCGAACACCGTCCAGAATTAGTTCATAGAATGTAAGTTTATGTATCCGAGGGAGGCATCTTTGCCCTTCCAAATGACCCTCGCTTCGGCTCTTGTTCTTCCTCGGATTGGGCTGCACGCCCTTCAGTATGCTGTTCTGAACCCCACGGATCTAACTGATCGTTAGGGGTTAGGCGATTTGCTCGAATTGTCGATGTTGTTTTGCTACCTTTTTGAGAGGTTGATTGGTTAACTATTACTGCGGTGCCGCTAGACACGACCATCAACATGGAACCTCTGTCACCAACGACTTCATAATCAAGATCGACCCCAACAATGGCATTGGCACCCATCTGTAGGGCCTGAGCTTTCATCTCAGTGATAGCAGTATCCTTCCCATCACGGATAATTGTTTCATAGGAGCCCGATCTTCCTCCTACGATATCTCGAACATTGGCAAATACATCACGCACAATATTAGCGCCAATAATGGCTTCACCTGTGCAGATACCAAGATACTCAATGATGTTATGTCCATCGATAGAGCTAGTGGTTGTGACTATCATTCTGCGGTTCCTTTCCACCATAAAAAGGTCAATGAGTTTTCTGCGCGCGTCGCTTCTTAGGTCACCTTGGATATACCAACAGCGAGCCTATCTAAGTTTCTAAGGGTTTCATCTCTTGATGCAGGTGGTGCCTCAACAATAATGCGAGAAACTCCAGCGTCTCTATATTTAGTCCATTGATCTGGATCTGGTTCGACCAAACAGCATGTAAGTGGCACGTCTCGCCCATATTCTTGTTTCATCCGCTCCCATGCACCGACTTTATCAAGGATATGGTAGTCGGGACGGATCGAATTTGGCATCCACCCGTCACCATATTCCAATGCTCGCTTCGCTGCGTGGGGCCATCCACCACCAATCAAAATTGGTGGATGAGGGGTCTGTTTTGGTTTTGGCCAAGTCATCATTGGATTAAAATTTACGAACTTCCCGTGATACTCTGCTTTAGTTTTGGTCCAAATTTCCTGCATCGCTTCGATCCGTTCGCGCGAAAGCGAAAGTCGTGTTTTAAAATTTGTTCCATGATTTTCAATCTCGTCCTGGTTCCAGCCAACTCCGGTCCCAAAAATAAATCGACCATTAGAGAGGTGATCAACAGTAGCGACACTTTTTGCAGTTTGGATTGGATCTCTCTGAGAAACGATGCAAATGCCTGTAGCAACCTTTAGTCGCGCAGTTGCAACTGCAGCTGCAGCAATCAGGGGGAATGGGTCCATGCAATCATAATAACGTTTGGGTAGATCTCCACCAGCTGGGTACTGGGATCTGCGCGAAATCGGGATGTGGCTATGTTCTGGTATCCAGAGGCTTTCGAAACTACGTTCCTCCAATGCCTCAGCAAGTTCAGTCACTGGTAAAGCATAGTCAGTCATGAACATCAGAACACCGACTTTCATATCAAACCTCCCTAGTTTCTTTCTTTTCCCATAGGATTGTCGGGACTAAATGTA
>Ga0181570_10000442_pt1 | contig 38830 bp, 60 predicted proteins | sample 101ome_18_FD_148667 | JGI IMG/M metagenome (GOLD analysis project Ga0181570, IMG submission 148667) | Coastal salt marsh microbial communities from the Groves Creek Marsh, Skidaway Island, Georgia - 101406AT metaG (spades assembly) | ecosystem: Environmental > Aquatic > Marine > Intertidal zone...
TGATAACTTGGTTGTTTAGATTGGCGTGAGCCGGAACTGCAACTAGACAGAGTAATACTGTTGCTACAATAGCCCTCATTTGATTTGCCCTTCTGCAGAGGCCCTAATCTCTGCTAAAAGTATTTAGTCAAAAAAATAGGGGTGCCCTCGTACCCCTATAGCAGACACCCCTCATTCTCTGCTGTATGTATTTAGATAAATGCTTGTAAAGATTATGTGCAAGGTTAATTGTTACGATTAACGGTTACGCTACACCCACCAAAGGTTGAACAAATGCCTGTGATGCTGTAACTGTCAGCACTTGTTGTAACATTTTGATCTAAATCCAATGTGTATGCTCCACCTGAGTTTGTTAGATCTATTGCGGCACTTGCACTGTTGCTTCCGCGCTGATCAACATCTACTGTATGCCCATCACCTGTTAGCACAATGTCAGCCCACTTAGCGCCACCATTACCTCTTTGATACAAATCAACAAAGTTATCGTCACCGTCTATTTCAACAAATCCGTCGTGTCCTGCTTTGCCCATTTGAGTGTGTTTAACAAAGTTACCGTCACCGTCGATAATATTAGCAAGATGATGAGGTGCTCCGCCGCCTCCACCTCTGTTTGTGTCGGTTTGATAACTGTAGACTGTATTGCCGCTACCGTTTACAGTCCAATATGCTTCGTGGCCGCCGGTTTCGTCTCCGTCATATGTACCATCACTGTGTATACCTTGACGTATTGTAATGTCGTTGTTTGCACCTGTGCTTGATAAACTAACATACTGATCCTCAGACTTTTGTGTAACTTCTAAGTCAAGATTGTCGCCTGACTGTGTAATGTATATTTCGTTAGCATTACTTTTGAATGATGTCAATAGTGTTGCTGCCAACACCAACACGATAGTCGTAAACTGCTTCATCGCCTTGCTCCACGTTAATTGTATATCCATAGTTATTGTGTAGGTATAAATCTATTTGATTCTCTACACTTGCATCTTCTCTTGTTACGTGATATCTGTCACCTTCTGTATCAAAAAAGAATCCTGTCTTTTCATCATAGCCTGATTGTTGCACTGCCATTAGTTGTTCATTCTGTTTGTCTAGTTCATCTCTAAACAGTTCTGCTAGGGCACGATTTAACTCGTCAATCATATCAACTAATAGTTCACGCAAATAATAGTCTGCACCTTTATCTAGCTCTGTTACCCATATGTCTTTGATATCATCGCCTAGTACATCTTTGTCTAGGCCGTCAAACTCTAAAAAGTCTATTGCTAGGAAGTCTGTTTCTCTACCTTCCTGTGCTTGTATTTGTTCTGCTTGTTCAATAGGGTCTGTGCGTCTTACAATAAGCATACCTGTTATTTGCGGTTCTGTTAAATCAACTATGATAGGTTTGCTAGGAGGGCTACTCAAACTTGTTACTCTAGTCATTTGAAATGCTTGATTTAATATTACAATACCTGCATCATTCTCTACGCTAATCTCGCCTGTGACACATTCTAGTTCACGACCATTGCCATCGTACTGACAACTTGGCAGTAGGGTTACATATGATTCGCCAATTTCGTTTACCAGCATATTAAAGTCTGTACCGCGAACTGAAATAGTTGCGGTTGGTGTTCTTAGTCTTACTTTCTGTCTGCTGTTCTTTGCAATCTGTCCACTTGCATAACGAACAGCACCTAGGCTTGCACGAATGTCCAAACTACCTTTACCAGTGTTAGGATCATAAACAAACTCGTCGATTACTACACGACTGTTATCAATAACATCTAGCCGTGTTTCATCAACAAAGTCTATTTGCATACGACCTTTGGTAGTTTCGGCGACATCCATCTGCTGTATTTCTACACCTACACTGTCGCCAACAACATTGCTGTCACGTTTAATAACACCCGATCCGTCGAGCGTTGTAACTGTGCCGATATTTGCTGCCGCTGCTGATGCAGTAGTCAGGAACGCAGATAAGACAAAACAGAGCAATTTCATATTAATCGCTCTGTGTAATGTCTATCGTACTGCCATTCGTAGTCGCATCTAACACAACGGTTTTCTGTGCTGTACCACTTTGATCTATTGTAACTACGTTAGCCGCGCCATCAAGATCTAAATCAATTACGTGACCTGCACCTGATGCTCCACCGTCTACATTAATATCAATGATGTTACCACCATTAGTAGTGCTTAGGCTTGCGTCATTAGCACTTGTAATTGATGTAGTATTAGTTGGCAATGTATTAGTTACATCTACGTCAATAGTTGCATCAATACCGTCGATATCAGCGTCTACTACGTTGTCATCACCAGTAATAGTAAAGTTAACTGTGCTTCCGCCTGCGTCAGTGTTTTCACCAATATAAAACTTATAGGTGTTGTCATCACCTGTAGTTGTTATATTGAGTGTTACACTTTCACAGTTTCCGCTACCAGCTGTACCTAAGCTATCACATTTTAAATCTACTGTGTTGTAGTCTCCTGTGAATGCCCATGTACCAGTATAACTGTCACCATTTATAACTGCGGCAATATCATTACCATCGCCAGTCTGTGTAATGCTAAACGTCATTAGATCGCCGTTTAGTGAAACTACTGTTGTTGAATCACCGAATTCGTTGCTCGCACCATCTTGAACTATATCTAAATCTAAAGTATCACCTACTTGTGTAATATAGATATCGTTAGCCAGAGCTGGAGCTAGAAACAGAGTCATCAACGCCGATAATGTCAATGTTTTCAATTTCATTTTGTTTACCCTCCTGGACTTGGAATTTCCAAAGTCCTTTGCGTTCACCTTCGTGAACTAGTTCTACGATACCCTGTTCAACAGCCGCCCTCACAGCAAAGTTGACAGGCTCATTGACTGAGAAACCTGTTTCAGTTTCTAGCAGTCTAGTTCCCATGTCTAAGAACCTAAATATGTCCGCTCCGGACCTGTGGCTTGCAATGGTTTTCTCCGTTGCTATACTCAGTAGAACCTTCCCTGTACTAACTGATACGATACGCATCACCACTGTTACGTTATCGATTCTGTATTCGGTGCTTGCACCTATTCCAAAATAACTGGCTCCAACTCCTCCGACTGCTACATTGCTATCATATCCAACAATGCCGCCTTCGAGGATGAGCCCTGCAAACAGCAATGGTTTCAAAGGTACTGCATTTTCACCTTCGTAATTTTCACGTGTCTGTCTAATAAGTTGACGCTCTTTGATAAGATTGTCCATACCTACACGTTCAACAACTTCAAACCATTGTCCGTTGCCCACCTCTTGTAAGGCTTTTATAACCCAGGCTTCTGAGCCTTGTGTGACTGCACTGCTTAAACTAGCAACCATATCACTGGGTTTACGCTGTCCTGTTTTATCTGTAAAACTATAAACAGCGATTGTAATTTTTTCTCCATCTAATCCTGGCACATCTTCTAAACGTTTCTGTATAGGAGATGATTGAACCGTAGGCGACACTTCTGTATCCTTGAGTGTTTGTAAACTAGGATTCATTGCGCACCCTCCTAAGAGTGCCAGTGCTAGTATGGCCGCAAGTGCTTTCATTAGAATGAAAAATCTCCTGACGCTGGAATTGATAGTTCTGTTATTGTACCATCTTCACCTACAATAGTCAGTGTAATCATTCCATCTGCTTTGACCCAAGTTATAGTTGAGCCTTCGATTTCTGCTGTGCCTGTGTTAGAGCAACTGTCCGAACAATCAGCAAACATTGCGTCTACCATCTGTTTAGATATCTGTGCGTAAATTCTTGATTCTACGTTTTTTAGAAATTTGTTTAGTGTGCTATTTTCTAGCTCACGCTCTATACGTCTTTGTTCTGCTTCTGCTTTTGCTTTGATATCTTCTTTGCGGTTATGCTGTAACTGCTCAGTAGATAGTACGTGCGAACTGTACCCTTGTCCGCTGAATCGTGGATTTTTAAAACCCCATACCATTTCTGTGGCATAGGCTGTTGAGCTAATCACTGAAAAAAATAAAAATGTGAATATTATGCCCTTCATATATACACCCCTGTATTACCGCGCAAGAGGTAATTCTCTTGACACTACAACTATATTTATCGGTAATAGGGATGAATTATGCTATGCTAATATTATTTTTTGCCGATAGCGAATGCCATCTTGCCGCCAACACGTGAACTATAGTAGTTCTTGCCGCCTTCGAGCAGCACTTTGCCTGAGAACGTAGGAGGATAAACTGCATTAAACTGACCTAGTACAGCATCGTTACCGCGCTTGCCCATCTTAGTGTATAGCTGAATAATATCTGATTGATTTAGTAGTGCAATAGCACCTTTAGAGAAGTTGTCTTCTGCATTAACAACCTTTGCACAAGTTTTACTAACTGCACTTAGTAGTGCATAACCTGCATTAAAGCCCTTTGTTTCTAATTTAACGTTGAAAGGTTCTAGAATTTTTTCAGCTTGTGGACTCAAATTCTCTAGATCTGCTTTACCTTCTCTGATATACTGATCAATTTCTTCTTGAATACTTTCATCAATACCGTCAATGCCTAAGAACTGGGCTACTTTAACTGGACCATTTACTGCGGTTTCGGCTGCAATAATTGTAACCAACTTCGCAGCAAAGTCAGCAACTCCGCCTTCTGCTACAATTTCATTACCGTTCTTTTCGGCTTTTTTCACAGCATCGTGTAGGTTCTTTGAACTAGCTGCTGCACCTTGGCCGCCTTTAGAACTAATGCCAATTTCAGCACCATTAGGTGCAATCATAAACGAGTCACATAGAGCAGCGTTCATACTCATCGGCCACATAACTTCACAGTCGCGCCACTCAGCACCATCTGCTAGTTGTTGTCTAGCATCTTCTGCTTGTCCTTTGATTACTCCGCCCATTAGTGCAACAGGTTGCATAATCTCACCGAAGTAATCTCTAAGAGCTGCTTGCTGTTCATACATTTCTGGAAAAACAACATCGCCGCGGCCTTGTGCTAGATTTTGTAGTGCTTCTTTAAATACTTCTTTTACTTGATCGTCTGCCTTAGATACTACTGTATTAATAATACTGTCAGTACCTTGGAAACGCTGTTCTGTAGCAATAAGATGCTGTGGATCATATCCTGATGCAAACTTTTGTGCGCCTTTGGTTTGCAGTGCCCAACCTGGAGGAACTTGTTTATTAGCCCAAGCACCCATCATATCAAAGCTCACGCTTTGCATATACTTGCCCCAGAAAACGTGATTGCCGTCTTGATCGTCTAATTGTGCAATGCCAAATGCTAACATATTACGAGCAGGTTTGTTAACCCATTCAATCTCTGCGCCACCATGTTCTTCTTGAAAAGACTTAATTGCAGCATCACGGTCTTCAGGTGTTTCAAATTTTTGTGTTTGTGCATCTGGAAATGCAACTACTTGTACAATAGAATATTCACGACCGTCTTGGTGTGTAAATTTATCACCCTCGTTACGACCAAATAATCCTTTTGATTCTTCTAGTTTCTTTGTTTCTACAATTTTAAAATCACTAAAGCGCATCGATACTTCCTAATTCTTTTTAGTATTTATGCAAGTTTAGGAAACAACATATCACGACAGAATATCTCTACGTCTTCTTCAGGCAATCCTAATGATTTCATAACTGCTGGAGTATGTGGGTTTTGTTGCTGATTATGACAGTAATAATCTTGTGATGCAGCAACTATTTCTCTAGTAGAATTTCCATCTGACTGTGGCACTTCTTCAAACCAAGCACGTAGATTAGCAAGAGCAATGTCAATAATTGCACACGCTTCTTCTTCTGTGTTTACATTACCTGCGGCAAGCATTTTATCTGTAAAAATGTTACGTGCCCATTCTGGCAGTTCACGCTGCTTCTTAGGAATAAAGTCTTCTACGCTTTCTTTATATCCATCAATCATAGGATGGTCTGGATCAGCACTAGGACTAAAGTCGTGGAACGCACCTGTCATTTTATTTTTGCCAGCAATAACATCAAAACCGTATATAGGTGCATCGTTGTTTAGGTTTGGAAAACAGCATACATGCATCATCCAAAGACCTTTAGTCTCACGGGCGTCTACAACATCGATATGAGCGCGACGAACAGACTTGTTAGCCCACACACGGTTAATCCAACCAGAATCAGGTTGGTTAAATCTGTCCAAGCCCTCTTCTTGTATTTCTTCCGCATAGTCATTAAAAATATTTATTATTTCAGCCTGACAATTAATCAGATGATTCCATATAACGCTCAACGTCTAACTCCATAAGATCTTGAAATAACTTAGTTGCAGATGTAAACATCCATTGTGCTTCTTCTGCCATGTCATCATTTGTTTTTGCTCTAATAGCTTCTTTAATTTCGTCAGTATCGCCGTCGAACTGATACATGCGACCTTCACCTGGAACACGTTTTGCAATCATCTGTCCGCCACTTAGGTCTCCCATGTGCAATACATAAACATGTGCCATTAGGGCTTCTGGATTAGTCATTAGTTCTTTAATATGAGCAATATATTCTTCAGTACTAGGAACAAGTTGAGGTGGAGTGTCATGCTTCCATAATTCTATAAAGTCTTGTTCAATGCGTTGCTTACGTCTAATGTCTGCTGGAATATCATTAAACAATCCCATTGCACCTGCTAGTGCTTCTAGTATATCATATTTTTTATGCTGGTTCCATAGATATGTAGCATAAAAGTCTGGATGTATTTTACCACTCATTAAAACTTTAACGAACTCTTGTCGTTCTGCGTTTTTATGATGTTCCCATGTTAGGTCTTTTAAATTACTCATTCGGCTCAATTCTCACTTGTAAAGGAAATCCGCTTTGTCTCGAAACATTTGTAGTTTCTGCAGATTTCTGTTCAGCTATTTCATAACTGTATATACCTGCAAGACCGCTTCCTTCGTTGTGAATTTGAAGTGTAATTTTTTTCGCTGTTTCTTCTGAATGATTGTAAATAACTTTTAAAATATCAATTACCCACTCCATCGGAGTTGCATCGTCGTTGAGCATTACAACTCTATACTTGATAGGTTCTTTAATATCTTTTTTAATTTTTTCATCAATTTTGATGTCTTCTAAAATTTCTGAACTCATTTTTTGCTCCGTAAGTGGGGGAGATATTTCACTCCCCCTAGACTGTTACTTGTCTTCTGCTTTACCTTCTAAAGTAAGACCTGAATTGATCTCAATCTTTTTAGGTTGTAGCTCTTCTGGTACTTCACGTTTTAGATATACATTTAGCATACCATTGTCTAGTGTAGCGTTAACTACTTCAACGTGGTCAGCAAGTGTAAACTCTCTACGGAAGTTGCGACCTGCAATTCCTTTGTGTAGGTAATTTACATCTTCATCTCCCTTAGGAGCAGTACCTTCAATCTTTAGAACATTTTTGTCTTTTTCAATGTCTAAGTTATCCATACTAAATCCAGCAACAGCTAGAGTAATAACGTACTCGTCGTCGTTTACTTGTGCGATGTTGTATGGGGGATAACCATTTCCATTTGGACTATTTGCAAATCCTCTTTCTAATTCGTCGAATAGTCTATCAAAGCCAATAGTTGCTCTGTGGAAGGTTGGTAGGTCTAGAGTTGTTAGTCTTGTCATGTTTTTTCTCCTTTAATAAGCAAGATTAATATTAGAGCCCCTTATGGGCACTCCAGTAAAAGCAGGACTCTTTCCTGTTTCTACATTATTATTTATACAATCTTTTTCTAGATTTGTCAAGATTGAATAAAAAATTATTTACCAATTGTTGCAGATTCATACACACTATTATGTGTCTGGGTGCAACGAACAAAGGTAGTACACTTGCTCAAATGCTTTAGTCTGACTGCGCCAGCATAAGTGCAAGTAGAGCGCACCCCACCAAGTAAATCTTGAATGCTACTCGCCACTGCTCCTCGGTAAGGAACAAGAACCGTTCTTCCTTCACTACTGCGATACTCCTTTAGTCCGCCAAAATGTTTTTCGTTTGCACTTTTACTACTCATTCCGTAAAATTGTACAAACTTCTTTTCTTCATACACAGACTCAAAGAATCCGTCATCTGTTTTAGTTACTTCATTAGTTTCGTAAATCTTAGTAATAACTTCGCCGCCGCCTTCATCGTGTCCGGCAAGCATACCGCCTAGCATTACAAAGTCGGCCCCGCCCGCAAAAGCCTTAGCAATATCGCCAGGACAGGTACAACCACCGTCAGCAATAATATGACCGCCAAGGCCGTGAGCGGCATCAGCGCACTCCATAACGGCACTGAGTTGTGGATATCCCACACCAGTTTGGATACGAGTAGTGCAAACGCTACCAGGCCCGATACCCACTTTAACAATGTCTGCTCCTGCAAGAATTAATTCCTCCGTCATTTCGCCTGTAACTACATTACCTGCTATAATTACCATATGTGGATATTGATTACGAAACTTTCTAACAAAGTCTGCAAATCGTTCTGAATACCCATTTGCTACATCAATGCAAACATATTTTAAATTACCGTCTACACCTGCATGAACACGCATAAACTTGCCCATGTCATAGTCAGTAATACCAATACTCATTGCAACATAGTTTGTACGTTCATACATATCTGTATTAAAATAGTCTACAAGCTCTTCTACTGAGTAAGTTTTTACCAAACAAGTAAACAACCCGCCTTCCGCTAGTTTGTCAGCCATCGCAAATGTACCAACACCGTCCATATTACTTGCCATAATAGGAACGCCACGCCAATGACGATGTTCTACATTGTCTGGAAAGTCTGGTTCATAGTTGCGGAATGTATATCCTCGTTCTAGGTCCACTTCCTTGCGAGATCCTAGAGTTGAACGCTTCGGACGAATAAGAACATCCTTGTAGTCTAGTTTAACGTCTTCTTCAATTCTCATTTCTTTTCACCGTAGTTAAATGATATACTAATTCTATCTTCAGTTGTATAGTTTCCTTGTACACTATGTTTTAGCCAACTAGGAAAAACATATAACGCATTTGTTTTGGCAGCATAGGTAGCTCTTGTACAACTAAAATATGTTTCTTTTGCAATGTCTGAAGGTATATGATACTCTCCATTATCACCACGTTCAAACTGTATATTACCTTGTTCGGGTGTTGCCTGAACATAGTACACACCGCTGAATACACTGCCTACATGATTGTGTAAATGATTATAACTTCCGGTTGGGTTTATATTAATCCAAAGATTGTATATTTGTAAATCTTTTAATCCAACTTGAGTAGCACACTCATTAATCTCTGTGTTTAGATAATTTACAAGTCTATCTACTTCTTTACACTCATTTGCAACAATATCAGAACTTTGCCAACCACCATGATTACTAATCACTCTACCTTTGTCTGCTGCTTTTTTTTGATAAGCAAACTCCATTAGTTCGTGATTGTTAACAACATGAGTAGTTGCACTCCAAATTACACTAGGAAACCACAACTCTGTGTGCATTGCCATTTTAGTAACCTTTTTTTCTAGAAGTAATTGGTCCTAGTTCTTGTTCCATTTTACGCAATTTTTTCATCCAACGTGCTCTGCCAGCAGCCTTTGCTTTTTTGCGAACTTCACTTGGCTTCACATAATGCTGGCGTTCTCTAATTTCTTGTATAATGCCAGCTTCTGCAACTTTCTTTTTAAATCTACGTAATGCTCCATTAAAATCACCATTACGTACTTCTACCTTTAGGCCACCAATTTGGTCATTATAGCCTCTATTATTTCTATTGTTGTTTCTCGACAATTGAGCCTCCTATTTTTGACTTCAAGAAATCTAAATCAAATATTTGTTTTTTACTAATAACATTATAGTACGAACCACTACCATTTGTCAACCAATAAGTTGAGTCTTTGGATATCATAAAACTAATAAGATCTCTAACTACTGCTGTACAATTATCCACATCAATAATTGTATAATCGCAAAGAGCTTGAACATCAAACAACCATTCTATTTCATGATCCTTTTCTAGTTCATATAGATATATGTGGATATTGCAGTCGTATTCTGCTAGAATATTTTGTAATTGTTCTTTGATTTTGCTAGTTGGATATACTAATAAAATTGATGTTTCAGAAGTGTATAACTTATCTGTGGGTGTAATTAAAGTAATATTACTCATCTTTTGACCGTATGTTCTTCCAAATTCCTGTTTTATCTTGTTCTTCGTTTTGTATATATCCTTCTACACGTTCCTCAGTTTCTAACCTGACTTGACTACCATTGTCTTTCATCATGTAAGATTTTTTAGGAACAATTACATATTTTTCCCAAGGAAGTTCGTCTATCTTGCCTTCAAGATATAGGTCTTTAAAAAACTTTAAACTTAGTGTTGGATTTTTATCTTTCCACTGTTGCTTGGCTGATTGCCATTCTTCAGTTTGATCTAGTTCGTCTAACTCAGCTTCTGTTAGTCTTGATTGTCCCGTAGACTCTTCCGTTTTTAACGATGAGTCCTTTTTTTTAGAGTCTACTTGAGTGTCTTCGACATCAGTTTGTATTTCTGGCTGTTCCAGTTCTGTATCCACTGCATCTGCCACGGTAGGATTGTCTTCTGATAAAGGCTCTCCCACAACATCATCTGCTGTAATATAATCTCTTGCAACATCATCTATTGCCCTTTCTTCTGGTTGAGGATCTTCTTTTGTTTCCTCTTCTTCAGCAGGCGGCTCAGGAGTGTCAACAGTAAAACCAGGGTTGTCAACTATTCGCTGTGCTCTTGCTTGCTCGTATTGCCGAAGACGCTCACCGCTATCATCTTTGAGCTTGCGTCTCCACTCAAAGGTATATTGGCTTGCTATTAGCAATAAGACTGCTAGTGGATCAAATACAAATATGATTGTAATAATGACCCAACGAACTGCTTCTTCTAACATATTGTTGTCAGCAGTTTCGCCGTAGATAAATTCAGCAATGTATTTGATAGGTCCTACTTCTGCTTCTAATTTGCGGTATTCGCTTTCTAATTGAATCTTTTCTTCAGTCAGTCGATCGATCTCAGAAGATGCATTTCGAACTCGTTCGTTTTGTTCGTCTATACTCTTTTGGATTTCTTCTGCGTTATCTGCGTTAGCTAATTGTGTTCTTAAACGTTCTATTAGTGCTTGACTGTTTGCTACTTGGTCTTCAGCACTTTTACGTAGTCTTTGTATTTCGTCACGAGCGGCTATTACAGTTGGTGAGTTAGCGGCATCTTGTATTTTAGTTAACCATTCTGCACGTTCAGCGTCTTTTTCGTCCTGCCAGTCGCCAATCTTTTCTGCTGTGTTTTTACCAAAGATACCATCAGCACTTGCGCCAATCATTTGTTGTGCTTTTTTTGTTTCGCCGTTATCAATATAACCTTGCAGTGTAGCAATTTCTGCATCAATCTTGTCTAATTCATCTTGGAATAGTTTTGTTACACCCGCAATGATTGCATTTTGTTCATCAATAGCAGGCTGGATACGTTCAAATGCTTTGTCAATACGCTCTTGTTCTTTGTCAATTTGATTTTGAATATTAGTATCAGAACCAGTACCACTTGTTTCAAGTTGACGTATTCTGTTTTCTGCACGACCAACAATACCTAAGTTACGATCTATCTCGTTTTGTATTGTTTCAACTCGTGCTAAGTTATCTGTACTTTGTGCAGTTTGTTCAATGTGTGCTTTAGATAAGAAACCAAAAATACCCATACTTGTAATAAGCATGAGTACAATAACTGCTGTGCTTAGGTATGTTTTTAGCCACCACGTAGCCTGTTTCCAATAACGGTGTAACCAAACTGCTGTAACAAGTTTGGATACTTCAAGTACACCGCCCATAATCATAATAGGCAAAGCCGCGGCAGCAAAAATAGCAACAAGGCCAGCTACCGAATAGTAAATTGCTACTGCCGATATGCTAAGGGCAGTAATTAGTGTTAATATTCCTAAAAGCATAGTAATTTATTTAACCTTAATTTATCTGTCATAAAACTTCCACTTATTATCGTTACCATAACAGGCTTCAATTTTTTTAGATTTTTGTTTGTAAGTATTACTAATTAACACATGACAGAGATTAGGCTTAATCATTACAATTCGTATAACACCTTCTTCGTCGTCTGTGTGCCATTTACAACTATTTCCTGGCTGACCGTTGTCTAATAACATATACATACAAGTATCATGTTCAACGTGAGCTTGTTTACTCATGCCAGTAAAAGTACTACAACCAGTAAGACTAGCGACTAGGAAACTTATGAAAATCGCCGTTTTCATCCCAACAAATAACTCCTCTTATAGTTTTTCTTGACCCGTTAATAAAAGCATCAGGATTCCTATACTGTCTGCAAGTTTTGAAATCAATGCCTTGACGTTTAGCAATTTCTATTGGATCGTTAGTACACTTCTCGTTAGTTTTTAGATCATGATTGCCGTTATGAGTTGTAGTTTCTTTGTTCACAACACAATCTAATGTTGCTTCAACCGGAACAAAGTCAGGAGTGCTAGAACATCCTCCTAGCAATAGTCCTAGTACTACTATGCTAATTAGGTAGTGTTTCATTATGCGCCAACACTTGATCTACAGGAACTTTAATTTTGACAAAGGTTACAAATTTACCTTGATATGGATATACAACCTTTTCAATAATTTCGTATTCTACAAGTTTAGACGGTACAATTCTATTAGTACGTTCTAGCCTATTATCTTTAGTATCATTATCATATACTAATGATGCATCACTAGTAACTACACCGTTGATACGATCTGCTATTTTACTTTTTGCATTTAGGATTGCACTGTTTGTAGAATGCTCTCCAAATGTATCAATTGATGTACCGCAACCTACTAGGTTTTGTTCTCTCCAGAATAACTTATACCATTCATCAGTTGTGTATTGATCGCATTGATCATACCATTTAGGTACTTTATATACTGTTTGTTCTTCGTAGGTAGTCATGCTAGAACATGCACCTAGTGTAGCCAATAATGCTACTGCGGTTAGTGATTTTAATGTGCCTTTCATCTATGCCTCCAATAAGGATGTTAGTTTTATTTTAATAGTATATACAACTATAGGTCAAAAGTCAAGAGTTTTTGGTAAACTACTTCCATCGATAAAAGATATGAACACCAATTCGTCCTACAAGTTGTAGATCTCTTGCCCACTCTGGTCCTACATAGTGTGCATGGTAGTGTGTTGCACCTTGGGTGATACCACGATAGTCATCATAGTAAAACATCATATATGCTGTTTGTTGTGCGGCTACCCAGGCATCTTTATCTCGAGGATAGTCTGACTTGCCATCACAATACCAACTGAACTGACAACGATTGCGCACCATACGTCCGTCTGCATACTGTTTGCCTTGTTTAACTACTGCACAAATTGTATCTGGATAGCGATCGTCTTTGACACGGTTCAAAACTACATCTGCTACTGCCGCTTGATCTGCTAGATTACTTCCTCGTGCTTCGTAATAAATGTTTTGTGCAAGACACCAAACTTCTGGTTCATTGTCTGCATCAAATAAAACATTCATATTTGCTTTTGCTGCCATAGGATATGACACTAGCACAAGAAGTGCTATGATTAGATTTTTCATGATTTTTCCCTCGCTCAATATTTATCGACGCATTTTTGCTATTTCTTCGGCTTGCTTGGTTCCTCGCATAATTGGGACTGCGTTGGACTTGTGCATTGTTGCGATTCCAACGATGAGGTCTCCTGTGTATTTGAGGGGCTCTTTTTTTGGTGCGTATCCTGCGGTGGGTATTGTGTCCGACGTTTTGATGCTTGAATTGCTCGTTGTGTCGCGGACATACGGTTTACTCGGCGCATAAGGCTTGAACTCCTTTTCTTCCTTTTTACGTTTGGGTGGGTTGCCTGAAATATAGGCTAGATAATCATCAAATGTTTCGTACTGCAAACTGTGCATATGCTGTTTACGCATACGTTTGTTGTACTGACGCCACTCGACTTGTAGTTCTTCAAGGCGCTTTTGCGATAGTTGTTTCTTCTTACGCTTCTTGTAGTTGGTCGTAGTCATATACGGCCCTACCAAATGCATAGTCATAAAAAAACTCCTGCTATTGTTAATACTCTAACAGTATAGCAGGAGTCAGATTTAAAGTCAATCTATTTTGGTAAAATTATGCAGCGAATGCTCTTCTTTTCATAATTTTATATGTAGCAGTTGGTCTGCCTGGCATGTCGTTAGAGCTAGACTCTACTACTCTTACGTCAAAACCTTGCTCTCTTAGCTCAGTTAATCTTGCACCTGGGCTCATAATATCTAACTTATCTTCTAAGTCAAATGTAGTAAATGTTTTACCATTTCCCCAGTAGTTTTGTAAGATTTTTTGGTTTTGTGTACCTTCTTTAAAGAACTTAGTACCGACTGCTTTAGTTTTAGCTTTTGCCATGTTACTTCTCCTTTTTATTATTTGTGTTATAAAGTTTAACATAGCCTATAGTATAGCGCAATATTATTACAAAGTCAACCTATTTTGGACGGATCCATAAAAACTAGGTTATTGTACCATTCTGTATCTGCTCTATATAGTTCTTGTGCTCTTTTTAGCGTATAATCCTTTAGATCACGATCTATAGTATCCCAAAATCCAATATACTCATCTTTATTGCGCTTTGGTTTATAATACTTTTGCCCTAAGAAATACGGATTAATATCTTCCATTCTAAGATATTTCCATTCACAATTAAAGCGTTTTAATACAACTTTTGGCCAATGACATTGAAATGCTGTATGCCCGTCATAGTGTATTTTATAGTATGCCGTAGAAAAATAATCATCAATAAATTCTTTATCAATATTTTTTTGACACCAAGATTGAAAGTGTTTGTTTTTTAGTCTATGTTTTTGGAACAGTTCTTTTACATGTTGCTTATCAAACCAACTCATAAATCTTTGTATAGGTTCTCTAGCAATTTGTAAAACATAATCTGGCTTGCTAGGATTGTTAACACTGTGAAGTGTTGTATATCCTAAAGAGTTAGCAAGGGGAGTAAAAAATTTAGTTCCCCCTGCATAACTAAGAACAATTAATCTATTTTGATTTTTGTCGTGAAATATTCTACTCATAACTGAGTATTTACATTTACTAGTCTTTGTCTTCCATTAGTTTGACTGCTTCGTCGTATTCTTCTTGACTAACAATGCCTTCACGTAATAGTTTTTGTCTGTTGGCCTGGTGTTTAATTTGTATTTCTTCTTTGCTTCCGCCAAAGTATGCAACACAATGTCCTTCTTCAATCATTATGTCTGTTACCTTTTCACGCTGGCCTTCGTAGCGTTCTACATAAAAGTCGCCTAAGATACGTCCAAACTTGCCTTTCATATCTTCGCCGTGTTTGTTTTCTGTAGTAATAAGTTTGCCGCCTTCTGCTAACAGTTCTTTTAATCTGTTTTTGGCTGCTGTACCAAATAGTTTTTCTACTTTGTCGCTTGTTCTTGACTCTGGTGTGTCAATGCCCATAATGCGTACACGCTCGTCTTTTAGCCAAATGCCAAAGCCTAAGTCAATGTCTACATCAACTGTATCGCCATCTACACATTTTAGTAAAATTACATCATATTCATTTTGTGTCATTCGGATTGCCCTCTCTAAGTAATATGCCCATATTATTTAGTCAAAAATAAAGGGGCAAGTTTCCCTGCCCCTTGACACCGCTTTGTTCTGTGTGTTTATCTTAGAACGAGAATGTAGCTGTTGCTGTGATCTCGCCACGCTCTTTTGCTTCTAGGTCATATGATGTACCTAGTTCTAGTTCTACATTTTCCATCGCCATGTATGACGCACCAAAGTTTAATGTTGGCATATGATCAAACTCGTCATCTAGTGTGAAACTGTTTGTGTTGTCCCATACTGCTAGAGTTGTGTCAGCTGTTAGGCTTAATGGACCGTCAACCATTGGTTGCCACTCTAGTTCTGGTGTGATTGTTAGTGTAGTTGCTTCTGCGTCAACTTTGTGTTGTGCTACTACGTCTGTGTTTAGTGCTAGGCCTGGAACTGGTAAGTCCATTGCTGTCGCTGATGTTGCAGCCATTGCGGCCACCATAGCTAGTACGAATGTACGCATTGATATGATTCCTTCTTATTATTATTTTAGTGAACGAGGTGGGATTTTGTTGTTCACATATTACTTAGTTTTGCGGTGCAGCATTTGTACAAGGTGTGAAACAAAAAGAAGAAAGATGTTACATAGATGCAACACCTTCCGATTGCCTACAAGTTTAAAATCTACCTAAGAACTTTGCTATGTGATGTACAAATGGTAACAGTGTAGCCGCCATAAACAAATTAGCACCAGTGTGTGCTAATGCTATTCGTAGCGTATCGCCTTTGGGCATACCATCACTGACTAGCAAGCCTGCTAACCATATTGTGCCTGTTGTTCCTATGTTAGCACCAAGCACCGCGGCAATGGCGGCAGGTAAAGGAACTGCTCCACTAGCTACTAATGCGATAATTGCTGTTGTACTTAGGCTTGAACTTTGCCATAATAGTGTCATTACTATTCCGCCAAAGAACATATACATTGGATCTCCTATAAACCATTGTAGGTGTTCCATATTGCCCATTGACTTCATTCCGCCTGAAAACATTTTCAAGCCGATATAAAAAATCACCAGCCCTATTAGGACGGTGATTACAGGATTGTTGAGTTCCATTTTTTTAACCTTCTTTGTGAGTTTGTCTACCATCGGATAATTCCTTTTCTTTTGACAAACTATTTAACCCTACAAAGATTACAGTAATATTACAATGGACAAAAAAGAAAGCACCCGAAGGTGCTTTCCTGCTATTTTTGGTAACAAGGTATAACTACCCCGTAGCGATCAAGCCGCTAGTGCAAAATTATCGTTTGCGTTTGTTTTGTTTGCTTGATTTACGGTCATCGCCTACCGGTAACTCCACGTTCTCTATTACGCCTGTCGATCCTAAGTTCGGCCCCATCATAAACACACCAATTTCCTTCATCTAGGACCATGATGTGTTTATGGTGGAGCCGCCGGGTACCGCCCCCGGGTCCAGTTCGTCGTTGATTGGCTTCAACGTTACGAGTATATTTATAACACCTTTATGCAAAGATGTCAAGTTCTAATTGTTCTGCTTGTTCTTTTTCTTCTTGTGGTGATTGGATTGGACGTAACCAACTGTCTGCAATATACGCTTTAGGACTAGGTCCAAACTGTATTTCTATATCGTCTGCTTCAATCCACCAATGATGATCTGTAACCATCGCCTGACACGGTATTCCTCTAAAGTCAAATTGCTCACCTTGTTTAAATCTTCCAATATATTCTGCAACTTTTACAACTCGACCTATATTCTCTGGACGTATTGAAAATACAATATATGCTAAATCACCTTCTTTTACATTCATTACCAAACCCAACTTACCCAACTATATCGAGTACCTTTTGTAACTGGTGTTACTTGATGTATATACATAAAGGTACTCGGAAATATCAAGACATCTCCGGTCTTTAGTTCAACTTTATAATCGTCAAACATATAAAAGTCGCCGCCTTCAAAGTCGTCATTTAAAAGACCAACTACGCTAAGTGTGGGTATTCCTTTTCGTTGTCCGTCAAACATTTCCTGCACTCTATCCGCATGCCAGTGCATTGTTTTACCTGGTTGGTATCTATTATATCTAATATCAAGATATCCATCCCAGCCTGTTAGACTAGGCAAGTTTACATCTTCAATATATTTGATTAGAATATCTTTAATTTGCTGACATATAAAATTACTTTTATCATCAAACTGATGACTAATTTCTAAGTCATCGTCAAAATTAAATCGTTCTTTATCAGAGTGTGAATAGAATGTATGTTTGTGCCAATCGTCTTTTAAATTAGTGACGACGGTGTTGCAAAATGCCGAGTCAAAATGATTATAAACTTTTACATAATCTTTTAAATCTTTTTGCATTAAAACAACCCGTCATCAAAGTTTACACTAACTCCGCAACCACATGATGATTGTGCATTTGGATTTTGTATATCAAACATTGCACCGATAATGTCTTTCTTATAATCGATTGTAGAACCAATCAAAAACATTACACTGTGAGCTCCTATTACAAAAGCACAACCGTTTGGTGTTTTAATTACTTCGTCGTTATCTTCAAGATCTTGCGGGGAATTGACTAGTTGCCAATCATACTCAAAGCCTGCACAGCCTCCACCTTTAACATTTAGGCTAACGCCGTAACACTCGTTTTCGTTTGACAACTTGTCAATTTGTTCTTCCGCGGCTGGTGTTAGTTTTACTACCATTATTACATAGCGTTCTTTTTATCTTGGATTTCTTTTCTACGTTCTTTAGTAAGTTTACCAAGATCACCAAGTGCCTTACGAGCTCTTGCTGCCGCTGCCTTTACGCCTTTCTCATCAAAAGTTTCTGCTTCTGCGAGATAGTTATTAAAAGCTAAAACGATTTCATCGTGTAATGTTTTATCCATCATTATCTCCTATTATAATGTTATATATTTCTTTCCAGTTCTTTACTTTACGTGCAGTTCCGGAATAGTCTTTGTTGTGTTCATGCTGTATTAATATGCCGTCTAGACCTAGATTAATTCCAACATCAACATTTTCGGGTTTGTCTTCAACCCAATAACACCCACTACCTTTGTAAGGAGCAAGTGCTTCATCTTTATCTGCACCTGTATCTAAGTAAAAGTATTTTTCAAAAACACTTGGTCCAAACATTTCAATAAGATTTTTTGTACGCAAATGTTGTGAATATACATCGTCACTTAGACTAGTTATTGCATGAAAGATAAATCCGTGTTCACTATGCAATTTTTTTACAAAATGTATTGCATCTCGCAATGGAGGAAGTTTACGAATCCAAGCACTCTCGTTAAACATACGGATCAAACGCTTTGCTTCGTCTTTTTCTAATCCGTATTTTAAATCCATCAAGTAGTGACCTGTTTCTGCTACGGTATAACCGTGACGCTTCATCCACTGACTAAAGGCATACTCCCAATCAAAGAGTACACCATCACAATCAACTAATATTAACTTGTCTTTCATTTAACCCTCATACTTCTGTTATCATACCTTATACTAACACAATAAAAGGGCGTTGTCAACCTAAAGTTTTATATTAGTTGTACTTTCAATATACTGTTTTGCTGTATTTTCGTCAGTCTTTGCAATAAAAACAAGAGTACTTTTATTGAGACTTAGTTTAGAATCAGGTGATACAGTAAAACTAAACGGGACCATGCCAATTCCTTGCTGTGTAGCAGTAAGTGCCATTGGTTTAGTTACTGTAAGTGTTTCGCCGTTCTCGTCAACTAATCGTGCGACAATTTCTTCGCCTGCGACAGTTTTTACAGAGACGGTATCTCCATTTTTGTAAGGTGCTTCAATTAACATTATAGTGTGTGTCCTGTGCCTGTGTAACCTGTATCTTCTAGATATGGGCCTAGTTTATCAAACCCGCCAATTACTGTTCCGTTAATACGGATTTGTGGAACAGTGCGAGCGCCTGGGAAGTTTTCTAATAGTTCTTCTTTTGTGTAGTCAGTGCCAAGTGACTTGTATGTGTACGCTAGTCCGCGAGTCTCGCAAAGTTGTTTTGCTTGTTCGCAGAAAGGACACATTGGCTTTCCAAATATTTCAATCATAAACTGAATCCTTTTAGTGAGTCTTTATCGACATCTTGTTTAATGCCACCAATGATATACGACTCCACTTCTGTCTCTTGTGGAGCAACTTGTAAACCTGAACTTGACAGCCAGTGCTGTGTCCATGGTAGCGGGTTAGTGTTTACTGGCTGGTCAAAAATTGCATTCATGCCTAATGCTTTTAGACGACGGTTTGCAATGTATTCAACATACTGATGAAGCAGTGTAGCATTTAGACCAATCATACTACCATCTTTAAATAGATAGTTAGCCCAATCCTTTTCTTCTTCAACACAATTACGCCATAGGTCGTATACTTCTTCTTCACACTCCTTAGCAATCTTAGCCATTTCTGGATCATCTTTGCCTTGAGCCCAAAGTTTTAGTACGTGTGTACTAAGTGCCAAATGCTGTGCTTCGTCCCTAGCGATAAGTGAAATAATCTTAGCACTACCTTCCATTAGCTTTAGTTCTCCAAAGCCAAATGTGCAAGCAAATGACACATAGAAACGAAGACCTTCAAGAATGTTTACAGTCTGCATAGCAAGATAAAGTTTCTTTTTAACTTCACGCATACTGCCTTCTTTACGATGCATAAAAGCATCAGCGGCTTCGTTAAACTCGTCATAGTATTTTGTAACACTCTGCGCACGAGCAAGAATCTTTTCATCATCAAGAATAGTATCAAACACTTCGCTTGGATCTGCATACACATTCTTCATAATGTGTGTATAACTACGACTATGAATAGTTTCAAAGAAGTCCCAAGTAACAATACAACCTTCTAGTTCAGGTAGACTTACATGTGGCAAGAATGCCAAACACGGTCCACGTCCTTGTACACTATCTAGTAGTGTTTGATACTTTAGATTAGCAGTAAAGATGTGCTTCTGCTCAGGGCGGAAGTTAGCATAGTCTGCTCTATCTTTCTGCAATGAAACTTCTTCTGGACGCCAAAAGTATCCAAGCATTGTTTGGTTGAGTTTATCAAACACAGGAAACTTAAATGTATCATAACGCTGTGTGTTTTGGTCTGCTCCGAAGAACATAGGCTGTTTTGTAAAGTCAACCTTATCTTTATTGAATACTGTCTTTGCCATTTGTAAATTCCTTATACTACAAATCTATAATACTATCAAGTGTAATACTTGTCAACCTTTAAATTGCACAAGCCTCACACATTTCGTCATCTTCTGTTGCACCATTAGTAGGTGCTAATTCTACTTGAGGCTTTTCTTCTTCTAACTCACTTGGATCAGTTTTGTAATCGTATGTGTTTTGGTAGTATGATGTTTTCCAACCTAATTTATAAGTTGTTAATAAGTCTTTAATCATTACACTCATAGGCACTTCGTTGTTTTCAAAGTGTGTTGGATTGTAACTCCAGTTACCACTAATTGCTTGATCAAAGAATTTTTGCATTACCGCCACTGTGTTAATATAGCCTTCGTTGCTTGGCATATCCCATAACAACGTATAATAATTCTTGAGTGTTTGATACTGTGGAACAATCTGTTTGAGAGGTCCTTTCTTTGATTTTTTAACGGACAAGTAACCACGTGGTGGTTCGATTCCGTTTGTTGCGTTCGACACAACGGAACTGCTCTCCGATGGCATTTGTGCGGACAAAGTTGAGTGCCTGAGCCCGTGTTCCTTAATGTCATTGCGGAGACTATCCCAATCATAGTTTAGTTTGTGTGGAACGATTGTGTCCACATCCTTTTTGTAAGTGTCAATTGGCAGAATGCCGTCGCTGTATTTAGTGCGGTCAAAGTACTCGCAAGCACCACGCTCTTTAGCAAGATTGTTTGACGCTTTTAGCAAATAGTATTGGAATGCTTCTGATAAGTCATGTACAAGTTTCCACGCTTGTGGATCGTTGTATTGCACTTTTTGTTTTGCTAAGAAGTGTGCTAAACCAATATATCCTACACCTAGTGAACGTCTTGCTTTAGTTGACTTCTCAGCGGCTAAGATTGGATAACGTTGATAGTCAATAATTTCTTCTAATGCTCTTATTGCTAGATCGCATAGTTCTTCTAAGTCATCTAGTTCTTTAATTACACCTACGTTAATAGCACTTAGAATACAAAGAGCAATTTCACCTTCTGGGTCATCAATATGCTGTAGTGGCTTAGTAGGTAGTGTAATTTCTTGACACAAGTTACTCATGTATACTGTGTCTTTAAATGAACTATGTGTGTTACAATGATCTACATTCATAATGTAGATACGTCCTGTTTCAGCACGTTCTTTGATCAGTGCTGAGAACAATTCCATTGCAGGAATAGTTTTCTTTTTAATGCTTGTAGCACGTTCGTATTTTTCATAAAGCTCTTGGAATACCGCAGGGTCGCCATAATATGCTTCATACAATCCTGGAACATCATGTGGTGAGAATAAAGTAATGTTTCCGCCAGCAAGCAAACGTTCATACATTGTTTTATTCAATTGAATGCTGTAGTCTAGTTTGCGTACACGGTTGTCTTCTGTACCTTTGTTATTCTTTAGCACAAGGATGTCTTCAATTTCTTGATGCCAAAACGGGAAGTGTGTAGTAGCACTACCACCACGCACACCATTTTGTGTGCAACATCTTACAGTTGCTTCGAACTTCTTTAAAAACGGGACAATACCTGTGTGTGCTACTTCTCCGCCTCTGATTTTTGCGTTGACTCCGCGGATACGTCCTGCGTTGATTCCGATGCCTGCTCTTTGCGCTGTGTACCTGCCAATTGACATATCACTTGCGAAGATACTATCAAGGGTATCGTCACTGTCAACAAGGACACACGAAGCAAACTGTCTAACAGGTGTACGGACACCGGCCATGACTGGCGTTGGGATATTGATTTTAAAAAGGGAGGTCGAGTCATAATATCTCCTTACGTAGTGCATACGAGTTTCTTTTGGATAGTTAGCAAATAGTGTTGCCGCAATCATCATATACATAAACTGCGGAGTCTCAAAAATTTGTCCTGAACTTCTATCTTGGCAAAGGTACTTGTCTACAACCTGACGTAGACCTGCGTAGGTAAAGTTTTCATCACGCTTGTGGTGAATGTAACTGTCTAGTCTTTCAATCTCTTCTGGTGAGTACAACTCTAAAATTTCAGGATCATAAACACCACGCTCAATGTTGAGTTTAATCATATCTAGTAGGCTCATAGCTTCATATTGACCGAACACATCTTTGTTTACGCCATACGAAAGCAATCTTGCGGCTGCATACTGATAGTTAGGATTTTCTAATGAAATAAGGTCATTTGCTGAACGGATCATTATTTCTTGTATCTCGTTTGTACTCATGCCATCGTAAAATTGTAAGTTAGCGTTCATTTCAATTTGACTGCTACTAACGCCTGCTAAACCTTCACATGCAAATTCTACTACTTTGTGAATCTTATCAATATTAATTGGTTCTTTTGTGCCGTTTCGTTTTACGATGTGAATACCGTTTGACATTATTTTCTTCTCCTATATAATTCAATATTTAGTGGTTACCAGACAGTGGGAACACATGTTGCGAGCGTAAATCTTTTGGCAAATCTACTTTGTCAATTGCTTTAGTTTCGTCATAGCCTAGTACTTGATTGTCAACAAACAATAGATACATATATCCTAATGCATTGTCTGTACTGATATGTATCTCGAAAGTTGACCCCTTAAAGCGTTCAGTTAACTGTAAAGAATAGTAGTAACCTAGTACACGACAGAAGTCACAATACTGATTCTCTAAAAGAAGTTCCCAAGCAGTTGGCCAAGCGTCTTGATTGAAAGGATCTGTATGGATACTTACCGAGGGAGCTTGTCTATAAAAAGCAATAAGATCCCGAAAAGGATCTTCGGAATCTTCCAATGATTCTCTAAATGCTGCCCACTCTTGTAGACGATCTTCGTATGTTTTACCAAACATTATGTTATACTAGTCTGTTTTGTTTTCACTTTAAACTTAAAATTGCTTCTTGAGTTTGACGGCATGCTTACAGAATTACTTCTGATCACAATAGTTTCATTCTCATTGTCTGCATTCATATCATCTAGTATAGCATCAAAATAAAGTTTGTCAAGATAAGAATTGTCACCTTGGTAGTCGTAGTTGTCCGAAACTGAGATACTTGGTGTTCCAGCTGGTCCGTCTGCTCTGCTGTTACATAAAATTTGTAACGTTCCAGATCTAACTCCGTTCCATCCTAGTTCACTAGTTAATAGATAATCAACTTCAAAAGACTGGTTTATTACCTGTGGCAATCTAAATAGCGTAATTGCTGTTCCGTCTGAAATTGTTACTTCGTGTTCAAAACCCCATACAAAGTTAGTTGGTCCTTGTACTTCAGGAATGTATGGAACTGAACCAATAATTGGACTTCTAATCTCAAAGAATATTTGTCCACTTGCTGAGTGCGGAACGCTTACTGTAATTTGTGTAGGTGAGTCAACAGTTGATACTGTTGTATTCTCACTACCAAATGCTCCTGTTCCGCTTGTTTTAACTAACACTTGCCCTGGTCTAATTGAGCTAGTATTTGCTAACGTAATAGTTGCTTGTCCTGCTGTAATAGTTGCATTAGTAGCAAGTATAGCACCTTGTGTGTAAGAAAGTACTTTTGTTCTTGTAAAGTAATCGTTAATACTTTCATTACCTAATTTAGAAAAACTAATTACAGGGGTTACCGGTACATCATCTGCACCGCCGTCGTTGCCACAGGTAACAAATTTATTAGAACGGCTTACGTTATATGTACCTTCTGTAACAAGTATTGCTTCTTTTGTTATGTTTGTAAAAACACAATCTGAAAAAATGTTATTGTGTGGACCTGTTGCTGTTCCGTTTGCAATATTACCATCTAGTGTCATTGACTTACCAAATGCTACACCGTAACCTGCTTCTCCAAAATTACATGTTGTCCATACATTATCGTTTATATCCCAGTTAGATACAACATTGTAACCAAAGCCTTGTATATGACAGTTTGTAAACTCGTTACGCACTGACTCAACACCGCCATTTTTACTGTTTAGGCTTAGTCCAATACTAAAAGTTGTAGTAGTATCGCTATCAATAATATCGCCTGTTGCCCAATCGCCAACAATAGTTAGGTTTTCAAAATAACTATCTCTACAACTTTGTAATACAAGTCCTTTAGAACCTTGTACTACTTGTAGTGTTAGTCCTTCTACACGGATATTTCTTGCTTGTGTAGCATATTCTCCGTCTAAGATATAACTTCCAGGTGCGCTTTCATCTGACACTGTTGTAAATACAGAACGTCCTGGGTTAGTCTGTTTGATTATAGTTTTTCCTGCGCCATCACCTACAATAGTTGCGTGAGGAGGAATACGAATAGTATCTTTAACAGTATAGATACCAGCAGGAACATGTAGAGTAATACGGTTCTTTTCATTTACTTCTTGTCCTGAGTTCAAATATAGTTGATCAATAGCTCGTTGCAATAAAGAAGTAGCGTCTTGTGATTCAAGACCAGTTGCACCAAAAGATCTTACACTAACTGTGTCGTCTAGTCGTTCTTGGAGTGTTCTTTTTATAGGATTAACAGAATCGATACCTGTTACAATTGAGCCAACGCCGTTCTTATATATGTACTCATTTGCAACTTCAAATAGATCACTGTGTTCTGTTAGCACACTAGTATTACCTACTTGCGGTGCACCTTCTGCAACACTACCGTTACCTATATAAAGTTTTTGTGTATCAACTGCCCAACCAAACTCACCTGAAGATAGTTGCGGTAGTCCTGATCCTTGATTCTCTTGTCCTCTACGAACTTGTATTTTTGATATTTGAACGACTGCCACTGTATGACTCCTAATTTATATACAGTATTTATGCGTGTTGTTCGTAATACTTGTAAACTCTTTCGTACCATTCGTTGCGCCACTCGTCATATTCGTGTGGCCAAAGATCGAACTGTTGGTATTCGCCTGCACGACTGCACATAAACACATGACCTTCACGTATTTCTGTTCCGTATATTTCATTATGTGCTTCTGCATATGCGACAAGTTGTAGGAAGTAGTCGACTACCCATTCAACCTTCTTGGGCTTGTTGGTTTGTTTGAAGTCCATGATAGAGGGTTGACCTTTATATTGTCCAACTAAGTCTGTTGTTCCTGCATACATGTTGGGCATATATAAATTTACCTCGGACCCCCATATCTCATCTACATCTGTAAGTGCTTGGGTCTTGATAACTTCGGCCATTCCGTGTGCCTGTTGTGCATAAGGGTTTGACCCTGGCTGGGGCCACTCACCAAACTCGATGTAGTCCTCGAGATATTTGTGCATACGGGTACCAACCCCCGCCGCTTCAGTTACAATCTCTTGTGCTTTTTGTTCACCCACCCTCTTCTTCCAAGCAATGAGGTGTGTCTTATCCTTAGTAGCGTCGAGGATAGTAGTGACCGAGGCCACTGCATTTCCGTCGGGGGTCTCATAGAGCCTCTTGCCATTTACTTGTTTTCGTGAGATGGGGGTGTAATCGTACTTCTGTAATATTAAACTCAAAACTATATTCCTATATTGTTATACATAGTATACAGTCTAATTTATTGAAAGTCAATACCTTTATAGCTTGTCGCCAACATCAGTTGCACGTTTTGCCATTTGGCCTACACTGTCAGTACCACCTTCTGGTTCTGCCATTGGTCCGTCATTGTCAAGAGTGTTTTGAGTTTTAGGTTCAATGCCCGTTTTATCGAAGTTTTTAACCATTGTTTTGACACGAGGATCTGTGTCATATGCTGCTTTGAATGTTCCAAAGTCAAATTGTTCTGCACCTACGTTTTGCATTAATCTATTTAGGTCAAGATTTTTAGCACCAGACTTTAAATCATCCGGTGATGGTCTTTCAAAGTGTAGGAAAATGCTTTCGCCGCGAGCATCAGCAGCACCTATAACAGTTCTTAGTACTTGAACTAATTTAGATGCTTCTTGTGCTTCAGTTAGGTCTTTTTTTTAGAAAGAGTAGTTGCTAATCTACGAGAAGTTTCAGCTATCTTTTTTTTTGAATACTGCTTTGATTCGCGTTTTGCTCTGCCGGCTTCTTCTTCGCCGCCCATTGCTGCATCTGCTGCTCCTAAGCCATCATCTTCAACTGGCTCTAGTGCAGGCTCATCTGCCATTGCATCAAGGTCTGGTTCTACTGCATCGTCTGCGCCCATTGTATCCATTGGTGCTTCTTCGCCTGTTAGCATACCAACACCACCTGTTAGTGTGCCACGAGCTGATTCCATTGCAGCGTATAATGCTTCAAGTGCTGGTTTAATAGATGAAACAAATGCTTCTGACTTTTCACTGCCCATTTCATCACGGATAGCATCTGCAAGTTCTAGCATTGATTCTGTTTGCATTTCTGCTGTGTCTTCCATCCAACCTGTAACTCTGTCAACCATGTCTTTAGCTGCCATAACTAGTTCAGCTGCATCTTCTGCACCTTCACGTACAATAGATTCATCTTTCTTGTTCTTAGCATCTTTAGCGGCTTTTTTCATTGGCTCTTTTTTGTCGCCGTCGCCGTCGATATCAATGTAATCTGGCTTTGCTGTTTCGTTCTTCATCTTTTTATATTTCGCAGGATCGCCTGTGCCGCCGCAGTCTGGACAGCTCTTAGGACAAGATGAATCACAATCACCTGCTTCTGCAATATTCTCACGCTCTGCAATAGCTGTATTGAGGACATCAAGGAAGAGTTTGCTTTTTTGATAATTCTCATTGTTAACTACGCTATCAAAGTTTTCGTTCATTTCAACTTGACTGAGCTTTGTTCTAATTTTGTTTCGAACATCTTGTAACTGTTCTAATGTAAATTTTTCAATTGCCACCTTTTGGCCAAAACGCTTTGCAAGGCTTTCGTTCAACGCCTTTGCAGTTACCGGTCTTGATATTTCTCTAATATTCATTGTTAACTCTTCCTATGAATTTGTTTATTATATTTATTTAGCCATTTATGCGTAAATATATCTGTCTAGTTGGCTTTTTGCTTGGAGTGTCCTCGACTTAGCAATGTCATACCTTGTTTCAGCAACCTCTTTTTTTATCTCGTCCTTGCTTACTCTCATAGTATATTTGTAAAAGACACAATCATTATAGTGTTTCATTATCTGTCTATCAGCATCCATAATGTTATTCTGAGCTTCTACATTTCCTTTTGCTAGTGTTTTTGCTAATGCTACTGCACTAGTTTTACAAAATGTTTCAGCAACTAGAGCGTTATCTGATAAGCTAAAAACTTTGTTGTAACCTTTTCTATTTGTTCTTACTATGTAATTACCTATGCGGATACTGTTACCCTTTGCATATGGAAACATAGAAGGGTCAATAGAACTGTTTAATAAAGACTCTAGTTCTTTAATTAATTGGGGTTTGTATATCATTCCTTACAACCAAAGTTTGTGCTCCAACAACGATTTTACTTACCAAACTTTTGCGTATAAGGTTCTCGATAACGACTTGCTCTCTTTCGCTAAATGATGATAAAGGAGTTCTACTATCAATAGTTTCTAACACATCGTTTTCTTCGTTAGAAACTTGAATAGTAAACTGCTTTAGTATATCATCAATTCGCATTGAGTGTCTCCGGGTCTACCTTATCACCTTGTCTGACTTGTGTTTTCGAATTGTTTTTGTTTTGAGCACTGTTTCTCTGACGCATTGAAACTTGTCCTGTTCTAGGATCTTTTTGTAATGCATCTGGATTCTTTCTACGATCAATTGTTGTAGTAACGCCGTCGCCATTGTCGATCTCAATTTCGTTACCTGTAACACGTTTTACTGTTGGTTGGTTATTCTCTGTAACTTCTTTGATTTTCATTTTATTCTCCTAGCTCGCTTACTACTTGACGTTCTTGGTCGCGTCTTTTGGCTGCTTTTGTTTAAACTTTTAGTTCTAATCGCTGCTGGATTAGATCTTTTTGATAGGCTTGCTCTATAAGTCTGATGGACTCCTTTTTTACTACGTGTCTTTTTAAATGCTGCGCTTTTTTTCGCACTCAAAGGTTTATTACACGAAGCAGGGGATGCCATAATTCTCCCCTTACGAACGCCGCTTGTGCAGCGATACTTTCGAACGTTCTTACTACCGCTTTTACTCCATATCTGTGTTGCTTCAGGAATAATAGTTCTAATAAGCACTTATCTTCTCCCGCCCTTTGCCGCTTTGTTTAGCTGTTGTACTCTGCGGCTTGCAGGATTAATTCTTTTTGTTCTCTTAGTTTTTTTAGCTAGTCTAGAACCTAGTCTTGCTTTCATAATCTTTAAACGAGTACGTTTTTTAACATCAGGTGCTGCATAGCATTGTGCAATCTTTGCTACAATTCTGCCATGTCTGCGACCACCTGAACATCTGTACTTGCGCACGACTTTCTTTCCAGAACGTGCCCAGACTTGCTTCTCATCTATTTGGTCAATAAAAAACTCACGTAATAACATATAGTTATTTATGCGTGAGCGATGGCTATTGCATTAAAATTACAACGATGGTAGATAAAAGTCCAGCTACGATTGTGCCTGCTGCACCTATTAGGACTTTAATCATTGATTGATTACCTGACTTAATATCGTCATGTATGTCGTCTACTTTATTTTCAAGGCGTGTTAGTCGGCCGTCTAGTTGCTCATAACGAAGTGCGCACAGATCTACATGTGCTTCTAGACTTTCTTTTTCTAATTCTGTAGTAGGCGAAGTAGCCATATATAATATCTCCATTAATTAAAGTAAACTCGAAGTTGGCCTTTGATGTGTTTTTATATATGCCTATATAGTTGCCCTATGCTATTATTTATCATAATTTCTCAAAAATGATGTTTCTATAGCCATTATTTGATAGTGTGGTAAACAATGCTTTTGGATGTTCGGCTGTTTCATCTAGATTAGCTATAAAAGGAATCAAGTCGAAATCACTTTCTAACATATCTAGTGTAAGACTGTCTTCTTGTTCTATTGTAAACTCAACTGTCCAAACATTTTGTTTGCCTTTATAGTTCTCCCCAAACCCTAAACCAGCAATAGATACTTTGTTAACACCTACTTCAAACTCTGTTGGATTTGATCTTAGTCCTATAACATTGTATAAGGTATTGAAGTTTGCTTGCTGTTTTATTGACTTTTGATCGTCAACACCTTTTCTAGCAAACGTTTGGCTTACATCGACTAATGTTTGAATTTTGAATCTCATACAGTATTTACAGCCATAAAAAAAGCACCACTGTAAAAGTGGTGCTTTAGTGACGCCTTGTAACGTCGGTTCCTAAAGGTAGCTAGGAATTATTATGCTGCGCCTGCAATCTTCTGAGTGAATGTTAGCGTAGTTGCTGAAGTAACACCAGTTGCACCGTAGTTAGAACCGTCTGTGATACCTGCACCTTGTAGCATTACTGTTACAACGTTAGTGTCTTTGATAACACCAGCAACTGTGTTGCCTTCTGCTTCTGCTGCTTTGATAGCTGCTACTGCTTCTGCGTCTGTGATTGAAGACTTAGATAGTGTAACAATTCTTGTTACTGGGCCTACACCCATTCCGTCACGTAGTACTTCGTAGTTAGCTGCTACGCTTGTTCCTGTTAAATCTGCCATTTTTTTCTCCTTTTATCTCTAATGACACACCTTCACGCTCAGTGAAGTTGTTAATATTATTTAGCCAAATAGCATAAAAACTGCTATATTCAGCCTTTTTTAGCTCGTTTGTGTAGTGCTCTTAGCTGTTGTATGTATGCAGGACCTGCTGTTACAATGTCATCTATCATTGCTACAACAGGACTGTACCCTTTTACATACTGATTAGGTGGAGTACGGCCTTCTTCTGCGTATTCTACAAATTTAGTAGCTCGCATAGCGTTTTCTAATCCAACAAGGTATGCATACAATGCTACACGTTTTTCTTTTGATAGTCGTTCAATTCTACGACCTCTAATATCAGCCCATGCATCTTCAGATAGTTGTGTTTCAACTAGTCCTTCTTCATACATGTTTTTGATAAAGTCCATGTTTATTATCCTAAGTATCTTTTAACGAATAGTTGTGGAATTTCGTGATAGTCTTTGATATCAAAGAAGTCAGCCGCACTTGAACTTTGTTGCATATCTCTTTGGAACTGTGTTCTTACGTTAGGCTTTACTTTATCAGTTGTCATAAGCATACGAATAACTCTTGCCTGATCTGCTGATACTTTAAATTGCTTACCGTCATCACAAGTTACTGTGTCAACTGGTTTTGGGTTACCTTGACTATCTAATATTTTGCCTAGCTGATCATACATTGCTGCTTGCTTGTATCCAGGCTCATCGTCGTCACTGGCTGACATGTCAAAGTCATCCCAGTCATCTTCTAATACAGGCTTGACAATAGCGTCAAGTTCTGCTTCAAATATTTCCATGTAGTTTTTCATTTATCTCTCCACTGATCTGTTTGCTCTACTGAAGTACTCTCTAGGAACAAGTTTAATGTCCCCTTCTGGGTGCGCAAGTACATAACCTTCACCACCTTGTCCGTGTGCATCAGGATTAACTGGTCCATGTGATCCAATGTGGGCTTTGATGTCTGCATCTTGTGCTTCTAGTTGATTAATGATATCATCTTTAACTCTCATAATTCCTGATACTATTTGCCAAATAGCATTGTATCCTGAAACATTTGAATTAATCATATCAATAATTTTTTTCTGTTTTGGCTGACTAACTTTTGACTGCTTCAGCCAAGCAATAAAGTCTTCTGCTAGATTTGTTAATCCAGTATCTACTTTTGAATTTAGATATGTATAGAAAATCTGCGGAAGGTCTTTTATTTTCATTTGTTCTAGTGTTGACGCATCTAACATTCTGTCAATTGCTTTTGCGTTTCTGCTTACAATTGACTTTAACTCTTGTATAGCACTGTCGTCAATCTCTGGTGGCTGCTGTGCTGTAACTGGAGGTAGTACTAATACCTTTTCGCCACTAATAATAGTTTCAATCTCGTTGCCTTGTAAAGGTCTTTCAGCTCCATTTTCATCTACTAGCCTATGTATAACAATACCACATTCACTTCTTGCAATTTGCTTGCCAATGTTGCTGTCTTGTTTTACTGTGTAGGTTACAATGTTAGGAGTAAAAATAAAATCACCGTCTTGTGTTTCAGGTGTTTTAAAATATAACATATCACCTTTGAGGTATCCTCTAAAGTCTGTTGAAACAGCCTTTTCAAATTCTTTATAAGCAGTTGTCATGCCTGAAATCAATCCGCTATAACCGTCTGGATCTTTTTGATACCCAGGCCGATTCATTAGCATTTGCTGTAGTGCTTTGGCTGAGGTTGCTTTTCCGTCGTATCCTTTTGCAACGAATCCGCTTTTATCGGTAAACACAAACTCTCCATTTTCATTGCGGCCAAAAATGACTGCGGGAGATCCGTCCCATTTGATTGTGACATCTTGTATTCCTCCTTGCTCTAATCCTTTTAAACTTTCAATTGCACGTACTGCGCCTTTGGAACCTTCCCAAAAGATAATATCTTCTGCATGTTGAATGCGAGCTGCTTCTGTTAAAGGTTGTTTGTTTAATTGTTTAAATTCAAAGAATCTCATTTGCGCATCCTAATACCATTACCTGACATTACTGTACTATTTAAATTTAATCCAGCAAGCTCTTTAATTCTATCAAGTTCTTCATTCTTTAGATCATCTGGTACACCAATATCTTGTACCTGTCTGTTCTCAGCAAAACTATCTAGAATCTTTTTAACCATCTCTGGATCGTAATTCTTTTCCATTGCTGCTTTTAGACTTTCGTAACTGTTTAAATCCTCAGGCCCGTTTAGTCCTAGTGCTTTTGCAATCTCAGGTGCTGTGCGTATTGGCTTACCAATAATTTCGTTTTTATTTTTCTTTGTATAGCCATCACCTTTTGCCTTAGGAACAGGTGTACGTCTAATACGTACAAGTCCATCTGATGGGCTCCACATCCAGCGTTCAACTTCTACAGGACGACCATCGTCAATCTTTTCTTCTGATGCTTCACGCTGATATACTGCACAGATAGTTGCAATCATAATGTTACGGAATACACCTTTGTACTTTGATTCCTTTTCGCTAGGTGAATGATAATATGTTTTCATCCAACCCGGATCGCCTGGCATAAAGTCTACTTGTACTTTACCTGTACGTGGCTTTGATGTTTGTTTACTTGCATCGTAATTAACAATGTCAACACTTGTCATTATTACACTTGACTTTGCAATGTCTTTTACTAGTGGGCTTGCTTCAATCTTTTTTACAAGCTCTGGAATCTTATCTGGATCTACTTGAATAGCAACATCAATATCTCCTGAAAATTCTTTCTTGCCAACGCTGCCTAATACATTGTTCTTTAGATCTATGCCTAGTGATTTTTCTAGTGCGTCAAGTGTAGGTTCAATCTCATCAATATGTATTGGGCCTACGCCCGGCATTGATCCGCCTTCAGTCAATATCATTGTTTTTACTCTCGATTACTTTTTGTATACCGCGTTTAAATTTGCGAGGGTCACCTGACCTAATACTATTAATAAAACGTCTTTCAAGCTCTCCTGCTGTATCTGAATCATAAGTGTTAGATATCTTATTTAGAAGATTAATAGCACTTTCAATAATATTACTTCCACTTGACTCAATTAAATGGTCGTTACTACGGGAAAGACTTAAACTATTTAATTCTTCTAAAATGCTTCTTGTACGTTTTCTCATTTTTAAACACTCCGATAATGTATTTAGTCAAGCTATACTATAAATACGTATGCTACTGGGCTAGTAGTATTATAACAAAGAGGGGTAATCATGAGCATATCCAACATGACATTTCCAGAACGTTCTCTTTTGTTTGCTAAACTTTCAAGCATAGCATACGATGATAACATCAAGGAAGTAAAAAAACAAGTAAAAAAACTAGGTTTTGGCACAGTTGAATTTTACAACAGAGAAGGCGCACAGGCATATCGTTTCCAAAATGCAGATGATTTAGTAATCGCATGCCGTGGAACACAACCAACAGAATTTAATGATATTAAAGCAGACTTAAATGCTGTACCTGTAGTAGCAGAAACAGTAAGTCGTGTACACAAAGGATTTAAAGCAGAAGTTGATGAACTATGGCCTATGGTACTAGAAGATATTCAGCGTAAGGTAAACAAGGATAATAAACTTTGGTTCTGTGGACACAGCCTAGGTGCAGCAATGACTACTATTATGGCAAGTCGTTGTTATTATGAAGAATCTATTAGAGATCCAGAAGAGGTTTATACATACGGCTCACCAAGAGTAGGTTGGCCAGGATATTGCAAAGCAATGAATATAGATCATCATCGCTGGGTAAACAACAATGACATAGTCACTCGTGTTCCATTAGCAATTATGGGATATAGACACAATGGTACAGAGCATTACATGAATGCATTTGGTAATGTAAGAAAATGCACAGGCTGGCAGCGTTTTAAAGATCGTATGCGCGGTATGTGGATGGGGATCAAGAACGGTAGCATAGACAACTTTTCAGATCACGGAATGAACTTTTACATTGCTAATTTAGAAATGTATGCAAGCGGCAAAGAAAATAGTCAACGCTAGTCGCCTGCTATAACGTTTCCAGCACCAGACATGATAGGGTGACCACAACTTGTAGGGTCACCCTCTCTTGCTACAAATTTATTTTCAGCAACTACTTTACTAGTATAACCTACAATAACTGAACCGTTATGTATTCCACCTGGAGTATGCGGAGCAATAGTATCGCCTTCAGCTGCAATAGGAGTATTGTTTAAAATTACACTAGTACGACCACTAGTGATTAATCCTACTGCTGTGTCTATACCTTTTCTGGCTGCTCTTGGCATTATAAGAAGCCTCCTGGCGCTTCTGGTTCTATAAATGGTTTGCGTTCTGCATCCGGTCTTGCTCTTGTTCTAGCGTTTTCTGATATAGTTTGTGAAAACTCTGCCATACCATTCTTTAATAACAATGCGCCTGCTTCTGTATCAATTGCGTTTCTAAACAAAGACACTGCATAAGAATTTAACTGACTTTGTATACTAACACAACTATTAATAATCTTTAACTGGAATGTATAGTCTGGCCAACCAGTTGTTGTACCGTTTCCTTCTGCTATCGCAGGCTGTATTCCGTCCAAAATACTACCTGCTGGAAAAATAGCTGCGGCAATACCAACGGCTGTTCTAGGAGTAAATTCTAAAAATGATAAACCGTAACCGGCAGTTTCCATTGCATCATAAGCTGTACCCAAAGCTGACAGTGCTCCAGTTTCTGTAATTGCTCCGCCTAACTGTTGAAATACATTTGCTTCTGGTTTAATAACTTCTTCTGGAACTTCATCACCATTTTCTTCTAGTGACTCTTTGATAACTTCAAAGTGATACGGATCTAATTGATCTTTAACATTTAACCCACCATTAGGTGCAATAATGTTTTGTAATGCAATTATTAATTCAATTTGTGCCAGAGTTGCTTGTGCCATGTTTTTAGCAATAGCACCAAATTCTTTACTATGATTAGGAACATATAGGATTAGATTTCCGCCGTGACTTCTGTCAGGAACAGTAGCAAAATCATTTTGGTAGTCAGGTACATTAATAAAGATATCTATTTCACTAACTGCACCCGGAAGAGGCGCAGAGCCAGTTACCCAGTCAAGGCCTAGTTTATCTAGTGCCCATGTACCTGCTTTTGCTGCTCCTGATATAATACCCATAATGTCTCCTTACAAGTATTTATCTGCGTATTTTGGTGTTATAATTGTCTGCTTCTTCTAGTAAAGTAAATCTAGCATTGTATGCTTGCCCTGACTTTATTGTTGCCCTTACGTCTTTAGGAAAACAATGTCCACCATACCCTCTGTCTTTTGTAACTGTTGTGTGACTCATACCTATACGAGAGTCTGCTCCTATTACTTGAGCAACTTCGTCATAACATAATTCATGTGCTTGACAGTAGTCATATATTTGATTAAAGAAAGATACCTTTAGTGCTAGATAACTATTTCTTAGTGCCTTAGCTGCTACTAATTCTTCTGCTTTACTAACATGTACATTGATTGGGCCTAAAGCATGTACAAAAATGTCACTCCAAAAGTTACAACTGTCTCCGCCAAAGTACCAATCTTTGTTTTGTGTAATATCATCTTGCCAATGTGCTGCTCGCAAAAACTCAGGACTGAAAGTTAGATTAGCTCCTAGGTCTGCGAGTAGTTTCCAGCCTTCTACTGAGATTGTGCTCTTGATTAGAATAGGCACATCAGGTGCTGCATCAATTACATCAAACACATTATCCATATGACACGATCCATCTGGTCTTGCAGGTGTACTTACACATATAATGATAGCATCAGCTTGTCGTAGATCACCGTAGTGTCCTTTGTCAGGATCACTAATAATAATATTGTGATAGTCTTTTAATATCCAATCGTGAGCCATGCCCACAAATCCGTAACCTGCTATTCCTATTTTCATTTCTTACCTAATATCTTTAGTAACTTATCTTGTTCGTGTTTCTTCAAATACTGTTCTTCTATATCAGCGTAGTTACTACACTCATCTAATTCTTGTTGTACAAAGAAAAGTATTTCGTATAATTCTCTTTTACAACCCCAAGTATTAAAGCCGTCCATGTAAGGATCAGTAGCCGCAATAGTAATCTTACGTATCTCTCGTAAAATTTCTCGAGTGTTCCAGTCCTTGATCATAATTCTATTTATGAACTAAATATGTAGGCCTGAACATATCTGACCTGAGTAGTTGGTAACACAACTGGCGCTCGCCTCACAAAGCATCATTACAATTTGGAGAAAGAAATGACTAATTTAGCAAACGCAATTGGTCGTGTAATGATGACTGCGGTCTCATTACCAAGATCAAATAAAGAAAAGTATGCCGATTTTAAAACATGGGCAGAAACTGAGTACCGTAACGATAAAGACTATGCTTACCAATGCATGTTGGCAGGAAAGAAAATAGATATTCGTTAAACAATAAGCCCCCTTAATTGGGGGCTTATTCTTTTACTTCTCTTGTGCAGGGAAGTTGTAAGCAGGATTACCGTAGTATGGCGGACGATAAACATCACGACCGTCACCTTGTGCATTTACGTTTCCACTGGTGTTGCCGTTGCCAGCAAAGTCACCTGCGGTGCGACCTTTACCTGAGAAGCTCATAGTAAATGTTGCTTCACCTTCTGCGTTGCCGTTACCTACTACTTCTCCGTTTGCGTTACCAGCACCATTGCCTGCTGACTGTCCGTCATTAAAGAAAGCGAATGCTGTTGTTGCGTTTAATACTAATGCTAATGCGATAATCTTTTTCATTTTTCTCTCCTCGGCCGTAGCCTAAACAAATGCTCTAAGATTTAAATTGAATGTGCATCGACTTCAAATATGGATCACAGCCTTTGTCTTCAAGGCGTAAGGCAAGCCACATTTCAAATGCTTCCTTATCTTCAAACGTTCTTGTGAACTGATAAGATTTAAATGGTAACTCTCTATCGAAAGTTACAACCACTTCCTGTGAAACTTCTTCCGCGTGTGCGTCTGTAATCCACATAAATGTTACTGCGAAATACATCAGCATACCTGCTATTATTGCACCTAACCAACCTGGGCAATTCTTTTCATTACAACTTGAACCAATCATCATAGTCTCCAAATTTTAGTCATAAAAAAAGGCGACTTGCTGTAGCCTTTTATGCATCGCTACTTGGGTCGCCTACTGATTGTGTGTTTACTATATAAGTAAACAATAATATTATTATACAGTTATTTATGAAAATGTCAACCTAGATTTTCCAAAATTGGCACAAATTAGCACTGAATATTTTTATGGGTATATAAAAATAACTAATGACACTATTACAAAAGTAATAAGCCATTTGTGTCCATCGTGTAATTTCATTCGTCATCCATTATCACTGCCACAGTGATTAATACTAATCCAAGTGCCAATGCTAACATTACAGCATCCATTAGACACAACCCGTAGGTTTTGGAAGTCCACCGTACTTGGCAATCTGCTTCATAGGACCAGTCTTCCATTCGTCGTACAAGCCTTTTGCTTTACGATCCATACCTAGTGCTTTACCAAAGTCTTTTACTCTTGGTACCATACTTGTGTCTGCGTACATATCACGAGCAAGATTGATGTGCTTTACCTTTTCTTCTGTAAGTTCCACGCCGTCTGCTTGCATCATTTCACGCATAACATCTTCTGTCCAGTCACACATACGGATTAGGAATCCGTCACCGTCTCTTTCAATACTCATTTTTATTCCTCGGCTTTCGCCTATTAAAACAATCCTACGATTGCTAAACTTATTACCATGAACGTAAAAAACACCTGTGTGTTTCTTAGTGTTCTATTGTAGGCCACGTGGCCATAACCGTTCCTTGGTGTAAAAGTATCAAACTTCATAATTACTCCTTATACTTGTCCCCAGTCATCATCGTCTGGGATATGTTTAATTGCATTGTTGTCAGGATCACCTGCTTCCAGTGCATCTAAGTCTGGTCGCTTCTTGCCTTTCAGCCAACGCTTACCGTCCTTGTGATTGCCTTGCTCTGTGTCCACGCCACTAATGTAGTGTCCGCCTTTGTGTCCTTCTGGGAGTTTGCTATTGCGATCCAATCCTATGTAATGTCCGTTATCCTTAGCCATTACGCTACCTCGAACGGATCTCCTGCCATTTCTTGTGTAGCAATGGCGGCATCAACTTGCTGTTGTAGTTGTGCAATACGTTTGTCCAATACTGAGATAATCATCTTCTGCGTTGCTAGGTGCTTGATGTTACCTTCAGTCATTGTAATACAATGCTTTACGCTTTCCAATTCTTCAAGAAGTTCTTCTTGGTTAATGTTCATATTATTCTCCTAATTAATAATAAAAAGTTATTACTACACTTACTATTATACTTAAAAGTTATATTGTGTCAACCTCAGTTGTCCAAAAAGTTTTTTATAACTAAAGTAATAGATTTTATATTACTATAAACTTCAATCAGACCCTTGACATTTGAGGCAAAAAATGCTTAAATAATAGTATGTTCAACTACCGAAGACCGCAATGGCAAAAGAACTATACAACACACCCAACCTTGATGAGTTGGAGAATGGACCTTGGCCTTCCTTTGTAACAGGCCTAAAACGATTAGCACAAGATGAACACGATGGCGCCGCAATGGTGCGTGATGTTCTTGCTACATTAG
>Ga0181570_10000447_pt1 | contig 38610 bp, 25 predicted proteins | sample 101ome_18_FD_148667 | JGI IMG/M metagenome (GOLD analysis project Ga0181570, IMG submission 148667) | Coastal salt marsh microbial communities from the Groves Creek Marsh, Skidaway Island, Georgia - 101406AT metaG (spades assembly) | ecosystem: Environmental > Aquatic > Marine > Intertidal zone...
GACGCCGACGCCCACCCCCCTTCCCCCACGGGCGACGCCTCGTCGCGATGCCCACGCACCGCTGACGTCACGATGGTTGCGCGCGCGCCGCGTCCGCGTCCACGTCGCGGTGCGCTCACGGACGCCGACGCCGCCGCCGACGACGACGACGCGCGACACGCCGGCACGTGACGCATCATCATCGTCCACGCGCGTTCCCGACGTCCGCCGTGTGACGCCGTGCGTCGCGACGTTCCTCGCCCGTCTCGTCGTCGTCGTCGTCGACGTTTCGAGCGAGCATCAAAAACACCCGCGTGCGTGCGTGCGTGCGTGCGTGCGTGAAATCGACGCCTTCCTCAAAAACACCCGAAAGTGGAAGCGTTCCTCTCGACCGAGGGACGGACCGAAGGACGGACCGAGGGACGGACGGACCGAGGGACAGGGGGTCCATACCAATCACTCGTTATCCGACGTCGGCGACGCCAGTGACGGACGCCGTGCGACGACGAACGACGGACGACGAACGACGAACGACGAACGACGAACGACGGACGACGGACGCGGTTGATTGCGGAGAACGGCGATGACGGCGATGACGACGACGATGACGACGACGCGCATCGGTAGCGGTGGGGTCAACCCGGCGGCGACCGAGGGGCGGCGAACGATGAGACCGATGACGACGAAGAACCGAAGAGGGCACCGACAGATCGCGCGCGCGGACGTCGACCCGGAATCTCTGGCGATTTTGCAGCAAAAGCTCGGACAGTCGATCAAGTTTGAGGGCGCCGGGGCGGAAAAGCTCAACCAGGGCGTGCTGTTGGACGCCACGGGCGGGGCGATGCGCAAGGGCGATAAGGTTCAAACCAAGGATGAAAACGCGCTGGAAATCATGTATGATCCGGAAGGGTTGTTCCCGGACGTCGATGAAACGTCGTCGTCGATGTTGATCGATCGGCGGTTGGGACAACGCGCGAGGGAGGCGGAGGAAGCGTTGGAAGAAGAGGCGAAGAAGAAGCACAAGGAGGAGCGGGAAAAGCTGCAGGCGCTGCGAGACGCGCGAGTGCAACCGGATGATCCGGAAGCGTTGGTGCAGTATTTTTTTGAAACGGAGATTAATGAGATGGAATATGAGATTGTGCGTTGCAGACCGTTGCTCACGGATGCGTTTTTCGCAAACTTGAAGGAGACGATTGAAAAGTCTGACGGGTTGGACAAGGAAAAGCGCGAGGCGCTGTACACCGTCACGAGCGGTTTCGTCGGTTTCGTCGATCAAACCACCAAGGCGATGCTTCAACCGCGCGAGCGCATGATGAAGCTTCTCACCGCCAAGGATAAAAAGGCGATGATTCTCGAAATGGTTGAGACGGGAGAGCTCGATATCAACCTCATGGCGCTTCTCAAGACGAACATCAACACGGCTAAGGAAGCCGGTCTCACGCAAGAGGCTGAATTCATGGAGAAGATTTACAACGCGTGCGCAAAGTTTGTGAGCGTGTGATGCGCCTCCGCTTTGGCTTTGTTCGCGTTCGACATTCCATCATCATCATCATCCGCAGCGATTTATTACTACGACGTCAAGAAGAAGAATGACTATTATTTGTAAAAAGAAGAGGGAAAAATGATCCATAGAAGCGCGCTTCTCCTGCTCGTTACTTACGTTACAACATCTACGGAAAGAATCGTTGCGACAGCTCGCTCAACACTTTATTCACGCCCAACAAAACCCCAGCGCTTCCAAAGATACCCACCATGACGAGCGCCGTCGTGCTCAACGCGCCACCGACGCTCGGCCACTCGATCAAGCCAACCTCTTCCGCGGCGCCCGCGAAAATGTTCGCGCCCTCATCCGCCTTGGCCTCCTTCGCCGCCCGGATCGCCGCGCCGATATCCTCTGCGGACGACGACGGCGTCACTTCTGTCGCACCGCCGCTCGTCGACGCGTCGGACGCGCCTTTATCGCCGTCGCCGCCCGACGTCGTCGTTCCTTCAGTGGCGTCCTCGCCTTCGTTGGCGCGACGCACGACGACGACTCGGCGCGCGCGAGCGCCGCGCGACGACGTCGAGCGGAACGTCACGCCGCGCGTCGACGTCGATGGTTTGGTGGATAAGGCAAAGGACATGAGGCGAGGGCGGGTGGGGGGCGTCGTCTGCGCGTTCGTCGACGCCGACGTGTGACGAAGGTTGAGGAGGTTTGAGGTTTTCATGGGTGGATTTGGATTTTTTCACCGCGAAGGCGCGTTTCGTTTACATTACAACCACAGTGTCGTCGTCCACAGGCGAATTGAAGAAGACGATCAGTGCGGGAGAGAGACGGCGGCGAACCCAAGCCTAATGAGATCGCGAAACGTGGCGTCGGAGGCGTTCATCGGGGTTTGGTAACGCATGAAGATGTCGATGGCGATTGCTGCGGCTGTCAATCCGGCGCAGAAAAACGCAAAGGCGTAGAGGGCGGAGAGGACGGATGAACCGATGCGAACGCCGAAGATGGTCGGGTACGCGTCGGAGTTTCTTCGTTCGACGATTTGTTCGAGCGATTTTAACGCTTCGATGGAGAGCTCGTTTCTCTGTAAGATGGCGGCTTTTTCCTTGGCCATGCCGGCGTTGAGAATGGTGGAGTTGTCGAGGAAGAGTTTCCATCGAGCCTCTTGGAGCCGCACGCAATCAGCCTCTTGAATGTCGTGCACCTTTGCAGCGGTGGATGTCATCGTGAGAAGGGGTAGCATGAGTAAGGTTGCCACGATGAGAGGGTAGACTGGTGGTGAGTCTCCGATTTCTGTGATTTTGGCGAAATCGAAGAAGAAGTATAGACGTAACACCTTGACGAGACTCACGGCGACGATACCGACGACGAGTGTGAGCACGTGCGTCATGTAAAACGTGCACCAGTATTGCTCCAACTCTCTAAAGTCTTCGACAACCATCCGAATGCGAATCCAAGGAAGCCAAGCTTGGCAAATGTTGACAAAGGGAATGTCGAAAGCAGCCGCGGAGCTCGGATCCGTCGTCGCTTGGAACATGAGCCAATGCAACATGTCATGGTAAGCGCACGCGCACAACCGTCGCGACGTGATACAGAAGACAAACACCGTGATCATTTGCCACACGAAGGCGAGAATGATGCCACTGGAAGATCCCTGCCACATCGACGGTGACACCGATTGAAACTGAAAGATTGAGCTCGCCGAAGTCGGACACGCTTCGAATCCTAGGAACGACGGCACAAGGCTCGCTCTCGCCGGATCGACGCAAAACGACGTCGCGGTGGGCGCACCGAACATTGATACACCTCTACCCAGTCGTACAATGTAAGGCAAAGCAGCCACGGCAAAGGACGTAATGAGAAATATCAACATTTGCGTCCAGTGCGTCGTTCGCGAACTCAGCCAATACGACCTCCACGATTCTTCGTTCGTTCGAGCCAAGAGTGCGTCGAGAACGTCGCGCTCTGATACTGTCTTCAGTTGCAAGAGCTTATTCGACGCCACAATGTCTTCTATGCTGAATTTGGCGTGGAAATCGCCGCGTACGCCATCCTTGGTACCGTGCGCCTGCGACTTTCTCCCTGATTTCACCTTTCTAGAATGCTCGTCTTGCACGTTTTCCAAATTTTCCGCAAAGTTATCCATCTCTGCCAACCAACGTGGAACATCTCCGCTCTTTCCACCGTTCTTTCGACCTCGGCCGTTAGGCAGTGCGTGCGTATTCCCGTTGCGGTCGTCGTCGGCGGAAGTCTCGGTCTTTGTGTGTTCATCCTGCGACGCGCGAATGCCCGTAGGGATTTCTCTCGATCGAAGCGTGTCCACTGTTGGATGCTCTTGGACGAGTTTACTATCACCATCAGGGAGCTCCGATTTTCCACCCGGGAAAAACAACGTGATGGCTGACATTCTACTGTACGTATGTACGTCGGCCGACGCGAGCGCCATGGCGACGAATGACGTCAGAGTAAATGCGATAGCGCCGGGAACGGCTCCGTCGGATACGAGCGACATGTCGTAATCAGCCGTGAAGAAGAAGTAAATCACGATGATGCCGAGTATCCAATACGGCGTGTAATACAAACCCAGCGCCACGAAACTCGAGGAGACATTTCGGCTGCGCCATTTCGAAGAGTAAAACATGAAGCGAATCATGTGCAGCGTTCTTCGCACTGATTTCGAAAAAAAAACCAACAGCGGACCGGTAACTGGCAGCGTCAACAACTGGAACAAGACGTTTAGGTAGGACGCGGGCCCGTCCAACAGTGTTGACGCGTCCGGTATACCTTCAAACTCATCTGCACCGAGTGGATCGGTATCGGCAATGGCGTACAGCGCCACCGCTGGTCCCGTGCATCCTCGCTCGAGCGCCGCTCGCATCGCGTCGTTTGCGTACTCGTCCCAGTACCGCTTCCACGTTCCGCTCAACACGAGCTTCACGAGATGTTCCACGGGAATCAACCTCTCCCTCGTCAAGCTCTCGCTCCCAAGCCCACTGAGACACCGATTAAACAGCCTCCGAAACGCGACATCATCCAAGCCTTCGATATAAATTCCTCTGTGTATAAACCATCTCAAACTGTGCTCGTTTACCAGCCTCGTCGCGTCATTTGGAATCGACCCAATCCGTCTGATGTACTTTGTTTCGTTCCGTTTCCTCCTCATCGCGAGAATCCTATCAATCGCCACGATTATTTCATCAGCGCGCTCTCGCTCTTTATCACCCACCGCCAGCGCTCGCGCGATGGACTCGACATCTTTATTCGCTCCGACGTCACCGCCTTCGATATCCACGCTCGGCAACCCAGACATCTTAGTTGTCTGCTGCGCCAACGCTCGCGCGCACCGCTCCCGAAGCCTTCCCAATTGTTCATCCGATTTCGTCTCGAGCTTGTGCGTCTTCACCCGCGGCACCCTTCCCGCGCGCGCGTCGCGAAACTTTGACACGATGGTGCTGTTTCTGAAAAAGTTCCAACGAGTCGTTTGCGCGTTCGCATCGTCTCCACTCGACGTCGCGTCGCGCGATCGACGCGCCGCACCATCGGCGTCGCCGTACCCGTCGCGGTCGTCTTCCGCGTCCTCGCGGTTCACGCGCGCTTTCCACGACGCGGACATGAACGGGTCGACGCGCGCGTTGTGGTGTGACGCCCGCGGCTCATTTTTTAACGACTTTTTCAGTGCTAGACGCGCACGAAGCGGATTTGGATGGAGTGTCGATTCGATCGAATCATTTGATTGGGCTACAACACGGATGTCGTGATATTTCCGAAAATGGGCTACTGTACCGCATTCGAGACGTGGTCGCGTTCGACGCGGTGGATGAGTCGCTAGTGGTACGCTACGCTATTACGAACAAACGCCGGCGATCCAAGCCTTTGCGAATTTGGCCAGACTCGTCGGTACCCCGTGCGAACCTTCGTGAAAGAAAAACTCTCGCGTGGATTGGTCAAAGTGCGACGCGAGTTGGTTCATTCTCTCGCGAGTGACGAGTGCGTCTTGATCGCCGTGTGCGTGCAACGACGGGATGCGAATCGGGGAGATTGCGCGTGTCACTTCGAGCATGGTTTCATCCAGCGGCTCAAATCCGGCGACGAGGACGACGAATCGAACCGACGCTCGGAGTTCTTCGATCGAAGCCAACGCTGCAACCGCCGCCGTGGCGCCTTGTGAAAACCCTATGATCCCCTCGAACGGCCCTTCCGCCGCGATCAAACGTCGAATCGCATCCACTGTCTCGTTCCAACCGTCGTACGTCTTCGACATAGCCGGTCGCGTCCACCCTTCGTCGCAAGACCGTTTCGCCCCGCGCTCCGCGTTTTCCCGCGACGTAAACCACGCCCGCGACGACGTCGCAGACGTCGACGTATCCATCCCGCGAAGCGTCTCCGCGTCACCGTCGAACGCGCCCGCAACGTCGTGCGGCGCGTCGAGAAAGACGTACTCGCAGTGGCTCTTGAGCGCTTTTCTCAGCGCGCCTATTTTACCTCGAAAAGTCGCGCCATCCTGCGCGAATCCGTGCAGACAGAGCGCGCGCATTTTGCGGGGCGCATCGCTCGGCGCGTCGCCCGTCGTCGACATTCCGGTATTCGCGCGCGCGCGCGTTCGAACGGGCGGGCGGCGTGGAGTGACGTGGCCACGAAAGCAACACTTTCACGCGCACTTCACTTTCAGACTTGCGTCACACCGCGCCAACGCGCGCTCGCGCGTCGTCATGCCGGCGGACGACGGGATCGATCCGATCGTCCGTGATCGTCCCTACGCGTCCCGCGCGCGAGAGGACCCGAGCGTCGGTCCGTCGCGAGGCGCCGTCGCCGTCGGTCGTTTGGGTGAATTCGGTTGGGACTTGCGCGTGGACGCGCCGAAAACGCTCGAAGTTCCCGCGCGCGCGCTCGATCGACGCGGTGCGGACGCGTGGACGCGACGCGGGAAAGCGTGGTGCGTACGAGCGTTCGCATCGTCGGCGACGACAGCGGCGGCGGTGGGGCGTGAAAGGGATGCGGAGACGCGGTTCGGGAATAATCTCGTCGTCGTTTCGTTGGGAAACGAAAACAGAAGGAAAGACGCGAGACGACGGTTCGGCGCGCTCATATTGCGAGGAGAGGATGAGGGTGGGATCGTCGCGGAAAAATGTTCGTTCGGGGACGTTGGATGTCGGGTGACGGCGGAGGCGAGGATGCGTATGCGTGGGAACGTGATGGACGTGGACGCGACGAAGACGGCGGAACGCAAACGGATAGTCGTTGCGTGTCAATCTCGCGCATCGGTTGGGTTGTTTGAGGTGGACGCGTCTGCGTGTGATGAAGTAAAGATGGTTCGCGTGGCGTGTGAAGACGCGGCGGGGTCGGATGTGTTGGGGGTGCGCGTCAATCCCGTCGGAATGACAGAGTGCGCGTACGCGACGGCGGGCGGTACACTCGGAATCTTAGACGCAGACGGTGCGCGTCGGATTGATTCGCCCGCGAGCGAGGACGCGTCTTATTGGTATGGTGTGGGGTATAGCTTTCACCCCAGGCTGTTGTTACACGCGAGCACGAGCGCCGTGTACAGCGTAGATGTTAGAACGAATCGTCGCGAGACGCGTCGGTTGCATCTCGCGCCCGCGGATGAGGCAATCGCGTCGATTTCGTCGGTGAAAGAGCATCTGTACGCGCTCGCGACGTCGAGCACGCGTGGTTCGTCTCGGTTGACCAAGTCGTACGTGGAAATGAGAGACGCACGGCGCGCGAGTGAGCCCATCGTGCGTTGGGAGCATCAAGGAGGCCGAGTCCCGACCTCGTTGCGCATCTTCGATAGCTCTGGTTGGCATCGCGGTGTCAAAGCGAATCAAGCTTTAGGCATCTACACGAGTGGAAATGGGGCTTCGTGCGTGCACGTGTACGAGTGCGAAAAGATCGTCGACGGTCTGCGTGGACAGTCTGGTGTGCAGATGCGTCCGTTGTCCTACGGAACGAGCGTTCCGTTTGCGGCGAATCATTTACGCGGTTTCGACGCAACGAAAATTGGACCGTGGGGCGGTTTATTTTGGGTGGATGATTACGGCGTTCACGTGCAGAGATATGATTTTCAAGAACCGAAAGATTCTAGAACGTCTGCGACGCTCTTACGAGCTTTATACTTTGAGAAACCAGACGTGGACGCGTCGCGTGAAAAACCCGCAAGAATTACTTCAGAGCTCTCCAATCGAGCAACCGAACGCATCGCGAAGAACGCAACCTTTGACAAAGTGCCGCACCTATACGATTATATCGTACACGGTAAAGCGCCGAGCGAAATTGACGTTTCGCGTGACTCGAACGATGAAGCGGAGAACGCGCGCGTCCTCCTTCATCAAACGTTTAGCGACGGATGGACGATGAACGGCGTCGAGCTTCTCGACACCGCAGAGTTCTTATCCGGAAGCTCGACAGCCGCAGATCTCGTCGAATGGCGCTGCACGCAGCGAAAGAATGGACACACGTTACACGCGGCGTCGGACAGATGGAGAAAGAAACGTTCGGATGTGGAGCCGATTCCGAATCCCATCAATCGAGTGGCGTTGGCGGCTGATGTGAGCGATTCGTTCGCGAGCGATTGGCTTAAAGACGAAGACATGCACCCAGACGTGGCGCTCGCGCTCGCGCATCACGCCTCTAGGTCGAACGACGCTGTGGATAAATACACGCGGCGTTTAATACTAGCTTCACGTCTCGCGCATCATCGAGACCGTCAATTACTCGATATGGTGGGCTCGGAGTGCGGTGACGCCCGCGAGTCGTCGCGACATGCACGACAGCCTCGGTCGAAAGATGCTTCGTCGATTCCATTCTTGGATTCGCAGAGCGAGCCGTATTCTCAAGATTCTCAAGATCCGTTCATCACCCAGTTGCGAACACAGTGGCACACGCCAGACAAACGCCGGCGATACGATGCGGACATCGGCGTGTCCATGCCTCCGCCTCCGCCGAGGCCTCGGCGCGGAATTTGAAATGAAAGTAGCAGAAATAGAATTAGCAACACTCTAATGGTAGGAAATAATCATCTAAATGTGTACTAGTAGAACATATCAGTTGCGCATGACGGTATTAGAACTACCCTTGAGGCCGACGTGGTCCCTCGTTTGGTCGAGAGTAGGACCAAACGTAATCGTCGACGTCGTTCTTCCGGCCGCGTAGCCATTGTTACGCGCATATCCGAATTCTTGGCCAGTCTTCACCTCTGTCTTCTTGCGTTCAGCTGCCAGTTTGGCTTCTTCGCGCAACCAAACCTCGACGGTGGTGAGCAGCGACCCCGGTTCGCGATCCTTGAGGCCTTCAATCTCTTCGAACGGTTTGCAAAATCGCAACTCGCCATTGGCGACAAACGCGACGTGAGACATGAACGACTCGAGTCCGTCAAAGATGTGCGTCGCGTAGACGATGGTGACTTGTCTCTCGCTGCATTCATCCCGAAGGAACCCCATGAGCTCGGCGCGTCCGAGCACGTCGAGATCGACGGTGATCTCATCGAGCAACAACACCTTGTACGGCAACATGAGTCCCCACGCAAGCTGCACGCGGCGTCGCTGTCCGTCGCTCACCTTGTGCATTCTCCAATTCACATCCACATCGAGCACGTCAATGATACGCTGCTTACGGACCGGATCAACCCCTGGAATCGAGTCGAGCATCCGACTCGCAGGGAAATCACCCGCGAGCGGAATGTTATACCCCGCAAACGCCACGTCTCGCTGCCAGTTACCGCCGATAAAACTCAAATCCCCGCTCGACGTCAATCCCGTATCATAGAACGCCTCTCTTCCCAACACGAGCACTTTCTCCCTCGGTACCAAGTGTTTCCCAGCCAAAATCTTCAACAGCGTCGTCTTCCCAGCCCCATTCGCGCCGAGTAACAAACAACACGCTCCCGGCGCCAACGCCACGCGTAAATCTTTAATCAACGGCGTCGTCCCTTCGATCGGGCTTCCATCAATCCCGGGGTAGCTAAACGTCAACCCTTTCACTTCAACACCCATGACGTCATCTCCAACCTTTTCCGCCGTCTTCACCGGCGCTCGCGTCGCTCGATCGACCGCGTCTCGGCCGGGTTTTCGCAACCACGGTTTCGGTGCGTCTGGGTTCGCTTCCGCTTCAGCCTTCGCAGCCGCCATCTTTGCCCACCAATCCGTCGCCGCGGGCGCTTGTTCGCACGCCACCGTGGTGGAGGCTTCTTTCGCATCGCGGGCGTACCCGGTTTCCGCCACCGGGACCGGCATCGTCGGCGTTCGCGTTCGTTCGGTTCGTCCTCTGAGTCGCGACGTCTGCGTGTGACGTCACGGAAAAGCGCAGCCCTTTGGTGGAGAAAAATTGTTGTAGAGTTTGATTTTACCATGGTATCGACATCATCTATCTAGCGCGCGCCGACGAAAGCGTCGACGGCGAATCTAATGCTTTCGAGCTCGTCGTGAAGGGCGTTGAAGACGCCGCGCATGCGCGAGTAGCGCTCGCGGCGGATTTCGGTGAAGCGTTCGAGCGCTCGTCGCGAGTTTTGGCCGCGGCGAAGCTCCTCGTATTCATCCGCATTGGCGGAAAGCCTGGCGTGGATGGATACGTAGATGGCGTACTTGGTGTCGTACATGGCTTTGACCGCTTCGAGTTCGTCATCGGTTTCGATTTCGCCAACGGGTGGGGAGGGAACGTATCGACTCCAGGCGTCGTCGACGTCGCCCTTGGCGCGCTCTGGAACGTCGAGCGCGACGGCTCGGGGCACCGCGTGTGCGTTCGGTTCTAAGTCTAAGCTCGGAGATTGGTCTCCGAGGTCCATCGTCACACCCTTTCGCAAAACCTTGGGTGGCTCTTGGAGCGGCGGCGTCGGCACGGATGGTTCTTCCTCGACGACGCCGCGCGTCTCCTTCTCCTTGACTTTGCCCGCTTCTTCAACCTCCTCGAGCTCGTCCGTCATCAACGGTGCCGCCGCCTCCGGTTTAACACTAGGAAGCTTGAGATCACGCGCAGACGCGGTGAGCATCGCGCTCTGTTCTTCAGCCACGCGTCTCACCGTCCCCAAGAGCTCGTACCTCCCAGGAGGTTGAAGTTTCGCCACTTGTTTCACCGCGTCTCGCACGAGTTTTTGACTCGGAGCCGGCTTCGCGCACAACGCAAACCCTTTCCCGACGCAATCCCGAATCGCATTCTCCGACAGCGGTCGCTCAAACAGCAGCGCCGACACCGCGTGTTTCACCCTCGCAAACTCCCCACCCGAACCCGTGAGCAAGGACGCCGCGACAACCTTCGCCCACCGATCCAAGTCTCTACGCACGGGCGTCCTTCCGCCAGTCGCCGCGCCGTCCTCCTCCGCCCTCGCCTCCAACGCCCTCGCCTCGCTCACATCCACCACCTTTAAATGCCGCTCGCGCTTCTCCCTAAGTTCCTCCTCCCCTCTCTGTTTCACCCTCGCCGCGGTTCCGTCCTCCAGCGTCCGTCTCGGTCGCAACTTTTCCCCCACGAATCCCACCGCTTTGAGCGCGCGTCCGCTCGCGCCCGCGTCCGACTCCTCGAACGCGTCCCCACGAACCACCGTCGCGGTTCCATCCTCCGCGATCGACGCAAACGTATCCTCGGCATCTTTACACCGCAGCACCCACGCGCGATCGCCCCCAACCGTCCGTTTCCGTCCGTTTTCAACCGCGTCCGTGCCTTCGTCAGCCGCCGCGTCACCGCCCTCGATGCGCGCGTAAATTTCGTTCGCGTCCCGTCGCCACCGCGCCAGCTGCGCCCGCGAGCACCGCACGAGGGCGACGAAGCGTCCACGCGGGTCTTTCGCCCCCACCGCCGGGTCCAACCACGTCGTCGACGACGCGTCGCCGGCGACGCGCGACATGTATGATGATCCCCGCCGAACCGTCCAGCTCTGCCGTTGACGCCCGCGATCTCGGTCGACGGTCGACGGGGGCGATCTCGTCGATGCGGGTACTCGACCGACCGATTGACCGATTGATCGACCGACGAGTCATGACCCTTAAAACAGAGGTAAGGGCCACGGTTAGATGCGTGTACACACGTTGTACACAGTCTCTAGTATGGGATTTGTACCACATTCAGGGTTTAGTTAGGGTTTTGAGTTATACATGCGCGAGACACGGCGCGACGGTTCGAGTTCCAGGTGCGCGATCCAGTGGGTGGCTATATTTGGACGCGCGCGCGATCGAGTGCGTTTCGGTTCGTGAGGATGGGCGCGGCTCCAACGTCGGCGCGCGCGGATGACGGGATGGACGAGGACACCGCGCCGTCGGCGTCGGTGACGACGACGCGCGCGTTCGGACGGGGACGACTGCGGTTTCGCGCGGCGGTGGCCAAGGCGGCGAAACGCGAACGAGAGGATGGACGACGGTTGACCTCGTCGTGTGGACCCGGGGCGACGCTGTCGGGGACGTCTCTCGGCGTGTTCGGCCCGGGGAACGAGGCGCGGCGATGGGTGTTTCGAGCGATGCACGGTGAGCGGGCCGAGGCGGTGGTGTTGGCGATCGTCGCTGGGCACTTTGTGACGCTCGTGCTGTTGGCGTCGAGGGAGGAGGAAGACGACGGGGGCGCCGCGAGGGCGCTGCGAGCGACGGATTTCGCGGTGTTGTGCGCGTACTCGGTCGAGGCGGCGGCGAGGATTTTTAGCTTGGGGTTGTTTGGGCACAAGCACGCGTATTTGGCGAGCGTGTATAATCAGCTCGATGCGTTGATTGTCGGGGTGAGTTGGTTGTCGGCGTCGGCGCGATGGCGAGGCGACGAGTCGCTTCTCGCGCGCGTTCGCGTCGGGCAGTTGCGTTTGTTTCGCGGCGTTCTGGCGCTGAAGCGGTTTAAACTTGCCACGGCGGTGGTGTTTATAGCCGAGTCGCTGCATAAATCGTTGCCGCTTTTGCGAGACGTCGCTGTGATCACCGTCGTGTGCGCCGTGTTTTACGCGTTGATGGGCATGGGCATCTTTGGCGGGTCTCTGCGTCGACGATGCGTCGAGACGACGTCGGCGAGCACCGCGAACGCGTTCTACAGCGCGGTGAGCGATCCGCCATTGTTTTGCGGGGACACCGCGAACGAACTCGGTCACAAGGGATACGTGTGTCCGGGCGTGTACGATTCAAATTCGTCGCTCTTTTGCAGCGAGTTGGTGGGGAATCCAGAGCACGGGTACCAATCATTCGACAGCTTTGGCTCAACTTTGCTCGTCATGTTTCAGTGCGTGACGATTGAGTCTTGGCAAGAGGTGATGTTTGCTATGATCAACGCAGAGTATAAATCGTCTGCGGCGTACTTTATCACGTTGATCATCGTCGGTACGTACTTTATAGTTTCGGTGTTCGTCGCAGCGGTGAGCGGAGTGTTTCTGCGACTCAGGCGAGAACACCAGAAAATGTTGCGAAGTCGCTCAGCCGGTGGAGAAGACGAAGAACTTAGAAACCAAACATCGATACGCCGACTCGTGCGTAGATTGAGAGGAGGCACGGGCGAGACGCTCGCCAGCGTGGTTGAGGCTGCCATGGAACACAAAGAGCTGCTGCTCGCAGATTCGTCAAGCGAGCCGACAGAGGTACCGAGTGGCGTCGCACGAAATAAACGGGAGAGACTGCGCCAGTACATGAGCAATGTATACTTCGAAAGAGCAGTCAAGGCGTTGATTGTGTGCAACATCGCGTTGATGTCCATGTATCGATTCGACTTGGAACGCGAAAAGAAGGAGTACTTGCGAATCGCCGAAGGATTTTTCATCGCCGCGTTCGCGGTCGAGGCGGTCTTGCGCGTCGTCACTCGTCGAGGATTTTCGCTGCGGTTGATCACATTTGGTCTGCACGACGAGGACATGCCCGTCGCGTTCGACATGTTAATTGCCGGGTTGAGCGCGATGACCATTTGGGGTATGGGCGTGAATTTGAGCCCGTTCCGCATTCTGCGACTCTTCATGAAGGATGGCGGAATGAAGAAAAAAGGAGGTTTCGACGTCATTGCGCGTGTTTTCCGTTCCATGGGATCGCTCGCTTCTCTTCTCTTGTTCTACGTGGCGACGCTCGCCATGTACGCCGTCTTTGGAATGCAGATCTTTGCAAGGCGAGACGCCGAATTCGCCGACACGCCGAGGTTGAACTACGACACCTTCCCACAAGCCATGTTGACGCTGTTCGTCACCAGCACCGGTGAAGGCTGGACAGACATGATGTATCACGGCGTTCGCGTCACGCCCGTCGCGATACCGTATTACATTACATTTTTCGTCTTGGTAAATTATGTCATTCTCAATCTCGTCATCGCCGTCGTGCTGGAGAATTTAGAACTCAAAGACGTCGAAAAGATGTTTATCCAGTCGCAAAAGTACGTGCAGCACGCAGTACAAACCGCACTATATCGGCACAGATTTGTAGATTTCATGGAGAGAACGCGCGTCAAGATGAAGTTGACCATGAGTGGCAGAAGATGGACAGAGGAACGAGCGCATTGCATCTCCCCGTGGCTTTGTCGACGAGCAGAGATTGAAAGAAACGTCAGACAACGGACCGAGGAAGCGCTCGCTGAATTATTCACGGCTGACTCCAATGTCGATCGAGCTTCGACCGAAGACTTTCTCGTGTGTGAATCCAAACTCGTAGACATTAAGGGTTGTGAAACATCCAGAAAAGAGCTTGCGCCCAACGTAGTGGCGCCGCTCCTGAAGAAGAAAACCCATGGGCGCAAAGAAGTCGAGCTCATTTTCGAAGAGATCGCACACGAGGTCCCAATCGCGCAGGTAAAGTTACCATGGTACATGTCCGACGACAGAAATGCAGGTCGCATCAAGAAAACTTTTCTTTCACTCATCAACTCGAAATTGTACAAGTACGTCAGCCACGTCTTCATCGCCATCTCTGTATTCGCCGTGTTGGCGACAAAGCCAGTTGGTCAGGAGAACAAACATCAAACACTCGTAGACTGCGCCAACATGGCTGTCTTCGGTTACTTCTTTATCGATTTCGTCGGTAATGTCGTCGCCCGCGGGCTTCTGTTGACACCAGAGCCATTCGCAAGTAGAGTTTGGAACCTCTGCGATGCGGGCGTTTTGCTCATCGACGGAATGATTGTCGCGTGTCCACTCATTCTGGGGAGCGCGTACACAAAGTACTGGCATCGAGCGTTCAACATGGCTGCACCGGTGCGGCCGGTGCGTATATTAACGCGCGTCAAACCGATGCAACGTTTGGTCAAGTCGCTGTTCATCACTTTACCGAGTGTCGGTTCCATCATTTTGCTCACCGGCGCGTTGTTTCTCGCATTCGCCGTACTAGGTATTCGAGAGTTTGGCGGCACGTTTTACAGCTGCACCGACGAATCGGTCGCAAGCAAATCAGACTGTGTGGGGACATTCGTCGACGCAAGCGGTGAGATGGTGATGCGAGAGTGGAAACGACACTTGTTCGAATTCGACTGGATCGGTAGCGCAATGTTGACTCTGTTTGAGACGGCATCGCTCGACGGATGGACCGATGTGATGTTTTCCGGCATGGATAAGGCGGGCGTGGATTTGCAGCCGCAATTTCAGCACAACTGGCCCGCAGCGTTTTACTTTGTGACGTTTATTCTCTTCGGTTCCTTCTTAATGGTGAGAACAATCATAGGAGTCTTCATACATCAGTTTGGTATCATCTCTGGAAGGAAGCTGTTGACGGAGAGACAAAAACTTTGGTACGACATGAACAAAGTTGCGACATCTTTGCGTCCGATTCGGTACAAGGCTGCGCCGCCCTTTGGATTACGCCGGGTTTGTTTCGCAATGTTGAATCACAGATTTTATCGCGTCTTCGTGCTCGCGTGCGTGAGCGTGAACGCAGTGATTATGGCATGCGAGCAGTACGGAGACGACGGCTCTGTTTTCGCGAGAGTGCGCGCGACTAGCGAACTGTGCTTCGTGGGTGTCTATTTATTCGAGGCGGTCGTGCGGCTCGTTTCATCGTACCCGAACGTGTTGCGGCCACTCTCAGAAAAGTGGAACGTGTTCGAGCTCGTCATCGCCGCTGGTTCCGCGGCGACGCTGTGCAGCAGAAAGGGCTCAATCAGAGACCAAATCGGTAGACCGTTTCGCTTCTTGCGCATCTTCAGAGTGATTCGTCACCTGTATTCGGTCCAGATATTAGCGAACACGCTAATGCTTGCAATACCGAGCATTCTCTGCGTCATGGCTTTGATGATGATTTGGATGTTCGTGTACGCAGGCATCGGAACGCAACTCTTCGCAAACGTTAAGTATGGCGAAACGTTGAACAAGGATGCTAACTTTCAATCCTTCACCAACTCATTCCTACTCCTCTTCCAAGTCATCACCGGAGAGGGGTGGCGGCAGTACATGTACGATCTCATGGTGACCGAACCGTTTTGCGTCGACGACGGCTCGACGACATCTGACTGCGGCTTTCCGGATGGCGCCGTCCTGTACTTTGTCACCTACGTCATCGCGATGGGCTACATCTTCACCAATCTCTTCGTCGCCGCCATACTCGACCATGTCACGTTTGGCGTCCTTCGAGAAGACGCCGTCATCACCCCAGCTCACCTCTACGACTTCCAACGCGTCTGGAGCGCCTTTGATCCCGACGCCACCGGTTTCGTCGGCCTACACCGCGTAAACGAACTCGTCCACCGCCTCGGCGCGCCACTCGCCGTCGTCTTCACACCTTCCCAGCTCCGAGACCTCCCATACCCTGCTCGCATCGACGCAATCGATGCGTCATCCCTCTGGCGTCGCGAGCTTCGCCGCGAGCTCCTCGCGTCTCGCGGCCACGACCCTCGCGGCGTTTCCTTTGCCGCCGTCCTCTCCATTCTCCTCGAGCTCAAGCTCGGTCCCGACGCCCTCTCCATAGACGCCCGTCTCGCCCGTCGCATCCGACGGCGCGCCGTCCGCGTCCACGCCGCCGTCGTCGTCGCTCAGGCGTGGATTCGCGGCCACGTCGCGAGAAAACGCGTCGCGCGCGTCCACTTGCGGCAAACGTCCATTCGTATTCCATGGCCGCGTTGAAAGTGACACCACCACACTGTAAATTAAATTGAAGATTTTTGAAAAAAACATCATTTTGTTTGTCCGCGACCGAACGACGACGACGACGACGACGCACCGCGACGCGACGGTACCGACGCGAAAGGACCGAACGGGAAACGCCCACGAAAATAGTCCCGGTCGACCGATCGACGTCCATCGCTGATCGTGCCGTCCGGCTTGTTGGACGCGCGGCGTTTTTAAATTTGATTTTGATTTTTCAACTGCCCTTGGGATCCATTCCCTTTGCATTCATCTTCAGCCGCACGCGTTCGTCGTGAGGATGGAGGCGTTGAAGTCGCGCGTGCGAACGACGACGAACGATGCGGAGACGAAAGAGATTATGGAGGAGGTGCGTGCGCGATGGTTCGGGTTCGGATATTTCGCGTGGTTGGGGAAGAGAGTCGAGGATTACGTACAACGCGACGGACAGACAGACTGACGGACGAGCTCGTCGTGTAATGCATCGTCATCGTTTCGCGTAGATCTTGATGGTGTTACAAGACGCGCGAGATGAGAATAAAGTGCTCGGAGATGCGCTCCGTGCGGCACAAAAGGCTGCGAATCGAGAAGAACTGCAGAGCTCGCAAATTCGGGAAGAGTTGGTCAAGGTGCTGGAGACGAGCGACGACGACGCGAAGACCAAGCTCATCGTCACTCTTTTTGACAAGGTTGAGCGGTTGGCGACGCGTTTGTCGAGCGTTTCTGTCACACCTCGTTCAAAGATTGTCTCCCGCATGAGTGATGATGATCCTGATGATGCGGCTTCTGTGCGACGAGAGCTGCACGAAGCTCTGGAGGAGCTTCGAAAAGTCAGCGCCGAGCGAGACCAAATCGAGCAAGCTTTTAGAAATAACTCCGGGGACGACGCGCACAAGCTGAGGAAACAACTCAAAGCGGCGCAGGATGCAAAGATTGCCGCACTTGCAGACGCTGAGGCGTTCGAAATGGAGAGGAATGATGCCATCGCAGAGTTGGAGAGAATGAGAGCGACTAGCTACGGTCAACGCGTTGCCGAGACGAGTGTGGGTGGACGATCCGATGAACGATTAGTCGAGCTCGAAAGTTTGTTGGGCGAAGCTCAAAACGCCATCAATCTTCTATCGGAAGATCGAGAGAAACTGCTTGCGCGATTGCGCGACGTCGAACAAGCCAAGGCGTTGAATGGAACTATACCAGACGTCGTGGCGGCGCAAAACGCGGCGAGAGCGGCGGCGGATGCTGCTAACGACGTCGCTTTTGAAGCCGAGCAGGAGCTCGAGACGCAGCGTGAGCTCGCCTCGCGCCGGGCAGATGAAATTGAACAACTCAAATCAATCGTGAGTGAGATGGACGGCCAGCGAGAGAGCTTGGCGCAGAAGCTTCGAGTCGCATATGCCAGCTTGCGAGAGGTGGAGAGCAAGAGAGATCAGAGCCGATTTGAAGGCTCTGCGACTGAAAAGATTTTAGTCTTGGAGAACGAGTGCGGTCGACTTCAAGATGAAGCCGACACGTTGGCGGAGGCCTTGGATGAAGCGCGAGAAAGAGCGATGCGTGAAGGCGCCTCTGCCGAGGAAGCGCGGCGTCTTGCCGCTACGGCTGAAGCCAAGATTTACAGCGCGGCGCAGGCACGGGACGCGGCAGTCGCGCGCCTTCGCGCGCTTGAGGATCAAGTACATGACGCGTCGGAAAGAGAACGTAATATCGCCATGGAAGCTACTCAGTATCGTGAAGAACTTCGCGTCGCATCAGACGACTTGGCTGCTATGACCAAGGAGCAGCAGGTGGTCAACGCGGAGCTCGTCAAGGCGCTGGGCGAACGCGACAACGCTTGGGCAGAATTGCGGGAAGCCAAATCTGCGCAGTCGAGCGCTGCTGCTAACGCGCAAGCGAAGGAAAAGGAAGTCGACGACCTGGTTAAAGCGTACCAGGAACTCAACGCAGAGAATCAAAGAATCGCTGCGGATTTGGATGACATGGAAAGAGATATGCGAAGGGCGCAAGCTGCGCTTGAAACGTCTGAATCGCGAATCGCGCAAGCGAATGAGAGAGCGAAAGCGGCAGAAGCAGAAAGTAAGGCGTATGCTTCCGACTTGCAAGCGTATCAATGTCAAGTGGATAACTTGACGCAGCTACTTGAAAATTCAGCCAAGGCAAAGGTGGACGAAGGTGACTCTATCGAGGGATTGAAGAAAAAGCTTGAGGCGTCCAACGCAATGTTGTTTGACATGGAACGCGCCAAGGAAATGGCTCGAAGAGAAACGGCGGCGGCCGAAGCCAACTTGTTGGTGGTTCGCAGTCGCTTAACAGACGCTCAAGGCGACAGCGAATCGCTCAAGCACAAACTCAAACTGGAGACTAATCGCGTGCGTGAATTAGAGAGTTTGGTGTCTACTTTGCGTACAAACGAAAACCAGGGAGGCGCCGAAGGCGGCAGCCAAGGCTCAGACGTACTGCGTGAACGCATAAATGTTTTACAAGAGCAGAACAATGGGTTGATGCATCAAGTTGAAACTTTCAATGAACAGCGCAAGGCGTTCGAAACAGAGCTTGAACGTTTGCGCGGCGTTATCGAAGGGTCTGCTGGAATTACTCCGTCTAGTCCGTCAAGTAGGCCAAATACGCGCGCGCTCATCGACGCTGAGGCGAAAATAGACGAGCTGTCGCGCGACGTCGATCGTCTTTCGAAGTCTCTCAAGGATGCCCAGGAAGAGGCTTCCGCCATGCAGGGGAAGCTCGACACAGCTGAGAACGTAGCTCTTAGCGCCAGAAAGGAAGCGCACGCTATAGCTCGCCGTGAGGCTGAGACGAGAGCCGAGCTGCAAGGCGTCCGCAGTGAGCTCAGCATTGCGAGAGATGCGCTTCGTGAGGCAATGAATGATGCTCCTCCGGCAAACAATGAGGCAGTTCGCCTGCAGCAGAGGCTTCAAGATACAGAACGTCGCGCGATGGCGGCTGAAGCATCTTTGGCGAGATTGGAGAGTGAGCAGTCCCCCGTCTCGCAGGCATCTGCAGAGGAAGCGCGTATTCTCCGCCAAGAGAATTCTCGGCTACTCAGCTTGCTTTCGCGAACGAACGAAGAATTGAATGAAGCTCGGCGCTTGATCGATGAACAAGGTTACACCGAGCGCGCTGATGATCTCCTCGTTCGTGAACAAGTGCGCGCGGCTGAAGAGCGCACTCGACGGGTTGAGGCTGATTTCGAGCAGCTCGTTCAACAAATGCGTCAGATGGAGGGTGGAGCTGGTAGCGAGCTTCTTGAACGCGTGCAAGAACTCGAAGAGGAGAACGAGGAATTGCGAGATTCTCTCGCGGGCACTGAAGAAGCGACTCTAGAGATGCAGCAAGAGTTGGCGCGGATTTCGGAGGAGTACGCCGCCCTAGCTAGTACACTCACCGAGACAATCCAACGTCACAGTGAGGAGTCACCGTAGTGTTTTTATTTATGTGAAGTATACAACCAGATCGCGCCAAATTCATAGAGCACTTGACGCTCAGTTGTCGATATATGTCGCTGCTGCTATTGAGGTCATTTCCTGATAGCGAGAGCGATTTCAATTTTGAGAGCGACGTGAGCCAGCGCAGTTCATCCTCGTTATCGATGTGATTATCCTGTAGGTGGAGTTCCCGCACAGAAAATAACGTTGATAAATGCCCCAACGTCCGTAGCGCATTTCGTCGCAAAGAAACAAATTTAAGCCTATCACATCCTTCAAATGTTTGTGCGTCCATCCGGCACAGCTTGTTGCGGTCTGCCTTTAAAGTTTTCAATGACTTGAGCTGGTTGATGCCGTCCAAGCGCGTTAGAAAATTGTTGCAGAGGAAGAGCGTCCTGAGATTCCGACACGATGATATACAAAGAGTGCCCAAGGAGGAGATATTGTTTGAACTAAGGTCTAGAAATTTCAAGTTCCCAAATGCACCCGGCCGCCCGAAAGCGACGTTGATACGGTTGTGTCGCAAATGTAACTTTTCAAGGTGCGGCAACGCGCGTAAAGCGGAAACATCATTGAGGTTATTCTTCTCCAAGTTTAAGTGTTTGACACTTTGAAATCGAGAGCTGACGATGTGATGATCTAGAAGTGTCAGCTCTAGTGAAGACAAATTGATTTGTTCACTACGGTTTGGTTCTTCGCGCTGTAGCATATCTTCGGTCAATCGCCCAGTGTACACCTTTGCGGCATTTTGCCGCGTTTCCTCATCAATCATCGCGGCATCCAATATTTGCAGCTGTGGGAGTTTGAAGACGAGATAGTTGGGATATTCTTTGGAAAATGTGACTGGAGTGCCAATAATCGATAGTACTTTCAAATTTGACAAGCGTACCAACGACGTTAAATCGGCTGTCGAGCTCAACTCGTTGTGTGCGGCGAAAATTTCTCGCAAATTGTGACACTTTACCAATGCGGAGAGAGAACGGATGCGATTCTCCTCTAGGTTGATGATTTCAAGTTTAGTGAGGGACTTGAAGCATGTATGTGACAGTTTCCGAATTCCGCAGTCCCGCAAGTTCAACACTCGCAGTTCTCTTAGCAAGCTCAGCCCTTCGAGGTAAATGTGAGAATTGCCTTCGAGAGATAAGTGTCGCAAACGGCGACATACAGCGAAATCCTTGATCGTCGGTAAATAGTTGTAATTGAGCGTGGCTACATCCAAGAGTCTTAGTCTGTCAGAGTATTCAAACCCGTTTAAGTTTGCGTTTTCTAGACAAACTTCTACCATTTGCGACGCGTCATTTTCGACGTACGAATCGGCGTATTGTCTTGCGACTTCAAATGACAGCTTCTCCTTCACTCCAATGTTAACGCTACGATGTTCGTGTGTTAGATCGATGCGCTCGGGGATGCAGCGATGCGTTGCCAATGCTTGACGAACTCTATCCACTTCGTCGATGAAAACACTGTAGAAGCTGCGAAAATGCGCATCGATGTCTGGCGTCTGTAGAGTCGACTTTGCGCGCGCAAAGCGTTCCTCCTTGATGGTGTGAGCCACAATCTCCGCATCGCGGAAGCTTTGCGCGATGAACTTTTCCACATCAACGAACGCATTCTGGTTACACATCTGGTACTCCCATTCAAGCTTTACCATGAGTTTGCGAAGGTCTTTGATGTCATTCAAACGTGCATTTGATTCTTCTCGCAGAAAATCATCTGCGCAAACGCGTCTGAGTCGTCTGAGTTGTACCATTGCTTCCCTTTTTGCCTGCGTGTAACCAGCTCTGATGAGACTCGAATGAAAACGATAACGAAGCGCCCGTGCTTCGTGTGCTTCGTCCGTTCGGGCGCGCTCCTCTGATGATATTTCGCACTCATCCAACGAGCGCAACTTGGGAAGCAATTTGACGATGTACGACCGGTAACAGTCCGATCGGCTAAACGGAACTCCACCGTGCACGGCGTCTCGACACGTCAATGTCTCTAATCGCGCTCGCACAGCAATGTCATCTATACGTTCGATTGGATTACCAGCCACATTCAAGTACTTTAATGTATTCGGCGCGATGTCTGGCACCGAGATGAGGCGATTCCCTGCCACATTCAACGCTCGCAACCCACTCAAGTTTTTTAAATCGTCCAAACACGAAATGTGATTATCATTCAGCCACAACTCTGTCAACCGCTCGAAACGATGTGGAGCAACGAAAACATCGAGGCATTCAATCGCGTTCCCGTGCGCGTACACCGATTCGAGACAGCGACATTCCTCCGCTCCGTCCAGAGATTTCAAAGAACACTCCGCCACCATCAAACTCCGCAACCTACAACACACACCGACGCCGACAATTGACTTTAATCCTCTCTGTCTCACGATTCGAAGCTCCACAAGCTCTGCACTTTCCGAGATTCCCGATGCAGTCAAAGCCGCGTCGTTGTCCAGCGGCAAATCCTCCATGAAATACTCCAACTCCTTCACATCCGTGCGATTTCTCATCGCCGCTGGTTCAATGTTGCGCGTCGAACCGGGAACGCATGCATCATTTTCACCCATCTCGTCGACGCGCGTCGTCGCACCGCGATCGACAGGTGCGGCAGTGTCGAGTCAACGCGATTTTGGTCCAAATACAGCCATGGGTGACAGACGACAAGGTAACAACCGTTGAGAGAGCTGGACGGCACACGTTGTCGTCGTCGTCGTCGTCGTCGTCGTCGCTCGCTGGCTCTCGCGCACGATGCGCACCGCCGCGCGAACAGCGGCGCGGTACGGCGTCTCACGCGTCGTGCCGCACGCGCGCGAGGCGTCAGCGTGCGCAGATGTGATGAAACGCTTCGATGAACGCGTCAGTCGAGAATGGATGCCAACGAACGTGAACCAAAGACGCGTTGGACTCGTCGACCGCGTTGCGTGGATGCGACCGATGTGGGGCGGCGCGGGCGTCGAAGACGATGCGGGTGGTGATGGACGACGCGATGCGCGGCGCGGGTTCGGTGCGACGCGCGGGTTTCACGCGAGCGCGTCGACGAGGTTGGACACGAACAGAAGGGGATGCCGAGAGAACGAGGCGAGTCGGACGAAGAAGCAGGAGGAGGAAGGGACGACGACGGAGGCGTACGAGTACGATGAACTTCCTCGAGGGAGTGGGGCAGAAGCGATAGATGAGGCAAACGACAAGCGGGCGCTCAAGGCGGTGCATACAGCGATTGGGTGTAACACGGCTATTCTCGTGTGCAAGCTCGGAGCGTACGGAGTGAGCGGGTCGCCATCGATGCTCGCAGAAAGCATTCACAGCGTTGCGGATATCGTTAATCAAGCGCTGTTGCAAGTTGGGATAACGAATAGTAATCGCAAACCGGATGCTGCGTTCAATTACGGCTATCGAAGGGAGCGCTTTGTGTACTCGCTGATTTCGGCGGTGGGTATTTTCTTCCTCGGCGCCGGATTCAGCGTGATGCACGGGATTCACGGAGTGATGGACCCAATACCGGCGGAGAATATATCGATAGGTATCGCAGTTCTCGCCGCTTCTGCCGCTTTGGAGGCGTTTTCGTTGAAAGTGGCGTACGAGTCTCTGCGCGACAACGCGCGTGCGCAGGGGATGACTCTCACCGAGTTTGTCAAATCAGGCAAAGACCCGACGAGTGTGAGCGTCGTCGCTGAAGACGCAGCCGCTGTTTTAGGATGCGGCATCGCGGGCACAGCCTTACTCGCAGCCCAGGCGACTGGGAATCCGATATATGACGCTTGCGGTTCGATTGCTGTCGGAGGCTTGCTGGGTGTCACTGCCATGTACCTCATCAACAGTAATCGTTTGCTCTTACTGGGAAGGTCGCTCGGCGCTGATAAAATGCAAGCCATCACGGAACACATGCGTCGCGATCCCGTCGTCGAAGAAGTGTACTTCGCCAAAAGCGAAGAGCTCGGCGCGGGGACGTATCGGTTTGCGGCGGAAGTTGAATTCAGCGGCAAGAAGATTGTCGAACGTTATCTAGCGAAAAACAGGCGCCGCATGGAGCTGCATTCAAAATTCAACGAGGCATCCTTATCTGCAAACGGAACGGCGATGGACGCAGCCCTCGCACACTATGGTGAGGAGATCGTTCAAGCCGTTGGCGATGAGGTTGACCGCATGGAAAAGGAAATCGTCAAGATTGAACCGTCCATCCATTACGTCGACATCGAAACGAATTAGATAAGTTATTAGAAATAAGCCCTCGCATCTTGGCGTCTTGCACTACTAGACTGTTGTAAACTATCGCTAATCGTCAGTATTTCTTCCATCCCGATGGTCCGCGAGACTCGCGTGGTCAAACTTAGCCTCTCATACATCTCGCCGAGCATGTCGCCTCTAGAATTCACACTGGCGATTGCGTAAAGAGCAAGGTGTCAATATATCATGTCGCTCATTGATTCACCCTGCGAAAGCGTCGAAGTACTCATGGAGGGCTTGCGCCAAAATTGGATGAAACGAAACGTCGCCCTGCAAACTTTCGAACAAGAATTGACTGAGGCTGCCCAGACCATCCTGGGTGGGAAGGATGGCAACGTGGCGGTGCTGGATACGTTTGCCCCCATAACGGAAGTCTCGAGCCACTCTCCGAGCGCGCGTTTGAAATCCACGACAATGGCTGAGAGTGTAGAAGAAAATGTCGCTGAAGATTATTTGCATCGGGAACTCAAGCGATTCAAACCCTCTACAGAGCTAGAGGAAAGTGGCGAGAGTGACGAAGATAATATAGAAGCTTCACTACGCGACGCTTTGGATTCCACAGTCGTCGCCTCGCAGTCGAAAAGAAGAAGTCGCATCAAACGGCAATGGGATCGAGTCAAGGCGTGCAAATCTATATCTGGGCAGTACAAAGCAGCCAGAATGATCGCAACATCGGTCAGGCACTGGTACTACAATCGGAATCAGAGCGCGCGTGTGATACAGAGATTCTTCCGGGGCTGGGTTGCTCGTAAGCGTATCGCAATTCTAAGAGCTCAACGCGTACGACTCGCATGCTGTCTGCAAAAATGGCAAAATGAAACTCACATATTAAAACGCGCTCGTGCATGCATCAAAATCCAAAGTCTCTGGCGCGGACACGTGGCGCGATTGTCCATTCATCGCATGAAACATCACAACGCCTTCCGAACGCATATGGAAGAGCTCTTCAGGCTGTATTTGGAGCGACGCGAAAATGCCCGACGGACAGAAGCAGCGTCGACCGTTCAGAGCGCATGGAAGACCTTCATAGCTCAACGGTACTTTGGTGCGTTACGTCGCTCGGCTCTCATCTTCCAAAGCATTTGGAGAGGAGCGCGGGTACGTCGAGCCGTGAGACAGTATCGATTAGCACTTGGTAACGCCACGCGCGTAGAAATCGAACTGGCCGACGCCGACGAGAATGATTTTGCTGAAATCGATACTGATCCACTGCAAGATGTGTTGAGCAATTTTAAATCAGCCAAAAGGAATGTCCTTGGTTCGACTGAACAGCCATCGCGTGAACGGGACGCACCCGAAGCGTTTGTGGCCACCTGTGATGAAGGCAGCCAACACGCTGCCGCCACTGAATATTTCATTCGAAGGCGTAAACGACATCTCCGTCAGCAGCATAGACGTCAGCGTTCGGATGAACTCAAATCAGATCCTTCGCGCAGGCTCGCAAGATTTCTGTCGAATGCGGCTAAAATCCCAAGACGTTGATTTGTGTCGCTCGACGGCTCTGTGACTTCATAGTTAGACTAGATGACTCTTTGCGTCTGTCACACGGCTAAAGTTTCGCCACGAGTCCCTGGACGCCGCGCGCAGTCGCGACGCGTTGCGCTCATAAACACAGCGCTCGTGCCGATTCTCGTCAACGCGCGTCGAGCCCGCGCGGAGAATCTGCGTCCACTCTCCGAGTACGTCTCCAGATTGGATGAGTGCGTGAGCGAACTCGAGTCGGTGGCGTCTGAACTCGAATCGCTGACGAACGCGACGCCGAAGGATTACGAGCGCATCCGGGGTCTCCTTCATCGCGGCGAGCTCGGTCGGTTCTGGGTTACCGCGCGTGGATGCGACAAGTACACCGGAGACGTCGAAAAAAGTCCTTTCGCTAGAGAGAAGGCTGATATGTGGTCGCTCGTACCCGAGAAGTCTGGACCCCTCGGACGAGCTCTGAAACCCAACTTTGATAATCCGGACGATAAGTTGTGTCTCATTTATTCGTGCGTGAACGATCCGACGGCTCCAGCATCTATCGATACGCTTTACTCGTTGAAGCTGTTCGATGAAGGCTTACGCATCGGGGCAAAAGGCGAGCGGGTCACGGCTGAAGGATTGAGTTTCGTGGCGAAGGATGTCATAGACAAATTGCGCGTGTATCGCGTGTTGGTGCTGGATAAGGCAAATGGTGATCTTGTAGATGAAGCGTGGGTCAATCCAGCCCCACCGGGGTGGTCTGGGGTCGGTATTTAGCGTCTGCGCCTAGCTGTTGTACAATACATTTTACGCGAATTGCTTCAGTTTGAACGTCCCTACTAACGGCCCGTGATCCGAGATGTTGTACTCTACTACGTCGGGCCATTCTCCACGGAGCATACAATCTGGTAATTTGGCGCATTCAATCGCCAGATCTCCCTCTTCCCACGTTTCTTGATCCCAACTCTCTGTGAGCGGTTGCAGCACAACTTTATCGCTCGCGCTGCTCGCCATGAAGTCCGAGATATCGAGAGATAAATTAGGGTCTGCGATCGCGTCAGCCATTCCTCGGATATCCATGCGTTCTACGAACTCTTGGAAGTCGATGAGGCCGTTGCCGTCTTTATCGCACGCCGAGTAAAGCGCTTCCAACTCTGCGGTTAGAAGCCCGGGACTCGTTTCTCCGCAGAGTCCTATTTTGTTGGCAAACTCTATGAATTCTTCTTTCGTCAACCCGCCGTCGGCGTTTTCGTCCACCGCTTCAAAAGCTGCGAGATCATCCTTGAGATTGCTCGCGACAATTTTAGCCCGCATCATGGCGAAAACAGCTTCTTGCCAGGACGCGCCGATTTCGGTCACTTGGCTCGACGGATTCAATAAAAACATGTGATCCACACCCACGGGAATCTTTCGGTGGCTCATGTGCGACACCCAATTCGTGCTACATCCTTGCCGTCGCTGACAATCGTCCAACGCGTTGACGAACCCCTGACTAGTCAGGAATCGATACACGCGTCCCTGTCCCTCTCCATTCGCCCCGCTCGTACCGTTGAAATCCCCTGTCATGATGATGGGAATCTTCCGCCCGCGCAACCCATCCGCCTTCATCATCTGATTCAAGTGCTCGAGTGTCTGAAAAATCTCCCTCAACCGAATCAACGAACTGTTTTCATTGTGGGGAAACAACAAGTGGATATTTACCACCATCGCCTCCAAGTTTCCTCTCTTCACCCTCGTCACGTTCGCCACTCGGTCTCCACAATCGTTAAATAACACATCCTGCGAATCTACCACCTCCAGCGTCTCCCTTTGCACCGCCGTGAGCAGCCCATCGCACCTCCCACCGGTTCTCGGCGTCCAACGAACCTCGTACCCGCCCTTCTCCAAACGCTCCAACCATAATCCCCGCACCTTTTCGTCCGCGTGCCAAAACTCCTGCACGCACAGCACGTCTGGCGCATCGCTCGCAATCAGATCCAAAATCCTTCCCTGACGCTCCATTGCCGCATCGACGTCGTCGGATTCCCGCCCACCGCCATCGACGCGTTTATACTCGGGACAGAGGACGTTGAATGTCATGACGCGCACTCGATCCACCGTCGTCGATTCGCCCGACGACGGCGACGACGACGACGACGACAACGACGCCACGCGCGTAGTGGCGCGTCGCATCGGTCTCTCCCGTCGCATCGGCCGTCCGCACCGTCTCGGCGCGCGCGCGGGTTTCAGCCCGACCGCGCGCATTGCACCCGCGACAACTACTGACGTCAGCACGCGTCTGTTTCGGTCACCCGTTTCGTTTCGTTTCGTTCGTTTCGTTTCCTTTCGATTCCGCAGTGAGCGACGCGCGCGATAACACCCCGCCGTCCCGACCGCGTCTTTACACGCGTCTGCGCATCCCCGTCTGCGCGTAACTTCAGTCGTCATGCGCGCGACGGCGACGGTACCGACGACGACGCCGTTTGTCAAAAAGTGCGCCGCCGCGTCTCGTTCTGCTTCTTCTTCGGTGAGTTTCGGACGGTGCGTGACGCGTGCGCGACGCGTCGGGGTTCGCGCGAGCGATGATGATAACGATGAGGAATCGTTCGATGACGGCGATGGACCGACGTTCGTGCCGCGAGCGCCGGGCGTGAGCGATGGACCGTGGGCCAAGGCGGACACGCGAGCCGTCGTGGAGTCCATTCGAGACGCGGACGCAACTGCGAGGAAAGTGTTTCAGCTCACCGAGGAGGAGCCGTTTAATCTCTTGGGACTCACGGCGAAAGAGTTGAAGGAGTTCGCCGCGGGTAGGGGGATGCCGGCGTTCCGAGGGAAGCAGATGGCGGATCACTTGTACGCCGCCAACGGGGCGAGTGCGAGGTCCGTGAACGACTTTACCACGCTGTCGAAGAAACTTCGAGAAGAGCTGAAGAATTCGAATATTCGCGTTGGGCGGTCGAGACGTCATCACGTCGCCGCGGCGCCGGACGGTACGGCTAAGCTCTTGCTACGGTTAGATGACGACAGAGTCGTCGAGACGGTCGGTATTCCCGCGACGGAGAACGGCAAGAATAGACTCACCGCGTGCGTTTCGAGTCAAGTCGGCTGTCCGATGCGCTGTACCTTTTGCGCGACGGGTAAAGGGGGATTCGCGAGAAACCTCGCGCCGCATGAAATCGTGGATCAAGTGCTCGCGCTCGAAGAGTACTTTGGTCAACGCGTGAGCAACGTGGTCTTTATGGGAATGGGCGAGCCATTGTTAAACGTGCCGAACGTTTTAAAAGCTCACGAAGTCTTGAACAAAGAAATCGGTATTGGTGCGAGGCACATTACGATCTCAACCGTCGGTGTTCGCGGGTCCATAGAGAAGTTGGCTCAGGCGCAATTGCAATCTGTCCTCGCCGTTTCGCTTCACGCTCCGAATCAAGCTCTGCGCGAGACAATAATTCCAAGCGCAAAGGTTTATCCGATGGAAGACCTACTGCAGGATTGCGAGCAATACTTTATCGCGACTGGGCGCCGCGTGACTTTCGAGTACACGCTCCTCGGTGGCGTCAATGACCAGCCAGAGCACGCCAAGGAACTCGGTCGCTTGCTTTACGCTCGCAACTTGGCGTCGCACGTCAACTTGATTCCGTACAATCCGGTCGACGACAGCGACTTTAAGCGACCAAGCAGAGCGACCGTGTACGCGTTTAGAGACGTGTTGGAAGACCTCAACGTTCCGGCTAGCATTCGCCAAACTCGCGGTCTCGAAGCTGCCGCAGCGTGCGGTCAACTTCGAAACGCTTTCCAAAAGGATGCAATCAAGGGCGATTTGGCTCCCGCGACGGCCTAACTCGAGAAACTCAATTACGTAAGATTACACTTGTACACCGCAAATTTTGTAGTGATTGCATTCGTAGCTGGCATAGAAAACTCACTCATCATTACTTCTTCTTTCCAAACCATCCGCGAACCATTTGGCCGAGTCCTATCATCATTGGATTCTTAAAGTATACCTCGTCGTACCCGTTCGCGGCGCACGCCCACTGTTTACCGAACGTGTGCACCTTTCTAGTGCTCTTTCCAGTCTTCGGATCGACCAACTCGCCGCCCTCGTGCGTCCAAGCCAGGATGCTTCCGTAGAGATTGTAATACTTTGCGTTCGCATCCGTTGCGCTCTTCGACATCTTCTCGGCGTACTGCCCCGACCTGTATCCAATCGTGCAGTAACACACGCAATCGTGCGGTCCAAGATCCGCCCGCGCGCTCTCGTACTCCTCTGCGCTCATCGCTCCCGTGATGACGCTCGTCGCGCGTTCCTCTTCGCCCCGAACATCCACCAAAACCACCCGCCGTTCTGCCCCTCCCATCCTCGACATCACCTCCTTCGCCGTGACGTACTCGCACTCAAATTTATTCTCAAACTCCCCGGCGAGCGCATCCATCTTCGCTCGCCGTTTCTCATCGCTCGCGCCCCCCATGTCGTCTCGCGCGTTTCGTTCAGAATTCGCCTTCACCACACGAAAACCCCTCGATCGCCGTCTCGAGCCCTTCACCACCGTCGCCGGGGCGACCGACGCCCGCGAAAGAATGCGAGTCGACGTCCCGAACGCTTCGACGGTCCCGCGCGTCGCGCGTCGTCGTCGTGTGGCGTTCGAACGTCGCGTACGAAGCGCCTGATGATGCATCACTTCGTATTGTAGATATCAAAGACCTATCAAAATGCAACTTTGCGACGATCCGGTTTTCCGGTTTTAGGAGTCGCCTAGGGCTGCCGGACCCGCGCGGCGTTGTCACAACCCCGCGCGCGCGTCCACGACCGCACGCCGGATCCCCCGCGCACACGCGAAGAGCGACTCGATCGCCCGACGAGGCCGACGAACGAGACACCGCGCCGGAGACAACCCCGACGACGACGCGCGAGAGTCGCGAAGATCGCACTTTGACAACGACGAGAGAGCTCGAGGGATAGAAGAAGATGCTCGCCATGACGACGGCGAACGCGTGCGCGAGAGCGACGACGACGAAAACGACGGCTAGCGGCCGCAAAACGATGCAAACCAGACGCGGGGTTCGTGCACGAGCGATGCCGGTGGGTGAACCGGTCAAATGCGAGGATCACTTTTTGGCTTTGGATGACTTTACCAGGGAGGAGATTGGCGAGCTCATCCAACGCGCGGCGAGCGAAAAGAAACGGTTGCAGAGCGGTGATCGCAGTTTCTTGCCGTTCAAGGGTAAAACTATGGCGATGATATTTGCCAAGCAGAGTTTGCGCACACGCGTGAGCTTTGAAACCGGGTTCAAGTTGCTGGGAGGGAGCGCTATTTACCTCGGCCCGGATGACATTTCCATCGGCAAACGCGAGGCGACGAAGGATATCTCTCGCGTGCTTTCGAGATACAACGATATCATCATGGCTCGATTGTTCGCGCACCAGGACATCTTAGACTTAGCGGAATACTCGAGCGTACCGGTGATAAACGGCCTCACGGATTACAATCATCCGTGCCAGATTTTAGCCGACGCTCTCACCATTTATGAAAAGTTTGGCCGCTTTGAAGACGTCAAGGTTGTGTACGTCGGTGACGGTAACAACATCGTGCACTCTTGGTTGAACCTCGCCGCGGTCATTCCGATGCACTTCGTCTGTGCGTGCCCGGAAGATTACACTCCGGACGATGCCACCCTCAAGAAGGCGCGCGACGCGGGTCTCTCCACCATCGAGATTTCGCACGATCCGTGGGAGGCTGTCAAGGGCGCGGACGTCGTCTACTCCGACGTTTGGGCGTCGATGGGTCAAAAACACGAAGCAGAGCAGCGCAAGAAGGATTTCCAGGGCTTCCAAGTCACCGGAAAGATGATGCAGTCGACTCCGAATGCGATCTTCATGCACTGCTTGCCTGCAGAACGCGGCCTCGAGTGCACCGATGAGGTTCTCGAGGCTGACTACTCGGTAGTTTTCCAACAAGCCGAGAACCGCATGCACGCGCAAAACGCTGTGATGTTGAAGATGTTGAAGTGCTAATGGTGATGTACGCGAGTTGTTCCTTTTCTATTTAATAAAAACACATTCCATGCACACCATACTGAAACGTCCTCTCTCGCGACTGACGTCTAGCACCACACTCACCGGCGATCCACCCGCGTGCGACGTTTGAAATGACGACTGAAGGCGGTGAGGACGAGGTCAAAGCGCTCCTCGAGCGAGTCACGGATGTGCGTTGTTTCTTTTCGACGAGACGAACTCGACGGACACTCAAATTTCGTTGCCTCGACTGACGTGCTTTTATTTTCTGTGAAACAGGCGGTTCGCCGCGAACGCGAGCTCGGCTCGACGCTCGCGGAGTACGACGCGCAGTACGGTGAACTGCAGCGCATCATAGCGACACTTCCGACGAAAGATAAACACGAAATCATGGTGCCGTGCACCAAGTTTGCGATGTTTGAGGGCGAACTCGAGGGCAAGGCGAACTTGTTTGTCGGCATAGGTGGGGACCTGCTTGTCGAACGCAGCGCACAGCAAACCGTTGAAATAATCGAAAGACGCAGAGACTTACTTCGGAACAAGATGCGGGATGCCGAGACGAACGCCTCGGCGATGGAATCGAGACTTTACGCGATGGAAGCTCTTCAAGCGAGCGGCGGTGCTTCTCTGCCGGCTGTACCAGAGGGAGAAGAGCTCGTTGAAGATGGACGCGCGAAGATTGCGCGTAAAGGCGACGGGAGCGTTGAAATAACGGAAATATATGAAGCGGATGAAGATTTCAGCGCGTTATCGACGCTGGCACCGAGCTCTGAAAACGAACGTCCCGACGCCGGAACGGTTCGAGGCGACTTGGACGATTTCATCGCGCGCCTCGAGGCAATGGAAATGAATGATTCAGGCGAGGCAAGCACTTCTTGTGTCGACGGCGACGATGACGTTGTGGTCGATGATGAGTACGACATCGACGTGGACATTGATGGTGGTGAGCCGCCAACCATTGAATGCCCAGAGGATTTCGTAAAGTACGAGCGATGGAAGGCTAAGCGAGAGGCCAAGGATGCGGAACTGAGGCGGGCGGCAGAACAAGCGCGCGTGCGCGCCGACGAAGAGAAGATTCGGATAGAGGATGAAATTCGACGTAGGAATCCACCTGTGAAATCTGAGGTGATTGAGCGCGTTCCAGGACAGAAGAGCACTCCGAGCAGTAGCCACGAAGACGATCCTGACCGCAAGCTCAGTAGATACCAGATGAAAAAGCTTGGGTTACTTTAGGGTGTTGACAAATCAGTAGAAAATGCAAATACAACAAAATACGAAAATCCAGAATCACTCGACATGGAATCTCTTCTCACTCAAACCTATCGAAAACTAAGTCGGTGTCCTCGCACAAGTTCAACGCGTCTATCGAGGAACACAAATTTGGCAACTCTTTGGATGCTAAATCAAAAGTTTTAGCGTGCGTCCTAGCAAACTCTTCAGCGTACTTACCAGCCTCAGATGCGATAAACTCGGGCGTGCCTCGGTTATCGTGGTTGGCAAACTCTGCGACGTGCGCCGCGTGCGCGAGTTTACCGTTTCCTCGAATCATCGACCCAAGCCATGACTTGTTCGCCTTGACGACGGGCCACATATTGCGATGCATTCGCATCTCTGTGATTAGCCATTGCGTCGTCTCGTCATCAAAGTGCTCCCCGCATACGGTTCTGAGATCAGCGCCGCCACCTTTACCTTCCGGCCCCTTGACAAATCGAAGCTTCTGAACCGTCACCGGATCGACAAAGCTCGTGAGCATTTTGTACAGACTGTTGAACATTTTGGGCGCCTCGACGAAAATCATCATCTCTAATCTTTCTGGATACGACCTCGCAAACAGACTCAGGCACTTGTATGCGACGCTAGGATTCATGTTGCCGGCGCTAAACTTGTGAAAATCGCACACCCAAATGTATTGGTCGTACGGATACGCCGGCAAAAACTTCTCCATGAGCTCTAAAACCTGCACGCAGTGCTCGACGTTGGACGACGCCTTTGAATCCATCGCTAAACCTATATCAGAGTACACCAACGCGCGCCCATTCACATCGAAACCAACCTGCTGCATGTAGTGACTCCGCAAGTCGCGTCCGAAACACTTTGGACACCGTGCGTTCAGGTCTGGCCTATACGTCCCCCGCCACTTTAGCGTCGTCCGTAACCGTTTCGTCGCCTTGCTCAAATCCCCTTTATCCGCTCTCAAAAACCGTTCCGCTGTCGATCGATCGCACCACGCCTGCGTCGCCTCGTCCAACCCCTCCAGCGTCGTTCCCACCGCAGCCAGGAGCGCGTCCACCTCTTTCGGTTCGATCACCACCCTCGATCGTGTCTGCATCGGTTTCACCGTTCCATCCATCGCCGCATCCTCCACGAGCGCCGCCGCACGTCCGCGGGTGAGCGCCGGCATTGTTTCGTTGCGCACGGCGTCGCCCGCAGAGCTCTGCGGACGGAGGGTTGGATCGATCTCGGGCCGTCGCGGCAAGCCCAATCAATACATATTCGCGCATTTTTAACCCAGCAAAAGTCATTTCTGGACCCATGAAAATCTGATCATTTATCGTTCATTCGCAATCCGGGTTTTAATGTATGACTAACCCCACATGTCCGAATTTCCAACAACACTCGCCCTCGACTCGGCGTGGTCGTCACTGAAGAACACGCACTCTTCCCTCACCCATCCAGAACAATGTCTGCTGCTGTCAAGGTACGATGCGCGCTCCGACCGACGGCGAAGACGACGCGACGGATCGATGGAATTATTCCCACCGCATCGCGCCATGCCGACGCCGCTCGCGACGCGCGAGAAACCCCGACCCGCTCGCGGCATCGGTCGCGTGTGACGCAAGAACCCCCGTACCCCGCGATCGACTGGAACCGCGAGACCCCCGCGGATGAACGCGCGACTGACGAACGAACGCCCGCGCGCTTAATTCACGCGAAATGCAGACTGTCGAACTCACCGCGCGCACCGCGCTCGCGGGTAACTTCCGCAAGGCGACCGCCCCGCGCGCCGCGGCCAAGGTACGTGCGATGATGGATGGATGACGCCCCGATGACGCGATCGGGCGGTTCCCGCGAAACCCGACACCGAGCGCCGACGTGCGCGGGCGACTGACGACGTTCCCCGCATTTAAACAATTCATCACAGGCCAACGTTAACGTTGTCACCGAAGCCAAGGTTAAGGTTGCCATCAACGGTTTCGGCCGCATCGGTACGTCTGCTTCGCCTCGTCATCCATACCCGCGGGATAAGGATCGCGTCGATCGATGCCCCGCGATCCTTCACCGCGTGGACGGGGGTTTTCGTGCGCGAGGGAGGGTTGGAAACGCGCGGGTTCGACGCATGGATTTTTTTCACCGTCAAATCCGCGCGCGTTCGCCGCGTTCGTCGTCGTCGCGTTCGTCGTCGTCGCGTTCGTCGTCGATCCCTGCCTTCCGTCCACGCGGGCGCAACAGCGAAGGACTCGCCCGCCCTTCGCCGCTCGCGTGATATCCGACGTGGATCGCGTTGTCGGGGATACGTCGACGAGTCATGAATCGCCGATTGGACCGACTTTTGCGTCGCGTGCAGTCGCTCGTTTTTGTGGTTCGGCGGTAATCCTTTACTGTTTACACATATCTCCATGTTTGGTTCGCTCGACTGACTTCTGTGTCTTCGCGTCATCTTCGCAGGTCGCAACTTTGTCCGCTGCTGGAAGTCCCGTGGCCCGGACTGCCCGCTCCAAGTCGTGTGCGTCAACCAATCCGGTGGCGCCAAGCCGGCGGCGCACTTGCTCAAGTATGACTCCATCTTGGGCACCTTCAAGTCTGACGTCAAGGTGATCGATGACGCCACCATCTCTGTCGACGGCGACGTCATCAAGGTTGTCTCTGACCGTGACCCGTTGAACTTGCCGTGGAAGGAAATGGGCATCGACATCGTCATTGAAGGTACCGGTGTGTTCCTTGACGGTCCGGGTGCCGGCAAGCACATCCAAGCTGGCGCCAAGAAGGTTGTCATCACCGCCCCGGCCAAGGGCTCTGACATCCCGACCTACGTCGTCGGTGTCAACGCCGACCAATACGATTCCTCCGCGAACATTGTTTCCAACGCGTCGTGCACCACGAACTGCCTCGCGCCGTTCGCCAAGGTTCTCGATGACAAGTTCGGCATCGTCAAGGGTACCATGACCACCACCCACTCTTACACTGGTGACCAGCGCATCCTCGATGCGTCCCACCGTGACTTGCGCCGCGCCCGTGCCGCCGCCTTGAACATCGTGCCGACCTCCACCGGTGCCGCCAAGGCTGTCGCGCTCGTGCTCCCGCAACTCAAGGGTAAGCTCAACGGTATCGCGCTTCGCGTGCCGACCCCGAACGTCTCCATCGTTGACCTTGTGTGCAACGTCGAAAAGAAGGGTGTCACCGCCGAAGAAGTCAACGCTGCCTTCAAGGAAGCCGCCGATGGCCCGATGAAGGGCGTCCTCGCTATCACCGACACCCCGCTCGTGTCTGTCGATTTCCGATGCACTGACGTCTCCACGACCATTGATGCTGCCCTCACCATGGTGATGGGTGACGACATGGTCAAGGTTGTCGCCTGGTACGACAACGAATGGGGCTACACGCAACGCGTCGTCGACTTGTCCTTGATCGTTGCCCAAGGCCTCATCTCTGAAGGCTCCGCCTCCGCGGACCCGATGGATGCCCTCTGCGCCTCCGACCCGGGTGCCGACGAGTGCAAGGTTTTCGACTAAATGTTTTCTCACAGAGAAGAGAGATTTTTCAAAACAATGAGTTGCGCCACGACGGACGCTCGCGTCAGTCTGGGAAGCCTGCGTATTAAAAACCTTCTGTAATCAATTTAGACAGATCGATCTGCAAATTCGTCGCCTCAAACTTCGTCCCGCCCTCCTCTCTTTTCGTCGTCACGTCGCGTCGTTTTTAACTGAAGTTGTCGCTCGTGTGTGTGGTTGCTCGAAATATGGTACCGATGGTATTCAAATCAACTAGCAATCAAAGCGAATCACGACGCGTGTCGTGCAAAAATTCGGGAATGGGAAATGTATTGTACGGTTGTGATGTTGCGCGAAAAGCACAGGGAAGGTGAAAAAATTGTATGGTGTGATGATACTTGCGCCACGCGGTGCGGCGCGCGCTGGTTGAATTGTTTTGTTTGCTTGTTGTTTTCCTCGCTCAGAGAGGAGCGGAACCCGAATACGCCATTTGCGTCGTAATCGTGCTGAGCTTTTGTGTCAACAGGTAGTTGGCCATTTGAACGCCTTCGGCAGAGCCGGTGATGATGACTTTTCGGTTCCGCGTGCCTTCGAAAAAGTCATCCCTGTCGCTCACCTTGATGCGACATCCGCTCGCCACTTGAATCTCGGCAATCGTTCGTCCGCCGCGTCCGAGCACGGCACCGATGAGAGAATCGGGAATGGTTACCAAAATGGAAGTCTCATCCCCCTTCATCCCTCCTCTTCCTCGTCTTCCGTAATCCCCACCTCCTGGAGCGCCTCCGGCGGCGAGCGGCGAGTGCACGCTGTACGTGCTCTGACGGTGAATCAGCGTCGAATAACTCGCGTCTTCGCACAAGGTCGTCGCCACGAGCGCAACCCCTCTCAAAACGCCATCTATCGATCCAGTGATTGTCAGCGTCCGATCGTTACACCCGGGCAACATTCGGTCCTGATTACTCAGTTTTATGTCCGCCCCCGAGTCTTCGACAAAGCTTCGAATCTTCGACCCCCCTTTTCCGATGACGCACCCGCACGCGCTATTCGGCACCACCAGCGCCACCTGAGGCTGTCCGCTCCGGTCCACCCCTTCCCCATCCGCTACGAGTTTCGTCATGATCAAATGCAACACTTGCAATATAGCCTTCACGTCCCCGCTCAAAATCACCACTCGATCATTCGTACCCGGGAAAACCTCTCGGTTTCGCGACAGTTGTATCCGAGTCCCCGTCAGCGCTTGAAATTCGTTGATCGTCGCCCCGCCTTTACCGATGACGGATCCAGCGGCGGAGGGGGAGATGAGAAACTTGAGCGTGAACCCGTCGTCATCGATCGTCGTTCCTCCTCCTTCTCCTCCGTCGTCGTCGCCGCCCTCGACGCTCGGTCCCTCGCCCTCGTCCGCGAAGTCTTCGTCGTCGTCAGCATCGCCTCTCGTCGTCGCCATCATCACCGGTCGTTGACGCGTCGCTTTCGCTTTTCCCACTCACCCGAGACCGAGACCGAGACCGAGACCGAACGCGCGAAACGCGACCGAGACCGAACGCGCGAAACGAGCCCGAACGTCCGTCCGTCCCGAGCGCGCGCGCGCCGTGCTCCGCCGTCGATACCGATAAAACCCGCCGCGGGTCGTTCGTTCGTCACCCCACGCGCGTCGCGCTCGGCGCACCCAGTACTCGCGCACCCAGTACGATTGGACCGCGTCGTCGTCTGCCACGTCGGCTCTTTTCGTCCGTCCGTTCCTCCGTCCGTCGGCTTTTCGGGTGAAAAGCGGGTCTCGACCGGTCGCGACACAGGTGGGTGGGGGGGTAGGGCGCACTCGTCGGTCGTCGACGGGTGGTGACCCGCGGATGAGGGTGTCCTTTTCTTTCGTCTTTTTTTTAATTTTGTCCAGCGATCGCGCGACAGACGGGGCGCGGCCGGGTTAAATACAGAGCGACGCGGACGGGACGGATCGGATCGGATCGAGTCGAATCGAATCGAATCGAATGGAATGGAATCGAATCGAATGGAATCGATCGATCGGTTGGTTGGTTGGTTGGTTGGTTGGTTCCAGAGCGCGGTCGACAGAGCGCGGTCGACGGACGGTACGGGACGGGAGGTGGACGATGAAACGACCGGGGGAGACGACGACGACGGGGACGGCGACGACGGCGACGACGACGGGGGAAGCGCGCGCGAAGAGACCGGGGATCGCGGCGGGTGGTTCTGGAATCGGGAAACCGACGACACCGGGGAAACAGCAGCGTCGTGGTAACGGCTTGTTGGCGAGCATCATCGGCGACGTGCGAGCGTCGAACGCGCGACGGGCGACGGCGACGGTGAAATCAGGAGGGAAGAGCATCACGCGGGAGGATACGATGAGCCGGGAGGAGCGAG
>Ga0181570_10000453_pt1 | contig 38376 bp, 32 predicted proteins | sample 101ome_18_FD_148667 | JGI IMG/M metagenome (GOLD analysis project Ga0181570, IMG submission 148667) | Coastal salt marsh microbial communities from the Groves Creek Marsh, Skidaway Island, Georgia - 101406AT metaG (spades assembly) | ecosystem: Environmental > Aquatic > Marine > Intertidal zone...
CCATCCCGCGTCGCCCGCGTTCGACCGAAGACGCGCGCGCACGCATCGCGAACGACGCGACGATACCGACGTACTTTACCGGCGCGAGCGAGCGAACCGTGAACCTTTCCCATCGCTTCTCGTGAGACGAACGCTCGTGCGTGTGAGTGGCGGATCGCGCCACCGCTCGGCGCGCGCCGACGACGACGAGTAAATACCGGGCGTGGCTTGTTTTTATCGGTTTTTATCGCACGCGCGCGAATCGCGGACACACACGCCTTACGAGTGGTCACACGCCCATGAAGGCTTTATAAAAAAGACCGCGCGTGATGTACGTCCATGAATACCCGTGAATGCGTTTTGTGTACTTTACATACGTCCCACGCGTCCGTGAAAGTGCGCACGACGATCGACCTCGCCCCGCCGCCCGCCGTCTCGCGTCCGTGGACGGACCGTCACACGCGCCCACGCGAGACGGACGTCGCACGCACGCACCATGTCCCCGCAGCCTCTTCCCGAGCCTCTGCTCGATGAAAACGATCAACGGTACGACGCGCGATCGAGACGACGCGCGCGGGCGAGGCGAACGAGGTCGCGCGCGCGATGCGAGGGACGATGACGATGACGCGTGGATTTGAAAATTTGGTTTTTCAAAAGCGCGGTGCCCGAATTCGAATCGCGCGCGCGCGGGAGGCGGCGAGAAGCGCGACGAGGGCGAGGATTGGCGCGAATGGATGCGCGATATTCGCGCGCGTCGTGTGGTGTCGCGCGAGACGGTCGCGCGACGTCGCGTGAGACGCGACGGGGCGACCATCCCGCGCGAGAGAGCCGTTGGAGGCGGCGAGGGCAGACGACTGACGTCGGCGAGTCTGGCGCGACGATAGGTTCACCATGTTCCCGATCAAGTACCCGGCGGTGTGGGAGATGTACAAGAAGGCTGAGGCGTCCTTCTGGACCGGTGCGTGCGCGCGTCTCGTCGCGTCGCGTCGCGCGAGAGGAGACGGATAGGCGGAGGGGCAGATGCGCGCGAAGAGCGTTTAAACGCGAGAGAGCGCGAGGGGTGGTGACGTGCGCGCGAGACGGCGTGTGGAGAGACTGACGAATCGAACGGTGCTCGTGTGTGATTCCGCGCAGCCGAGGAAGTCGATCTCTCGGACGACATGAAGCACTGGGAGGGTCTGACCAAGGATGAAAAGCACTTCATCACGCACGTCCTCGCCTTCTTCGCCGCCTCGGACGGCATCGTGCTCGAAAACTTGGGCATTCGATTCATGGGTGAAGTGCAAATCCCGGAGGCGCGCGCGTTCTATGGCTTCCAAATCGCCATCGAGAACATCCACTCCGGTGCGTCGAGCGATGTGTGGACGCGTGATGACGTCGACGTTTCCTTCGCCCCGCGCGCGCAACGACGCGCGGCGACTGACTGATTGTGCGCCCGTCTTTTCCCGTACAGAAATGTATTCTTTGTTGATCGATCAGTACGTCAAGGACCCGAAGGAAAAGGATCACTTGTTCCGTGCCATCGAAACCATTCCGTGCGTGAAGAAGAAGGCTGACTGGGCGTTGAAGTGGATCGATTCCAGCGAGTCGTTCGGAGAGCGTCTCTTGGCTTTCGCGTGCATCGAGGGTATTTTCTTTTCTGGTTCTTTCTGCTCCATCTACTGGCTCAAGAAGCGCGGTTTGATGCCGGGCTTGACCTTCTCCAACGAGCTTATCTCCCGCGACGAAGGTCTCCACCGTGACTTCGCGTGCTTGTTGTACCAAATGTTGAACAACAAGCCGAGCGAGGAAGTCGTTCGCAAGATTGTCACCGAGGCGGTTGAGATTGAAAAGGAGTTTGTGTGCGACTCCCTCCCGTGCGCGCTCGTTGGTATGAACGCGAGCATGATGAGTGACTACATTGAATACGTCGCCGATCACTTGTTCTCCTCCTTGGGCATGGCGAAGGAGTACAACACGGCCAACCCGTTTGACTGGATGGAACTCATCTCGCTCCAAGGCAAGACGAACTTTTTCGAAAAGCGCGTCGGCGAGTACCAAAAGGCGGGCGTCATGAACTCCATCGGGGGCGGTAGCGTCAATGCGTTCTCCCTCGACGAGGACTTCTAAGCGATGCACCACGCATTCTATGCGCGCACACGCTCGGAGAACCGTCCACTTTTACACGCACCACCTAGCTAGACGACCGGCGAGTCGCCGACGACGCATTCGCACCATCACATCGTCGTCCACTCGCGGACCCATCATGTATCAACCGATAGAGGAGTGTCTTAGCCACTCGAGCAGGCGAGCTCGAGCTCGATCGTTCCGTCACTTACGTCGCGAACGACATATGTTTTAATTCCAACTGCACCGATAAACAACGCAAATCAAATCCTAAAAAACGAGCACACGACGTCATTCGACGCCGTCGTCGTTCGTCGCGATGCCGAAACTATGAATAGCCGGTTGTAATTGAATGTGGTTCTACTGCTACTATGTGTCTACTCCATCTACTCCTAGGAGCGCTACAGTTTACGAAAATGTCGAGCGTCGGGATCTCCTGCGGCGCAACACGAGCGCGGCGACGGCGACGAACGACACGAAAGGAACGGCGAGCGAAACGTTATCGCCGAGCGATGCGCTCGATGTGTTCGGCACGTCGCTCTTGAGCGCGCGTTTCACTTCTGGATAGATGTCGAGCATCGACGCGAGCGTCACCGGCGCACCCGCCCACGCGTCCACCACCGATTTGTACGCCTCGGGCGTCGTCGGATTGAACGCCCTGAAACAATCTTCATACGGCGCCGCGGTGTCGCCGTACACCTCCCACGTGAACACGATGGGCACGTTCATTATCTCATAAATGTAATCTGTCGCCGTGCCGTGCGCGAGATATCCGACACCCTGACCTCCGGATCCGAGCACGCACCTCCCGCCGCAGTGCGCCTCGTTGACGGCGCGCGCCAGTGTATTCATCACCTCCGCCCGCGTTCCCGTCGGCTGTTTCGCGACGTGATCGTACGGAGTCAGAATTGCCTCCATACCGCTGTGCCAATTGACGAACGCGTGCGGTTTGAAATTCTCCACCAACTCTCGCAACATGCGACTCTCCGGCTCGCTAAACGCGCGTTCGCCCGGAAACTCCTCCTTCGGGTCGTAATCCGGCGCTTTCTTCCCCCAATCCACGCCCCAATTCCTATTCGGGTCCACCCCTCGCCCATTTTTCCTCTCACACAGATCCCCACCCTCCACCAACGCCCGTCCTCGCTCGTTTTCCATCGCCACCACCGCGAACGTCGTCCTTCGTAGCGTCTCGCGCATCTTCGTCTCGTCCGCCGCGCTCCCTCGTCCTCGCACCAATCCCACCACCGCGTCCTCCCCGTCCGCCAACGCGTCGAGAAACGCGATCGCCGCGTCCACGGGCACGAATTCCCGTCCGTGCTCGCCGTAATTCTATCGTCGTCGTCCCGAACGGGCGTCGTCAGTCTCGGCTCGAAAAAATCACTCGAGCGCCGTCGATGCATCCATCTCGATGGCGCCCACACGCGCGACGCGCCGCGACGCGCGCGTCGACGATCATCGCGCGCACCAACACCACCCTCGCCCCGACGTCCCCGCGCATCGCGCGCTCGACGCCTCCTCCAAGACGCGCGTACGTCACCGTCATGGACGCCGCGTAATCACCATCTTTTCGCGTCGTCTCGCGCGTCACCATCGTCCCCGCGCGCGCGCGTTCCACGGCGCGGCGCACGGCGGTTGCCACCTCGCGCGCGTCGCGCGCGCGCGCGTCCGCGGGCGTCGCGCGCGACGACGACGACGACGACGACGACGACGCCATCACGTCGAGGCGTGGTCTGGCGCGTATCGACGAATCATGACTCAAGACAGTGAGGGGGTCGGAGACGAAACGGTTTCCAGGCCGCGGCCCGCGCGTCCTCATCTCGACGCTCTCGCGCGCGCGCCGACGTCGCGTGCGCGCCGCGCGACCGCCTCGACTCGAGCGCGATCGTCGCGTCGTCGATTCGCGGCGTCGCGCGCGTCGCGCGGCCGTGCTCGCGCGCGTCATGGGACGTACACGTCCGTCGTCCCACCGTTGCCCACGCGCGGGGACGATGACGACGACGACGCGTCTGTGCGTCGCGGTCGCGTGCGTCGCGGTCGCGCGCGCGCTCGCGTGCGTCGCCGAAACGACGACGTTTCGTCGCGTCGGCGTCGTCTCGCACGTCTCGGCGTCGTGCGCGAGAAACGACGCGTCGACGACGTTTACGTTTACGCAGTCGTCGGGACCGGCGGCGACGACGGCGTGCGCGTTCGCGCCGTACGAGACGGTGGCGCTCGCGGAGCGAACGAGCGCGAACGCGACGATGTGGCGAGAGACGTACGAGGAGTGGAACGCGAACGCGGAGATATTCGTGCTGAACATGCGAGAGATTGATCCGGAGGGCACGGCGGCGGCGGTGGCGAAAAACGCGAGCTCGTACGAGGCGTACGCGACGGCGAGGTCGCTGAACGCGAGCGCGTTCGAGGCGTTGGACGCGGCGTTGGCGAATGCGGATAGTGGTGTCGCGACGCGAGTGGGAGGGAGCGGGACGGAGGCGACGTATTCGTGTAGCGTGCCGAGCGGGCGGGGGGGGTTGTTTGCGTTGGTGGCGCGGTCGGACGCGGCGGGAGGCGTCGTCGAGGTGACGACGCCGGACACGGGGAAGGTGCTCAGGCGGACAAAGTTGGCGCGGTATCACCCGAAATCGGGGCCGTCGACGGGAGGGACGGTGGTGACGTTCGTGGGTGAGGGATTTAACGATTTGCAGGGTCAGACGATGAATTGTTCCGTGCCAAACGGAAACTCCGTCTCGGTGCAACGCGCGACGCACAAGGCGGACGGTTCGGTGACGTGCGAGATGCCAGCGGGGGCGACGACGATGGACGTGAAGTTGATTTACCCGGACTCGTGCTTCGAGACGGCCAAGTTTATTTATTATCAACAACCGGAACCCCTCTTGGTGCTTCCGAGGAACGTGCCTCGTTTCGGTATGACCAATTTTAGCGTGTACTCGACGAACATGTTCTACGCGATCGAGTACGGACCGAACGGGGCGAGCGCGACGAACGCTGGTTTCATCAACATCACGTGCGCGCTCGGCATGGGCGTGACGACGAATCAGACGGCGAAGGCGATCGCCGTGTTTCCGGGCTTCGTCTCCGAGTCGCGACAATCGGTGACGTGCGTCGTCGGCGATACCACGTTACCGGCTGGAACGCACGACGTTCGCGTGTCCTTCAACGCGCAACAGTACATGCGCGCGAGTAAGATCACGACGAATCCAGCCGACGTATCTCTCCGAACGCAGGGTCCGACGGTGCGCACGAAACATTACTACGCGCCTTCGCAACACGGCGACGAGAACGCTCGTCTCATCGCGGTGCCCGTAGAATTAGTGGGTGAAAACAAGCGATTGGTGAGCGTGGACGTAAACGTGACGTACGGTGGTATTTCTCCGATGCCCGGATCGACGGGAGACGTGGCGCTGATACAGGTGACGCACGCGGACGCGAGGGATAACGCCACGCACGCGCTCGGCGATTACGACTTTAGCGTCAGTCCTCTCACGCTGCACTGGCAAGCCGGAGATGTCGGTGAAAATTTCATATACGTCCGGATACACAACGACAGAGTGCACGAGCGAGCGCTCGAGGCGCTCACGCTTCGATTGCAAAACGCAAAGTACGCGGACCTCGAGGCGGATGAGAAGAATAGCACGGCGGTGGTGACGATTGCCGACGACGATCCCGCGCCGTTATTCGCGGTTCGACCGCGCAACGTCGCGCGACCGCCCACATATCGCAACACCACGCACACGGCGCGGATTCCGATCGACGTGTTGGGCGAGGGTAAATTTGCGCTGCCAGCCGTCGTGGAATACGAGATAGTGACGATGAACTCGTCGCTCGCCGCCGTGCGCGGCGTGCACTTCACCGCGGCTCGAGGGACGTTGACCTGGGCGCCCGAAGACGGCAACGTCACCAAGTTCGCCGAGGTGAGCATTCACTGGGGCAACATCACCGAGGAGTCGAGTCTGAGATTGACAGTGAACCTCACCGCCGTGAGCGAGGCGCGCGTCGTGAGCATTCCGGAAACCTACGACGAAGACGAGGAGGCGTCGCTCTTCATTTTTGGCGTGCCCGAGGGTTCGTGTCCGCCCGGAACGCGACGCACGGACCCAGACGCGTACGTCGCGCCGCCTCCGTCTGCCTTGGCGCCGAGCCCGCCGCCACCGTCGCCGCCGCCTCCCTCGGCGAGCGTCGACGCGTCCATTTTGAGCTTGTCCGTCGTCGCCAACACCACCGCCGCGTTCGCGAACACGTTTCTGTTCGTGCCCGATGGCATTCACATCGAACCGATCTTCGATCCGAGTCACCACACGTACGCGGGAGCGGTCCCATTCGATGTCACCGGCGTGCAGGTGTTCTATCAGTTTCGACAGACGGCGACGGGGTCGACGTTTACGTCGAGCGCCAGACGCCGATTGCTGGTGCCGAGCGTCGTGCGCATGAAGTATTTTCCGCTGAGTGACGGTGAAAACTTTATTCGAATCACGACGACGTCACCGGACGGTCAGAACAGTGAGATTTATAGATTGACCATCACTCGGGAAGCTCTGGTGCAGCGACCGCCCCAACCGCCGTCGCCGCCGCCGTCACCGCCGCCACCGCCGTCGCCGCCGCCCTGGACGAAACCGCCATCGCCGCCGCCTTTGGTGATATCACCCGCGCCGCCGGCGATCCCTGAAACGCAACCACCTAGACCGAGACCGCGGGAGCCAAAGGATGGGTCGGTGTGCGCGTACTGCGGTCCCGGTACCTTTGCGTACGGCATGAATTCTTTGCGGTGCGCTCCGTGCGCTCCGGGTACGGCTTCGTCGACGGCGCTCACGAAATCGTGCGCATTCTGTCCGATTGGCTCGTACATGACGAGTTCGGGTGCATCGGCGTGTAAGATGTGCCCTTTTGACTCTTACGCGTCGACACCTGGGTCAATTATGTGTCTTCCGTGCCCCGCCAACGGGACCACGTCGGACGTCGGATCGGCGTCCTGCGCCGTTCCCGTGGTGCCGGTGAATCGCCTGCACCCCGACGTGTACTACGTCGACGTGATATTCGGCGTGTCGTTTCATCAAGCAGGCGGTTCGTTGGCGAACATACAGATGAACATCGGCGTCGATGGAGACGCCGACGCCGCGTTTCAGAGAGCTTTGGAGATTGACATCGCGCTCAAGTTTAACGTCACTCGAGGCGCGGTTCAGATGACCATTATTCAACCGGGATCTTCCGCCACCGCGCGGTTCAGCGCGCGACGATTACTGCAAACCACTGAAACACCCGCGCTGACCGTGCGTTGCCTGACCGGGTTGTCGTGCATCCGCGCCGCGGCGATCCATGTCACCGTACAGGCGACGGAGATTTTACGATTCGGTGTCGTTCGCGATTACGACACGACAATGGCCATGATTGAGCGAACGCGCGAGCGATCGGAGCGCATTCTCACAGAGCTCAAGGCGGATCCTGTGGCGTTTTTCGCAACGACATCGCGAGGCATCGGAGGCACCGTGCTTGGAAGCGTGTACGAAGATCCCGTGTCGTCGCTCGTCGTCGAAAAGCAACCCACGCCGGTGTGGTCGGTTCCGAACGTGTTCGGCGATCTCAACATCGCGCTGATCACGATCGGTGGCGCCTTCGCCATCTTTGCCGTCATCGTGGCGTGCGTCTTTGGTCGAAGAGTGCGCGCGAAACGCGCAATCGAACGCATCGAGCATGATATCATCGAGACGGAGAAGAGAGCGATCGCCGCCGACGCCTCGTCCAAAACCGCGGGTAACAAAACGTCGTGGGCGAGTCTTTTTTCGCACAAGAAACCAGATGACGCCAACAAAGCGCCGGAGAAGAAGACGGCGTACGTGCATGCGATCCAGATGCACGAACAAAGCCAGAAGACGCTCGCCAACGCGTCGAGATACAGACAAACGCGAAATTTATCCGCCATACAAACGATGTGGAGCGCGCGCAACGAAGGCGTTAAAATAATAGGCGCTCGGAAGTCGCATAGACAAAAATAGGTGATCAATTGTAATCTAGAATCGTAACGCTACGCGGTATGCTAACTATCGCTGATCGCCCGCGCCCTTCGCCTTGGCTTGTCTCCGCTTTGCGTCGAGCTTGGCTTTCGAGTCCATGTATGCCCGCGCAGTGTTTAACATTTTAAACGCCTCCGTGGCCGCCTCCGAATTGTCGTGTTTATCCGGATGTATGAATACGGATAGTTTTTTAAACGCCTCTCGCGCCGCGACGTCGCCCTTCCCGTCGCTCGTCAAATCACCCTCCTTTGGCGGTTTAATCGCGCACAGTTCTGGATTCTTGGCACCCACGCGTTCACAAATCTTCGCCGGCGGCGCGCCGAACGCCATTTGTCTGTTGACGTCTTTGCGCGACGCCATGAGCGCGTCGCAGACTTTCACCGACCTTCCGGTGCTCTTTTCGCACGCGCCACTCAGTTCAAGGTCCAGCTCCGCTTCGGATTTGGTTTTGTGAGACTGATCGAGACGTTCGCGCAACTCTCGTAAGAAGTCGACGCAAACGCCGCACGCCGCGCTCGCCTCTGCCGAGAGACCCTGACCGTCTTGCCCGAAAAGAATACATCGGTGCACGCCGCCTTTTTTCACGCCCTCTTTCAGTGTACCGTGCACGCCGCATCGTAAGACGCGTTCAACGTGCTGACGCGCGGACTCTTGCCACGCCTTGGCGTCCGCCTCAGCCTTTAGTTTCCGTTTCAATTCAGCCTTTTTCGCCGCTTCTTGCTGTTTCAACTTTTGTGCCTTCGCCTTTTCCTTTGATTCGCGTATTTTTCGCCATTCCTTCAACTCTCTCTTCGCCTCGGCGAACCAAAAGTGACCGACCAAGAGCGCCAACAGCACGGCGACGCACGCCGCAAGTAACCCCCACACGAGTCCGACGCGCCTCTCGCTCGCGCGTCGCATTTGTTTCTGAAACCGCTCTTCGTTGTGATTCACCGCGAGCGTCAAGAGATACGCCTCCCTCGAGAACTGCTTGGACTCCTCGAGCAAACGCACGACTTCGTCGTGGCCGAATTTCGCCGCCAAATCCGCCGCCGTGGCGCCCGGAATGATGCTCCCGCGTTTTCGCGTTCTCGCCCGCAATCGCGCGCCCGCGTTGACGAGCGGCGCAACGATCTCCGGCTTTCCCTCCATCGCTGCGATGTGCAACGGCGTGTATCCCTCGTTGTCGACGACGTCCACGTCCGCGCCGCACGCGCACAGCGCCGCCGCCGACCGAGCGTCTTGCACGCGATGCAACGCCGTCCGCCCTACGCCGTCTCTCGCGTCGCAATCCGCGCCGCACCCCAACAGCGCCTCCACCGCCCATCCGTCCGCGCGGTCGCACGCGAGGTGCACCGCGTTCGACCCGTCGCCCTGACGAATCGACCCATCCGCGCCCTCGCGAAGCAACGCCTCGACGATTTCTCGCGACCGCGCCTCGTGCAGCGGCGTCTTCCCCGACGTATCCCTCGCGTTCGCGTCCGCGCGTCGACCCACCGCCCCGTGATACGATCCGTACTCTCTGTGCGCGCGCAAAATCGCGCGCGCACACGCCGCGTGCCCACCCCTCGCCGCCTCGTGCAGCGCCGTTCGGCCTCGCCGACATCGAGCGTCTGGCTCCGCGCCCCGCGACAACAGCGCATCCACCACCCCCGCATGCCCTGTCGTCGCCGCCACGTGCAACGGTCGACGTCCATCGCCGTCCACGATCCCGTTCACCGCCCCCGGATCCTCGCTCGCGACGCGAAGCGCCCCCGAGACGTCGCCGCGTCGACATCGGTTCGCGAGCTCCGCCGCCGCCGCCGAGCTCGCGTTCACGACGTCGAACCCGACGCTCGTCGACGACGACACCGCGCCGCGTCGACGAAGCAACGATTCGTGGTTCGCGCGCACGGCGTGTCCACGGTGCGTCGGCGGCGACGCCGCGGGCACCAACGGCGCGGACGTTCGAAGAGATGGAACGAGTGGATTTAAAACCGTTATCTCATTCGTCGCCCGTCTCTCGTCGTCGGACGCGCGCATCGACGTCGTCGCGCGTCGCGCCGAGTCGCGCCGAGGGCCCTCGTCGTCGTCGCGAGGCGCGCGCGCGGTCGATCGCGTCCTCGCCTCGCGACGACGTCGACGAGTGACGCTCGCCACACCGCGGCGTGTCATCCGTCCCGAGTCAGCCGTCTCGCGCGGCGTCGACGTCGGCGACGGCGACGGCGACGGTGACGACGACGACGATGACGCGCGAAACGACCCGTTCGACGCGCGCGCGTCGCGCGCGTCGCGCGTCGGTGGCGTCGGTGGCGTCGGCGATGGTGGTGCTGTCGATGTGTGCGACCGCGTCCTTCGCGCGCGCGTCCCGCGTGACGCCGACGACGATCGACGAGTTCAGCGAGCGCGTGCTGATGGCGGACGTCCCCGCCATCGTGAATTTCCACTCGCCGACGTGTCCGCACTGTCGCGCGCTCGCGCCGGAGTGGAACATGGTGCGAGAGGAGTTTTCCGAGCGCGGCGTCGTCGTCGCCGACGTCGATTGTTCGACGGCGAGGGACGTGTGCGAGTGGCAAAAGGTTCGAGCGTATCCGACGATTAAGTTTTACGACGAGGCGAACGGAGAGATCGGGGAGGAGTATCGCCGTGGGGCGACGTACGACGCGATTAGCGCGTTCATCGAACACTTTTTAGAGCGCTGACGCTCGACGTGTAAACAACTATTCGCTACGTGTGTGCGTATTCGCGTCACCGCGCCGCCGCCGCCGCCGCCGACGACGACGACGACCCGGTCGCGCCGCCGCCGCCCGTCGCGTCGTCGTCGCGCATGAGAGACACCAACGCGCTTCGCCCGCCGCCTCTCGCCGTCGGCAACGAACAGTCCACCGCGTACGCCCTCCATCCACTCGTCCATCGCACCGCGTGCGCCACGCTCGGCGGTATCAATCTATACACGTTCTTCTTCATCGTCTCCGACGCGTCACCACCGTCGTCGTCGCGCGCCTCCACCATGGTCACCGTCACGTCGCACGACGCCGACGCGCCCGCCAACGCGTACGTCACCCGCGCGACGCCGCTTCGTCTCGGTCTCGACACCGCCGCGTTCCACCACTCGCCGTCGTACGCGTACGACGCACCGAGCGCGGCGCGAATTCGAGGGTCGTCGTCCACGGTGGATCGCTCGCGGGCGAGCTCGCGCGCGATGGACAAGAGGATGAAATCATCCACCGCCGAGTCGCAGGCGTAGAGCGTGACGGCGGCGACGAAGGCGCGCGCGGCGTGCGTCAGCACGGACGTCTGTGGGGCGCTCGTGGACGCGTCGGACGACACGGCGCGCGCGGCGCGCGCGATGAAGGCGACGGGACGCGTCGAGAGGCGCGTCACCATCGGAGGCGCGCTTTGGGGACGCGACGCCGTCGGGACGCGGTTTCGGAAAACTCGAGACGACGGATGCGTACGAAACCGTGCGTCGGTGAATGAATGCTAGGTTTATATTTTCATCGCATTTTATTCTTTCATCGCGAAAAGGCGTAGACGTGCACGGCGTTGTCGTCGGCGCACGACGCGAGCGCGGAGGCTGCTCCGGGACGCCAGGCGACGGCGCGAACGGCGGCGCCGTGACGGTCGGACGCGCGCGCGGCGAGCGTCCACGAGGACGCGTCGGCGTCGGGCGCGACGTGGACTTCGACGGACCCGTCGTCGAAACCGACGGCGAGGGTGGGTGGAAGGGTGGGGTCTCGCGCGAACGCCGTCGCCGTCGGCGCAGCGCCGAATTTCGGAAGCTCGCCCGCGGGCGCGCATTCATCGCCGGTGACGCGCCATAACTTGATCTTCTTATCGCGACCGGCCGTGGCGAAGAGTGTTCCGCACGGCGCCCAACACGCGGCGTAAATCTCTCGGTCGTGCGCCTTGAATCGCGTGAGAAGACGCCAACCGTCCGAGCCGAATTCTCCGCGAGGCGCGTCGATGGACGAAGGCGCAAACACGCACACGTGTCTGTCTCGACTCGCCGCGAGGAGGTAATCGCGCTCGGCGGTGTCGGGACTGAATTCCAACGCGTTGATGGTCAGCGTCGCGCCGCTGAGCGAACCGAGCGGTTTCCAGTTTTGACTGCGAGACCATATCCAGACGGCGGCAGACGCCGACGTGAGCGCGCTCGACGCCGACGCGATCAAGTCACCGGATGGGTGCGCGGCGACGGCTCGTATTTCGTTCCCGTGGCCGTACAGTTTGCGCGTCTCCGGCCACAGCGTCGCCTGGGCGAGCACCTCCTCGAGCGGAGGCGCGGCGAGCGCCTGGGGGACGATGGCTTCGACGCCTCGGGAATTGTACTCCTCCATCAAGCCTTGTTGTTCAGCCTGCGCGCGAAGACCGGCCACGTCGCTCGGGAGCTCTTCTTCGTCTGTCCCTCTGAGCGCCTTGTTCGACAATCCCAACGCTGGAAGTTCGGCACCGAGAGATTCCATGGAGAAACTCTTCGCCTTGACGAGAGCGGCGACGCTCGCGGGATCCGTGTCGCCTAAACTGTTCGCCATCGTGCCCAAGAACGTACCCGGCGCGTCGAAGACGCGCAGAACCTTTTCATCCGCTCCACTTACGTACGTCGTCGTTCCGACGTCTCCATCATCGCCCCGCATCGTCGCGAAACACACGATGTCGTGTCCGTGCACTTGCGGACGCGCCACCTGCCGCCATCCTCCGGGTCCGTCGCCGCGCCACGGGGCGTGCACGCGCGTCGTTTGGTCCTGACTCCCGGACATTAAGTATCGACCCGCGGTGTCCCACTGCAATCCCGTCGCTCGCATCGTGTGCCCAGAGTTTCCAGTCACCGGCAACCACTGTCCTTCGCTCGATCGACGCCACACGTGTAACGCTCCGCCATGACTATTCGCCAAGACGACGTCGCCTTCCGGGGAGAACGAGGCGCCGTAGTATCCCAGACACACGGCCGCCGCTTCTCCGAGCGACGCCGAGCTCATCCAAAGTTCGCTTCCCGCCTCCTCCTTCGTCGATGGCACGCCCGTGGGCGACCACAGCATGAGCGACCGGTCCATGCTCGCCGTCATCAAAATCATCTTTGACGGGTCCGGGTGCCACGCCACGGACATGACCCAATCTTCGTGACCTATGAGTAAACTCTCGAGCGATGTCTTGATTCTATACCCATCGAGAAGCGCGCTCGGCGGTTTCGGTGGCGCCGCCAGACGCATAAACGGCGCGACGTCCTTGACGCTCGCGTCGGCGGCGCTCAGCGGCACGGTTTGAATCCGCCACACGCGCGCGCTTCTGTCTTGACTCGCCGACGCCAAGAAGACGCAATCATCGATCCTCGTCGGCGCGAATTTCACCCCACGCACCCAATCCGTGTGTCCATCGAGCGTCCCGCACGCCTCGAACGCGACTTCGTTTTCGTCGCCTTCGCCCAAACGAGAAAAATCGCACACGTACACCCGCACGCGTCCATCGACGCACCCCACCGCGAGCACGTGTCGCTCGCGCCCCTTACCATCGCTCGGCGCTCGCACGACGTCCACGCACAGCGGTGTCGCCGCGCTCGCGAGCGTCACGCGTCCACGCGCGCGCAACGTCTCCGAGCCCGCGCGCCGCTCCCACGCGACGACGCCGCCGTCGTCCGCGCACGTCACCACGATCGTCGTCTCCGACGTCGACGCCCCGACGTCGCGCACTTCCACGCAATCCCGCACCGGTCCTCTCTCGTGTCTTCCCGTCGCGTCCACGCGCGCGTCGCCCTCGCGCGTCGCCCTCGACGCCGTCGCGCGCACCTCTCCCTCGGCGTCGCCCACGAAGGCGTCCCCACGCGACGTCGTCGCGACGCAGCACGCGCGCGCGCCTCGAACGCCTCGCGAGGTGTCCACCACGGTTGCCGCCGCGACGTCGTACCCGTGCGCGCCGTCCCCACCGCAAAACACGGCACGCGCGTCATCGACAAAGGCGACGCACTTCGGGCCTCGATTGACCCCCACCGAGCAATACTCGCGCGCGAGCGTCGGCGACATGACGTGCGACGGAGAGAATGCGCGAACGACAACGTTCGCGAACGTCAGCGCGCGTCCGACGACGGAGCGCGCGTCGCGTCGCGCGATGACGTCCCCGCGCGCGCGGCGTCCATCGGTCGTTTACGAGTTCACTTCTTCAGACTATTGACACGTACGTTGTAGATTTTTAAAGGTATCAAAGTACCGATACCGCGAGTGGCTTTTTCCGCTTTCCGGCGGCGCCGCGCGCCGCCGGCCGCACTTTCACGCGACGACGACGACGACGACATGGTGCGCGCGCGCTCGCGAGCGACGACGCGCGAACGCTACATCATCTTCGCGCGATGCGCTCGCTCGAACGCGGCTTCGACGCGCGCGTCGACGCGCGGGACGACGCGCGCGGTGTCGATCGGTGCTGGTCTAGGGATGAGAATTGACGCGCGGTTCACGCGTCGTCGACGCGCGCGCGCGGCGTGTATGGACGTCCGCGCGCGCGCGACCGACGCGTGATGGTGTTCTCGACGGTCTGAGACGACGCGTTCGCGACAGAGAGACTGACGACGCGTGGTGTGTCTTTGTTTTCATTCGCAGGCGCAATTCGTGCTGTTCGAGTCCTCGTCGGGCTACGGCCTCTTCGAGACGTTGGACATGGATGTGATCGGTGAATCCATCGAAAAAGTGCAGGAGACGACGCAGAGTGCGGATAAATTCGGACGCGTGGTGAAATTGCACGGATTCAAGCCGTTCACGTCGGCGGCGAACGCGTTGGAACAAATCAACTGCGTCTCCGAGGGCGTGGCGTCGGAGGATTTGCAAAACTTTTTAGAGCAAAATTTGCCAAAGGTGAAGGATTCGAAAAAGGCCAAGTTTCAGCTCGGTGTGTCCGATCCCAAGCTCGGAAACTCCATCGTGGACGTGTTGAAGATTCCGTGCGTGTGTAACGATCACGTCGGGGAGATTCTTCGCGGCGTGCGCGCGCACTTTACCAAATTCGTCAAGGGTTTCAAGGGTGGCGACTACGAAAAGGCGCAACTCGGTTTGGCGCACTCGTACTCTCGCGCCAAGGTGAAGTTTAACGTCAACCGGTCGGATAACATGATCATTCAAGCGATCGCGTTGATCGATACCCTCGATAAGGATATCAACACTTTCATCATGCGCGTGCGAGAGTGGTACGGGTGGCACTTTCCCGAGCTCGTCAAAGTCGTCAACGACAACTACATGTACGCGAGACTGGCGCTCGTGATCAAGGATAAGGCGACGCTCACGGATGACGCGCTTCCGGCGCTCAAGGAGATCACCGGTGATGAAGACAAGGCCAAGGAAGTGATCGAGGCGGCCAAGGCGTCGATGGGTCAAGACATTTCACCCGTCGATTTGATCAACATCGAAGCCTTCGCCAAGCGCGTCATCTCCCTCGCCGAGTACCGCACGAGTCTGCACAACTACTTGAACAACAAAATGAACGTGGTACGTACATGCATCGACGCGGACGTCGACGCTCGAGAAAACAGCAAATCGATTATTCTCTCGCAATTCGTGGGGATGATGATTATGATACACCAATCACAGACCTGATCTGAATTACCTTGTTGAAACAATTCATGCACCACTCTGACTCACGTCTGTGGAGAACACGTGGATGCTCGCGAACGCGCGTTTGGAGAGAGAATGGTGAGACTGACGGTCGACATGACTTTTTTGTATCGTTTCACAGGTGGCACCCAACTTGGGAGCCTTGGTCGGCGATACCATCGCCGCGCGTTTGATTTCCCACGCCGGTTCTCTCACCAACTTAGCCAAGTACCCCGCGTCGACGGTGCAGATTCTCGGCGCCGAAAAGGCGCTCTTCCGCGCGTTGAAGACGAAGGGTAACACGCCAAAGTATGGTTTGATTTTCCACAGCACGTTCATTGGCAAGGCGAACGCGCGCAACAAGGGACGAATTTCCCGATACTTAGCCAACAAGTGTAGCATCGCGAGCCGAATCGACTGCTTTAGCGACTTCCAGACCACTCTGTTCGGTGAGAAGTTGAGAGATCAAGTCGAGGAACGTTTGGCGTTCTACGACAAGGGCACGGCGCCGCGCAAGAACATCGCCATGATGCAAGAAGTCATCGCGGAGATTGGTCCCCAAGCCGGCGGCGGCGATAAGAAGAGAAAAGCCGACGACGCCGAGACGCCGAAGAAGCAAAAGAAGGACAAGAAGGATAAGAAGGAAAAGTCCGCGAAGAAGGCGAAGAAAGGCGAAAAGTGAATTGTTTGTGTTCCTCTCGAATAACAGAATTTTGTGTGTAATATAGTTCACGATGACATCGTACGAAATCTAAATCCTAAATCTACTACTGAACTAGTCTACTCGTCGACGAGCGCTCGAATCTCCTCCGTCAACGTCTTTGGACGCGTGTGAGGCGTGTGAAACGACCGCACCTTACCGCTCTTATCCACGAGAAATTTGCCAAAATTCCAAGAGATTCGCTTCACCCCGGTTTCGCGCTTCAAGAAACGAAAGACGTGCGACGTTCCGCTCCCATTCACCTTGCACTTGTTGAACACGACGCCGCGAAAACCGCGGCGTCGCGCGAACTCGCACACTTTCTTATTCCCGAACGGCTCTTGAAACAAAAACTGATTACAGGGATGCGCGTGAATGAGTAAATCATCGCCGAACGCATCCTGTAACGCGACGAGATCGGCGTAATTGCTGCTCGTGAGCCCACACATCGACGCCACGTTTACGATGAGCACGACGCGATTTCTCGTCTGCGCAAAGTCGTAGGCGTCGCCCGTGGCGGTGGTGGCGCTCGGAAGAGCGTCGAGGGTGGTAACGTCGTCGATGTCGACGATCGGAGCGGAGGCGCGGGCGCCCATGTCGGTCGTCGAGCCGACGTGTGGGGCGCTCGAGGCGAGGCGACGCGAAGACTGAAGACGGTCGGTTTTGAGTCGGAACGGGCTGGTGGGATACTTAGAAATACTACGGCGCAAGGAGGCAATTCATACTGATATACGTTGGGCGTTTGTTTTCACGCCTCGTCGCACAACGCTTTCGCGTCGTTCGTGATGTCTTCCATGTCCTTGGCGTCGAGAGACATGGCTTGCACGACGTTGGCGAGATCAAAGTCGTCGTCCTCCGCCATGCCGGTCAGTGATGCGCCCGATGTGCAGCTATCCGACCGTCCGAGAGCGTTGATGCCTCGCGTGAATTGCTGCGCCTCATCGCGATAACTATTGAGGGAGTGTTTCGGAAGCGATTTGGACGTTTGGAAGACTCTCTCGGGTCCGCCTTGCTCGAGAGACCCGAATTTTCGAGACATCTCCTCCATGCCGCTCGGATACTCGTACCCGCTCCTCTGCTCGGCGTTCTCGAACTCCGTCTTCGCCTGTGGATGATATTCAAGGATTTCCTTGTACAATAACTCGCGAACTTCCTCTCGGGAGAGTCTGCGATTGTCCCACTCGAAGACTTCTTTCGGAAGCGGGCGTCTCGCCGGCTCTCTCGTGACGTCGGCCAAACCGTCAAAGTAAGGATCCGCCAGGGCCTCCGACGCCGTCGGTCTGTCGTCTGGATCGAAGGACAAAAGTCTGCCGAGTAAGTTCAACGCCTTGGGCTCGACGCCTGGGAATTTCTCCGACAGCGGTACGGCGGGCTTGATACGCATGTTTTGTAAAAACCGTCTCGCCTTTTCGTTGCGAACCTTGGCGATTTGCAACGGCGTCGGCGTGCCGAGCAAATCGGTGATGATTTCCAACTGCTTGACGACGTTTTTACCCGGAAATAACGGTTTCCCTCGCAGGAGCTCGGCGAAGATGCACCCCACTCCCCAAATATCGATGGCGGGGGTGTACTTCGTGAAAAAGCTGCCGCACAGCTCCGGTGCGCGATACCAGCGCGTCGCCACGTAATCCGTCCAAAATATCATCTGAGATCCCGAAGTAGCCGAGGACATCGCCCTCGCGAGTCCGAAATCACAAATCTTGATCTTACAGTCGCTGTTCGCCAGGATATTCTTCGGTTTCAAGTCTCGATGAAACACCTTGGCGCTGTGCATGTACTTGAGCCCGCGCAACAACTGATAGAGAAAAAACTGATAGTGCTCATCCGTCAAGTCATCGTTCGCCTTGATCACCTGATGCAAATCCGTCTCCATGACCTCGAACACGATGAACACGTCGTTAAAATCTCTCGGGTTCGGCGGCAGCAGAATGTTCAACACCTCGACGATGTCCGGATGCTTCAGGTGTCTCAACAGTGTCACCTCTCGCAAAATCCTCGTCGCATCACTCGCGTGATCGAACGCATTCTTCACCTTTTTTATCGCCACCCTCTTCCCCGTCTGCCGATCGATCGCCGCGCACACGACGCCGTACGACCCCTTCCCGATGACTTCCTCCAATTGATATCTCGACGCCTCGTGCGTCTCCCCGCGCGCGAAAAAATCCGCCGCGCGCGACCCCGACGACGACACCGGCGCGTCCACGGCCGTCTCACCCCCCGCGCGCGCGTCCTCCACCGTCCCCTCCATCGCGCGTTCGCGAGCCGCGCGCCGACACGACAATCAATGCACGTCACCCACCGATCGCGCTCGATTCGTCTCGCGCGCGCGTCGTCCGACGACCGCGCCGACCGACCGAACGACCGCGCCGACCGACCGACCGAACGAACGATCGCCCTCGTCCGTGATCTCGGCGACGTCGGACGCACGCACGCCGTCGCCGCCGCGCGCGCGCGACTGGCGTCACGCGTCCGACCGACCGCGCGCGCGAGATCGGGACGCCCATGAAACGCTCATAGTGTAGACAGTTTCTGGAACCCCGCGTCGTTGGTCGTTCTCGAGGATGGCGGATGGCGTGTGTGTGTGGTGTTATACGTACGTAAAGCCACAGTGGTGGATAAAAATAAATGTCGAGGTGTCGATCGACCCTCACTCGTCGACGATTGGGACGATGATGACGACGAGGATGAGGATGATGACGAGGATGGTGACGACGAGGATGATGACGGGTGCGCGCGCGACGTGTGCGACGGGTGCGACGACGCGCGCGGTGGGGCGAGAGAAGCGCGGGGTGCGGCGAAGCGCGTCCGGATGCGCGATGACGATGACGAGGATGCGCTCGAGGAGGATGACGCGCTCGAGGATGACGCGCTCGATGACGACGGAGACGGAGACGGAGACGTCGGTGGACGCGGAGACGTCGACGGTGGTGTCCGTGTCGCGCGAGGCGGTGCGAATGACGGCGCTGGGCGCGGTCGGGGCGTTGACGTGGGCGACGAGCGTCGACGCGGCGAACGCGGCGACGGCGGCGTTGGGACAACTGTCCGGATTGGATCCAGAGGGCGCCAAGGCGGCGAGCGCCGTCTTGGGACCGTTATTCGCGGTGAGCACGATCTTATTCATCGTTCGGATCGTCATGACGTGGTACCCGAGCGTGCCGTACACCAAGTTGCCGTGGGTGCTGGCGTACGCGCCGACGGAGCCGTTGCTCAAGCCGACGAGGGCGTTGGTCCCGCCCGTGGGCGGCGTGGACGTGTCTCCGATCATTTGGGTGATGATGATTAGTTTTATGAACGAGATTTTGTTGGGTAAGCAGGGTTTGCTCGTGTTGTTGTCGAATAAGCAGCTCGGCGGGTGAGCGCGGCGGGTTTCCGCTCTTCTTCTATTATTCGTCCTCTCTCGGAGCATAGTGGGCGCGAACGGTCGCGCGCGTCGACTCGATCGACGTCTGTACGACTAGCGAGACGTCGATCCATCCATCGCGCGGGTGCATTGATTAATATTCACTTCAATCGATACCGCGCTCGACGCGTAGTCGGTGGCGCCTCGACGTCCCTCGCGCGCCCCGACCGCACTCGACGTCGCGCTCGGCCGCGCTCGACATGTCCGCCGTCGTCGCGCGAGGATTGCGCGGCGCGCGCGCCGCGGTCGGTCGCCGGCGACGACCGACGTCGACGCCGACGCGACGCGCGACGTTCGCGTCATCGTCCGCGGTGCACCTCGGCTCGCGCGATGACGTTCGCGGAGACGACGACGCGAGCGCCGCGTTCGCGCTCGCGAACGCCATCGGCGTGAAGAATGCGAGTCTTATTCGTTCGCGCGGCGCGAGCGACGCGCACCGATCGTCGACGTCGACGTCGGGGTCGTTTCGCGTCGAGGTGACGAATCCGGCGACGAGGTCGACGCTGCTCTCGGTGGAGGGCACGCCGGCGTCGGAGGTGGGAGGGATCGTCGAGCGCGCTCGAAGGGCGCAGGAGACGTGGGCGAAAGAGTACTCGGCGCACGCGAGGTCGAAAATCGTTCGGAAATGGTTTGAGCTCGTGGAGGCGAACGCGGAGGACTTGGCGCGAATCATGACGGCGGAACAAGGAAAACCGTTGACAGAGTCGCGAGGGGAGGTGGCGTACGCGGCGTCGTTTTTAGAGTGGTTCGCGGAGGAGGGTAAGCGCGTGTACGGGGATGTGGTGCCGGCGTCGACGACGGGTTCGAGAATCATGGCGATTAAACAACCGGTGGGCGTTACGGCGGCGATTACGCCGTGGAACTTTCCTCTCGCCATGATCACGCGAAAAGCCGGCGCGGCGCTCGCGGCTGGGTGCACGATGGTGGTGAAACCGAGCGAAGAGACGCCGCTGAGCGCGTTCGCGCTTGGTGCGCTCGCGGAGGAGGCGGGATGTCCGGACGGCGTGTTGCAGTTCATCGTGGGCGATCCCGCCGCCATCGGCGAAGCGTTGTGCGCGTCACCCGTCGTGAGGAAAATTACCTTCACGGGGAGCACGCGCGTGGGTAAATTATTGATGAAACAGAGCGCGGAGACGTCGAAGCGCGTGAGCATGGAACTCGGCGGTAACGCCCCGTTCATCGTATGCGCGGACGCCGACGTGGACGCGGCGGTCCAGGGCGCCATGGCGAGTAAATTTAGAAACTCGGGTCAAACGTGCGTGTGCGCGCAAAGATTCATCGTGCACGAATCCATCGAGGCTGAATTCGTGCGCAAGCTCACGGAGGCGGCGAGCGCGCTGGTGATGGCGAACGGTTTGGAGGATGAAAACGCCACGCAAGGTCCTCTCATCAACGACGCCGCCGTCGAAAAGGTCGATTCGCACGTTCGCGACGCGCTCGCCAAGGGCGCTGAGTGTCACCTCGGAGGTTCGCGGGCGAACGCCAACTTTTACGCCCCGACCGTTCTGTCCAAGTGCACGGACGACATGTTGGTGATGCGCGAGGAGACGTTTGGCCCAGTGGCGGCGGTGACGACGTTCGTCGACGACGCCGACGCGCTTCGCCTGGCCAACGCCACCACCGCGGGTCTCGCGTCTTACGTGTACACGAAAGACATGAAACGCTCGTATTACTATTCCGAAAATCTCGAATTCGGCATCGTCGGTGTCAATACGGGCATCATCTCCACCGCGCAAGCTCCTTTCGGCGGCGTCAAGGAGAGCGGCGTCGGACGCGAGGGGGGCAAATACGGCATGGAAGAGTACGTCGAGACCAAGTACGTGTGCATCGGCGGTTTAGATTGAGTCCATGAGTACAGTTGTAGTATACATTCTAGTTTCAAAAAATACACGCGCGTCTTCTATGCTTTTTCCTCAGCCGTCTCGTCGACGCCGCCGGTTGTCTTCGCCGGCGCCGGCGTCGGCACGAGTTTCACCGGTCCCGGCGTGCACCGATCCAACCTAAAATTCCGACTCCCCTTTCGCAACAATCGCTCGCACGCCTCCTCGCTCTCCAATCGCACGCCCACGTCCTCGATCAATCCCAACTCTTCGCACCGCTTCAGCACCCACAACCGTCGGTTATTCATAGAGTAGTACCTGCGCACCATCGTCGGCTTCTTCTTCCTCTTCGATCGATCTCGACGACGACGACGATCGTCCTCATCGCTCTCGTCCTCTTCCTCCTCGTCGCGCTCGGCCACGTCGTGCGTCACGACGGCGATGGGTGGTAAGTCATCCGCGCCCAGCGTCCCGCGCTTGATCTCCTCGAGCGTCTCCTCCAACCGTCGTCCGCACCCACTGAATCGATCGTTGACGCGTCCGAACGTGAACCATATCTCGCTCGGTCGCACGCGCGCGAGCGGGGGCTGGCGCTTGCTCGACATGGGCTCGCGTCGTCGGATGCCGCCGTCTGTCGTTTTTAAATGCATCGGCACTCACGCGCGCGCGACGACGCGAGAGGACCCTGTATCGAGCCTCACGCGCGCGCGTCGACCGACGCGATGTCTTCTCCGTCGCTTCGCGACGCGTGCACGGCGCACGCGCGCGAGGCGTTGGCGCACGGCGCGCACGAATCCGCCGCGCGTTGGGCGAGTTTGGCGCTGTCGAGACGAGACGTCGACGACGAGGGCGCGGGCGCCGCCGTCGCGAGCGGACGCACGAGCGATGGATGGCGTCGAGACGCGATCGATCTCGAGATCAAGGGCGACGCGCTCGCCGCGGGCGGCGACTCGAGAGGAGCCGCCGCGGCGTACAGACGCGCCGCGGCGTTGGCGTCGCGAGTCGGCGGCGGCGACGGCGGACGCGCGTCGGCGAGCGGCCGAGGCGCGATGGACGGCGACGAGACGAGCGGTCACGAGATGACGATGAAATTGGTTCGAACGTTGATGAAGATCGGGGACGATGAGGCGACGCGAGAGGCGAAGGAGTGTTTGGAATCGACGCCGCCGGCGAATCGAACGCTGGAGAATAGATTATTGGCGGCGAAGATCGCGCGACGAGAAGGGCACGATCGCGCGGCGGTGTCGGCGTACAAAGAGGTGTTGGCGAAGTGGCCGTTCGCCATAGAGGCGGCGGTGGCGCTCGCGGAGCTCGGGGTGAAGTCGATGGATGCGAGACGCGCGCTCAGAAAGACGGCGTCCGAGGAGGTCGTCGCAGGCGAAGATTTCGACGCGTTGGAGGCGTACGCCACCGCGTACGCCGCGCTCGAGAGCGATGATTTAGTCACCGCGCAGTTACACATGCAGACCGTGAAGCGTCGGTTTCCGAACGATCCGTACATGTCCATCATAAAGGCGCGCATCGCCGCCGTCGGCTTGCGAGACGTCGCCGCGGCGACGAGAGAGTACGCGGCGGTTCGCTCGAGAGATCCGTGTTTCGTCGAGGGTATGGATGCGTACGCCATGTTGTTGCGCGAGAGCGGCGACACGCGAACGTTAAACGTGTTGAGCGCGGACATGGCGCGTCTGATGCCGCAATCGGCCGAGTCGTGGACGTGCATGGCGTTGCGCTTTGACGCCGAACGCGGCGGTCGCGACGACGCCGTCGCCGCGGCGGAGAAGGCGGTGCTCTTACATCCTCGATCGAACATCGCGTACCTGGTCCTCGGGTCCATTTACCTCAAGAGTAAGAGATATAAATCCGCCGTGCGCGCGTTCAATCAGTGCAACGCCATCAAGGTGTCGATGGAGGCGTATCACGGATTGGTCAAGGCGTACCTCGCGTTGGCGTCTCACCCAAACGCGGCGATGTGCGCGAAACAGGCGCTGAAACGAAGTCCGCAGAGCGCGTTGGCGTGGAGTCTGATGGGAGACGTGCACGCCAAGAATCGAGACGAGTATGACGAAGCCATCAAGGCGTACGAACAGGCCCTCGCGTACGATCCACGTCACGTGCGCTCCGTCAAGGCGCTCGCGGCGCTCAACGTTAAAATTGGCAAGGTGCACGTCGCGCGCGCGATTTTACAACGACAATTGGATGATTATCAACCCTCGGACGAGAACGAGCTCGTGCAGTTGTACTGCCGTTTGGCGCAGGCGTTGATGTTGTCTCGGCAGACGGCGGAGGGGGTCAAGTATTACACGCGAGCGCTCGCCATTCAGCCGACGTGCGACATCGCGAAGAGGGCGTTGGACAAGTTCGAGCAGACGCGAAATCCCGAACACGCGGCGACGATGAGCGACGAGGAACAGGAGGGCGCGGACGACATGATGGATGAGGACGACGCGTCGCGGGATGGGGATTGGATGGTCGAGGGAGGGACGACGAGCTCGTGATTGTAGTAATCCAAGAATTTCTTCACGACAACGACTATGAATGAGAGACGCGCGGCGCTCAAAAGACGCTCGACTTTTCCTCGTACTTGTAAAAGCGCAAGATGTTCTTCGACGGATCCTTGACGCAGATGAAGGTCCCGTCTTCGAACTTGCGGCACGTGTCGAGGAAAAGCTTGAGAGAGCCCCACATATTGGTTTCCTTGAGGTTGATTTGTTGCGCAAAGTCCTTCGTCTTGTACGTCTGCGTGTTGAGCACGACGTGCGCGTTGGGATCGCGCGGGTGCGTACGAGAGACGAAACCGAGCTTCATTTGCTCGGCGCCGACGAGGACAGCCATGGTGGTCCACTTGGCCAACTTGTTGGCGTTGTTCTTCAATTCGTTCGCGATCACCGCACCGCGCTGGGTCTCAATCTTGAGTCTCCAGTCGATGCCCGTGACCTTGGAATCGAATTCGTTCAACGCCTTGACGAGGGTGGTGAGCGCCTCGCCCTTCTTCATGCCCTTGGCTTCGCTCACGGCGTTCAATTCGCAACGGCAGACGAGCTCAGTCTTCTCATCCACGCTCCACTTGCGGTACTTGTACGCCACCGAGTCGTTGTCCTCTTCGCCGAAGAAGGGCACCGGCTCGCCGACCTTGACGGAATCCTTTTCGGCGGTGAGCGCTTGCTCGACAAACGCGCGGTTCACCTTGGTGCTCTCCGAGGAGAGTTGCTGAACGCCGTTAATGTCCTCTTCGTCGTCAGCGATCGGCTCTTGCGCCGTCTCGGACACGGTGAGTTGGTCAAAGTTACCGTCGGCGCGCTTGTCCAAGTAAATTTTACCATCCTTCTTTCTGACGATGATGTCCCAAGAATAGTTGGAACGCGCGGCGCACATGACGGCGGCCAACACGTTGTCGGTGGTGAACACGTTACCGGTGCCGGCGCTGGCAAACTTTTGAATGATGGGGTCTTCGCTCGCGGTGACGTTGCGCTGCGCTTCGTCGGCGCGACGACGTAAGCCAACCTCAGACTTGGGCGTGACGCGATCGTACGACTTGTCAAACCAACGCACGGAACCGTACGACGCCAAGTCTTCCGGTTCCGCGTTCGCGAGCTCGAGAGATTGCTTGATAATCTCCGGGAACGCAATCTGTTCGACGACTTCCCAATCCGGACGAATATCCACCGACGCGCTGTAGTGCACCTGCTGCTGGTGTCTGTTGTACGCCCACGTGTTCCACTGCTGCGCCTTTCTCGACTGAATGCGCGCTTGACGATTCCGCTCGCGCTCGGCGCCCACCCCGAGATCTCTCGCCGCTTCATCCGGATTCGATCGATTCCGGTTCGGACCACCGTACTGATTCCACCGTCCGCCTCCGCGTCCGCCGCCGCCGCCGCGTCCGCCGCCGCCCCCTCTCGAGCTCGTGTTATCGACCAAACTGAAACTCTCCTCCTCACCCGCATCGGCGACGAAATTAAACACCGTCTCCACGCCTCCTCCGACGGCACCACCGCTCGACGCACCACCCTCCTTCCCTCCGCCTTTACTCGCGCGTTCGCGCTCTCGACGCTCTCGACGCTCGTCTCGGCGCCCGTCCCTCGACCCCGGGGCGTCGCCGCCTCGTCCCGCGTCTTCGCTCATCCAATCCGCGCACCGTCCAAACTTATCCGTCTTGTTATACGGCGCGTAAATCATCTCACGAACCTCGCTCTCGACCAAACACGCGCGCGGCGGCCCGAACGCGTCGTCCGAGCGCGCGATCGGCGGAAGCTTGAACGCCGCCATGACGAATGAATGAAAGAATGAATCAAATCGATCGATCGATGCGTCACCTCACGAACGACTTACACCCCACGATCGACGGACCGAGAGACGACGACGGACGAATCAAAGCGCGCGTCCACGACGGTCGGTCGCTCGTTCGCCTCGACGACGTGTGGCGTCGACGCGCGACTCGACGCGACGTCCCCGATCGCACCGAGGTTTTCGTCCTAAACCCTACACTCCCGGGCGACTTAAGGGACTCGTTTGGGGAGTTATGACTCATACGAACGAGAACGAGTCATAACTCGCCAAACGAGTCCCTTTCCGATGTCCCGACGACCGACGCGTCCGCACTCGACGTCGCGCGTCGTCGACCGCGTCGTCGTCGACCGACGTCGATCGACTTCGACGGCGACGACGGCGATGGACGCGATGTCGTCCGACGAACGCGGTCGCGCGCGATCGGGACGTCGCGAACGCGATCGCGGAGGTAGAAACAGTGGTCAATCGCGACGTGGGCATCATCATCGACGACGCGCGCGGTCGACGTCTCGACCGCGCGCGCTGAAGATCGTCGTTCGCGGACTCCCTTCGACGCTCACGCGAGAATCGTTCGCGTCGACGCTCGCGGCGGATGGATTCGAACCGACGGAGACGTTTGAATGGATGGATTACGTCGCGGGTCGACGACGACGCGGCGGCGGCGGCGGCGGCGGCGGCGCGACGACGACGACGACGACGACGACGTCTCTGTCGAGATTTTACGCCGTCGTGCGAGACCCAAAGACGATTCAACGCCTGATCGACGCGTACCACGGGACGAGGTTTCGCGTGCGCGCGAGAGATGCGGATGGGAACGCGACGGAGGAGGAGGCGGCGGAGACGACGACGGCGAGCGTCGAGCGCGCGCCGAGCGCGTGGACGCCGGAGACGTACGCGGCGACGTTCGGTGGGGTGGAGACGGTGGACAACGCGGGAACGATCGAGGAGGATGAATCGTACCGATCGTTCGTCGACGCGCTCGAGCGCGAACGGGAAGATGGGGGACGGAGGGCGACGACGACGGCGGCGGCGCCGAGATCCGAGTCGACGACGACGAGGAAATCGACGGCGCTCTTGGAATACATTTGGAGGAAACGCGCGCAGGAACAGCGCGCGACGACGACGAAGGCGACGGGTGGTGGTGGGAAGAAAAAGTCGTCGTCGAACGGGACAAAGAAATCGGCGAAATCCACGAAAAGGGACGACGCGTCGACGGCGAAGAAGGATGGCGTCGCCGCCGACGACGCGCCGAAACGAAGACAAAAGTCGAAACCCAAATCCAAAAAGAAATCGACGACGACGAACGCGACGACGTCGTCGACACCACCGACGACGACAACGGTTTTGAAGCGTCCACCACTCATCCCCACGCCTCGCGCGTGATCACACAACGTTTCCTAGCAGTAGCCGCGAGTAGTAGACGACGACATTCGTACATCCGAGGGCGCGAGACGCGTCTCTTCTCACTTCTCGCGCCTCACACCTCGACCGCGATGACCACGCGCTGTCGCGCGTGTATTCCTCTCGTTCGTCTCGCGCCTCGCGCGTCCGCGTTCGCCGTCCCACCGATGACTTCCTTCGTCGACCGCGACGGCGTCAAGGCGGCGCTCGCGCTGTGCTGCGTCGACCCGAGTCTGAGCGCGCTCGTGCGCGGCGGTCGAGGAAGCGGGAAATCCACCCTGTGTCGAAGCGTCGCGTCCATCGTTCCCGAGAAAAAGTTTATCACCGTGCCGCTGGGGGTGACGGACGAGCGCGTGCTCGGGAGCGTGGACGTCGAGGCGAGCGCGAAAACCGGGCGCGCGACGTACGAGCCCGGATTGCTCGCCGAGGCGAACGACGGCGTCTTGTTCGTGGACGATTTGAATCTGCACGACGACCGCACGCTGACGATGATGCTGTCGAGTCTGGACGCGGGCGTCGTGCGCGTGGAGAGGGAAGGCCTGAGCGCGGAGAGTCCGTGTCGAGCGTTACGATTGGCGAGTTTTACGCCGGAAGAGGGCGACGTGCGCGCGCGCGCGATGGATCGATTCGCGATGATTTGTTCGACGGACGACGCGCGCATGGACGACGCGCGAACGCGCATCGAAGCGGTGGACGCCGCCATGGCGTGGCAAGACGATTGGCGCGCGGTGATTTCGGCGAGCGAGGAGGCCGAGGCGGCGTTGAGACGTCGCGTGGCCGTCGCGCGCGACGTTTTTTTACCAAACGTGCGGTTGTCGGAAGCCGTCGCGCGACGATTGGTGCGAAAGTGCGTCGACTACGGCGCGCTCGGGCACAGAGGCGACGTGTACGCGGCGAAAGTGGCGCGCGCGTCGTGCGCGTTGAGACACGCGTTGGAGGTGAACGATACTGACGTCGCCGTGGCGACGGCGTTGGTCATCGAGCCGCGCGCGACGAGAGCGCCGAGCGACGACGAGGTCTCGCCGCCGCCGCCGCCGCCGCCGCCGTCGTCGGAGAGACGTTCGGAGCGCGCGCCGCGCGAGACGGCCGACGAGGAGGACGAAGAGCGAGAAGAGGAACAAGAGACGACGCAAAGTGGGTTGGAGATGGAGCCGACGGTGAAGGAAGCCGACGAGCGTCGACTCGACGTCGACGCGCTTCTCGCCGCGTTTGAAGACGCGACGCGACGGAGTTTCGCCGAAAAGTCCACGCGAGGCGCGATGGCTGGACGAACGAAGCGACAGAGCGTGTTCGATCTCGCGCGCGGGCGATACGTCAAGGCGATTTTCCCAAAGGGTGGACGCATCAGAGGTAAAATCGCCGTCGACGCCACGCTCCGCGCCGCCGCGCCGCACCAATTGTTTCGTCGACGACGGCACCCCGAAGAATCCGCGCGTCGCGTGTTCATCACGAAGGACGACGTGCGTCTGAAGAAGCTCTCGAGGCGAGCCGCGTCGCTCACAATTTTTCTCGTCGACGCGAGCGGCTCGATGGCGCTGAACAGAATCTCCGTCGCAAAGGCGGCTGCGTTGAAGATTGTGCACCTATCGTATACGAAACGCGATATGGTCGCCCTCGTGGAAATGTCCGGCGACGCCGCCGTGGTCGTCTTACCGCCGACGCGATCGACGCTCGCGGTGTCTCGTCGCCTAGCCGCGTTACCCTGCGGCGGCGGCACCCCGCTCGCGCACGGACTCCGCGCCTCGGCGCGCGTCGCCGCCAACGCGCACCGCGCGCGCGGAAAATCCACCGTCGGCGCCGTCCGCGAAGTCATCCTCACCGACGCGCGTCCCACCGTCTCCCTCCGATGGTCAGAGAATCCGCGCGCGCGCCTCTCCGAACCACCGCCCTCGCGTCGCGCGCTTCGCCAGGAAACGCTCGACGTCGCCGCCGAGCGCCCTCGCCGCGTCCCGTTTCTCAAATCGCTCGTCGTCGACACCGACTCCCCGTTCGTGTCCGACCACTTCGCTCGAGACGTGGCGAACGCCATGCGCGCCGCCTACCTTCCGCTCCCGTCGCTCGACGACGCCGCGTTCGACCGCGCGCTCCTCGACGCGTAGACGAGTCTTTTCGTTACGAAACATACGTCCCGTCTGTCTTTGTCTGTGTCCCCGCGCCGGCGGGGTTGTGGATAAGAAGGACGCCGTGGATGTCCCCGCGCGCTCTCGTCACTCCTCGCGCGCGGATTCGACGATGACGTCCACGGTCGGTCGAGTAGTGTTGAAATCTTCCTTTGCCGGCGTCGCCGCCAAGCGACGCGACGTCGCGCGCATTCGCGGCGCGCGAACGAACGGTGCGCGGGCTCAAGCCTTTTTTAAGAATCCGCTTCGTCAAGACTCCGCGTCCGCCGGTATCGTCGGGTCGCAGGGGCGAGACGATTACGATCGCGATGACGTCGAGTATTACTTCAACTACATGGGCATCTTAGCCGTGGAGGGATCGAACGATCGCATGGATGCGTTGCTCGACAGCGGCATGCACCCGGTGGATATCATTCTGTTGTTCGCGTCGGCGGAGGGCGATACGCCGAAGATTGAGGAGATTCTCGCCGCGGGGGCGGATAAGAACGTGAAGGATTTGGACGGTAAGTCCGTGGCCGATCTCGCGGGGAGAGATAATCCGGATAAGCGCGATGCGGTGTTGGCGTTGTTGAAGTGAGCGAAGGCGCGAGGAGGAGGGTTGATTTGTTAGCGAGAATGATGATGAATGAACAACGCCGAGACGATTTGCTTTGCTTTGCTTTACACGCATCACGCGCGTCGATGATCGATCGCGGTTTCTATTTTTTTCGTCTAATCGCCGCTCGCGCCGTCTTCGCTCGCGACGATGGGCGCGTGGTTGCGCCAGTACTCGACGCTCGCGTTGTACTTTTCTCGCTCCAAGGGCACGCCGGAACCGCCCTCCTCTCTTCCCAACGCGTTTCGCATCATCGTGATCGGTTGCATCGGCGTCTCGTAATCCTCGTTTTGCGCCTTGACGCTGATGATCCCCCACGGCGCGTTCGGTAACGGCGGTCTCGCGCCCTTGCTCGGCACCGCCGCGCGTTCGAGCTCCAACTGCTCGCGCGAATATAAAATCACATCCAAGTGCGTCGCCTCCGGTGCCTCCACGTCCGACGCCTGAAACCAACGCGTCAAGACGGCCAACTCTGCGTCCGACCGCGCGCTGTACCCACTCTTTAAGAGGTGCGCGTTCGCCTTCGTGATCTCCACGTTGCCCACCTTGGCGCCGACAAAGTTTGGCACGAAGACGTGCTTGCAAAACGGCGCGTACCCATCCACGAGCGGCGATCGCCCGCTCGAGTGCGCCTCTTGAATCTTACGCACGAACGCCGCCTTATCGAACGAGATTCTCGTCCCACTGTACCGCTCGTCGTCCCACTGTCGAATCGCAAATTCATCCAAAAAAAAAGTCTCCGTCACCAACCCATCGTCGCTCGCCTCGGTCGCCATCGCGCGCGTCGACGCCCCGCACGCTCGACGCGCGATCGATCCTCTCGCGCGCGTCGCTCGAACGACGCTTTTTACGCGCGCACACGCGCGCATGCGACGTAATGACGATCGCGATCGATCGCCGACCCGCGCGCCGCCGCCGGGCCGGCCCGCATTCACGCGCGCGCCGGTCGCGCGAGCGGTGCGAGTCGGTGACGACGACGCGCGGTCGAGGACGACCGACGAACGCTCGACGCACTCTCGCGCGCGGTCGGTGACGCGAGCGACGCCATGGACGCGCGCGAACACGGTCCGAGAGGCGACGGGGGCGGCGGTTTGTTCGCGAGCGGGCTGGGGGAGTATCGCAAGCTTCCCGTGAAGAGGTACGCGGCGTCGGCGACGCGAGAGACGGCGGAGGGGAGGTATTGGCGAGAGTATAAGTCGACGACGCTGGCGGAGCAGGTGAACGGGGTGACGAGCGTGAGTTACGGAGGGGCGGGGGCGAGCGGGGGCGAGCGAGGGACGCTGGCGGCGACGAGCGGAGCGAGGGTGACGCTGTATGCGCCGAGTGGGGCGAGGAAATTGCGAACGTTCGCGAGGTTTAAGGATATAGCGTACAGTGGAGTGCTCAGAGACGATGGGAAGGCGCTGGCGGTGGGTGGTCAGGCTGGAGTGGTGCAGTTGTTCGATTGCGGGTCGAGGGCGGTGCTGCGAAAGTTTACGTTGCACTCCGCGGCGGTTCGCGCGGTGCGATGGAGCGCGGATAAGCTTCACCTGGCGTCGGCGAGCGATGACGCGACGGTGAGAATATGGGACATTTCGTCGGGTAACTGCGTGCGAAGATACGACGGGCACACGGATTACGTGCGAGCGTTGGAACGGAGTCCGGCGTCGGGCGAGATGTGGGCGAGCGCATCGTATGATCACACGGTGAAGCTGTGGGACGGACGCGTCGGGAGACAGGCGGTGATGACTTTGAATCATGGGTCTCCCGTGGAAGACATCGCGTGGTATCCGAACGGAAATTTGCTCGTGTCCGTGGGAGGCGAAGACATTTGCGTGTGGGACGCCCTCAGCGGCGGCAGGTTGCTCCAAAAGATGCGCAGTCATCAAAAGACCATCACCACGGTGCACGTGCACGAAGACGCGGGACCTCCGTCGTTCGCGTCTGGATACGAGATGACGGGCGACGCGGCGATCGATTCAAAGTCGCCGCGCATGATTACGGGTTCTCTCGACGGTTTCGTCAAAATTCACGAACTCGACACCTTCAGCGTGACGCACTCCATCAAGTATCCGGGTCCCGTCTTGTCGTGCTCGCTCTCGCCGGATTCCAACTGCCTCGCGGTGGGTTTGGCGAACAAGGTGTTGAGCGTGCGTCGACGAACGAAACCTCGAAACGAGGAGGACCGTTCTCTCGGAGGGTATCAAGGCGTTCGCAGCAAGAAGAAGGGCTTCACCGTGAAGAAGCCTCGTCGTTTGGACGCCGGTCACTGGCGATACTTTATTCGTGGACAAAACTCAAAGGCGGCGGCGGACGCGACGAAAGTGCTCCGGCGCCGTCGCATTCATCTCGCGGCGCACGACCGTATGTTGAAGCAGTTTAGATACGGAGACGCGCTCGACGCCTCGCTGCACGTTGGCCGCGCGGAAGTCGTCGCCGCCGTCATCGAAGAAGTCGGTCGACGAGGCGGGTTGCAAAAGGCGCTCGCCAATCGCGACGACGAGTCTTTGCTTCCCATTTTAGAGTACATCGAAAAGAACATCTCCAAGCCCCGCCACACGGCGCAGATGGTGAACATCGCGAACCGCATCGTCGACTTGTACGGCGGAGACGTCGGCGCCAGCGCAACTGTGGATAGCGCTCTACATAGAATCAAGGAGAGGATTAGGACACAGTTGCGATTGCACGACGCACTCACGCAGTTGCAAGGGATGGCGTTGATGATAGCCGGTGCGAATGCTTGAATGTAAAACGAATTTGATTTGATACGATTCACGTTGCTACATCTACTATAACGAGCAGTCGAACGGCATGTCGACTTTATCTAAGGCTCCCTTCAGAGCCAGTGCTAATTTATGGTGCTCCTGCACGAACCACGCGCGATCTAGGGTGAGTTCGAGTCCACAGAGTTCATCCGTCAAACTTTGAGACAAGTCCTCCGCGAGTTTTCTATCATCCTTCGTCGCGGGCGGCAAACGCACGAGACGCGCTAGAGTGGTGTGAAGAATGTGTGCGTCCGAAACGAGCTGTTGCTTCGGCGCGCGCGGAAGTGACTCGCGAAGTCTCCTGCGAAGCTCACTGGGTTCGCCCCGCGACGACTTTTCCGCGTTCCACAGCGCCACGACGACACCCGAACTGGTCACCGCGACCCTCTCCAGGACGACATTCATAGGACAAGATTTCCGCGTCACTTTTTTTATGCTCTCCACTTCGCTCGCAAACTCATCCGCGTTCGCGACGTGTTCCTCCAGGTGATGCGACGCATGAAAAATCGACGCGTGGAACATTTCCGAATCCTGAAGGTAGACGTCGACGCCGGGCGAATACCCAAATCTCTCCAACTGTCTCACCGTGCCGTGGTGCAACATGGCGCTCACCGCGCCCACGGGAAACGGAATCACGATCGCGCGCACCGACACGTCGAGCTTTAACAATCTAGGCGTAATTTTTCCATCCGTCTCGACGGAGAACATGTCGGCGATGCCCAATCCTTGCGACGATTTCGCCCCCTCGGCGAACGCCTCGATCCCGCGCTCGCGCGACATGCGACCCATCTCTGCGTACAATTTCGACCGCGCGAGCGTCGATCCGCGCGGATGCAGCGCGCCCGCCAATCGTTGTCGACACGTGAGCGGCACGTCCGCCCACTCTGGCGCAAAGTCTCGCCTCCACGGCGCGGCGAACGCCTTGTGCGTCCATCGAATCCCGCCCTCGAACGCGAGCACAGACGCCAAACACGCGAGCACCGCATACAACAATCGTTGAAGCACGCGTCGTCGCCGCGACGGTCGCGGCGGTCGATGGTCTCGCGTTCGAACGCCGCGTCGCTGCGTCGCCGACATGTCGGAATCGAATCCAAAATCAATCCAAAATCAATCCAAAATCAATCCTCCTCCAACGTCTCCACCTCGGCGCTCAACGCGCGCTCGGCGACCGACGACTCGCTCACACGCACGCCTCGCTCGACAAACTCTCGAAATCCAGAGTCTGCGTCGCACCGCGCGAACGTCGAACGTGATATCCGCTCGCGATGTCGAGTATAAATCTTCCACACGCGGTCGAGTTCCTCGTCGCGTATAGACGACGCGTCGTCGTCTTTCGGCGAGGAGATGCGCGTCGGCGCGTTTGAATCGCGCGCGTGTGCCGATCTCTCCCGCGTCGACGCCTTCGCGCGCGACATGCGAGCGCGCTCGTGTGCGGGAGAGGCTGACAACATTTTACAAGCAAAACAAACAAAGTAACAAACAACTCGAGACGACGCGCGCGGACGTCTACGTCGCGTCGTGATCCAATTTTAATTTGTGCGTGATCTCATCCTCTCGCCATCGCGCGCCCTCGTCGCCCTCGCCGACGTCTATGTGAAGCGGTTCGTGAGGACGAATGTCGCTCTCGGGACCCTCGGCGTCGCTTCCGCCCAAGTCGACGTCGTAGTAACACCGACTGGGCGGTCGAGGCGCGAAATCAAAGGATGTCGGTTGTGGTTCGCACCAACCGGTCTCGCGACGAAGTGTGATGAAAGCGGCGCTGTTGTGATGCCGCACGTCGTCGGCATCGATGAATTGTGGATAGTTCGGCGCGCTGAAGAGGGTGCAGAGTTTCCCGGCGTCGCCGAGGTCGTGATCGACGCAAAATCCCGTCATGATGGATGGCATCTCCGGTCGATCGCATCTCGCGTCAGGACCCTCGTGCGAACGAATGATGAGTTTTAATCGTTCCCTCTCCATGAACTCGCGCGTCTGCGCCGGTCCAAACTGAATGCCTATGCCTCTGTTTTCGTTGTGACGCAACCCGTCCTCGGCGATGGGGTCGCTCCACAAGACATCGCCCGCGATCATCGATCGCCCCTCACCTATGGGATCGGCGCCGCCCTTGGACGCCTTCTCTAATTCAGCCAACGTTCCGAGTTTCGGATGCATCACCGCGTCTCGTTTATTCAGACTCGAACTCCGAAACAACCCCCCGTGCACCACCAACGTCGCGTCGCCGACGACGCACGCCAACGGCAACTCGGCGCACACCTCCAAAAACAACGGATACAACTTACGTCCCGCCGTCTTCCCGTATTTCACGCTCATCTCTCTCTCGAATCCGTAACACTCGGTACAAAACTCCGTCTCATGATTTCCTCGCAACAATTTCACGCGTTCCGGCGCGCGCACCTTGTGCGCCAACAACAAAAACAAAACCTCGACGCCCCACGCGCCTCGGTCGACAAAATCTCCGTTAAACACGTACGCCCGCCTCTCACACGGTTCACCCGCGACGTGTAACAATCGCAACACGTCGTGATACTGTCCGTGCGTGTCACCGACGACGATCACCTCCTCGCAGTCGTCGCTCGGCGTCAGTCGCGTCAAGGTTTTCTCCGACTTGAGCGCGCGTCTCGCGTGCGCGAATAACTTTTCAACCTCGGTCGCCGAGAGAATCTTCGAGATGCGTCTCGGCACGACATCGCGCGTGTTCGCCTCCATCTTTGCCGCGAGTTCATCGATCCATTCGCGCGTCAACGGCGGCGTCACCTCCATGAATCGATGAATGAGTCGAACGGTTTTTCCCTCGTCCACGCAAACGATCGACCGACCGTGCGCGCGTCGACGTCACGCGCGAGTCTCGACGACACCGTCGCGCGAAAGAGGCGCGATGTGTCTTCGTCGAAAATGACGCGTCCTCGACGCCCGGCCTCGACGTCGCGCGCGCGCGAGTGACGCATGAATGACTGCATGAAGCGTCACTTCCATGCGCTCCACGAGAATCGCGCTCGCGCTCGCGCTCGCGCTTCTCCTCGCGCCGCGTCTCGCGCGAGGCGCGTGCGACACCGCGCCCGCGACACCGAGCGATCGTCGACTCGATCCATCGTCCGCGCGCGTCGCCGTCGCCACGTTTAACGCGCGATGGTTATTCGACGGGGTGAATGACATTGCGCTCTCGCCGTACGTCGACGACGCCGTCGGCGCGCGCGCGCACGCCGACGACGTGCGAGACGTCGTCACGGCGCTCGACGCGGACGTTGTTGTCGTGACGGAGCATGAAAATTGCGAGACGCTGGCGTGGGCGGGGAGCGGGAGGGCGGCGTACGCGTCGTACTTCGTCCCCGGGAAAGATTCGGCGACGACGCAAGAGGTCGGGTTGTTGACGAAAACAGACGTCGCCGAGGACGTGCGACGAACGAACGCGAGGGCGAGGTACGACGCGACGACGAGTGCGTGTGGGTACGACGGTGAACGCGAGAGCGGGGTGAGTAAACACTTTTGGACGAGGATTAAAATTAAAAATCGCTTCGTGAGCGTCGTCGGCGCGCACTTGAAGGCGAATCCCACCGAGGCGAGAAGTTGCGCGCAGAGAGAGGCGCAGGTGGACGTGTTGCGCGCGTTGGTGCGGGAGAGATACGAGGCTGGAGATGCGGTGATCGTGGCGGGGGATTTGAACGATTACAGCGACGCGCACGAGGACGCGGGAGGGAACGCGCCGACGTCTCGCGTCTTGGCGAAATTGAGAGATTTCGACGACGACGGCGTGGACGAGTTGGAGGAAGCGGGTGGACGCGTGCCTCGAGAGCGTCGATACACGTGGCAGAGTGGATCTCGAAGGGCGAAACTGGATTACGTCTTGACGTCCAAGAGCGACGTCGTGATAGTGAACGCGACGATTCGACACGATTTAGTCTCGTCGGCGGTGAGCGATCATTTTCCGCTCTTCGCGGTGGTGGACATTTTACAGACTCGCGACGTGAGTTTGTTGGGGCGCGCGCCGTCGCCGACGACGAATGCGACCGATGGGACGGGGTTTCGCGCGAGACGCGCGTTGATCGCCGTCGCGTTCGTCGTGGCGACGTCGTGTTATTTTCGAATGTGAGTTTGTTTGTAGTAAATTGATTGCAGTAGCGTTAGCGTCGACTATTGTTGCGGGCACCCGTTCGGCTCGGCGTCCGCGGACGCGTTCGTCGCGCCCATGAGCGCCGCCTTATCCGCGGGCGTCGGTTTCAACTTTTTCGCCTCGGGCGCCGCAGGAGCCGCCGTCTGTTGCGGTTCGACGCGTTTCGACGCCGGCGCCTCGCGAAGCGGCGCCACTTCCACGCGTTTCACCGGCGCCGGGAGGACGCGACGAACAGGCGCGGCTTGCACGGGCACGTTCGACGTCAACGTGGGTGCCGCGAATCCTTCGCTCTCTTGAGGTTCGGCGGCGCCCTCCGGCGCGGCGCCGCCGATGGCTTTGAACGCTTGCCTGAGCGCCTCGCGCGTCGAGTTGTCGGCGCTGACGAGTTCTTTGAGTTCGAGCTGTCTCTCCTTCAAATCCGAGGCAACGCCCATGATTTCCTCCAACTCGGCGATGGACGCCTCAGGGGACACGGGTTCGCCCGCGCGTTCGCGCGCGCCTCTGCTCACGCGAGCCGTGCCCGCCTTGAGTTCGGCGACGCGCGCCTCGCAAATTTCAATCGCGCGCGTGTTCGCCGCGAGCGCGTCGTCGTTCGCCTCCAACATTTGACTTGCGATGGAGATTTCGTACAGAGCGCTCGCCAATCGCCTATCCGTCGCGTCCAGATTCGCCTCCAAGAGCGTCAACGACGCCTTGTAATCGCCCAACGCCGCCTCAAACTGAGACTGTTCCATGTTAAACTCGCCGATGGTTTCCAGCACGTCGGCCAATTCGAACGGATACCGTCCATCGCAATCTTCCTCGTACATCACCCGGGCCGTCTCGAGCATCTTCCACGCCAACTCCATGTCCGTCTCGTCCGATTCCTCCTCTTCGTCAGCGTCGTCCCCAGCGTCCTCGGCGTCCTCGGCGTCCTCGGCGTCCTCCTCCTCGGCGACGTCCTCCGCCTCCGCCTCGGCGTCCTCCTTCTCGCCATCCTCCAACCGCGTCCCGCTCGCCTCCGCGTTTGCGCGCACCTGTTCTCCGAACACCGTGCTCTGCGCCTGCGCCCCTCGAAACAAACACTCCCCGTACACGAAGTGCGCGCGCGCCACGCCGTCCGCCCCCGCCTCCGTCCCGGCGACGGAGTTCACCAACTCCTCCAACGCCGTCCCAGCCAACTCGATCGCCTCATCGTGCGCCCCCGCGCGCGATTTCGCGCGCGCGACGTCGAGTTGTTTCAGCGCCGACTCCGCCATCGCTCGCACCGTCGCGCCCACGCGTCCGTCGTCCGTCGAGCTCAAAAACAAAATCAAATCAAAACAAATCAAATGAGCGTCTGAATGACGGCAGCCCCCGCGCGACGGACGCGCTCGCGACGCGCTCGACCGTGTCTTTCAAACACACGAGTCGCGACTCCTCACGCGTTCGCCCGCGCCGTCTCGTGCCGTCGCGGTGTGTCGCCACGCACGCGTCGTCATCCCGTCGACAGCGCGCCATTTCAAACGCGCGCGAGCACACACTAAATCTCCACATACCTTTAGATCACATCCGTATACGGTGTGTACAATTTAGGGTTTAGAACCACTATTCATATAAACCTCTG
>Ga0181570_10000459_pt1 | contig 38223 bp, 24 predicted proteins | sample 101ome_18_FD_148667 | JGI IMG/M metagenome (GOLD analysis project Ga0181570, IMG submission 148667) | Coastal salt marsh microbial communities from the Groves Creek Marsh, Skidaway Island, Georgia - 101406AT metaG (spades assembly) | ecosystem: Environmental > Aquatic > Marine > Intertidal zone...
TGCCCTCTCTCCACAATATGGGCGATGGCCAAATTACATCAGCCAAATTACATCATTAGCCAAATTACATCATCCACGAGTCCAAAAAACATAGCGCTATTCCGCGCTGGGTACGTGCGAAGGAACCCGAAGGGAGAATCATACCACTAGACCACATCCCCGATAAGCAGAGATGGGGGATGCCGAGAATCGAACTCGGGGCCTCTCCCACATTCACGTATTCTATGTCGTGATCTACCTAAGTGCTCGTCGATAAGTCTATCGCTCTGCCCCGTCGCGCATGATATCGTCAAGGTTGTGGGCGCGATTTTCGTACTTTAGGGTTTACGCAGCAAACGTCTTTGCGTGGGTCCTCCGACACGAGACGGGCGGCGCTCGGAGACGCGTCGGTGCGTCGGCACGTCGGCGGCGTCCCGCTCGTGTATATTATTACATGCTTCTTTACATGATTCTGGATTCCGCGTCGCTCCGACACCCATCGCCGACATCCATCATCGCCATCCATCATCGCCTCACTCCTCATCGCTCGACGACGACGTGTACGCGACGAGGAACACTAAGAGCACCACGTTCATCGCCGCGAAGACGTCGGCGTACCAGTACCCGGTGAGCGCGCCGAGACCGTCGATCGGGGACGCGCTCGCGAAGAGCCCCTCGAGCGGGTTGGACCCGTCCGGGACGGACCAAAAAAACGACGACGACGACGACGACGCGCTCGCGCTCGCGCCGGGCGGCGGAGACGCGCGACGAGGACGAGGACGACGCGCGTCTCGACGAGGTCTCGTCCCGGTGCGCGGCGCCGCGAGCGCGCGGACGGTCGTACACGTCGTCGTCATCGTGTGAAGGGAGCGACGTGAAGACGCTTCGAGATGACTTTGACGTCTCCTCGTCGACGTCTCCTCGTCGTCCTCGTCGCGGCGACGCAAATCTTCGGCGTTTTAGGCGACGTGTTCGTCGCGCCGTACGCGTTGGCGAGCGGATCGAACGCGTGGGCGATGGTGGCGGTGGCGATGAACGCGAGTGATAAAAACGTGGCGCTGACGCTCTCGCGCGCGTCGACGGCGGCGACGTGCGTCGCCGTGGTTCGCCGGTGCGTGGAAGACGTCGCGTTGTTCGCCGTCGGTCGTTTGAAGGATGACGACGCGTCGAGACGACGGAGACGGTCGACGACGCGGTGGGCGGCGCTCGCGGCGAGTCTGGCGTGGCCGAACGCCGCGACGTGCGTCGCCGCGGGCGCGACGAGCGGAGCGCGCGTCGCGACGTTCGTCGTCGCGAACGTCGCGGCGACGACGGTGCGCGTGCTCGCGTTGGGTGGTTTGGGTCGCGCGGTTTTGTTCGGCGAGGTTGGGCTCGCGCTCGGCGGTGGCGCCGCGCGAACCGTCGCGACGGCGGCGTCCGTCGTCGCCGCCGTCGTCGCCGCGAGAGAATTCGTCGCGAGCGGCGCTAGGTAGATTAATAGATAGATAGATAGATATTATGTACAACTAAGATATTTTCTTCACGCCGCGCTCTCGCTCGACGGTTGACGCGCGCGATTTTTGAGCGCCCTTCGCGCGTCCGCGTACTGCGCGTTCGCGGGCGCGTCGCCCTTCGCGCGCGAGGTCGACGTGGTGTGGAACGAAAATTCTTTAGGTACCGTCGTCTCGTTGCGCCACGACGATCCGTCGCGACGGTTCAATTTAGCGTCTCTCTCCTCGCGCAACTTTCGAGCGCGTTCCTGTCGCGCGAGGTACGATTCCAAACCGGGCGTCGGTGTTTTTGCGACCGCCATCGGCGACGACGACGTCGCGGCGCACGTCACCGGTTGGAACGTACAGTCTCGCAGATCGCCCTCGCGTTTCGCCTCTCGCTCAGCTTCGAGAATCTCCTCCTTGCGTCGCGCCCACACCTTGGAGCGCTCGACAAAGGACGACGGCGTCTTCGTCGCGCTCGACGCGCGCCGCACCAAACTCGCGTGAATCTCCCGCGATTTTCGCGAAATGGTCGGCGTGAACGTGCAATGCGCGTCAATCTCCGCCAACTCGGCGCGCTCCCGCGTCGTCAACGTCGCCGCGTTCGTCGGTGTATCGGCGGTGGGGGCGGCGAGCTGGTTTCGCTTCTCGCGGTGCGCCTTCTGGTCCGTCTGCTGTTGCGGTCGTGACTGTTGCTGCTGCTGCTGCTGCTGCTGCGACTGTTGCTGCTTTTCTCTAAACTTTTGCGCCAATTTCCGACTCGTCGCGCTGATTTTCGGCGTAAACGTACACGCCGCCGCGTCCTCCTCCGTCGCCCCGCGCCTCGGCGTCGTCCCGTCCTCGCGCTCAGCCACCCCCACGCCCCTATACAAACGCTCCGACGCCGCCCTGATCTCTCGCTCGCTCATCTTTTTCCCCTCTAGCATCGCCTTCACCCTCGCCTCCTCCGCGTTCGCCCTCGCCGCCGCGGCGTCCCGCGTGCGCCTCGCCAACGCCGTCGCCCGCGTCGTCCCCGGCGTCCCTCGTCCTCCCACGCTTCGCCGCGCCCTCGACGCCGCCCCACCGCCGTCCGTCGGCGTCACCATCACCGTCGACTCCGCACCCGTCGGCTCCGCGCCCGCCGTCGTCGTCGTCTCGCGCTCCAACCACGTCGATCGCGCGCGCAATTTATCTCGCCTGCGCGGTCGTTTAAAAACGCGACATCATCACCGTCAGCACCGCGTCGCTCGGTCGCGTCGCTCGCGTTCGCTCGCCTCGTTCGATCGCACGCACATGATCTCACACAGTAACCCATCCGGCGCGCGCGCGGCGGCGACGACGCCCACCATCTCGCGCGTCGCGTCGTGGCGACGGTCGGTCCGGAATTGGTTCGATCATGTGTCCCGCGCGCGCGTACGTAGTGTGGCTGTGAACTCCCTATATGATGGACATATTCACTATACCTCGATTCTCGGACCGATGACCCATACACACCCATGAACGTCATCGACTCGTCGCGACCACCTCTTGGAGGCGGTCGACCCCGCCTCGCGCGCGAGCGGGACAGTGGCGCGCGCGAGCCGACGACGACGCGATGCCGTGTCCGAAGGGCACGCGCACGAAGGGTCTGACGCGCAAGTATAAACACAACGCGCGCGTCGAGGCGGAGCGGAAGCGCGCGCGCACGGAGACGTACCGGAAAAAGCGCGCATTCATCGACGCCAAGTTGGCTGCGTACGCGGCGGCGGAGGAGGCGGGGGCGGAGGAGGCGGTGGACGGGCGCTCGGCGTTGGATCGCGTGCCGACGGTGGTCGGGGTGATGCCGGCGCGAGAGATCGAGCGACGGGTGACGCTGGACGTGGAGGCGTATCGAGCGGCGGCGAAGACGGCGAGCGCGCGCGCGGGGGCGGCGAGCACGAGCGGCGGGACGATTGGAACGATGGCGTTCGATGGACGATCGGACGTCGCGATCGGGGGAGCGAAGAGGCGGCGGGAGGAGACGGAGGGGGAGGGTGGGGGAGGGAAACCCGAGCGAATCGGCACGGCGGCGAGAAAGAAGAAGAAGAAGAATAAAAAATTGAACGCGCGGCGGGCGAGGCAGTGCTGAAAACGTAAGAACGTCGAGTGTACAATTATTTATTTTTTAATGCTACTGCGTCGCGGTGCCTAGTCGTGTGATAGTCTATCGTCTACATCGTCGTTGTCGTTTTCGTTTTCCTCGGTGCCGGTACCACCGCCGACGACGTCGCGTTCGAGCGCCAAGACGCGAGTCACGCGCTCGACGTACGCCTCGACCTCGGGATCCGACGCCTCGAGTCGGGAAAACATCTCGAGCGCGTCCATCCATCGTTCGTTCTTGAAATACAACACGCCCAGCGTGCGCGTGAGCGGTTCATTCAGTGATTCGTACGGGTTGCACGTCGGCATGTATTCGACGATTTGAAGCGCGCGTTCGTAATCCTCCCTCGCAAAGTAGATGGCTTTGAGGTTGGTGAGCATGCGCGTGAGAAACGCCTTTTTTCGCACCTTGGTCTCCGTCAAAAACGAGCGATCGATCCGTACCTTGCCGTCTTCGCCCGTGACCAAGAGAGAGTTCCTGCTCAGAATGTCCTCAACCTCCTCGATGAAGAGCAGGTCGCCTTGGTTGAACGCGTCGACGAGGACCTCCATGCCCTCGGCGACGGGTCTGCACAAGAGGTGTCCGGGAATGCCCACGTCCACCATCTCCACGCCGCACCGTTTGGCGATTTCCATGTATACCAAACACAGTGTGATCGGAATTCCCGTCCTTGTCTCGAGCACGCGATCGATGCACGAGTTTCCGACGTCGTAATAGTCCTCCACGTTGCCTTTAAATCCCAAGTCGGCGGCCCACGCGCGAGAAATAGTCTTCACCGTGCGCAGCGGGTATCTCTCCTCGACGTCCGCGTCGAGACGTTCCATGACAATCTTTGCCATCTCATCGATGGATCGTCGCACGTCGTCCACCTCGAGGTCGGGATTCGCGTGCATGGCGATGAACGTGGCGGCCGCGAGCAAGTCGACGTCGTCCTCATCCTTGGCCAACTCTCGTTCGAAGAGCGTCAATCCACGCTTACGTCTCGCCAAGCTCGCAAACGCGGCGTCGAAGGACGACGACTCGGTCGCATCGGTCGTCGAAGGCGCGTCCGCGTCGTCGGCGTCACCGTCACCGCGCTCGTCGGCGAGCCATTGCTCGGCGTCAGAGCGCCCAAAAAAGCAGCCCCTTCGCCCCGACGTCGACGACTCCGCGCGTCGTGCGCGACTCGTTCGACGCGCGCGCGTCCGCGTCGCGGATGCGCGCTCGATGGCACTCGCGTTCGGCACCGACAGCGCGCGCATCGGCCGACTCCTCGAGCGCGCGGCGCGCCGTCTTGTGGAGACGGGCTATCCGGGACTCGCGAGCGCCGTCGCCCGTCTCGTCTCTCCGGTCGCCTCCATCGTCTCTTCGCGCGACGCCGCGATCGAGGACGCGGGCACGCTCGGTAACGAGATGACGTCCGCGTCGTCCCGCGTCGCGCGGTCGGTCGTCTCGCGTACGAGCGCGGCGTAATCGTCTTCGATTTCGTCGTCTCGCACCGGGACGTCTTCGCCCAACGCGGCGAACCATCTTCCCACACCCTCGAGATCGCGCATTAATTCGTCCACGTCCTCGCACGCGCGAGTCACCGTCGTCAACGCGTCTCTCCCCGCTCTCAACGCGCGCACCATGTGCGCCGTCGCCTGCGCGGCGTCAATCTCCAACAGCGTGCGCTCGACGGTCAGCAAATAATCATTCAACCGCTCGCACATCGCCTCTCGCGCGCGCTTGGCGCGCAAGTGACGCTTGGCGACGGTCGCGAACGATGCGTTCGCGCGCGCCGCGTCGACATCTCGCGCGATGTCTTCGCGCGCGCGGTGCACGCGCGCCTCGAGCGCGGCTTTCGTGCGCTTGAGCTCGAGCACAGCCACGTCCACCTCGGTCACCTCGACGACGGCGCTCGACGCGTCCGCGCGAGGAGGGGACGCGCACGCCATCGCGCTCGCGATCGCGCCCATCGGTCGCGCGCGGCGCGGCGCGGCGACGAGTACGGTGAGGGGTGCGTTGAATCACACTCTAACTAGAGGCGGCGGCGGTTGAGCCCGCGCCGCCGACGCGGTCGGTTCATCGGACGACGCCCGCGAGCGCGCGCGCACGTTCGTCCGCGATGAACTGGATTCGTACGTCGTCTATCGCACGACGGATGTCCTCGAGCGTGCGCGAGGAGGCATCGCCGACGCGCGCGCGGAGCGCGTCGCGCGCCGCCTCGAAGACGTCGTCGAATCGAAGACGCGGAGGCGCGGCGGCGGCGTCTCGGACGCGCGCGGGCGTCTGCGCCGTCTCCTGGCCGTCGTCGACGATGGGTGTTGACGATGAAGGACGCGCGTCGGGCGCGGAGGCGATGGCCTTGGCGCTCGCGGCCAAGGCTTCGTCGTACTCGGCGTCTCTCGCCGCGTACTCGTCGTAGAGTTTGGAGACGCCGAGGTGAAGCCAGCTCTCGAGAGTGTCCACCGCGCTGAATCCCAAAGACGCGACGGGCTTGTGGAAATTCGAGTGCGTGTTTTGCCGAGGTTTCAAAGCCTTGGCGCACGAGCGAAGATCCTTGATGAATTTATGAGGATCGCCGATTTTACGATCGAGCGCCAATCGCGCGAGCCTGCCTGCTTGCTCGGAACGATCGAAAAATCGATCGAAACGACGCGTCTTGAAGAGTTCTTTCGTGCACTTGGCGATGGCGGCGCGAACGATGGCTCGAGACCGTCTGACGCGCACGCGAAGCGCCTCACACGCGGCTTCGTTCGTGTCCACCTCGGACGTCGCCGACGCCGCGACGCTCGCCGCTCGCGCCGCCGCGTCCGACGCGCTCTTGGCGGTGATACGACGTCTCGCGTCGTCGTACGCCGCCGGCACGTCCACGGATGCGATCTCGCGCGCGGCGCGATCGACGCACGCGAAGACGGAGGCGTCATCGAGACGAGGCTCGACGTCCATCGCGACTCCGGCGCACTCGAAAAAGTGTCGAATCGCCCCCGGCACGGCGTCCCTCGGCGCGTTCACCGATCCAACGACGTACAGGCCTCCCTCGCCCGCGTTCGTCGGCACGTAACAGTCCGCGACCGTGCTCTGCACGAGATCCCACAGCGCGCTCGTGGTGACGCCGACGACCTCGCCATCCGCCTCGGCGTAGCTCGCTAGCGCCCACGATTCCAAATCCGGCATGACGAGCGTCGTCTTCGTCTTGGACGCTTGTCGAAGAGGTTCGAGCAGCGCCGGTCCGACGCCGCGAGCCGCGTCGCCATCACCGTGAGAGATGAGCGTGGGGAGATTGATCAAGTGCGACGACGTTCCGCTCAGGGCGTGGAGGATGACGTCCATGGTTTCTCGCTGACCGTCGTCGGGGCGACCGGAGAGGAGCAATCGACATCCCCCTCGATCGTCGCTCGGCACGAGCTTGTCTTTCTCTTCGGCGGCGACGTCGTCGTCTGCGTCGTCACCGTCGTCACCGTCGTCGGACGCCTCGAGCGCGTTCGGCGCGGACGCGTCGCTCATCCCTCGACTCGCCGCCACGGCTCCCGCGTCGACGAGCGCGCGCTCGAGCGCCGCCGCGTCCGACGCCGCGCGCGCCATCTCCACCGCCGCCAAACACTTGGACGTCGTCGGCGCGCCGCGCTTCACGCACTCCACCACGGCATCTCGCACGACGCGATCGAGCATCGGACACAAAAAGTGTTCCAACGATTTACCTCGAGGCACGAGCGCGGCGGCGGCGCTTCTCGCCGAACACGCGCTCGAAGACGTCGACAGCGCTCTCGTCCAATCGCGCGAGGACACGGACACGCCCTCGGCGCGACTCTCTCGGTGCTTGCTCGCCAGCGCTCGAGCGCTGGTGAGCGCCTCGAGCGCGCGCTCGCGCGTCTTGGTCGTTCCTTCGATCGCGTCGACGTCGTTCGATAAGACGACGACGTCGACGTTTGGTCGAAACAATTGCATCCACGCCTCCTCGCCGGCGAAGAGATTGGAATCGTCGTACTGTAAGCGATGACTGACGGTGTTTCGATCGTACCCGACGATCGTGGCGTCGTGATGCGCGTCCTCCAGAGGCCAACGTACGCGCACGCGCGTCGCGAGGGCGTCGAATTGCTCGAGCGAGATTCCGGCGCCGACGTGTCCCGACGCCGCCGCTCGCCGCGCGTCCTCGAGCGCTCGAATCGCGCTCTCCGGCGGAGGTAATTTCGCCTCGAGTTCAGCGCCGAGCGAATCGCGCGTGGGATCACCGCCGAGCAGAGACGGACACGCGCGCATGAGCGCGCTCATGAGGGCGGCGTTGGCGATGGCGCGCAAGTCGGCGCCCGCGCAACCCTCCGTGCGCTCGGCGACGGCGTCGAGCGTCTCGCGACTGGGACGCGGCGTCCACGCGCGAGTGTGTACGGCTAAAATCTTCGCTCGAGCGTCCGCGTCGGGAAGTCCGAAGAAAAGCTCGCGATCGAACCGTCCGGGGCGTCGAAGCGCGGGATCGACGGCGTCCGGTCGGTTGGTCGACGCGACGACGACGACGGAGCCTCGGCCGGATAAGCCGTCCATGAGCGCGAGCAGCGTGGCGACGACGGAGGAGTGAATCTCGTCCTGCGCGCCGGCACCGCCACCGCCTCGACGCGCCGGCGCTAAGCCGTCGATTTCGTCAAAGAATATGATGCTCGGTTGTCTCTTTTCAGCCTCTTCAAACAAGAGACGAAGCTTGCGCTCGGCTTCTCCGCTGTACTTGCCCAAGCAATCGGCGCCGAGACGACTGAAAAAGCTAATCGGTCGTGGACCCTTGGCGGCGGCGCCGAGGAGCGCGCGCACGGCCGCCGTCTTACCCGTGCCCGGAGGCCCGTGCAAGAGGACGCCGCGCGCCGCGCCCGCGCCGAGACTCTCAAACATTTCCGGATACGTCAACGGCAAGAGGGTCATCTCCTTTAGCGTCTTGACGTGTTCCTCCATACCCGCGAGGGATTCCCAACCTTGGGAATAGATGGACGTCCCGAGCCCGCCTCCGACGACGACTCGCGGAATCTCGCTCTTATCTTTCTCCAATCGTCGCGATTCCCGAAGCTTGAACGCTTCGTCGTCGTCCGCGATGGCGCCCGTGCTCTTCTCTCTCTCGGCGTGTAACCGAACGCCCGCCTCCATGACGGCGCGGTAAATCGCCCCCTCGTGCGTGTTCATGAACTTATCGTCGTTCAATTTGACCCGCTTCTTATTCTTCTTCCTCTGTTTCCTTCCTCGACTGATCTCCGCCGCCGCTCGAATCCTATTCAAAATCGGCGTCGCGCCCGCCGCCGCCGCCGCCGCCGCGGGCCCGCTCGCCCCCACGACGACACCGTTCGCGCCGCCCTCCGCCGCCGCGCCCGACGTCGACGCCCCCTTCGCGTCTCGCGTCTCTCCCTCTCCTCGCCCGTCCTCCTCTCTGTTCAACGCCTCCGCGTCCTCCACGCCCACGTCTTGCCACCTCGCGTCCGCCCGCTCGCTCGCCAAACGTCTCGCGTGTCTCGGACACGCCAACAAAAATTCGCTCTGCACGAACGAGCACCCCGCCTCGTGCGCGCACTCCAAGTGATAACTCCTCGGACACGCCTCCACCGCGCACCCGATCGCCGCGCCTCGCCCTTTACACCACGCGCACGCGATTTGTTTCGCGCGCTTGAGCGCCGTCTCCAACTTTTTCAACTTCTCCACCCTCGCGTCAAAGTACACCTCCGGGCACCACAGCGCGCACGCCTGGTGGGTGTACTTTGGCACGACGTCCCTGTCGTCGCACAGGATCGGTCCGACGACGTCGTCGGCGTCGAGGGCGTCGAAACATCGACGGAGCGTTTTGCGCGGGCGTCGATTTCTCTGCGCCCGCGGTGGACACAGCGCGCACGCGCGCACCGGCGCGGCGTTCGCGACGTCATCGGACATATCCACGACGACGACGACGACGACGACGCGCTCGCGCTCGCGCGAGAGAGGAGACGCGCGTCGACGCGTGCCGTCCCGACAGCCGAGGCGCGCGCGTTTCGAATCTCATCCAGTCCCTTTCCCCGTTGAGTCACGATCCGTCAAAAAACCATGTTTATCACATGTATGTATTGTCGCTCGCCCCACCGGTTCCCACGTACTTTGATCCCGAAACCACCTAACGAGGTATTCCTTGGGTCCTCACTCGAGGCCGGAGGGACTCGGTGTCCCACCGGCCCTCGTCGCGCGGGCGTCGCCATCCGCCGACGCGACGGCGGTGGACGCGCGCGAGACCTCTCGAGACGACGCGAGATGACGGCGACGAAACGTCGACATCGATCGGCGGCGCCGCCGTCGGTGATGGAGCCGCACGCGCGCGCGGGTGACGGTGAGGATGGCGACGGAAATCGAGGCGGCGGCGACGCGGCGGCGGCGGTCGCGGCGACGTCCACGCTCGGCGCGCGGGCGCGCGCGCTCGGGAGCGCGAACGAACGGTCGAAAGCGAGCGCGCAGGGTGATGGGGAGGAGGCGCGCGCGAGCGGGACGAGACGACCGTTGGACGACGCGTTGGGCGGGACGGGGACGGAGGGCGGCGGCGCCAAGGCGGATTCGCTCGCGGCGCTCCTCTCGCAGGCGCTGCGAGCGGACGACGTGGCGCTGATCGAACGGTGTTTGTCGGTGAGCGATCGGACAACGATCGCGAACACGGTGGCCAAGCTGAGCGCGACGAACGCGATGAAGTTGTTGAGCGAATGCGCGGCGAGGGCGCAAGCCAAGCCGAACGCCGGCGAAAGGTGCGCGAAGTGGGCGAGGACGATACTGTTGCATCACGCGGGATACGCGTCGAGCGCGCCGAAGGCGAGGGCGACGTTGATGCGCCTATCGCAGACGATCGAGAGTCACGTGTCAATGCAGGGGTCGTTGCAAGCGTTGTTGGGACGTTTAGAGTTGGTGTTGCACGCGAGCGCGACGAGCCGGGGCGGCGGTGCGGAACGCGTGGCTGTCGAAGAGGCGGATACGATGACGACGGTGTATTCAGAGGCAACGGATGCGGTTGATGTGTTGCAAGACGTCATGGGACGCGATCGAGCGGCGGAGGGAGGTAGTGTCGAGGAGGAGGAGGAGGAGTGGGAGACGGACGAAGACGAAGACGAAGACGAAGACGACGAGTCGGACGATGAGGACGACGAGGATATGGAGGTGTGAGCGCGTTTTCTAGCTTTCGTCTTGTGATGTTTCAAATCTACAGATTTTGTAGCACCCGAAGACGCCAACCCAACTTGACTGCGTATCGACAACTACGAGACGTCGCGACTGCGTGACTTACTGACTATTCAAAGCGGTAACAGTAGAAAAACGGAGAAAACACACGCGCGTGGTGAACCGCGCGTAGTTTCATATTCCCGAGCTGGGGATTCATTTCGAGGGCGCCGGCGCGTCGCCCCGCTCAGCCGCGTCGGCGGATGCCGCCGCGGCTCTGTCCCCCTCCTCGCTCTTGCGTCGCAACGCTCGCTTAAACTTATTCGCAGCTATGACCACCTGAATCGTGGCTCTAAATTTATTCATCCGTTTTCGATACACGACGCGAATGATAAAGTACACGATCATGAGTATCCCAACCGCCGTGCCGATGCACGCCCCCGCCAACGGTCCCGGTCTCACCGGACAACAATCAAAATAACTCGTCGCCAGACAAAAATTCGGCGAGTTCGTCCCGCAATAATTCGTGTGCGACGACGCAATGCACTGATAAAACGGTTCCGCCCGCGTCAGGGCAGATATGTCACAGAATCTATCCCCATCTCGCCTCACCAGAGCCGTCGAGCACTTCGTGTACCACTTCGTCGACCCAAACGCATTCGAGTTCGCGTCAGCGCTCGCCACGCACCCCTTCGGAAGCGCGTCGCCGTGACTCGGCGCCGACGCCGACACGTGCTGCCAATACGTGAAATCTCCGGAGAAGACGCCCACGGATGAATTCGTGAGTATTGGCGAGTACGCGTCGCACCGCTCGGGACACTCTCCCTCGTTGGCGTCCCCGTTCTGCGCACACTCCAAACACGGTCGACAGATGCCCCGCGGCGAACCGAGGAGAGCGGCGCAGTATTTGGACGCGTCCGTGCAGTCGGCGTAGGTATCGCACCGCGACATGGCTTCACGCGTCGACGAACGGTGTTCGCTTCCCTTTGATCGAGAGCGCCGGTTGCGAATTCGCGGCGTCGACGACGACGACGACGACCAACTTCGAGGACGAGCGGTCGGACGCGACGCGCGCGTTCGTTTGCGTCGAGTTCGTCGACGCGCGCTCTTCGCGGTATCCGCGCGTCGGCGTCGGCGTGTGCGGTCGGATTGCGGCCGGAGGTGAATTTTGACGCTCTCGTCAAAGACGAGTCGCGTCGAAGTCGAACGCGCCGCGGCGAGGATGACGCGAGCGAACGAGCGTTGGACTGAGCATTATTACCATCACTTTGGTTTCATTACATACGCGGTGCGGCACGTCTCACGCGCGACGACCAAAAATGTTGAGCCCGCGCGGTTTCTCGCGACGCACCGGGTCGACGCGTCGGCGGTGCGCCTCCGCCGCCTGGCGCTGGCGCTTGGCTCTCTGATGAGGATTGATGTCGTCGCCGTCTCGGTAACGCGTCGCCGGATCGAGATCGACGTCCGCGAACGGATCCTCAGCGCCGCGAAGCCAGTAGCAGCAGCACGAGCGACGAGTGAATTGAAACGTTTTCAATCCAAAGACGACGACGAGCACCTCGGCGATTTTCCCCTCGGGATTCGTAAAGGCCAAGTAGAGGAACAGAGCCGGCACGAAGACGAAAAAGATGACGACCACGGCGAATATGAGGGCACCGAACTGACGAAGACGATCGATATCCGTGTTCGGAGGCTCCTCCAACACGATATATCTAGTCGTCGTCTGCGGCGTCGCGGTGGTGATTTGGGGCAGTTCGGTTTGCAGCGCGCTCGTCAAGCGCGAGCTCTGCGCCGGGGCTAAGGCTGCGATGACGGTCGTTTCTTCTTCGTCACTCGCTGGATTCACCTTGATCGTCACGTCGACCGCCGATGATTGCAACAGACGGCGACGACGTCGTGAAGTCGTGGTGATGGAGACGAGAGAAACCGAACCGGGACGAGCCTGGAGGTTGAGGTATTCAACGACGGCGAGCAGAAACGCATTTCTCGTCGCCGTTGTAAAGTACGAGACCGTGACTCCGCCGACGCTGATGACGGTCTGGATGTACTTTGTCGTGCCGTCGGTGACTGGATTTCCTCCGTTCGAGCCGAGCGGGGCCGGAGGTGGAGGAAACACCGTGATTTGCGGCGGCGGCGGCGAAGGCGGCGGCGAAGGATTCCCGACTTGCCCGGGTGGAAGCGGGGGTGAAGGGGGGGGAGAAGGAGGAGGCGGAGGCGGAGAGGGTGGTAACGTCGTCGGCGCGCTCGATAACGCGTCCGTGAACTCAGTGTTCGCGTATGACAGGCAGTCGTAATCCACTTCTCTCAAAATACCTCCATATCTGTACGTTCCAGTGTTCCAAATGTTCGCGTCGCACCCGTCGCCTTCGGAGTACCGCGCGTTTCCATCGGTGTTGATGTACGAGCCCATGATACCGTTATCGTTACACCCCGGTTTTGAGCCGTCGTGGCCGAATCCCAGGTTGTGTCCGACCTCGTGACCGATAAGCTGCGACCAGTACGCGAGCGACGCCTCGCTTCCGGTGTTGACGCTGTACCGATAACGATTGTTTTGATACGACGTGCACACGGTTCCGACCCACGCCAAACCGATCGTTTGCCCGAAGATTCCGTAATCGTTCATGACGACCGTGGTGTCGAACTGAGGCGTGGACGCAAGAAGAGGCTGGACATGGACGGCGACGTCGTCGAGCCAGTCTCCAATCGACGCTGGCTTCGAGCCCCACGCGTTCGCCGCGTTCGACGCCGGATAGACGACTTGTTTCGCGATGACGTACCCTTTCGGATCCATGCTCGTCGTCGAATCGAAGATGGATTGCCACTCGGCCCAGATGAGACCCAGTCTCGCGAGAACGAGCGAGGGATCGTGATTGTACAGCGCCATATACTCCTTACCGACGTACACAGCCGTCTCGACGTATCTCCCGTTCGGATCGTTCGTCACCGCCAATCGTCGACCGTCATTTCTCGACCGCGAGCGCGCGGACGTCGAGTTATCCACCCTATACGCCGCCTCGACGCGAGCGAGCGAGCGTCCCTTTGGCAGCCGTGTCGTCCTCTTCGTCCGCATCGTCCTTCCCTCCAAGAGCGATCTCGGCGTCAAACGCGCCGCCAAACCTCGTCCACGACCATGTGTCGACGCGTCCGATCCCTGAAAATCGGCGACGAACTCAACCGGGGCGTCGTTCACGAACGTGCTCACCGTCGCCTCGCCGTCGCACAGCACAGCCCTCGCCGTCCACCGCCGCCCCGTCCCGGTCTCCGTCACCTCCCCCTCGTACATGCACCCGAGCGCCGTCTCTACCTCTTCTCGTCCTAACACGCTTCTCTCGCCGTTCGCTTCGATCCTCACCACGAGCGGCGCCTCCCAAAGCGCCTCGGCGTGCGCGAGCTCGAATTCAAGCCGTCCCGACGCCCCATCGTAATCGACGATCGAGAACGACACCTCCCTCCCGTCGCTCGACGTCGTCACGCTCGAGAGCGTGACGTCTCTCTCGAGCGTGTCGCTCGGCAGCTCGCTCACGTCGACCGCGCGTCGCACGTACCCGTTCTCGTCGCGGGACGCGTGGTCGCCCTCATGATGGGCGTCGCGATCGGTGGTGAATCCGTGCGCGCGCGCGACGTCGAGAGAGGTGAGACTCGCGAGCGCGCACGCGAGGGCGGCGATGCGTCCGACGCGACGCGCGCGACGAGACGGCGCGACGCGCGGGCGCGATGAGAGGGCGCGCGCCATGTTGTGCGGCAATTCTGGCGGTTGCGCGAGCCCGTCGCGGGTCAGTGTGCGGCGTCGCGACGTCGACGCGCGCGAGCGCGGCGATGGGGCGACGGGAAACTGTCGTGGCGACGCTCGACGCGGACCAGGCGCGCGCGCGCGCGGCGTCGCGCGCGAGAGAGGGCGAGAGCGTGGCGCTGCGAAAGTGTCTGCTTGCAAACGGGGACGCGCTCGAGGCTGTGTTCGACGCCGCGGCGCGCGCGCGGGCGCGAGGGGTGAGCGTGAGCGGTTGTTTGGGACATTTCCGCGCGCCAGAGCTCGCGAGGGCGATCGCGCGAGGCGTGCGGGCGGGAGAGAGTGGGTGGTTGGAGGAACTGTCGACGGCGGAGACGCCGGCGCTGGGCGAACTCGAGCGCGAGCTCGACGACGACGCGCTCGATGAGACGTTTCGAGCGATCGCCGAGGTGCGACGAGTGAATCTATCCAAGTGCGCCCTGCGCGATGGCGCGTTGGTGGCGTTGGCGAGAGCGTTGATGGACAGCGACGTCTCGGCGTGCGAGAGAGTCAACCTGCGGGACAACGACGCGGGCGAAGAGGCGTGCGCGGCGTTGTTGCGCGCGTGCGAGCGAAACGGGAACGTGGAGGAGATTGTGTTGACGAATAATCATCGCGCGAGCGCGGAGATCGTGGAGAAGATCGGGAGAAAGTGTCGAGAAAATTGGCGAGCGAAACGGGCGGCGGCGGCGGCGGCAGCGTGGCGAGACGATTCCGGCGCGTTGATGTCGTTTCGTAAGTTTGGCCTGACCGACGACGACGTGGACGGATGCGTGATCGAAGCAATTCGTCTCTGCGACGGGGTCGTCGGGTTGGATTTGCGAGATAACGCGATAGGGGAGATTGGCATGGAAGCGTTGCGAAAAGTCGTTGAATCGTCTCCTTCGCTGACGAGCGTCAACGCCAGCGGAAATCCTGGATTCGGGACGGCATCTTTCAGAAGATTAGCCGGTCGGGCGGCTGCAAATTTTATTTTAAACACATCGTGCGATGAAGCGCTCAAGAGCGTTTCAGATAGGCATCTGGGCGATGAGGGTGCGGAGGGCGTTGCCGAGGCTTTGCGCCGCAAACGCCAGAGCGCTCGAGCGATCGGCGTGCATCACAACGGCATCGGCGCACGCGGGTGCGCGGTGATCGTCGACGCTCTACGCGAAATGCACGACGAGTTACGCGAGTTCGCCGTGTACACGAATCAGGTGGGCGTCGGTGGGGCCGAGGCGTTGGCGACGCTTGTCGAGACGCACGCCGGGTTGGAAGTGCTCGACGTCGGCGGTAACCAAATCGGTGATGACGGGTGCGCGGCGATCGCCAAAGCCATTCATCGCTCCGCGAAGACTTCGAAGCTCATCGAAATTCACTTGGATCACAATCAAATCACCGATGTCGGCGCTGAATTGCTTTTACGAGCGATGACGGCGCGGCGAGAGGCAAACAACCCGATGCGAACGCTCTGGATCAACGGAAATGACATAAGCGCTGCGTTGAACGATCGCATCATGTGGTGCTGTACCAAAGCCATCGATATCGATGTTGACGCCGTGATAGATCGAGCGATGCGCTCGAACGGATCACCGCCGACCGCGGAGGAGCTCGCGCTTGCGGAACGCGACGCCGCCCGGGCGAGCGAACGCCGAGACGCCAACTCGTCCCGGTTGGCGAACAGAATCGCCGCCAGGGTCGGTGCGGAGTACAAGTCTCGATGTAAAGCGCATGTGATCGCGACGAGAGGTACCGCCGTCATCGCGGGCATCGTCATGCGGGACGTGAACGCGACAGAGCCGGATGATATCGTCGCGCTCTCTCTCGGCGTGGGAACCAAATTCATCCCGAGCGAAGTCGCCGCAGCCATCGATGGCGCCAACGACACGGTTGTCTGGGACGCGCACGTTCGCGATAGCCACGCCGAAGTTCTCGCCCGGCGTGGGTTTCTCCGAGTGCTTTATCGCGAACTGATTCGCTTGATGGACACCGGTGAGAGTCCGTTGTTGGAGCGACGCGGCACACACAGGGCGACGCTGAGGCGAGGAGTCACCGTGCACTTGTACGTGTCCACGGCTCCGTGCGGCGCGGCGAGCGCGGGCCCAAGGGGTGACGTCACGTATGATTGGATCGAGCGTGAGTCGTCGAGTCATCAAATGCACGACGCACCGGATGTGAATAAGCTTTGGTTTGGTCCCTCGCACAAGGGGAGCGAAGACGACGCGCGCGCCGGTCCTCCGGGATGCGTGTTGATTTCACGCGCCTCAGATGCGATCGGTGTGGCCGGTAAGTCTTTATCCTGCAGCGATAAGATTATCCGATGGCACGCGTTGGGATTACAGGGTGCTTTACTGAGCCATTTCTTGGAACCAGTGCGTCTCACCTCCGTCGTCATCGGAAGAAAATACGACTTCGCGCGGTGCGCGTACGCGACGTGCTGTAGTGGGCGGGCGCGAGGTGAGACCGCGCTTCCGCATCCTTGGATGCTTTACAGTTCGATAAAGATCGAGTGCGGTGGTGTCGACACCGCGAGCGGCGGCCGCGAACTCGCAGGCGATGGAGACGAGAGTATTTCGTGGGCTCTTGGTGAAGGTACGGCTTCCGCCCACGACGGTCGCACGGGCACGGCGCTCGGCGGCGCGGACGCGATCTCCATCTGTTCTCGAGCCATCCTTTGGCATTATTTTTTAAAACTTGTGAGTGTCGTTTCCGAGCGCTCCGCTTTGCCGGTGCCGACCGAGATTACGACGTACGACGCCGCAAAGCGACAGGCGTCAGAGTATGCGAGCGAGCGACAAAAATTATATTCTTTGTAGACGTGTGCGTAGCGTAGCGTAGCGTAGAATCTTAGCGCAATAGTTTTGATCAATCAACTCAGTATCATTAAGACTTCTGTTTTCTCCACTCTAAGAACCCCCTCATTAACTATACACTCCATCAATTTCCCCCCACTCTGGTTTTCTCTAATCCGAATCCCACGCTTCGTCCGCGATGCCCGTCATGCTAGACACGCTCGGCATCGTTTGTGTGTCGGTGTTCGCCTCTCCCTCGCCGTCGCTGTCGTCCCACGCGTCGGGAATGACGTCGCGCTCGGCGAGTCGAGGTTGAGACGGCGATTCCATTATTCCGCCGGTGCCCCACGAAACCGGAGCGCCCAACGCATTTTGAACAAAGGTTTGGCCAATGCCGGTGCCGCCAATCTCCAAAGCCGAGCTCATGCCGATCGACGCCAATCTGTTCGCGGCGTCGGAGTCGGTCGCGGATAAACCGCAGATGAGACCGCTCTCCCGGGCCCACTTGAGCCAGCCTTTCCAGACGATTTCGTCTTGTTGCAACGTCTTCATGTGTCCGACGATGATCAAGCCGCGCTTGGCGCGAGTGAGCATGACGTTGACGCGACGAGTGTCAGCCAAGAAACCGACGTTACCGTTCATGTTCGCGCGAGTACACGAAAAGATGATCACTTCCTTTTCACGACCCTGGAAACCATCGACAGTGGCGACTTCAACCGCCTTCATCGACGTTGGATCGGCTGGCGCGTCAAATCTCGTACGCTCGGGAGCGTTGCCTCGAAGAATCTTTTTGATCGCTCTCGCTTGCGCGCTGTACGGCGTCACGACGCCGATGTCACCCGGAAGCACTTCGTGCTGTCCAGCGAGCTTCTTCACAATGTTCACCACGCGTTGAATTTCAGCGGGGTTGGTTTGCGAAGAGCCGTCGGAGCGCTCGGCGCCGTCTTCGACGTTGACGAAGGCGAGCGGCACCGCAGGCACCGGCCAGTCGAAGCCGAGCGGCGCACGGCGCTGATTCGGTGGCGTACCAGAAAGCAACTCACCCTTGTAAAACGTCTGAGACGGGAAAAGAGCGATGGCGGGGTGCATACGATACTGCACCTTCAACATGTACGTGCGGATACCGGATCGAATGAAACGCTCAAAAAGGCTTTCACCGAGACCGGCCGCTTCGGCTTCGCGACTGATAATGGTCGGCGGCAACTGGTTCTGATCCCCGATCAACACGACTTGCTTGCAACCCTTGGTGAGCGGAATGATGGTCGCCGGCTCGGTGGCCTGCGTGGCTTCATCGATGAGACACGCCTCGAATGAAAATCGCTCCAAGATGTCGCTTCCCGCTCCCGCGCACGTCGCACAAATGACTTCAGCCTGTCTCAGGGCGTTGTTGATCGCCTTGAATTGCTCATCCTTGCTCCATCTGCAGTCTTGGTCGATACCCGCGATACTTTCAATCATGTAAGGCATCAAATCTTGACGGACAGCCTCCGGACGACCGATCCGAGCCACGCGCACGCCGGCTCGAGCCAAACCATCGACGAGGTTATCAACTGCAATGTTGGAGTCAGACGTACACAAAATCGGTGAAGTGCGGCATCTGAGCCACATCTGCACGAGCGCTACGGCTGTGTGCGTCTTACCCGTACCGGGCGGACCCTGGATGAGGGTCACGCGGTTGAACAACGCCGCCATGAGAGCGTCAATTTGCGACTGGTTCATGTGCTGCATCGCCGGAATATCCTTCGCTTGATCAATCATCTTCTGACGCGTCGCAATGTGCATGTGTTCGGCGAGATTTGCTTCGCACATTTCCGGAATTTGCTTTTGCTTTTCCTTGCTGCCATCCCATCCAGCGATGAGCGTATCGCGAATGTTGACGTCGACGCTCGCCTTGCTGCCCGTGCTCTGCTTGACCTCCATCATGTCTTCCATCGACTTCAATTGACGATGGAAAGACGTGCGGTTGGCCAGTTTATCGACACGCCAGCCGGCACCGTACACCGTCGCCGCATCTTCAGCACCGACACCAATCAAACGAACGGTGACTCTGTTGGCGCTTGTCACGACTTCGGCTTCAAACTCAGTCTCCGCATGGTACCCGCCCGTGCGAGATCTCGATCCGGTGTTATCGTCGAAACCTCGCGAGCCCGTAGGAAGCTCACCGAGCGTCAATGAACGATCGGTGGCGCCGGTCCTCGACAAGAGTAAAGTATCACCCTTCAACAACCCGCGCTGAAGCTCGGCTCCGAGTGGCGGAATGTTCAACTGAAGCTGGCCATTCTTTCGCAGGGGCTCGATGACAACATCCATGGCCGCCAAACCGTTCTCTTGCAAGCCGAAAGACGGCGCGTTCGCGATGCGATCGAGCGTTTGAAGCGCTTCTTCCAAGAACTCTTGGATCACCAGTCTGGCAAAGTGGAAATGGTACTTTGCGATAGATTTGGATTCGTAATTGATCATCGACTCCATCGCATTCAGAATTTCCATGGCGTCGATGGGATTCGCCCGTTGCGGGAAAGACATCAGAATCTGTGTGAATTGCTTGAGCGTAATCTTGTACTTCTTCTGCTTGGCGTAGGACGCAACTGCAAAACCGTCGAGAAGAGCTCCCGGAGTTTTGATGCAGTAGTGGAGCAAAGCACGACTCGCCTCCGCGTCGACGAGACCGGCTTCAGAACGCGTGTGGAAGAGATCCATCGCCGTGCGAATATCGTTCGCATCGAGCGCCTTTTTGATCTCCTTGGTCGTTTTCGCGCCGGGCATTGGAGGCGCCTTCTCCTTCTTCGGCTTCTCTTCTCCGATGACGACACTCGTCGCTTTACCCGAGCCGCCGAGTGCGCCGGTTGGGCCTTGCCGCTTATCGGAATCACGTTCATCGCGTCTGTAGTCTGGATCGTCTCGAGGATTGACGAAATTTTCCTTTTGTTTGTTTCTCTTCGGACCCGCCCTATCCTCGGCGGCCGCGCTTCTGCGTTGACTCGGCGGCACGTACACACCCACCGGCTTCACTGGAGACAGCGGCGGCTTTCCTGAGATCTGAAGATTTTCTACGGACGGCATCGCCGACGTCTGCTGCGGAGTCACGTTCGGTTTGGGCATGGGCTTGGGAACCGGGACAGCCTTCGAGGAGACGTCGCTCTCGCCGCCGCTCGGCTTCGCCCCCGTCTTCAAACCTTTCGGCGTAGGAATCGTCTTGATACGCGAACCACCGTCGACACTCTTTCTCTGCGCGTTCGAATCCTCATCCTCGCTCTCTCTCGCGTCCCTCTTTGCACCGTTCGCCGGCGCCTTGACCTTTCCAGCCTTTTTCCCGGGGTTCGCCTTCCCCGCATCCTCTCCCGCGGGCGCCACTCTCGGCGTGGGAATCCCCGCGCTCAAACCAGACCTCGCCGCTCCGTTCTGCACGACTCCATCAACCCCTCCTCGACCGTTGACCACCGCGCCGGTCGGTCTCGGCGCCGGTATCTTCGGCTTGGGCAGCGTCTTCCCCGCCGTCTTCGTCGCTTCGCCCGCTCGCGTTCCCGTCGTTCCCTGGCTCATATAACGTCCTGCGTCGTTTAACATTTGTTCACACGTCCCCTTCATCGTCAGTCGATCGTCCTCGACGCGCTCGAACGTCGCGAACGCGCGCGAGCGCGCAAAGAAGATGCGCCCGCCGGCGCCGAGACAGATCTCTCGGCCCGAGTCGTCGCTCTCCAACTCGCGCGCGCGCGTCTTCGAGCGTCGCGAGCGTGCGGCGGAACGAAGAGAAGACGCGTTCGAGACGCGCGCGACGCGACGAGAGGGCGAGCGCGCGACGAGAGAGCGAGCGCACCTGGTCCCGAGCGACGCGCACTGCCCGCCGGCGCAGAGGCTGGGGCTTCTCTTGACGGGTCTTCTTGATAAAATCTTTAAGTTTCGGACACTTGATTCCTCTCTTGTTACTTTTTGTACTATTGTCGTAATTATTTGGTATAACATAAATATTTTCGGACTTTCGATACACGTATTAGCGTGTTTGAGACTTACTATGGTGTACGTGTTGAAAGATGACCGCCAACCTCCACTGCGCGACGTTCCATGGCGACGACGACGGCGACGACGGCGACGACGGCGGCGCGGCGCGGCGCGGCGCGTGATTCGAGACGGTCGGTCGCGTCGCGTCATGCGCACCGCGGTGGTGGACGCGCGACGACGGCGTCCGCGGCGCGGGACGACGATGTCCTCACGATGGTCAACGTCGGGCGACGCACGCGCGTCCACCGCGCGCGTCGCGCGAGGACGCGCGCGGCGAGCGACGAAGAGATTCAGAGGATTCGCGAGCAGATGTACGACTTCGACGACGGGGAGATCGGGTTGGAGGCGTTCGGGCGAGCCGGGGGCGCGACGACGACGTCTGCGCTCGGAGGCGCGGTTCGGTTCACGCAGAGCTCGATATTTCAGCGAATCGTGAGCGTGTTGGCGATGATGGTGTTCGTGCGAGGCGGGATGTTGTTGCCGTCGAGGTTTTTCGAGACGACGGTCGGGTCGGGTTCGCCGTTCAGCATGACGTCGTTGATGTCGACGTTCGCCGGCGGGGGAGGCGGAGGCGTGGACGCCGTCATGAAGGCGTTGATGGGCGGTGCGTCGTCGCAGACAGCGGCGGCGGCGGCGGCGGAGACGACGACGAATTGGCTCGACTCGCTGTCGACAGGTGGCGTTCCGTGGTTTCATATAGGTATCGGTCCATACATCGGAGCGTCCATCGCCATGTCCGTCCTCACGGCGTTTTCGCCCGAATTACAAGCGATGCGAAAGGATCAGACGGGTCAAGAGACGATCAAATGGTGGACTCGACTCATGACGTTCACGATCGCGGTGATTCAGAGCGTCGTCGAGGCGGGAAGTTTGAAGGCGTACAGCGTCATCGGGACGGGATTTTGGTACTATCTCACCGTCGTGCCCATGTTCGTCACGGGCGCGCTCGCGATCACCTGGGTCGCGGATGAGATCACGGATTACGGGTTGGGTCAAGGGAGCAGTGTCATCATCACCATGTCCATCTGCGGCGGGTACTTTTCCGCGTTGAAGGCGTTGCTTCCGAGTTTACTAGCCAACTTTTCACTTCAAGCCGCGGCGCCGGTGATTGGATTCTTCGCCATCTTGATGCTCGGCACCGTGCTCTTGGAACAGGGCACCGTCAAGGTACGCTTGGAATATTTCCAAGGCCCCTCCGGAAGCGTGGGTTTACCCAAATCGATGCAATCCGGCGAGGAAAATCACATACCGTTCAAGATTAATCCCACGAACATGCAACCCGTCATCTTTTCCATGTTTTTATTGAGCGCGTTGCAGTGGCTTCCGTTTGGTTTTTTATCCTGGATCAACGGCGCATCCGTCGGGTATTTCTTCTTGCTCTTCACCTTGGTCTTCCTCGGCACCTTCATCGATCTGCAAAACACGCCGCAGGACATCAGCGAGTACATGATGAAGATCGGCGCGCGCGTCCCCGGCGTTCGTCCCGGGACGCAAACAGTCGACCACTTCTCTCAGGTGCAAGCGGGATCGAGATTCTTCGGCGGCGTTCTCCTCGCCACCATCGCCACGCTGTGCTCGTTGATCGACGCGTGGATGTCTAAAACGTGTGGACAATCGTTCGGATTGATGTCCATGTTGATCGTCGTGTCCACAATCGTCGGCGTCAAGAGACAGATTCAAGCCATGTCGCAGATGCCTGAGCTCGACAAAGTCTTGAAGACGATGTGATTCCATTCTTCGTGAAGCGGCGGCGCTTGTAATATCATTACTACATCTAGATAGAACTACTGTACAGTGTGTACACAATCTAATCAATCAATTCTTCTGCGGCGCGAACATGCGCGCCGCGCGTTCATCCACCCAGTCGTAGAGCTCGGCGCGTTTACGCTCGATCAATTCGGCGTGTTTCGGCCTTTTACCGTCCCGCACTTCCTCGGCGACGCGAATGAACGCCGCCCAGAGTGTGCCGATGACGGTTCTGACGATAAAATTCAGTAACCACGTCGGAATATATTCGAGTTTCGGATCGACGACGAAGCCAAACGTCGTTAAGATATCATCCCGCTCGACGTCGCACGCGTCCTCGCCCTCGACGTTCGCCCATGCATCCGGCACGCGACGAAACAGAAACGCGCCATCGACGTCAATTCTCGTCATCTCCTCCTCGGTCGGTTTTGGCGGCACGCGCGGGTCGTTTTCACAATCCTTCGTGCGCAACAAGACGCCGATGTCGCCGTTCGTCGCCATGTCGTCAAACGCCACGGCGTCGAGCACCACCTGTCTCGTCTCTATCGGCCAGGGACAATCGCACGTGATGACGACCAACTGCGAGCACCGTCCAACCTGGGCCACTTTCACCGATTCTCGCACCCCTAAACGCGTGGGCGTCGTCCACCGAGGCAACCATTCGCTGTAGAGTTCGGATTCGTTGAGAACGCTCAAGAGCGGGACGAGCAGATCTCGTCCTATGACCGTCTCCACGCGCACCGAGAGCGTTCGTTCGGTGTCGCACTTGTAATAAACTCTCGTTCTCGACGATTTCACCGGCGCTTCAGACGCGGAAGACGAACTGAAAGAGAGAGCGGCGAGCATCGCGCCCCCGACGCTCGACGCGGCGTCGGACGCTCGGGACGTCATCGATCGTTGACGCGTCCACCCGCTCGGGTGTTCCTTGAGCGCCTTCATCCACCGCTCGGCCGCGTCCGCGGCATCCGCAACGGTGCGCGCCTCCGCGCGAAGAGGCGCGCGCGAACGCGAGAGCGCGCGCCGCGCGTCGAGAAGGCGCTCGTCCCGGGCGAGGGCGAGCGCCTCGGCGACGACGTCTTCGTCGTCGACGTCGACGCTCGCGACGTCCAACGCGTCGTCGTCGACGTCGACATCGCGGGTGACGTTTGGTTTATCCTCGCGCACCGCGAGCATGCTCGCGAGACGCGTCGAGGCGTGCGTCCCGAGCGTCGACGACTGCGGGCGTCGAGGACGCCTTTGACCTCGAGACGACGCGTCGGCGACGTCGAGACACCCTGACGCACGCCAACGCGTGTGAGACGCCCGATTCGTAATTAATCTCTCGACACAACGGACACTGATGCGAGACGCGCATCCAGGGTAGGAGACAATCGGCGTGAAAGACGTGCGCGCAGGGTAACTGCGCGAGCTCGGCGGCGGCGCCGACGAGCGCGTCGGCGCACACGCCGCACTCGACGTCGAGCGCCTCGTCGTGTGACGGTTGAACCGTCAGCAACGCTCGAGCCTCGTGATCGGCGGCGTCGAACGCGGCGCATAGGAGCGCGTCCTCGACGTCGTCGACGTCGTCGACGCGCACCTGAGGTCCTCGTCTCAGGAGCCAACGAAGCGCGACGTCGGCGCGCGCGGCGAGCGTCGACGCGTCGTCCTCTTCGTTTTCATCGTCCTCGTCACCGCGCGCCGTCTCTCGCGTCCACACCGACACGGTCCCGTCCGATCCACCGCACGCCAAGACGTCGTCGAGCATCGAGACGCAATCGATGGACGCGCCCGGCGTCTGTCCCGTCAAGAGAAAATCGCACGCGCCTCGCTGCGGATTCCACACGCGCGTCGTGCCGTCCTCGGATGACGTCGCGATCGCGCGGGTCGTGGACGAGACGAATCGCACGCACGTCACGCCCTCGAGATCGGCGTCGGGATGGCCCGACCGACGCGCGATGTGCGCGATCTCCATCGTCAAACCGTCGTCGCGCGAGTACGCGTCGAAACACCCGACGGATCCGTCTCGACATCCGTAACACACGCGCGCGCGCGCGTCCTCTCGAGACGACGACGATAAAGACAAAGACGACAACGCGGTCTCGTCCGTCGAGACGGCGATGCCGGTCACCGCGCCGAGATGGCCGAGGAGCACGAGCGCGCACGCGCCCGTGCGCGCGTGGTAAAACCGCGTCGAGCCGTCCATCAAACCGACGACGAAGACGCAGTCGTCGGAAACCGTTCCCGGAGCGTCCGTCGTCGTCATCGCGTCCACGCACGTCACCGCCCCGGCGTCGGAATGTTCGCGCACGTCGACCACTTTCAAACACTCCCCGGTCTCCGTTCGCCACAGACGAACCGTGCCGTCGGAGCTCGCCGTCGCCGCCGTCTCGCCGAAACTCGTCCCGGCGCCGCACCACGCGCAGTCGGCGACGTAATCCGTGTGTCCTCGCAGCGTCACCACCGCCTCGCGCGCGTTCGATCGCGAAGAAGAAGATAACGTCCACACGCGCGCCGTTTTATCGTACGACGCGCTCAAGACGCGATCACCCCGTCTCTTCGCCGCGCGCGCGACGTCCCGGTGTCCCCGCAGTCGCGTCCCCCTCCCCCGCGGTTCCCCTCGGTCGTCCTCGCGCGCGTCTCGTCCCTCGTCCTCGTCCCGCTCGTCGACGAACGGGCGCACGAGAACGTCCCCGTCCGCGCTCGCGGTGACGACGACGCGCGCGCCGTCGTCTCGACGCGTGACGTCGATCGATTTCACCGACGCCTCGTGGTCGCGCGCGCGGACGATCGCGGGGCGCCAATGGAACGGTCGCGCGGCGTCGTCGGCGTCGGCGTCCATCGCGACCGAACGACCGAACGATCGCGCGTCGTCGTCGGCGCGTCTCGCGATCGTCCACGCGTCGTCGGCGTCGGCGTCGGCGTCGGCGATGCGCGCGCGCGCGTGTGTGTCGTTCGGTGTCGGTTTCATTCGCGGCGGGTGACATGAATGAATGACTCATCATCGATGTCCAATCGTCCTCGACGACGACGACGACGACGACGACGCGAGATCATCCACGTCCGTCGTCACCGTTTTCATCGTCCTCTCGTCGTCGTCCCTCTCGCGTTCGAGGAGGGGGTCGGGTCGACGATGGATGCATCAATCAATTTTCGTCGATTCGGTTGGCTCGGAATCCATCCATCCATGGATCGATCGTTTCCGCTCGCCGAGCCCCCGTGTACGCGCGCGTCCCGCGCGTCGAGCTCGACGGCCGTCCCGCGCGCGAACGACGCACGAACGCTCGCTCGGTCTCTCTCGAAAACCGCTCGGTCGGTCGTCTACTCGCGCGTCGTGGATGATGGATGAGACAGACGATGCGCTTCATTCATGCATCGTCGTCCGTGGCGCACAAAAAGTGCCCCGTAAGTGTGTTTTGATCAATACACGTCATCACGATCGTATACACCTCGACCGCACATTTTCTCATCAAGCGTTCATACCAGCTGAAAACCAGCCTTCCCCATCGGAACAAGGAACTTAAGCCAGCTTGGGGCGCATTAGTACTGGACTGGGAACAGTCTGGGAATCCGCGCTGACGCTTGGTTTTTTTGATGTATTTTTTGGGCTGCGTTCGAACCCGATGGTACGCGCATGCGTGGGAAACAACGACAACGTCGCTAGTGCTACTTTTTTCATTGCAGATTCATCACCGAGCGCGCGCCGGGCGTTCGAACGCGGTGACGCGCTCGGCGAGCTCGACTTCGAGCGCGGCGACGCGCTCGGCGAGCGCGCACGCGACGGCTTCGGCGCGCGCGCGGTGCTCGCGAGCGCGCGCGGTGAGCGCGTCGCCGCGCTCGACGTCGACGTCCGAAGACGGTGCGCATCTAGATAAATCTAAAATTTCGCGCGCCATCTCTCGTCGACCGCGACAGAGGTCGAGCACGTGGCTCTCGAGCTCGACGAGCGACGAGCGCTGCGCGTCGAGACGCTCGCGGAGCGACCGCTCGAGGAAAGAGGACGGCGAAGACGGCGGCGGCGGCGCGACGATCTCGAGCGAGATTCGTTCGCTCTCGTCGTTCTCGTCGTCGCGCTCGCGATGGAGCGTCTTGGCGCGAGACGAGAGCGCGCGCTCGACGTCTTCGCTCGCCGCCGATAGACGCGCGTTCAAATCCGAGACGCGCCGCTCTAAATCCCGAACCGTCGTCTCGTACTCCATCTCACGTCGTCTCCACTCCCTGTGAAACTCTCGTTTGGTGTTTTGCAGATCCGCCACCGCGATAGACGCCACCGCGCGCGCCTCGGCGACGTCGTACGCCCTCGCGTCCGTCGACGCCCGGTTCGAGTCCGCGCGTCTCGCCTCGCTCAACTCCCTTCGCAATTCTTCCACCGCGCGCCCGTTGGCCGATCGCGCGTCGTCCAATTCCCTCTCTAACGCGCGCGCGCGGTGTTCGAGCGTCAATCGAATCTCACGCTCGCGCTCGAGCGCGCGCTCCGCGTCGCTCGCCGCCGCCGTCGACGCCTCGAGCTCGCGCGTCCTCGCCTCCCGCTCCGCCTCCAGCGCCCGCTGCGACTCTCGCAGCGCGCTCGACGTCTCCGCCAACTTACGCGTCAACGCCTCCGTCGTCCTCGCCAAGGTTTCACCGACGTCGAACGCCTCGCGCGCATCGGCGTCGGCGGCGTCCGAGACGACCAAACGTCCGTTCAAGTCATCCACGCGCCCATCGCCGTCACCGACGCGCGCCTCCTCGCTCGCCACCACAGTCGCGACGACATCGTCCAGCGCGCGATCCTCCTCCTCGAGCGCGCTTCCAACGGTCTCGAACGAGACGTCGAGCGGCGACGACGCCATGGGCGTCGCGTCGGCGTCTGGCGCGTCACTCACCGCCTCGATCGAACCATGGCGAGCGGATTCGGCGCGCGCGGGAGCGAGGGTCGATGCGCGCCGCTCTGGCGCGAGTTCACCAAGGTGCGCGACGCGACTCGACGCGAGGACGAGCCCACGACGACGACGATCGCGACCGCGCGCGCGCCCACCGAGACGACCCCGTGCCCTAACCGATCGCACGCGGGGAACGCGCGAGCCGAGCGCGAGGACTGACGATGCGAGCGAGCGATGGCGACGGCGACGGTGATCGTCGTCGGACGCGTCGGATGTCGCGCCCGCGCAGTGCGTGAACGAGACGGGCGAGCGATCGGCGGCGTGCTTTAAGTTTCGAGAGGACTACGTCGAGTGTTTGCACCACAAGAAGGAGTACACGAGGGAGAACGAGATCGAGCGCGAGCGCGTGAGACGGAACCAGGAACACGCGGAGGCTGTTAAGGAGGAGCTGACGCGGGAGATGCGGTCGATGTCGTGGGTGACGGATGAAAAGTACGCGCCGCGAGGGGAGAAGGAGTAGCAGGCGCGTTGTAAAAACATTTGGCGAGAAATAGAAATACACGGCTAAAATCGTCATGCATCGCGCGATGACGCGAACTAGGTGCTAGAGTGCTGCGCTATGTCGTGCTACGGTGAGGGTGGGGATCGGGCGGGCGGGCGGTCACGAGGACTGTTTGTGACGCTTTTTTGGCGCCTCGTCGTCGGGCGGTTTGAAGTCGCTCGTGCCGTGAAGAATTTTCCGGTGAGGGTACACGATTCGTTGCTCGCCGGGGGCGAGCTCGTAGTCGAATATGTTTTTCGTCGGTCCAGGCTCGGTCGTGGTAAAGTACTCGAGCGTCGTCAGCGCCTCGTACGCGGTCGGCCGTTTCTCCGGGTCGTACGCGCAGAGCTCGTCGAAGACGGCGGCCAGCTCGGGATCTTTCCTGATCGGAGCCTTGTCGTCCACGGGACGTCCCTCGGGGTGACTCGGCGGGTAGAAAATTTTCTTCGCGCGCTCGTAGTCTGGATGCTCTCTGAACAGCGGCCATTCGTCCTCGGTCGGCGTGCCTTTCGCCGCGGCGATGGATTCTATCTGTTCCGCCTGGTACATCGATTTCGGATCCTCCTTACCCTTGGGAACGCCCTTGAACGGAACGACGAGCGTGGTGAGCTCGGCGAAGATGCACCCCGCCGCCCAAATGTCCACCGCGCGCGTGTAATGCCGCGCCCCGAGCAATAACTCGGGCGCGCGATACCACAGCGTCACCACCGGTCCGTTTTCGTGCAGCGGACGCAACACGCTCCCCGGATCAACGTACCTCGCCAATCCGAAATCCGCGATCTTCACCACCCCGCACTCGCTCCCATCGCCCATCACTAACACGTTCTGCGGTTTGATGTCCCTGTGCATGATCCAATTCGAGTGCAAATAATGTAATCCGTGCAACAATTGCCACGTCGCGCTCTTCGCCATGCGCGGCGAAATGTACCGTCGATGCACGCGATGCCACTGCAATATCGCCCCTAAATCGTACTCCGCGTAATCGATCGCCAGACTCAACGACCGTTCCTCCTTATCCACGATCACCCTGTGCAGATACACGACGTTGACGTGTTTCATCGCTCGAAGCGTCGTCACCTCACGAAACGTCGGCGTCGGCAGCCCGAGCTGTTGTCCCTTGAGCGGCACCCCCGTCTTCGGATCTTGTCGTATCGGCGGCGTCTTGAACGTCTTGATCGCGTACAGACGACCTATGGCATCGCGTCCATCGCTCGTCAGTCCTCGCACGTTCCGTCGTCGGTCGTCGGTCGTCGCGCAATCGGTCGTCGGTCAGCGGTCATCGTCGAGCTCGAGCTCGCGGTCGACACGCTCGCGCGATGCGCACCCGCGCGGTTCCTGGCGTACATGACGCGTCCGAACGCGCCCTCGCCGATCTGTCCGACGATTTCCAGCGCGTCCGCGCCGTCATCCCGCCGCGACATTACTCGCGCGACGAGTGAGTGAGGAGGATTTTAGACGTCAGAACGCGCCGCGTCGTCGGTCGTCGTCGCCCGGGACATCGCCCGGGAGTCGTCGGCGGCGGGCGAACGCCGCGCGTCGGGAGTCCCTCGCGCGGCGTCGCGATGAGCGGACGCGGAGGCGACGCCGCGGGAGGCGCGGGCGCGAGCGAGGCGGATCGAGACGAGGATCTCGGGGCGATCGTCGAGGCGGAGGAAGACGCGGTCGATCGAAGCGTGCACCCGAGTGGGATCGTGCCGGTGTTACAGTACGTGCACGCGCGCGTCGCGAGGGGTGGAGACGGACACGAAGGCGTCGACCGCGCGCGTCGAGACGAGGGCATTCGGACTAGAATTCCTCGGCGAATTCGAGCGCCGAAGTCGAAACGGGAACGCGACGGACGCTCGACGCGACCGATCGAACGCGGACTCACGAATGCATCGCGTCATCACTCACAGAAATATCGTGGCGACGGTCAACTTGGATTGTAAATTGGATCTGAAGACGATCGCGTTTCACGCGAGAAACGTCGAGTACAATCCAAAGGTGCGCCAAGCTTACCCTAGCGAGCGCGCGAGACGACGACGCGACGACGCGACGACGCGACGACGCGCGAGCTTGGTGACGACTGACGCGGGTGATTATTGTTTCTTTTCGACGCAGCGTTTCGCGGCCGCCATCATGCGGATTCGTAACCCGAAAACCACGGCGTTGATTTTCAGTTCCGGTAAGATGGTGTGCACGGGCGCCAAGACGGAGGCGTTGGCGCGAGAGGCGGCGAGAAAGTACGCCAAGGTGATCATCAAGCTCGGGTTTCCGGCGCAGTTTAAGGATTTTAAGATCCAAAACATGGTCGGCTCGTGCGACGTGCAGTTTCCCATTCGATTAGAGGGTTTGGCGTGGCAGCACGGACACTTCGCGCAATACGAGCCCGAGCTCTTTCCCGGTTTGATTTACAGAATGCAAATGCCGAAGATTGTGCTCTTGATTTTCGTGTCTGGTAAAATCGTGCTCACCGGTGGGAAGAGACGTGAAGACATTTATCAGGCGTTCGAGAACATTTACCCCGTGCTCACTGAGTTTAAAAAGCTCGCTCAACCGGAGGAGGCCGCCGCCGACGCGCCCAAGGCGCTCCCGAGTCCCGGAACCAAGGGCGGGAAAAAGTGAGCGTCGAGTCCAACCCTTAGACCACCGCGGAGCGACGAGCGACGACGCCGAGAGAAGAGAGAGAGAGAGACGACGAAGACGTCCGTCTCGTCGCCTTTCCTCTCGCTCGCTCGCGCGCCGCGCGCGTCCTCCGCCAGCCCGCCCGCCGCCGCCGACTCCCCACCGTTCGCCATCCGCCGGCCGAAACACGCCGCCGACCACCGCGCGCGAACGAACGTCACCACCACCACCACCCACGATCGATGTTTCGACCCGAACGGAATCGAATCGAACCGAATCGAACGACCTCCTTCGCCCGCGCGCCGCCCGCGTGCCGACGACCACCCCTCAAACACACACACACACAAACATTACATAAATAGCTTAAAAAATTAGTCAATACACACCGTGCGCCCGACCACACACACCCCATACTTTGCATCAAAACCACCCATCCATTCAACATCGATCGGGTCGAGATCTTTCCGGGCGCGGGGACGATCGTTCGACCGATCGCGCGTCCGATCCGATCCGTCTCGCGCGTCACACCGCGCGGCGACGCACGCCCCCGAGTCGCGCACACACACCGATCGTGATGATGATGACGCACACCGCCCGCGCGGTCGCGCCGACGGCGACGACGCGCGTCGCCAAGGCTCGTGGCCAACGAATCGCGTCGAGAGGGCTCGCGCGCCCCGCCAAGGCGGAGGTCGCGGTGACCGACGGCGAGGAGACGTTGCGACGAGGACAGGTGTGTGCGCGCGCGAAGACGATCTGTGGAAAATACTAGGCGTGCGTTCGCGCGGTCGTCGACGGGTGTGGGCGTCGGAGATGGGCGAGAGGGGTGGGATGCGTGCGGACGATCGTGGGTGGAGATACGGATATCGCTCGGGGCGTTTGTGGTCCATCGAGGGTGACGCGCGCGATGCGACGGCGCGGTGACGCGTGGGGGTGGAGAAAGTGATGAGAGAAATGATGACTGACGGTATTTTTGCCGCGTCGTGCGGTGCGCGCGTATTTTCGCAGACGGCTGCCATGGGTATGGCGGCGACGTTGTTTTTCGCCGACCACGCCGACGCCGCGCAAGAGTTGATGCAATCGGCTGACGCGCAAAACGTCGCGGACCTCGCTGGCATCGACGGCCGCATCGCCATCTTCTTCGTTTTCGCCCCGGTTCTCGGCTGGGTCGCGTACAACATCCTCGGCCCGGGTCTTCGTCAGCTCGAAGACATGCAAAAGGCCAACGCGAAGAGAAAGGGTGTGCTCGCGGGTGCGGGTCTTTCCGCCGCTGCCCTCATGGGTATGCCGGAAGCGTCTGAAGCTGCGCAAAACGTTGGTGACCTCGCTGGTATCGACGGCCGCATCGCCATCTTCTTCGTTTTCGCTCCGGTTCTCGGCTGGGTCGCGTACAACATCCTCGGTCCGGGTCTTCGTCAGCTCGAAGACATGCAAAAGGCCAACGCGAAGAGAAAGTAGACGTCTTTGCATGAGTCTACGTTACCATTCATGACACCTATCCCTAGTATTTAGTCCTCGAGTTTCGTGTGTTCACCACGAAGGCTCGCTCCGAGTGCAAGCTTGTAACACAAATGTGAGCTTAAAACCAATCTGTTTTTACATCTAAAACTACTTCGAGAAGAGATCTGCGAACGGATCTTTCGCGTGATTGCCCTTGGCGACGCCGCCTCGCATCGACTTCGGTCCGTCCACCTCGGGCAGCGACTGTGCGGGCGCAGCTTTCGGTGGCGTGGACATCAGATCGACGGGTGGGAACGGGTTTTGCATCGGCACCGAAGACGTCGGTACCGCGGACGTCGATACCGTGAGTTCCGAGAGGAGATCGACCGGTGGGGCCTGAGCGTTCGCCGCTCGTATTGTCGGCGCTCCTCGTGGCGGCGGCGTGAACGCCGCCACCGGGCCGGGATCCACTCTCTGTGTTCGGGCCGGCGCCACTTCACCGAACAACGCGTCCGCGAGTTTCGACTTCATGTTATCCACCGTCACTGGTTCCGGAGCTCTCACGTCCGCAGGTGGTTGGTTCGACGTCTCCACTCCGCCCAGGAACGATTCCAAGTCGTCCTTCGGCGGCGCCGGCGGATTCGCCGACGCGGGAGAACGCAGAGGTTCGGGCAGACCGGAGGGAAGCGCGTTGGGGGCTTGTCGATGTTCAAACACCAACGTTCCGGACGCGCGCGAGGCGCTCGCGTTGGCCTTGATTCGAGATTCGATTTCCTTTGCGCGCGCCTCCGCGGCGGCCGCCACCGTCGCATCTCGTTGCGCCTTTTCCTGATACGGCTTTGCACCGTTCGCGAGGGCATTCGCCACGTACTGATTCATCATACTCAGCGTCGCGTCGACGTTGATTTCCGTAGCGGACGGTTGAATCACGCTCGACGCGGTGGACTCACCCTCGGCCGCGATCGCCGCGACCTCGGTCGCGCGCTGTTGCTTCTCCAAGCACTTGCTCTTCAGATTGCGCTCCACGAATGTATGCGCCTTGTCGCTCAATCCGCACCCGCTGCGCCGAGAGATCTTCATGATGGCGCTCAACACTACAGTTTCGACGGACGCACCCTCTGATTGCGCCTCCACCGCATCGACGAGCGTATCCATGAGCGTCTCCGCTGTCTCGCCGCTCGCCTCGCCGAATTCGCCGAGCACCCACACCGCCGTTTCCAACAACACAAAGGGTAATTTTGGCTTTTTGAACAGTTTCAGGTACGCGTCGACGGCAGATTTACGCGAGAGATTATCCGTGGCCTCGTCACCGGTGCCCTCAGAGATGAGACGCATCAAACCTTGCCCGATCGAGGGCTTCACAACGTCGCCCGCCACCTCGAAGAGCTCCGTCATGGTGTCGACGTACCACTTCGCGTCCGGCGCGTATCTCTCCGCCAACTCTGCCACTCGAGACGCCGTCTGTTCGCGAACGAATTTATCGCTGTACTTGTCGCCGTCGCGTCCTAAAAACGCCAACATTCGCTCCACGATCACCTCCACGTTGTTCGGCTTGGTCATGGTGTAGAGCAAGTCAAGCGTCTTTTTGCGCAACGTCTCGTCCGAATCTTCTAAACAATCCACCACCGCCATCTGATGCTCCGCCGCGTACTGCGGATTGATGTTCACCATGCACGCCAGGGCGTTCAATCCGGTGTACTTGAGATTATTGTTCGTGCTCTTGATGAATCGAGAGATGACGGAGGCGCACTGCGCCAACAGTTGCGGATTCGGATAGATGCTCGTGATGGTTCTCACGGATTCATACACGAGCGCGTTACCGATCTGTGTCTTCGTCATCGCTCTCGCGAGAGTGTCTTCTAACACGCTATACATCTCGCTGCTCGTCGATCGGTCGTGCGCGCCCAAGATTGCGAGCGTCTTGAGCAACTTGATTTGCACGAAGGGCGCCGGCACCTTGTGATACTCGTACGACTTTGGCAATCTCTTATCTATGATTTGCTTGAGCACGCTCACGAAGCTCGACGTGAGATTCTTGAACGCCTCGGTGTCGTGCGCGATGAGCTCGTGAAGCGCGCACACCGCCGCCGACATGACGCTCGGATCTTTATCACAAATCATCTCTCGCAGCTTGCCGTGCATGTGACTCACACTGTGCGGACTCTTTTGATAAAATCGCATCAACGCCATCACCGCCTTCTTCCTCACGTGCGACACGGGATGTGCGAGTAAATCCGACACCTGGGGTAACACCGCCGGCACCGTGTCTTCGTTGACGAGACGCGTGATCGCCGTCAGCGCCGCGCACACCACCAAATAATCTTCGCTCTTCAAGTCTTGTTGCACCGTGTTCACAATCAAGATGATCAAATCGTGGTTCTCGTCCAGGAACGACGTCGTCGCCAGATACCCCGCACGTTTGACGGCGATCTCGGGCTCCACGCACGCCTTGACGGCGTGAATGTGGCCGAACGTCGCGTCGTGTCCCAACATTTCCAAATACATCAACCGAAGCATTATTTCCTTGATCTTCGACTTGTCCGTCTTGGGTTGCTGCAACACCGCCCTGAGGTACATGGACTCGCGCTGCATGATGGCATCTTCGTCCGTCTTGCTCTTACACTCCCCTGCGCGCGAGAGAGACGGTCGTCAGTCGAGGTTTTCGCGCGCGTTTGCGGTAATCTCGAATTGCGCGCGAGTCCGGGGAAAACGACGCCGCATTGTCGTCCACGAGTCGCGCACGCACCCAACTGTCGAACTAAATCGTAGAAATCTCTCGATTTATTCTTTTGAACGATCGGTGCCGACGCGGACATGGTGCCGCGCCGCGAAGTGTGGAGTCGTTCGAGTCGTCCTCGAGTCTCCTCGGCGACAGCGGGTGACTACCGAATCGCTGGTCGCTACAAACGTGAGATTCTAAGGCTACGTGTTACTTTTCGCGCTATCCGCTGTCTTCGTCGCGTTCATCGTCTCCACTCGCGGTGTTGCTCGGTTGAAGGATGACCTCGGTGACGTTGCCCTCCATGAGCGCCACGGCGGTGTCGTCGCCGCGAGGCAGCGCGCTCTGGCCGTACGGCCATCGCACGTGACGCTTATAGATGGTAAAACTGAGCTTTGAGTTCCCCCAGTGGGTCTTGATCTCTCTCGTCTCCAAGGCCTCGAAGCAACAGCAGAGTTTGATCTTCGTGCGACAGGCGGGTCGACACAGGTGGGGCTCGTTGATGACGACGTGCGTGAGGAGCGGAAGCTCGGCGCACACGCGAAGGATGTGATTCGTCGTCTCGTAATCAAAGTTGTGCGTCGTCGCGACGACAACCTTGGCGGTGCGACAGGTGTGAAGCACTTCCTCGGCGTCGCCGTGAATGAAATTAACGTCTCGAAATCGCACCTTTGCTTGTCGAACCAATTCGTCTTGACACTCGATGCCAAAGATTCTCATGTTTGGAAACGACTTGGCGAGACCTGCGCACAGGGAGCCACACCCGGACCCGACGTCCACGATCGCGGCGCCGTTATACGATTTTCGTTGTATCACGTTGTGATCGTTCATCAGCGACGCTATGCCCTCGTCGCACGTTCTCCCCGGGTGCAACGCGCGTCTGCTCCGTTCCGTGACGTTCGCCCCTGCGTCCAATTCTTCGTCATCCACCTCATCCGTCTTCAGCGCGTCCCGATCGCTCATCAACACCTTCGGTACGCTTCTCTTCCCTCTCGCCTCTCGTACGAGCGACGGATGTCTCAACAGCGTCCCGTTCGGCACCAACAGCGTCAACCGAACCGGAGTCTCCGCGAAGACGTCCAGCGACCACCCGCCCTCCTCCGTCCCGTGCATCCGCTCCCTCGGGTTCAAGATCAGCCTGCCCCACGACAGCGTCACCTCATGTTCGTTCGCATCCGGCGGCAACTGCACGCAATTCTGTATCAAACGCTTCGCGCGCGTCGCCCCCGTCACCGCCAGCTTGACGTCCCGGCACGTCGGCGCGTCCCCCGACTCGTTCGACCGCCCTCTCGTGCGCGAGATCCACTGCACCGTGAGCGCCACTCGACCGACGCGCGCGGCGAACGCATCATCGGTTGCCGTCGTCGCCGTCGTCACCGATCCATCCTCCTCGTCGACGTCCGAGCGTCGCGCCCGTTTCGAGCCCATTCGGGAACTGTCACCGCGTGGGCGCGACGCGCGTCTCGACGTCTCGACGACGTTCACCGGCGCCGTGCGCGCGCGTCGACGTCAACGCACCGCACGCGCGCGTCTCGCCGTTCGATGCGTCGCGCGCGATGACGCCCGCGCGCGCGCAAATATCACGCACAGTTGGATCTCTATCTCGCCCATCAACTTTCAATTTCTTTTGCGAGCTCGAGCCGACGACGACGATTAGGCGGCGACAAAGACGCGAACGACGCCGATGAATGCCTCGTGTTTTTAATTAAGCAAGTATACTAGGAATGTGACGACAGAGACCGCGCTCGTCGGGTTCGCATCGTCACAGTTTGCGTCGCGCGTCGTCGTCGCGTCGTCTCAAACGCGCCCGCGCCGCGCCGTCGCGTCGCCCCCGCTTACAAACCGGAGCGACCCCACACGACCAAGGACAAGGAGAACGAGAACGTCGCCATGATGGCGGCCCACGCCACGTTCACGATGAACGGTTCGCCCTCGGCCACTTGGCCGACCGCCTCGACGACGGCGGCGTGCGCCGGCGCCGCGCTCGCGACGGCGGCGACGACGCTCGCCGCGGCGGACGCCACCGCCACCTGTACACGCGAATACACACACGCACTCGTCAGTCGCTCGTTCACACGCACACTCGGGTTCATTACGTGCATCACCCCAGACGCGTCGCGCGCGCCGCCCCGCGCGCGCCTCTCGAGTCCCCCCGCCCCTCGAGTCACGACCCACCGATCGATCGGTGTTATCCATATCCACCCCCATCCCGGCGCGATCGACGACGACGCGCATCGCCGTCGCCGCGCCGCGCCGCGCCGCGATCCGGTCGATGCGTCGTCCCACCGAACTCCATCGCGCGCATCCTCCGCCTCGTCGGACGAGGACGACGCGCGGGTGGATCCATCCACGCGCCCATCGCCCCGAGCGAGCCCTCGCGCGCGCGCGCGAGCGCGGCCCCGCGCCCGCGTCGCGTTCGATGGATGGATGCGCGCCCCGACGCGCGCGCGACGTCGACCGAGTCATCGACGACTCGGCACACGCGCGAGAGAAATACGACGCATCCGTCGCGCGCCCCCCCTCGTCGTCGCACCCTTCGTCGTCGCCGCGATCGCGCGCGCGGTCGTCGTCCACGCTCTCGACCGACCCTCGCCTCGCCGATCGACCCGCGATTCGTGGCGCGCGCATTCGTACCTTGTGTTCCTCGCGCGCGGTCGTCGCGTTCGCGCGCGCGACGACCACGGCGCCGGCACCGCGTCTGGAGTTGGTCGTCTTCACCGCGCGCGCGGCGCGCGCGTGCGTCGTGATCGCTCGAGTCGTCGCGAACATGATGATGGAGCAGCGGTCGGTGTCTGCGGGCGCGCGCGAGGTCGAGGCGAGACGAGGGTTCGGGGGAGGGTGACGACGTGTGCTCGATGATGGGTGGTTTTCGTGTGGAGTATGGGGAGTCTGGGGCGGGACATTGATCGACCGGTCATGACTCGTCAGCGCGCGTCACCACCATCCAGTGTCTCGCGGGAGACATTGATGAAACAAGGTTGAAGCTAGTCCCCATTTTGTCTATGAGTCGCAAACCACGAAACAAGAACCAAGACCCTTACAAGAATAAGTTTACACTGTTTACTCACACAAGCTACGGAGCAAGGAGATATTATGCACACGTCCGAGTCAACACCAAGACCACAACTTCGCATACCCGGACGCCAGTTCAAGACGCG